>JAAIGE0101458789.1_pt1 | contig 36501 bp, 22 predicted proteins | sample 6487951 | NCBI WGS metagenome assembly JAAIGE01 (sample SAMN13974128, study PRJNA590717) | phyllosphere metagenome | biome: tomato field; feature: multiple bacterial spot infested tomato fields; material: tomato leaves; isolation source: leaves from tomato fields | host: Solanum lycopersicum ...
ATGCTGGGCAGCGTCGGCGCGATCGTCATGGTGACCATGTCGAACCAGTCGGTCACCGGCCTGCTGACAGGCGGCATGTTCCTGCTGTCCTCGCTCGGCTTCGTGGCGGTGAACGGCTGGCGTCAGCGCTCGCAGCGCCAGGCGGCGACACTCGGCTCACGCCGTGAGTACCTGGCGTACCTCACCGAGCTCCGTCAGACCGTGCGCGTCGCGTCGCGTCAGCAGCGACGTGCGGCCAACTGGCACCTGCCCGCCCCCTCGGCCCTGCCGTACATCGCCGAGGAGCGCACGCGCGTGTGGGAGCGCGGCGCCACCGACCCCGACTTCCTGTCCGTGCGCGTCGGCACGAGCGATCAGCCGCTGTGCATCACTCTCGAGGCGCCCGAGCTTCCGCCGCTCGCGCAGCTCGATCCCGTCGCCGCATCCGCCGCTCACCGGTTCATGCTGACGCACGAGGTCCAGAAGAACCTGCCGCTCGGCGTCCTGCTGCGCGACTACTCCCGGGTCGAGATCACGGGCGACGAGAACGAGTCCCGGGCCCTCGCGAGGGCCATGCTCCTGCACGTCGCCACCATGCACGACCCCGATGCGGTGCAGATCGTGATCGCCGCCGACGCCGCCGTGCTGCCGCAGTGGGAGTGGGCCAAGTGGATGCCGCACACGCATTCACGGTCCGTGCGCGACGGTCTGGGCGCCGCCCGCATGATCGGCTCGCAGCTCAGCGAGCTCGAGGACATGCTGCCGTCGGAGGTGCGCGAGCGTCCGCGGTTCGCGCGCGACGGCTCCGGCGCGAAGGTGCCGCACATCGTGATCCTCATCGACGGGGCGAGCACGTCGTTCACCGACATGCTCGTCAGCGGCGACGGCGTCCAGGGCGTCACCGTCATCGATCTGCCGTCGAGCTGGGGAGACCTGCAGGACCCGAACGCGCTGCGCATCGCGTTCGAGCCGGGCGCGAAGGACACGCGCGCCGAGCTCGTGACGCTGCAGCAGCCGGCGCGTCCGTTCGACGCGGACGCCATCAGCATCGTCGAGGCCGAGGCGACGGCCCGGCGTCTCATCTCGCTGTACTCCGGCGGCACGACCATCGCGAAGAAGAAGAGCGCCACGGGGCAGGCCGAGCTGGTCGAGCTGCTCGGGCTCCCCGACGTGCGCGACCTCGACCTCGACGCCGCGTGGTCGCCGCGACTCGAGCGCGACCGGCTGCGCGTGCCCATCGGGCAGACGGAGGACGGTAGTCCGCTGATCCTCGACATCAAAGAATCCGCCCAGCAGGGTATGGGCCCGCACGGTCTCATCATCGGCGCCACCGGCTCGGGCAAGTCCGAGGTGCTGCGCACGCTCGTGCTCGCCCTCGCGATGACCCATTCGCCCGAGCAGCTCAACTTCGTCCTCGTCGACTTCAAGGGCGGCGCGACCTTCGCGGGCATGGCCGACATGCCGCACGTCTCCGCCATCATCACGAACCTCGGCGAGGAGATCTCGCTCGTCGATCGCATGCAGGATGCGCTGCAGGGAGAGATGGTCCGTCGCCAGGAGCTCCTGCGCGCGACGGGTCCCTTCGCCAACGTCGCCGACTACGAGAAGGCCCGTCGCGGGGGTCGCACGGATCTCGCGCCGCTTCCGGCGCTCCTCATCGTCGCCGACGAGTTCTCCGAGCTGCTCTCCGCCAAGCCGGAGTTCGTCGACACCTTCGTCAACATCGGTCGCCTCGGCCGCTCGCTCCAGGTGCACCTGCTGCTGTCGTCGCAGCGTCTCGAGGAGGGCAAGCTGCGCGGCCTCGACACCCACCTCTCGTACCGCATCGGTCTGCGCACGTTCTCGGCGGCCGAATCCCGCACCGTCCTCGGCGTGCCCGACGCCTACACGCTGCCGACGCAGCCGGGTGCCGGAATCCTGAAGTCCGACACCGAGACGATGACCCAGTTCCGCGCGGCCTACGTGTCCGGGCCGCCGCCCCGCCGTCGCCGTCGTGCGGTGGCGGGCTCTCCGCAGAGCTCCGGTTCCACGGCCGTCGAGCTCTTCACCGCGGCTCCCGTGTGGCGCGCCGAGTCGCCGGTCGACGAGCCGGAGGTCGTGGTCGACGCCGAGCCGGAGGAGAAGCGCAACACCTTCGAGATCGCGGTGGAGCTGATGAGCGGCCGCGGTCCGGCGGCCCATCAGGTGTGGCTGCCTCCGCTGGAGACCCCGGCCACGCTCGACCAGCTCTTCGGCGACCTCGTCGAAGACCCCGCACTGGGCCTCATCTCCCCGCGCTGGCGCGGAGCCGGTGCGCTGACGATCCCGCTCGGCATCGTCGACGTGCCGCTCGAGCAGCGTCGGGAAAACCTCGCCGTCTCGCTCGGGGGAGCGGCCGGCCACATGGCGATCGTCGGCGCGCCGCTGAGCGGCAAGAGCACCCTCGCCCGCACGGCGATGGTCGCGCTCGCGCTCACGCACACCCCGCAGGAGGTGCAGTTCTTCGTCATCGACTTCGGAGGCGGCAGCTTCACCGGTCTGCAGAACTTCACGCACGTCAGCGGTGTCGCCACCCGCTCGGAGCCGGACGTGGTCCGCCGCACCGTGGCCGAGGTGATGAGCCTCCTCAACGCGCGGGAGGTGTACTTCCGCCAGAACGGCATCGACTCGATCGACACGTACCGGCAGCGGCGCGCCCAGGGGCTCGCCGACGACGGCTACGGCGACATCTTCCTCATGGTCGACGGATGGGGCACCCTGCGCAGCGAGTTCGAGATGCTCGAGCCGCAGATCCAGGCGATCGCCGCCCGCGGTCTCACCTATGGCGTCCACGTGGTCATCACGGCGGCGCGGTGGATGGAGATCCGTGCGAACATCAAGGACCTCATCGGCACCCGCATCGAGCTCCGCCTCGGCGATCCGACGGACTCGGAGGTCAACCGCAAGGCGGCGGAGAACGTCACCTCGCTCCCGGGACGCGGCCTCAACGACAACGGGCTGCAGATGCTCACCGCGCTGCCGCGCATCGACGGCGTCGACCAGGCGTCGTCCCTGGCCGACGGCATCGAACACCTCGTCTCCCGTGTCGCATCCGCCTGGCACGGTCCCGCGGGACCGAAGCTGCGTCTGCTCCCGTCGCGGATCGGTCACGAGGATCTGCGGGCCGTCGCGGCGGCGGCGTCGCCCGACGGGACGGAGCCGCGCGAGATCCTCCTCGGAATCGACGAGGCGAACCTCGCCCCGTTCTCCATCGATCCGATCGCCGAGCCGCTGCTGTACCTGTACGGAGACGCCGACTCGGGCAAGTCGTCGATGCTGCGCGGCGTCGTCCACGAGATCATGCGCCTGTACGGGCCGTCCGAGGCCAAGATCTTCGTCGTCGACTACCGTCGTGCGCTGCTGGGCGAGATCCCGCAGGAGTACCTCGGCGCCTACCTCACCACGCACGAGACGGCGGAGGGCGGCATGAACGAGCTGTCCCAGTTCTTCCGCAGTCGCATCCCCGGCCCCGACGTGACGCCGGAGCAGCTGCGCACCCGCTCCTGGTGGAAGGGCGCGGAGGGATTCGTGCTCATCGACGACTACGACCTGGTCTCGACCTCGCAGGGCAACCCGATCGCCGTGCTCGCCCCGTTGCTGGCGCAGGCGGGCGACCTCGGCCTGCACGTGATCCTCACCCGCCGGACGGGCGGCGCGAGCCGCGCGGCGTACGACCCGATCATCCAGCGCATGACGGACCTCGGCGCCACCGGCATCCTGCTCTCGGGAAACCCGGAGGAGGGCCAGCTCATCGGCAAGGTGAAGGCGATCCCGGCGATCCCCGGTCGGGCGCAGATCGTCAGCCGCGACCGCGGTCTCGTCGCCGCGCAGCTCGTCTGGGTGCCGCCGAAGTACTCCTGACGCGCGACCCGGCGGGTCAGCCGGCGGCGTCGGTCAGATGCCGGGCGGCGTCGGCGAGATGCCGGGCATCGTGGCTGAGGACCTTGACCATGATGCCCTGGCGGCGCAACGCGGCCACGGTGCGGGCGCCTTCCTCGGCATCGCGGCCGAGAGCCTGGATGTTCGCCACCACGAGCACGTCTCCGGTCTTCAGCGTCGCGATGAGTCGGGAGAGACGGTCGCTCCAACTCTCGAGGATGTCGGGAGCGGGGTGGCGGAAGCCTTCGATGGGCACGCCGAAACGCGTGAGGTCCTCGCGCTGCTCGACCACGGAGGGCATGCCCTCGCGCGAGACGACGAGACCCACGAGGCGCGACCCGTCGGGTCGCGCCAGCCAGAAGTCGCGGTTCCCCTGCAGCTCCGTGAAGCACTTGGGGCACTCGGCCGCGGCGTGCGGCAGGTGCAGGGGGCTCGTCAGGGCCTCCTCGACGGACGTCGTGTTCCTCGTCGGGTCAGTCGTCTCGCTCATCGAGCACCTCCGGCATCCATTCTGCCCTGCCGTGGGGGTCGGCGGCGACCGTCTCAGAGCATCCCGAGCGCCCGGACGGCCTCTCGTTCCTCGACGAGCTCGGCCACGGAGCGGTCGATGCGGGCGCAGGCGTCGGCGTCGATCTCGAGTCCTTCGACGATCCGCCACGTGCCCCCGACGGACTGCACGGGGAAGGAGGAGACGATCCCCTCGGGCACGCCGTATTCGCCATGCGACATGACGGCGGCGGAGGTCCACTCCTCGCTGCCCAGGACCCAGTCGCGGACGTGGTCGATCGCGGCGTTCGCGGCGGACGCCACCGACGACGACCCGCGCACCTCGATGATCTCCGCGCCCCGTTTCGCGACCCGGGGGATGAACGTCTCGTCGAGCCACGCGGGCACGTCGTCGACGATCGCGCGGAGGGCGTCCACGACCGGCAGTCCTCCGACCGTCGCGTGGGAGACGTCGGGGAACTGCGTGGCCGAGTGGTTGCCCCAGATCGAGACGCGGCGAACCGTGTCGACGGGCGCGGCGAGGGTCAGGGCGAGCTGGGCGCGGGCCCTGTTCTCGTCGAGACGCGTCAGCGCGGAGAAGCGCTCCGGCGGCACGCCGTCCGCGGCCGCGGACGCGATGAGGGCGTTGGTGTTGGCCGGATTCCCGACCACGGTCACCCGCACGCCGTCCGCGGCGTGCGCCGCGATCGCCGCGCCCTGGGGTCCGAAGATCCCCGCGTTCGCGGCGAGGAGATCGCCGCGCTCCATCCCGGGTCCGCGTGGTCGGGCTCCCACGAGCAGCGCGAGATCGCATCCGTCGAACGCGACCGCCGGATCGTCGGTCACCTCGACGTGCTCCAGCAGGCCGAACGCGCCGTCCTGCAGTTCGAGCGCGGCTCCTTCGGCGGCGCCGAGTCCCTGCGGGATCTCCAGCAGTCGCAGCCTGACCTTCTCGTCGGGGCCGAGCATGTCACCTGCGGCGATGCGGAAGAGAAGGGCGTATCCGATCTGTCCGCCCGCTCCGGTCAGCGTGATCGTGGTGCTCATGACCCGAGCCTACGGTCTCGGAGTACCCTCGGGGGATGACGTTCAATCCCGACGCCGATGTCTCCGGAAACACCGCTCGCCGACGAGGACGCGGAGCCGTCGTCGCCGGCGCCGGCGGTGTCGGCCTGCTCGGCATCATCGCCCTCATCGCCGGACCTCTGCTCGGCATCGACCTGACCGGACTGCTGGGCGGATCCGGTGACGGGACGGGGACGGGTGAACCCGCCGGCGGCAGCGTGATCGAGGACTGCCTGACGGGCGAGGATGCGAACGAGAACGTGGACTGCCGGGTGGCGAGCTCCCAACTGGCGCTCGACGGATACTGGGCCGAGCAGGTGCCGTCCTACCGACCCCCTGAGCTCGTCATCGTCGACGGCGCGACGTCCTCGTCGTGCGGCACCGCCTCGAATCAGGTGGGGCCGTTCTATTGCCCGCCCGACGAGACCGTCTACATCGACCCCACCTTCTTCCAGCTGATGCAGCAGCAGTTCGGTGCGTCCGCCGGCAATCTCGCCCAGCTGTACATCGTGGGTCACGAGTGGGGACACCACGTGCAGTACATCACCGGCGTCATGGACCGGTACCCCAACAACGGCACCGGACCCGACAGCAACGGGGTGCGGGTCGAGCTGCAGGCGGACTGCTACGCCGGGGCGTGGATCGGTCAGATGACGACGCAGAAGGACAAGAACGGGGTCCCGTATCTGCAGGCGCCCACCGACGCCCAGGTCGAGGACGCCCTGAACGCCGCGAACACCGTGGGAGACGACAACATCCAGGAGCAGTCCGGATCGGTGAACCCCGAGAGCTTCACGCACGGCACGAGCGTGCAACGGAAGTACTGGTTCGCGAACGGCTACCAGAACGGTCTCGACGTCTGCGAGGGACCGCTGACGCTGCCCGGCGACGAGCTCTAGGCGGTCGCGATGGATCTGGACGGTCTGTACCCCGAGATCGAGCCCTTCGAGACCGGCGAGCTGCTCGTCGGCGACGGACACCGCGTGTACTGGGAGGTGAGCGGGAATCCCGACGGCAAGCCGGTCGTCTTCCTGCACGGCGGACCCGGCAGCGGGACATCGGCCTGGCAGCGCCGGTTCTTCGATCCGGACCGCTACCGGATCGTCCTCTTCGATCAGCGCGGATGCGGGCGCAGCACCCCGCACGCCAGCGCACCGGAGGCGGATCTGCGCTTCGTGACGACCTCCCACCTGATCGGGGACATCGAGCTGCTGCGCCGCAACCTCGGCATCGAGGCGTGGCAGGTGTTCGGCGGATCGTGGGGGAGCGGGCTGGCGCTCGCCTATGCGCAGGCGCATCCCGACTCGGTCACCGAACTGGTGCTCCGGGGGATCTTCACGCTGCGCCGTGAAGAGCTCGAGTGGTTCTACGAAGGCGGCGCGGCGGCGCTCTTCCCCGACCTGTGGGAGGAGTTCATCGCCCCCATCCCCGTGCTCGAGCGATCACGGATGATCGAGGCCTATCACCGCCGACTCGTCGACCCGGATCCCGAGATCCACGTCCCGGCGGCGCTCGCGTGGTCGCGTTGGGAGGCGGCGACCGTCACGCTGACGCCCGATGAGGGTCAGCTCGCGACGATGTCCGACCCTCGCACGGCGACCGCGTTCGCCCGCATCGAGAACCACTTCTTCGTGAACCGCGGATGGTGGGCCGAAGGACAGCTCATCTCCGAGGTCGACCGCATCCGGCACATCCCCGCGGTGATCGTGCAGGGGCGACACGATGTCTGCACGCCGATGTTCACGGCCTGGGATCTGCACCGCGCGTGGCCGGAGGCGGAGTTCGTCGTCGTCGACGACGCGGGTCACTCCGCCGCGGAGCCGGGGATCCGGCGCGCACTCCGCGCCGCGACCGACCGCTTCGCCGACTGACCGTCTCCTCGCGTCGGGGTCGGCCCACGCGCCCGGACGTCAGGCGCGCAGGGCCTTCGTGAGCGTCGACAGGAGTCCGAGCAGGCCGCCCTGCGCACGATGCCGGGTGAGGCCCTCGCTCACCGCGGCGCCGGTGCGCGCCGACACGAACCACGGCGGCTTGGGCAGGATCGACAGTCGGCCGCCGCCGTTCAGGATCGGCAGAGATCGGGGGAAGGGCCGGAACGGACCACGGATCACGGATCGTTCCACCTGATCGAGCAGCAGTGCGTTGTGCACCACGCCGATGCCGCTGCCCACGTCGGCGATCGTGCCGCCGGGGAAGGCGCCCCAGGTGAGGGTCGGCGTGATGAACCCGAACGCCGTCCACCCGTTGATCGCGATGGAACCGTACCGCAGGGCGGTGATCGCGCGTTCGAATCCCGGCCCCAGGGCTCTCTCCGTCTGGGGGTCGATGAGCAGATTCGCCCCCAGCGTCCCCTGGAGCCGGTCGTTCGCATAGGCCACAGCGGCATCGAGGAAATCCTGTCCGTCGCCGGGAAGACTCACGACGCCGAGAACCGGGGCGAAGTACTCGGTGGTCTGCACGGCGGATGTCGACGCGTCGTCCACCTCCACGAGAAGGCGGTCGCCGAGCACGAGGGCGTCCGGGTACGCGTCGTTCGCCGCATCCAGGCGTGACGCGGCTCCCGGATACCAGGTCGGGCGCTCGGGTGCGTTGGCGTACGCGCGGCGCAGCGCGGCCCGGAAGTCCTCCGCCTGGCTCCAGTCCGCCGACATGATCACGACCTGGCCGGCGATGCAGTTGTGGCCGCTGTTCTGCAGACGCATCGTCGCGATGTGCTCGGCCTGGTAGGTGAGGTCGGCGGCCGTCCAGTCGCCGGGCACGACGATGATCGGCGAGACGCCTCCGAGCTCTGCGGTGATGGGCTTGTCGAGCTTCGGATCGTCGTCGGCGCGTCGTCGTGCCGCCTCGTCTCCCGTGCCCCACACGATCGCGTCGAAGGTGGCCGCGGAGCCGGTGATGTGCACGTGCGAGAAGCCGGGGTGGGCGGTGAGATAGGCGCCCGTCGAGGGACCGCCGCGAACGATGCGCAGCAGGCCGGGAGCGATGAGCGGGGAGAGTGCGCGCAGGAAGACGGGAACGAGGGCGTCCTGCGTGGGGTTCACCTTCAGCAGTGCCGTGCGATTGTGGGCGAGGAGTTCGTAGAGCACGTCGAGCACGGGGATCGATGTCACATTTCCCGCGCCGAGCACGAGACCGACGCCGCCCGACTCCGCGGGGGTGCGCTGTGCGAGGCCGGCGCCCGCGCGCGCCCGGTTCGGCGTCACTCCCGGCTCCAGCCACACCTCACCGGTGTAGCCCGAGAGCAGGACGCGGTCGATTCCGGTGAGGGGAAAGGCGTGCACGCGTGACCGGCCGCCGGGGGCGCGCGTGATCCGCACGCCGTCGAGCGGGTTCACGCCCTGGGCGAGCCGTGCGAGAGTGGCGATCGACGCGTCGAGAGCGCCGAGCACGCTGTACGGTCCGCTGAGCCATTCCTCGCCCCGCAGGGGGTGACGGGCATCGAGTCCTTTAGAGGCCGCGGCCGTCACGGCCCAGTCCTCGGCGGCGGCCGCGACGCTCGTCCGCACAGCGCGCAGCAGGGTCGTGCGCTGGGCGAGGGTGAGCGCCGACCAGGTCCGCGTCCCCTGCTGGAGGTCCTCGATGGCCGCGTCGAGCCGCTCGCGTTCGCCCTCGTCGAGGTCCGGCATGGTCGAGGGGGTGGTCGCAGAGGTCATCGGCGTCTCCTTCGGGCGGGATCCCAGCTTATGCCGGAGGCGTGCGATCGACATCGGAGCGGCGCAGACCGTACCTCCGCAGGGCGACCAGGCTCGCCGCCATGAGCACGGCGGGCAGCACGCTGAAACTCAGCGCGATGCCGGCGACAGCCTCGGCGGGCTGCTCGACCGTCGCGCCCGCCACGGTCGAGATGTACCCCGTGGCGGCGAGGGTCACCGAGACGGCCGTCGCGCCGAGGGCGAACCCGATGGTCTCGCCGGCCGTCCACAGCCCCGTGAACGACCCGGCCTCCGAACGCCCGGTCGTGCGCTCGTCGTGCGAGATCACATCGGGGAGCATCGCCATCGGCAGGGCCTGCAGCCCCGCGTAGGCGATCCCGGCGACCGCGACGGACGCGTAGATCCAGTCGCCCGGGCTCCACACGGCCCCGGTGAGGCTCGCCGCGGCCACGAGGAAGAGCGTGGTCGCGATCGCGAACGCCTTCTCCTTGCCGATCCTGCGCGACAGCACGGTCCAGGCGGGGGTCGCGACGAGGGCGGGCGCGACGAGCGCGAGGAAGACCAGGGTCACGGCATCCTCCGACCGCAGCACCCATGTCGCGAGGTACTGCGCGGCGGCGAGCATCGTGCCCGTCGCGAGCGCCTGGAGCAGGTAGGTGCACAGCAGCGCCCGGAAGGGCCGACTGCGCCGCAACGCTCGGAAGCCCACCGCGTACTGCTCGCGCACGCTCGTACGGGGCGTCGAGGCGGGGGAGGACGCAGGGCGCCGGGCCGCATCCGCGCTCTTCGCGGCGATCAGCATCCCGAGACCGATGGCGACGCCGGCGACGATGCCCATGACGAGGTAGCCGGCGACCGGGTCGTCTCCGGCACTGCGCAGCTCGGGCCCTCCGGCGCCGAACAGGAGGATCGCGGCCGTGAGGACGATGACGCGCCACCCGAGGAGCCTCGTCCGCTCGTCGTAGCCCGAGGTCAACTCAGCGGGCAGGGCGATGTACGGAACCTGGAAGAGGCTGAACGCGGTGGCCGTGGCGAGGAAGGCGAGCAGTACGCACACGGCACCGGCCGTCGGCCCCCAGGACGGCGGCACCGCGAAGGTCGCCGCGAAGAAGAAGGGGAGTGCCAGGGCGCCGACGACCATGAAGCCGCGCCGCGAGCCGGTGCGCGCGAACCGGCGGTCGGACGCGGCGCCGATGACCGGATCGATCACGACGTCCCAGATCTTCGCCAGGGTGACGATGAGTCCCGCGACGAGCGCGGCGACACCGAGGTGATCGGTGAGGAAGTACGTCAGGACCAGTCCGGGGAGCGTCGCGTAGCCGCCGGAACCCAACGACCCGATCGCGTACAGCACGATCGTGCGGGGCGACAGGCGGGCGGATGCTCGTTCGGACCGAGCCGCGGTGGTCATCGCGTCAGTGTAGCGGTGCGCCGCGGGGCGCCGGAGGTCAGATCAGGGCGAGCTCGCGCAGCTTCGACTCGACGTCGGCGTTCGACGGCTCGACGTGGTGCGAGGAGTCCGGGTAGACGACGACGGGGATGTTCGTGCGGCCCGAGATCTCCTTGGCGACGTCCGCCGCGGCGGGGTCGGCGACGAGGTCGACATAGGTGTAGTCCACGCCGAGTGCGTCGAGCTGCTTCTTCGTGCGAATGCAGTCGCGGCACCAGTCGGCGCCGAACATCGTGATGGTGGAGTCTGCAGACGAGGTCATGCCTCCAGCGTACGGCCGCGCGGCTGGACGGGCGCCGAGCGGCGTCCGTCCTCGTACGCCCTGGCGCACAGCCCGCGCGGTGCGGGCCGTGCGCGCGTCAGAGGGTCGCGAGCGCCGGTGCTGCGGAGGGCGTCGCTCCTGCCGTGATCGCGTCGAGTGCGCGGCGCAGCGACGAGCTCGACGTGTGCGCGGTGTACGGGAAGTACACGACCTCCACACCGACGCGGGCGAACTCCCGTTCGAGGCGCAGACCCTTCTCGGTGCCGCGCCAGTCGTCGCCTTTGAAGAAGTGGGTGAAGTGCACGTCGTTCCACGAGTCCATCTTCGACGGCGTCGTCTCGACGTAGACGTCGTCGACGAACGAGATGTGGCGGACGATCTCGGCCCGCTCCGCGGTCGGGATCACGGGCTCGATGCCCTTCACCTGGCGCAGCATCTCATCGCTCACGACGCCTGCGATCAGGACGTCGCACTGCTGCTTGGCGTGACGAAGAAGGTTGAGATGCCCGACGTGAAACAGGTCGAAGGCACCCACGGCGTAGCCGATGCGCGTCTGCATGATCTCCCCAGATCAAGTAGTTCCCCAGGAGCGGATCCCCATCCGCTCAGCGACTCCCACAGCCGCATCCGGGAAGTCTAGCAGGAGCGGGGGACGTTGCCCAGGATTCCTCGCCCACAGGTTCGCGTGGAACTATGGATGCCGCAGTGCCCGCCGGGTGCCGAAGGAGGGGGAGACGTGCAGACAGAGGTCACCGTCATCGTCCCGACCTTCAATGAGCGGGAGAACGTCGCCGAGCTCGTGGCGCGGACGGCGGCGGCGCTCGCCGGACACAGCGCGGAGATCCTGTTCGTCGACGACAGCGTCGACGACACCGCGTCCGAGATCGAGCGGGTCGCGGCGGATGCTCCGCTGCCGGTCCGGGTGATCCACCGAGCAGACAACAGCGGGGGGCTGGGCGGCGCCGTCGTGGTCGGGCTCCGGGCCGCGGCGGCTGATCTCTGCATCGTCATGGACGGCGATCTGCAGCATCCGCCCGAGCTCCTGCCCGCGCTCCTCGCCCGCCACGACGAGGGCGAGACCGACGTCGTCGCCGCATCGCGCTACATCGGCGGCGGCGACACCAGCGGGCTCGGCACGGCCGTCCGATTCGGGGTGTCCCGCGCGGCGACCTGGCTGACGCGCGCGATGTTCCCCATCCGCCTCGCCCGCAGCACCGACCCGATGACCGGTTTCTTCCTCGTCGACCGCCGTCGCCTCGACCTCGAGGCGCTGCGACCCCAGGGTTTCAAGATCCTGCTCGAGATCCTCGCCCGCACCGACCTGCGCATCGCGGAGGTCCCCATGGAGTTCGCCGAGCGTCGCCACGGGACGTCGAAGGCGAGCCTGCGGCAGGGCGCGACCTTCGTGGCGCACCTCGCCAGACTCCGCTTCGGCAAGATGTCGCTCTTCGCCCTCATCGGCGTCATCGGCGCGGTCGCCAACCTCGGCATCATGTGGGCCCTCACCGCGCTCGGCGTGCCGTACATCTGGGCCGCGATCATCGGCGCCGAGGTGACGATCGTCGGCAACTTCCTCCTCCAGGAGCGCTTCGTCTTCGCCGACATGCGCACCGACGCCCGCGCCCTCGGCGCGCGGTTCGCGGCCTCCTTCGCCTTCAACAACGTCGAGGCCGCGCTGCGCATCCCCGTCATGGCGCTCATGGTCGAGACGTGGCACATCTCCAGCGTCCTCGCGACCGGCCTGTCGCTGATCGTGGCGTTCTTCGCACGATTCCTCTTCCACTCGCTCGTCGTGTACGCGCCGCGTCGGCGGGGTGCTGCCGCGACGGAGCCGTCGCCCGACACCGCGGCGACCCGCGTGATCAGGGCGATCGACGCGGAGGCGATGAAGCCCGGCGAGCTGTAGGGGTCCGTCCCGAAGGCCTCGTCGCCGCGTGCGATGATGTCTGGCGGGGAGGGCGAGATGAAACGCAAGGCTGTGGGAGCCATCATCGCGCAGGCGGCCCAGGCCGGCATCGGACTGCTGCTGCAGGTGCTCGTGGCACGTCTGCTGGGGATCGAGGAGTACGGACGCTTCGCGATCCTGTACGGGGTGGTCATCGTCGCGACCGCCGTCGTCACGGGGCTCATCGGCGACACGCTCGTCGTGCTCGACCGTTCGCAGCGCGGCATCAGAGCCGGGCTCGAGGCGATGCTCCTCCTCACCGCGGTCGTGCTCGCCGTCGGCGCCTTCGCGATCGCCTGGGCTACGGGGTTCTCGGATGCCGTCGAGGCGGCGCTGTTCGCCCTCGCGCTCGCCGCGTTCGCGATCGAGGAGATCGTGCGCCGCCTCCTGATCGCGCACATGTCGTTCGTGCGCACCGCCCTGATCGACGTCGCCGGCTTCGCGGTGGCGCTGACGATCATCGTCGCGGTGCACCTGTCGGGGGTGCTCACCCTCGCTGTCTTCCTCGCCGGCATCGCCGCCGGACAGGTGGCTGCGACGCTCCTCGGCTGGTTCCTCGTCCCTCGCGCCGACCGCCGTCTCGTCGGGCTCGGCGGGGCCGACATCGCCGCCGTCTGGCGCTACGGCATGTGGCGCGGACTGCAGCAGGTGCTGCGGCCGAGCCTGTTCACGGTGGTGCGGCTGCTCGTGCTCGCGGGGGCGGGTCTCACCGCGGTCGGTCTGCTCGAGGCGGCGCGCACCTACACCTCGCCTCTGATCCTCGTGATCGGCGGACTCTCCTCCTTCCTCTTCGTGCGCTTCGCCGATCAGCGCAAGGAGGGCAGGGCGGGGTCCGTGCGGGAGGCCGACAGGGTCGTGCTGTTCCTCCTCGCCGGCACGGTGCTGATGAGCATCGTCGCCCTCGTGCTGATCCCCTGGGTCAGCCCGCTCCTCTTCGACGTCACGGTCGACCCTCTCGCCGTGATCGCCTGGCTCGCCTACGGGATGTCCGTCGCGATCGTCACCCCCTACGGCGCGCTCGGCGCCGTCGGGGGCCGGCAGATCGCGGTGTTCCTCATCCGACTCTCCGATACCCTGCTCGGCGTCGTGGCCGTCGTCGTGATGCTGTCGCTCGGCGCCGTTCCCTCCGCGCTCCCGTTCGCCCTCGCCGCGGCATCGATGCTGGGCGGGGTGGGGCTGCGCTGGCTGGTGTCCTCGAGCGGGCAGGACGGGGACGCCGCGCGATGACCGCTCAGAGCGGCCAGTGATAGGTTTAGGCCCGGTCTTCTGCTGAGGGGGTAGGCGATGGAAGATGTGCCGTACGGACGCATCCTGCGCGAGGGGTGGATCGTCATCGTGGTGCTCGCCGTGCTCGGCGCGGGCATGGGCTGGTTCGTCACGAAGCTTCTCCCCGAGACGTACGCGGCGACCTCGACCCTCCTTCTCCGGGTGGACTCGACCGAGGCGTCGCTGTTCGAGCGCAACCAGTTCAGCCTGGCGAGGATCAAGTCGTACCCGCCGCTCGTCGACAGCCCCGAGGTGATCGACAAGGTGCGGGCCGACCTCGAACTCGACGAGGACGAGTACACCGATCGCGACCTGCGCCGCATGCTGTCGGCCGAGAACACCGCCGACACCGTGCTCCTCATCGTGCGAGCCGACGCCCCCACCGCGCAGCTCGCCACCGACATCGCCAACTCCGCGGCGACGCATCTCTCGGAGCTCATCGGCGAGACCGAGAACGACGACGACGACGCTCGCTACACGGTCGACCTCGATCAGGTGCTGCCCGCGGTCGCGCCGCTGGCGCCGATCTCGCCGCAGGTGACGGCCATCACGGGGCTCGGCGGCATCGCCGGCCTCGCACTGGGGGCGATCGTCGCCGTCTACCGCACGACCACCAACCGTCGCCTGCGCACGATCCCCGACGTGCGCCGCGCGTCCGGCCTGCCGGTGATCGGGCAGATCCCCCGCCGCAGCCGCCTGCACGGCGACTCGAACGCGGGCGCGGTCATGGCCTACGAGGAGACGGTGGGCAACATCGTGGCTCTGGCCGGAGGCGGGGTGCGCACCCACATCGTCGTGCCGGCGTCCGATGGCGCGATCGACGACGACGCCGTGGCCGGCACGCTCGAGGCGCAGCGTCTCATCGGTGCGAAGGCCTGCGTCATCGACACGAGGGAGACCCACGTCGCCGGACGCGGACGCACCCTCAACCAGCTGCTCGCCGGCGACGACGAGGGCGAGATCGAGGATGCCGTGCTCGTGGCCGACGAGCCGGTGTCGCTCGAGACGCTCGTCGCCGAGCTGCCCGCGGCCGTCGCGATGCTGCACCACGACGTCGATGTCGTCGTGGTGATCTGCGAACCCGGTGCGTCGGCTCTCATCGAGCAGCTCGTCGGACCCGGCGCGGGCGTCGTCATCAACGTCAAGCACAACGCGACGACCGCGACCGACCTCGTCGCCGCGAGCACGCGCCTGCGCGTCATGGGCATCCGTCCGATCGGCGTCGTGATGCTCCACACCGGCTCCAAGTCCCTCGGCTCGATCGCCGAGTCGTGGCGCGTGTCCGACCGCGACCCGGCGCTGGCCGGTTCCGGAGGCTCGCATGCTCGGTCCGACTGAAACCCGGACCGATCCGCGTCAGCACTCGGCCCACCATCCCAGCTCCGCACGGGTGGCGGCGGTGGGGGGACTGTACGTCCTGCTCATCGTCAGCGTCATCCCCTGGCGCAGTGCCACGATCTACACCGGCGGAGTCGACTCGGTCGTCGTCGCCAAGGCTCTCATCGCCGTGATCGCTCTCGGCGCGACCCTGGCGCTCGCCGCGAAGACACGCGAACGGGTGGCCGTCGGGATCGCCCCGGCCGCGGTCATCACCGTCGCCCTGCTCGTCAGCGTCCTCGGATCCATGCTCGCCGGCAACGACTCGTCGACGATCGTGCTCGTGGGGCGGATGTTCGTGGTGATGGCGACCATCCTCCTGCTCCTCACCGCCGTCCCGTGGGTCACGAGCATCGCGTGCCTCCTGTCCGCGATGGCCGCCGTCGCCGTCGTGGCCGCCGTCACAGGCCTGCCGAGCCTGGCGTCCACGGGACGGCTGGGAGGCGGCATCCCGGAGATCCATCCGAACGAGCTCGCGGGGCTCGTGGCGGCGCCGATCATCGGGCTCGTCGTCCTCATGCTGCGCAACGGCGTGCGGGTGTGGCGTCTGGTGGCGGTCGTCGTCCTCGTCGGCATCGCCGTCGCGAGCGGCTCGCGCACGGGGCTGCTGGCCATCGTGGTGGGGATCGCCGTCGCGGTGCTGGTCAACGGCATCCGCGATCGGAGCGTGCTGTACCTGCTCCTCGGCGCGCTGCCGCTCGGATATGCGATCGGCTCGTTCACGGATGTCTTCGGCAGTCTGGCGACCCGTGCCGGCTCGAACGACACCTCGACCGCGCTCGACTCGCGCTTCGACGTCTGGCGGGTGGTGCTCGGCTGGGGCTGGGACGAGTGGCAGAAGTGGATAGGCATCGGGCTCTCCGCGAAGAAGATCCCCGTCGACATCAAGTGGCGTGACGAACAGGTCCTGGACAGCAGCTGGGCGTCGCTGCTCGCACAGACCGGCCTGATCGGCACCGCCCTCGTCGCGGCGCTCATCGCGTGGTGCGTGATCGGTGCGCTCGTGTCGTCCCGCCGTCGCTGGCTCATCGCCCCGCTGCTCACGCTCGTGCTCATCCGCTCCGTGACGGAGAGCGGGCTCGTCGACAGCGCGACGGCCTTCATCCTCTTCTTCGTCGTCGCGTCTCTGCTCACCCACCGGTCCCGTCATGCGGACGACCCGACGGGGCCGGACAGGGAGGTCGTCGAGAGTCTCCGTCGCGGGAGACGGCTCTGACTCTAGAATGACGGAATATCACGCTCCGTCGGCGCGTGACCGGGGCGGAGGAGGGGACCGATGACGGAGTCGCTGGCGGAGTCGAGGAAGCGGATGGGCTGGCGGGGCTGGACGGTCGTCGCCGTGATCGCCGTGCTCCTCATCGGCGGGATCGTCTGGGGTGTCCTCGCCAACAGCAGTCCCGGTCAGAGCGGTCCCGGCGCATCCGCCGGAGCGACGCCGACACCGCAGCCCACCGAGTTCGAGACGCCGACGCCCGGAGCCACGAACGACGTGGCGAAGCCCGACGACGGCGAGGAGGTGCCGCTCGACGAGCCGGCCCCCGCGGTGCAGGGCGTGGTCGCCGAGGTCACCGCCATCGAGTCGACGACCGCCGGGAACGACATCCCGGGAGAGCCGAGCGGACCGGCCATCTCGGTCACCGTGAGACTCACCAACGGCTCCGACGAGACGGTGGACACGGCGGGGGCGAACGTGACGCTCACCTACGGCGGAGACGATCGGCTGCCCGCCGCGGGCCTCACGGGAGACGGCACGACCGTCTGGCCGGCGACCATCCCCGCAGGGGGTCAGGCCGATGCGGTGTTCCAATTCGCGGTTCCCTCTTCTCCCGAAGGGGACGTGCGTGTTATCGTCGATATATTGGCCGCAGAGCCAAACGTCGTCTTCGTGGGTCCGCGACCGTAGGTCGTCCCGCAGCACGACGGATTACTGGGGAGTTATCGTTCGGTGCCAATGTAGGGGTTGAGCGCGAACGGTCCATCATCTGGGGAGATGAACGATGGGCACTACTGCACTGTCTTGGGGACGCCGCAGCCGCGGAGCATTCGTCGCGATCGTCGTGACGCTCGCGGTCGCCTTCGGATCGCTGGTGGTGATGTCGCCCGCGCGAGCGGACGTCAGTCCACCCGCCGGTGAGGCGCCGACGGTCACGGCCGACTCGCTGCCGACCGTGCAGATCAACGGCATCGTCTGGGACCAGGCGGTCGTGGGCAACGTCGTCTACGCCGCGGGCAAGTTCACCAGCGCCCGTCCCGCAGGGGCGGCCGCGGGGACGAACGAGACGGCGCGCTCCAACCTCCTCGCCTACGACATCCGCACCGGTGTGCTGATCACCTCGTTCGCACCGACGATCAACGCCCAGGTGCGCCAGGTGGAGGCCTCGCCCGACGGCACCCGGCTGTACATCGTCGGCGACTTCACGACCGTGAACGGCCAGACGCGCAACCGCGTCGCCGCGTTCGACCTGCCCAGCGGCACGCTGTCGTCCTTCAACCCCAACTCCAACGGCGTCACCTCCGGCGTCGCCGCGACCAACGACACCGTCTACATCACGGGCACGTTCGGACGCGTCGCGGGCAACGACCGCTCCGGAGCCGCCGCCTTCACCCGCAGCGGCACGCTGCTCCCCTGGGCGCCCGTGCTCGAGGGCCGTCAAGGACGCGTCGTGACCGTCTCGCCCGCCGGCGACAAGGTCGTCCTCGGCGGCAACTTCCAGACGCTCAACGGCAGCTCCAACCCCGGCTACGGCCTGGCGATGGTGTCCGCATCCGACGCGTCCCTGCTGCCCTTCTCGGCCAACAACGTCATCCGCAACGCGGGACTCGACGCGGCGATCCTGTCGCTCAAGTCCAGCGGCGACGACATCTACGGCACGGGCTACGTCTTCGGCAACGGCGGCAACCTCGAGGGCTCCTTCCGCGCATCGTGGGCGACGGGAGACCTCGTGTGGGTCAACGACTGCCACGGCGATCAGTACGACGTCGAGCCCATGGGGGACGCCGTGTACGCGGCCGGGCACTCCCACTACTGCGGCAGCCTCGTCGACGGCTTCCCGCAGAGCGACCCGTGGTCGTTCTACCGCGGCCTCGCCGTCTCGAAGGACGTCGAGCGCATCACGCCCTACGGCCTGAACCTCGGCTACTACGACTTCGGCGGAAACCCCGCTCCGAAGCTGCTGCACTGGTTCCCGAGCTTCAACGCGGGCAACGTCAGCGGCGCCTCGCAGGGTCCGTGGTCGGTCAGCTCCAACAGCGAGTACCTCGTCTACGGCGGCGAGTTCACGCGCGTCAACAACACCGGACAGCAGGGCCTGGCCCGCTTCGCGGTGACCGAGAAGGCGCCGAACGCGCAGGGTCCCATCCTCTGGAACACGGCATGGCCGGCCTCCTCGATCGCCCTCACGGGCGGCTCCGTACGGGTGAGCTGGCCGCTCAACTACGACCGGGACAGCGAGTTCCTGAAGTACGAGGTCCTGCGCGACAACGTGGTCGTCAAGACCTTCGAGAACGTGCGGTCGAAGTCCTCCGACTGGGGGCTGCCGCCCATGGCGTACGTCGACACGACGGTCGTCAACGGCACCACGTACACCTACCGGGTGCGCGCGACCGACAACGAGGGCCACTCGATCCTCGGCGGCACGACGACCGTGACCGCCACCGGCTCCGCCGCACCGAGCGCCTACCGCTCGGCGGTGCTGGCCGACACGCCTCTGAACTACTGGCCGCTCGACGACTCGTCGGCCACGCTCTCCTACGACTGGGCCGGAGCCTCCGACCTCGCCGTGCGCAGCGGCGTCACCCGCGGGACCTCCGGGGCCATGCTCTCCGACTCCCGTAGCGCCTCCTCGTTCGACGGCTCGGGTGACGGCTTCGCGTCGACCACCTCGGCGATCGCGGGTCCGAACAGCTTCGGCATCGAGGCGTGGTTCAAGACGACCACGACCAACGGCGGCAAGATCGTCGGCTTCGGCAGCAGCTCCACCGGGACTTCCGGCAGCTACGACCGCCACGTCTACATGGAGCCGAACGGTCGCATCACCTTCGGCGTCTACCCGGGCTCCATCCAGACGGTGAGCTCGTCGAACGCCTTCAACGACGGCGAGTGGCACCACGTGTCGGCCGGGCTCAGCGAAGCGGGGATGGTGCTGTACATCGACGGCATCCGCGTCGCTCAGCGCACGGACGTGACCTCGGCGCAGGCCTACAACGGGTACTGGCGGGTCGGCGGCGACAGCCCGTGGTCGGGTGCCGCCTTCTTCCCGGGGCAGATCGACGACGTCGCCATCTACGGCGCACCGCTCACCCGTGAGCAGGTCGCATCCCACTACACGGCCTCCGGTCGTGAGCTCGCCGGATCCACGGCTCCGAGCGACGCCTACGGCGCCGCCGTCTACGCTCAGGACCCCGCTCTGTACTGGCGACTCGGCGAGAGCTCCGGCTCCACGGCTGCCGACGCCTCCGGCTTCGGACAGAAGGGCACGTACTTCGGTGCCGTGACCAAGGGTGCGAACGGCGCTCTCAGCGGCGTCGACAACACCGCGGCCACGTTCGAGGGCGGCCAGGTGATCAGCCAGAACGCCTTCACCAACCCGCGGTCGTACTCGCTCGAGGCGTGGTTCAAGACGACCACGACCAGCGGCGGCAAGATCATCGGCTTCGGCAACAGCCCCGACGGCAACTCGTCGGGCTACGACCGGCACGTGTACATGACGCCGGACGGAAAGCTGATCTACGGCGTGTGGGTCGGATTCGCCGACACGCTGCAGACCTCGGCCTCGTTCAACGACGGCCAGTGGCACCAGGTCGTCGCGACCCAGGGCGCGACGGGTATGCGGCTCTACGTCGACGGGGTCCTCCAGGGCTCGAACGGACAGACCAACGCTCAGGACTACACCGGCTACTGGCACGTCGGCGGAGACGTCACGTGGGGTCCGGGCGACTGGGAGTTCGACGGCGCGATCGACGAGGTCGCGGTCTATCTCGCACCGCTGTCCGAGACGACCGTCGCCCAGCACTACTCGCTGGGAACCACGGGCGCTCCCGCCAACATCGCACCCACGGCGAGCTTCACCTCGGCGACGACCAAGCTCGCCCTCGCGGTCGATGCCACGGCCTCGTCGGACGCCGACGGATCGATCGCCGGCTACAGCTGGAACTGGGGCGACGGGACTCCCGACGGCTCCGGAGCCACGGCGACGCACACCTACGCGGTCGCCGGGTCGTACACGGTGACCCTCACGGTGACCGACGACAAGGGCGCGACGGACACGGAGTCCACGGTGGTCCAGGCGGTGGCCAACCAGGCACCTGTCTCGTCGTTCACCTCGGCCGCGACCGACCTCAAGGTCGACGTGGATGCCGGCGCCTCGCAGGACACCGACGGCACCATCGCCGGGTACTCCTGGAACTGGGGCGACAGCACCGCGGCGGGCAGCGGGAAGACGGCGAGCCACACCTACGCCGCGGCGGGCACCTACACGATCACCCTGACGGTGACCGACGACGAGGGGGCCACGTCGCAGACGACGGCATCCATCACCGTCACCGCACCCGTGGGCGCCGTGACGTACGCCTCTGACTCGTTCAACCGCACCGTGGCCAGTGGCCTCGGCACCGCGAACACCGGCGGGGCGTGGACGCTGTCGAACACGGCATCCAACTACCTGGTCAGCGGCGCCTACGCCGCCTTCCAGCAGCCCGCAGGGGGAGCGCAGCGCTATGCCTACCTGACCGGGGTCTCGGCGACCGACACCGCGGTGGACGTCGACGTGGTCCTGCCGCAGCTCCCCACCGGGGGCAGCGCGTACTACACGATCGCGGCGCGCCGCGTCGGCACCGACGACTACCGTTCGCGGATCATCGTGTCGCCGACCGGGGGAGTGCAGCTCCAGCTGCAGCAGACGACGACCGTGCTGACGACCGTCAACACCGGCCTCACCGTGGCCGCCGGCGACGCACTGCACGTGCGCACCGAGGCGACGGGGACCTCGCCCACCACGGTCCGTGCCAAGGTCTGGAAGGTCGGCACGGCCGAGCCGACGGCGTGGACCTCCACGACGACCAGCTCGGCGGCGGGACTCCAGACGGCCGGACACGTCGGACTGGGCGTGTACCTCGGCGGCTCGGTCACCAACGTCCCGTTCCAGACGCGCTTCGACAACTTCTGGGCGGGGTCGACGACCGGCGGTCCGACGCCCCCGGCGAACCAGGTCCCGGTGGCGGCGTTCACCAGCTCGGTGAACGGACTCGCGGCGACCGTGAACGGCTCGAGCTCGACGGATGCCGATGGCACGATCGCCTCGTACGCCTGGGAGTTCGGAGACGGCGGCACGGCGACCGGGGCGACCCCGACCGCGCACACCTACGCCGCTGCGGGCACGTACCAGGTGAAGCTGACGGTGACCGACGACAAGGGCGCCACCGCGAGCATCACCAAGCCGGTGACGGTGACGGCTCCGGCCCCGGGCAACCAGAACCCGGTCGCGTCGTTCACGGCCACGCCGACCGACCTGACGATCGCGGTCGACGCCTCGGCGTCGACGGATCCTGACGGCACGATCGCCTCGTACGCCTGGAACTTCGGCGACGGAGCGACTGCCACGGGACCCACGGCCTCGCACCCGTACGCCGCTGCGGGCACCTACACGGTGACCCTCACGGTGACGGACGACGCCGGCGCGGTGAACACGGTGACGAAGTCGGTCACCGTGGTCGCCCCCGCAGGTGCCGCATTCGCCGCCGACGACTTCGGTCGGGCGAACGGCACGCTGGGCACGGCCCAGACGGGCGGCGTCTGGGCACAGACGAGCGGCGCGGCGAACGTGGCGATCGACAACGGCGCTGCGAAGTTCACCACGCAGGCCGCGGGTCAGACCCGGACGGCGACGCTGAACGCGGCGACCTCGACGAGCACGGACCTGACGTTCACGGTGGCCGCTCCCGCGCTGCCCGCGGGGGCCCGGATCTACGTCGCCGCGCTCGCGAGGGTCGTCGGGTCCGACGACTACCGCGCGCGATGGCTGATCGGCGCCGACGGTTCGGTGACCGCCCAGCTGGCACGCGGTGGCACGGCACTCGTCTCGCAGAACCTGACCGGCTTCACCTTCGCGGCGGGAACCGTCTACAACGTCCGCGTCCAGGTCTTCGGTACCGGCACGACGACGCTGCGGAGTAAGATCTGGGCGGCGGGATCGCCGGAACCGGCTGCGTGGCAGCTGACGACGACCGACACGACGGCGGCGCTGCAGAGCGCCGGCTACGTCGGGATCTCGACCTACGCGGGCTCCGGGTTCACCAGCGTCCCGTACACCCTGACCTTCGACGACTTCCGAGCACGAGGAGTGACGCCCTGACTTTCGCCGATTCGTACCGGAGTCTCGCCGCCGCGCAGAAGGGGAGGGCGCGGGGCGCCCCCGCCTACTCGGTGTTCGTCAATCGTCCCGTCGGCCGTGTGATCGCGGCAGGGGCGCACACGGCGGGACTCGTTCCGAACCAGGTCTCCCTCATCAGTGCCGCGTTCACCTTCACGGCGATCGTGCTCCTGGCGACGGTTCCGCCGTCGGTGGTCCTCGGCGTGGTGGTGTGGCTGCTCCTCGCCTTCGGCTACGCCTGGGACAGCGCCGACGGCCAGGTCGCGCGGCTCCGCGGTGGAGGCTCCCTCGCGGGGGAGTGGCTCGACCACGTGCTCGATTCGACCAAGCTGGTGGCGCTGCCGCTCGCCGTCACGATCGGCTGGTACCGCTTCTACCCGCTGCCGAGCGACCTGTGGCTCCTGGTACCCCTGGCCTTCGCGGTGATCTCGACGGTCACGTTCTTCGGGATGATCCTCAACGACCTCCTCCGGGGGAAGCGGGGGGTGCCGCAGGCCGCGCAGGCCGGCGGATTCTCCGTCGTCCGGTCGTTGCTCGGGCTCCCCACCGATTACGGCATCCTGTGCTTCGCCTTCGTGCTGTGGGGCTGGCCGCAAGCCTTTATACCGGTATATAGCTTGCTCGCTCTCGCGGCCGCCCTCTACCTGGGCGCCGCGCTGGCCGTGTGGTTCCGGAAGATGTCCGCACTGGGCTGACGTTCTCGCACGCACGAGGCTCCGATCTGCGACTCGCTGGTTTCAGCGAATCCACAGGAATGGATCGGGAAATTCAGGCTAAGGTCAACCATCGTCCGCCGCCGACGCCGGATGTCGCCACTGCCACCCGACCCTGCAGTGGCGAGGAGCCCAATCGGAGACCTTTCCCCCATGCGCAGACGTACCCTCCCCCTGATCGCGTCCCTGTCCGCCCTTCTTCTCTCGTTCGCCGCGGTGACCCCCGCAGCCGCCGCGGACACGGCCGACCGCATCGTCGTCCAAGACCCGATGGACCGCACGGTCGCGCGAGGCCTCGGCACGTCCGCCGCGGGCGTCACCTACGAGGCGTCCCCCGTCACCTCGGTCTCGGTTGCCCAGGGCACCGCGAAGCTCACCGCCACCGCCCCCGGGGCCACGGTCACGGCTCGGCCGGCGGGCGTCAGCCTCCGTGACTCGACGCAGTCGACGGTGTTCACGCTTCCGAAGCTTCCGGCCTCGGGCTCCGGCGTGTATCTGAGCCTTCAGTCCCGTGTGACCGGCAGCGGCTTCTACCAGACGCAGGTGCGCGTCGACCCGAAGGGCGTCGTGCTCCTGGAGACGCTCCGCGTCAACGCCGGGGTGCAGACCACCCTCGGATACACGTGGGTGCCCGAGCTCCGTGTCAAGGCGGGCGTCCCGTTCGTCCTCGAGACCCGCCTCGCCGGCACCGACAAGGTGAAGATCGACGCGCGGGTGACGGCGGCCGGGACCAAGCCGTCGAAGTGGAAGCTCTCCGTGACGGACAGCGCTGCCCAGCGTCTGGTGACCGAAGGCCGCACCGGTGTGCGGCTCTATCTGTCGCGCAGCACGCCGGCGCTCAGCGCCCTGTTCGATGACTTCCGCGTGTCGACTCCGTCGACGAACCCGACGACGCCGACGACGCCGACGACGCCGACGACGCCGACGACGCCGACGACGCCGACCACTCCGACCACTCCGACGACGCCGACCACCCCGACGACGCCGACGACGCCGACCACGCCTGCGGGCGGTGCTCCCGCCTGGAACACCGCAGGAGCGCGAACCGCCGCGGGTGCGGCGGCGGTCGGAACCACCTCGTACGCGGTGCCGACCGGAGCCCTGTTCGTCAGCCCGACGGGAACCGCGAAGGGGACGGGCACCTCCGCCGCTCCGTTCGCCACCGTGCAGGCGGCCGTGGATCGCGCAGCCTCGGGGTCGACCCTGGTGCTCCGCGGCGGCACCTACCACGAGTCCGTCGTGATCCCCGCAGGCAAGCGCCTCACGATCCAGTCGTACCCCAGCGAAGCCGTGTGGTTCGACGGCGCCACCACCCTCAAGAACTGGCAGGGCTCCGGCGGGCGCTGGTTCAGTCCCGACTGGAAGTACGACTTCGACTCCACGCCGTCGTTCACCAAGGGTCAGGCCGACGGCACAGCGGCGGGGTGGCGATGGCTGAACGCCGCACACCCGATGGCCGCGCATCCCGAGCAGGTCTGGATCGACGGGGTCGCGCAGGTCGAGGTGTCCTCGCTCGCCGGTCTCAAACCGGGCACCTTCTTCACCGACGTCGCCAACGACCGCCTCTACCTCGGCAGCGATCCGACCGGTCACTCCGTCCGCACGTCCACACTGACGAAGGCCCTGTCGCTGCGCGGTGAAGGCGCCGTCGTCCGTGGCATCGGTATCCGCAACTACGCCACGTCGATCTGGATGATGGGCGCGGTCACGGTCGAAGCTCCGAAGGCGACGATCGAGAACGTCGTCATCTACGACACGGCATCGACGGGCCTGTTCGTCGGCGCGTCGAACGCCACGGTGCGCGACGTCACCCTCGCACGAAACGGGCTCATGGGTCTCGGCGCGAACTACGCGGACGCCCTCCTCATCGACGACCTGCTGTCCGTCGAGAACAACGCCGAGCACTTCAACACCTCTCCGGTGTCCGGCGGGATCAAGATCGCGAAGTCCCGCGGGGTCACGGTCACGGATTCGGCTCTCCTGCGCAACGACGGGCCCGGCATCTGGCTCGACCAGTCCGTGTACGACGTGCGCATCACGGGATCGGACATGATCGAGAATAAGGGCGCCGGCGCGTTCCTGGAGCTCTCGCAGAAGATCGACTTCGTCAACAACCTCGTGCTGCGCAACGTCGGCAACGGCGTGAAGATCAACAACACCGGTGGTGTGAATCTCTGGAACAACACCATCGTCGGCGGCGATCGTGCGGTCAACATCGTGCAGGACAGTCGCAGTGCGTCCGACGCATCCGTTCCCGGACACAACGCGCGTCGGCCGTTCCCGGATCCGACGATGCCGTGGCTGATCCGTGACATCTCGATCGGCAACAACGTGATCGGCGGAAGCGCGGGCAACTGCACCGTGTGCGTGGAGGACTACACGCATCGATATACGCCCGCGGCGCTGAACATCGCCTCCGACGGCAACGTGATCCAGCGGAACGGCGCTGCCGCTCCCACCTGGTTCGTCATCTGGTCGCGCGGGGCGGCGAACGTCAACCCGTACGTGTTCACGACGTGGCAGTCGTATCGCACCACCACGCGGCAGGACGCGAACTCGACGGCCGTCGAGGGCAAGCCGGCGACGGATGCGTCGGGTCGTCTCCTCCCGGGGGTCACCGCCTCCGCGCGGACGCTGCCGTCGATCGTCGCATCGATCCTCGGATCCCCGACGCCGCGCATCGGGGCCCGCTTCCCCTGATCGTCGGATGACGAGTGACACGGTAGAGGCCGGGGCGCATGCGCCCCGGCCTCTACCGGCTCCGCGTACCGACGACCACTACTGGGCGGGACCCGCCCAGAAGTCGTCGTAGGTGTAGACCACGGGGACGGCCGTGGCGCTGGACGACAGGTAGCTGTTCACGCCCACGTAGCCCGGCACCTGCAACGACGCGGTGGCGTCGGTGGTGGTGAGCGTCCACCCCGTCGGCTCCGTCGCTGCGGTGCGCCACACCTTGGCCTTCAGGGTGGTCGGGTTCGTCCCCGTCACCTGGAAGCGCACGCTGAGCTGGTCGGCTCCGGTGACCGTCAGCCCGGGGACCGTGGTCGAGGAGATCACGGTCTCCACCCCGGCGATCGTCTTCGTCAGCCACAGCGACACGACACCGTTGGATGCCACGCGGAACTTCGCCCGGTAGTCGTTGCTGTTGTCGATCTGGCGGCCGAGTGCGGAGAAGTAGAAGCCGCCGCCGGTGGAGGGCTGGTTGAAGGCCACGGTGAACCGTTCCTCGGTGTTGGTCGACGGCGTCGACCCGGCGAGAGAGGCGGAGTAGTTGTTGCCCGCCGACAGGGTCACCGTGCCACCGCTGCCGTTCACCGCGAACTTGCTCAGAGCCGTCGCGCTGCTCGGGAACATCGTCCATGCCCCGCCCGTGGTCGTGGCGGTGCCCCAGCCGTTCGTGGCGGTGCGGGTGAAGGCGTCCTGCGCCCACACCTGAGGCGCGGCGACCGTCACCGACTTCGTCGTGCTCGCCGTCGCTCCGCGGTCGTCCGTCACGGTCAGCGTCACCGTGTAGGTGCCGCCCGTGGCGTACGTGTGAGCTGAGGTGGCGCCGGAGCCGGTGCCGCCGTCGCCGAAGTCCCAGGCGTACGAGGCGATGCCGCCGTCGGCGTCCGTGGAGCCCGAGCCCGAGACGGAGACCGCGAGGTTCGTCACCGTCGCGGAGATCGCGGCGACCGGCGCCTGGTTCGGCGCGACCGTGACGTCGCGCGTCGCCGTCGCCTTCCCCCCGCGGTCGTCCGTGACCGTGAGCTTCACCGTGTAGGTGCCGGCGGCCGCGTACGTGTGCGACGTGGTCGCGCCCGATCCGGTCGCGCCGTCGCCGTACTCCCACGCGTACGTGGCGATCGTTCCGTCGGGATCGGTCGATCCCGACGCGTCGGCCGTCACGGACAGGAGGTCCGTCGCTGCGGTGAACGCCGCGGTCGGATCCTGGTTGGGAGCGAGGGTGGTGGTCACCGAGCGCGTGGTCGTCGCGGTCGTTCCGCTGTCGTCGGTCACGGTGAGCCTCACCGTGAACGTGTCGGCCCGCGTGTACGTGTGCGAGGCGGTCGCACCGGTGCCGGTCGTGCCGTCCCCGAAGTCCCACGCGTACGAGGCGATCGTTCCGTCCGGATCAGCCGACGCGGAGCCGTCGACTGCGACGTCGAGGTGATCGACGGCCGATGTGAAGGATGCGTCGGGAGCCTGGTTCGGAGCGACCGCGACCGTGCGGGTCAGGACGCCCACGAGGGAGGTGCTGTCCGTCACCGTGAGCTTCACGGTGTACGAGCCGCCCGTCGCGTAGGTGTGCGTCGCGGTCGCACCCGTCGCCGTCGTCCCGTCGCCGAAGTTCCAGGAGTAGGTGAGCGGGCCGCCGTCGGCATCGCTCGAGGAGCTCGCGTCGACATCGACCTTCAGCTTGGCGATCGCCGAGGTGAACGCCGCGACGGGGGCCCGGCCGGGCAGGGTGCGTCCGCTCGCCGAGTAGTGGTCGCGCACGCGCTGCTCCGACAGTGCCGTCGGGTACACCGCGACCTCGTCGAGGGTCCCGGCGAAGTAGTTGCTCGTGGTGCTGCCCCACGTCCGGTCCGCGCCGATCCGCCAGTAGCCGCGGTAGTTCTCGGCGGCCGCCATCGAATTGCTCCCGACGAGCTGAGTGTCGATCCAGAGCTTCATGCCCGTGCCGTTCTGCGTCGCCACGACGTGGTGCCACTGGCCGTCGTTGTACGCGGTCGGGGTCACGAGGGTCGTCTGGGGCTGTCCGCTTCCGAACTGCACCTTCCCGTCGTTCTGCATGACGACGTGGCGGTCGTAGCTCGTGCTCAGTCCGCTGGTCGTGTTCCCGAACCCGATGAGCGTGCCGCCCCTCGTCGTGGTCGTCTTGAACCACAGCTCCGCGCTGTAGGCGGTGGGCGCCGTCCACGGCTCCTGGGCGACGACCAGCGCGGTCGAGCCGTTGAAGGTGGTGGAGGTGCCCGTGCCGATCGCCGGCGCCTGGCCGCGCGTCACGGTTCCGACCTGGTTGCCCGTGGAGCCGCCTGCGGCGGAGTCGACGATCGTGCCCGACGCCGTCTCGTTGAGTCGCCAGTAGATGTCGGGCTTGTCGGTGGACACGGAGCCGCCGTATGCATCGGTCGGCGCCGGCGTCCACGCGGCGGCCCGGCCGCTGGCGAGGTAGTGCGACTGGATGTCCGCCGGCGCGAGGGCCGAGGGATACACGGCCACGTCGTCGATCGTGCCGGCGATGCCGGCGTTGGTCGGACGGTTGGCGAAGCCGCTCGTCTGGTCGGCGCCGATGCGCCAGAAGCCGTCGTAGACCTTGGGTGCCGTGCGCGACTGGTCGCGGTCGACCCGCTTGCCGTCGACGAACAGCTGCATGCCCTCGCTGCCCACGGTGCCGACGATGTGGTGCCAGTTCCCGTCGTTCACCGCGCCGCGGCTGAGGATCGTGCGGTACGACCCGTCGTTGATGGTGAAGTTCGCGCGCCCCGAGTTGTCGAGATAGAGCACCCTGTCGGTGATCCCCGACGTGGACGTGCCCGTCGCCGAGTCGCCGAAGCCGACGATGCGACCGCCGCGCGTGGTGGTCGTCTTGACCCACGCCTCGACCGTCACGGCGGCGTGTGCGGCGCTCACGTCCTGCGTCGTCATCTTCGCCGAGCTGCCCCCGGGAGAGGTGATCGCCGCATTCGTGTCGTTGACGAGGGCACCGCCCGAGCCGAGCGTCAGACCGGAGGCGGTTCCGACGGCGTCTCCGATGTCGTCGTACAGTCGCGTCCCGCTGGCTTCGTCGAGGCGCCACAGGTGGCTCGCCCCGCTCGCGCGCACGGCGGCGCGGTACTCGGTGGTCGGCGTGCCCGACACCGTGACGTAGGGCGACCACGCGCTCCACTGCACGTTGCCGTCGGCATCCTTCGCTCTCACCTGATAGCGCACCTGCGCTCCCGGCGTCTGACCGGTGTCCGTGATGCTCAGGTTGGGAAGCCGCCAGAAGCGTCCGTCCGTGCGTGTGAACGTCGCGATCTTGACGGAGGGACTGCGGAACACGTCGTAGGTGATCGTGGCGTTGTCGCGGTCCCACACGCTCGTGAACGGAACGCGCACGACACCCGCCTCGTTCGAGTACGGCGCCGGCGTGAGGCCGGTGTTGTAGACCGGCCCGACCGCATGCGGGGAGACCGAGGTCTTGCCGAACCGCACCAGGCCCTGCTGGGACACGTTGTTGACCTTCGGGAACTCCCCACCGAGGACGACGTAGTTCACATTGCCCGTCACCGACCAGGCGGCCTGACGCGAGCTGGTGTACGTGCCGAACTCGAGGTCGGGATACCAGTTGAGCTGCTCCGTGTACGGCAGGCCCGTGAAGTCCCAGCCGTAGGCGTCCTTCTTGGTGATGACGCCCGTGGGCGTGGTGCTCTCGGCGATCGCCTTCTGCCAGCGTGACCGCGGACTCGTGTCGCCGAAGGCGCCGACGACGCTGCAGTCGTGCTTGTGCGAGACCGAGTAGAGGACGCCGCCCTGAGGGAAGCTGCCGTATGTGTCGCCCAGGCAGTCGTTCAGCCAGTTGATCTGTCCCGTGTAGGGATCGGCAGCGAACGTGCCCTCGAAGGCGGCGCCGGCGCCGAAGGCGTACCCGGTGCCGAAGACCTGCGTGCCGTCGGTGCTGAGGCTCGAGATGGCCCCGTTGAGACCGGCCGTCCTGATGCGGTCGGTGGCGGCCCAGGGAAGGGCGGCGCCGGTCGCCGCATCGAGCGACGCCATGCCGTACGCGTCGGCGCCGTTGACCGTGGTGAAGGATCCGCCGATGATGATGCGCGAGGCGTCGGGGCTCGTCACCATGTCCCACACGAACCCGTCGCCGGCCGCCGAGGGCGCCCACGCCGTCAGCGACTTCGTGGTGGTGTTCCATGCGGCCAGTTCGGTGCGCGGCTGCCCGCCGCTGGAGCGGAAGTTGCCCCCGACGTACACGGTGTCGCCCGAGAAGGCGAAGCCGCGGACCTGTCCGTCTGTGCGGGGGGCCCAGTCGAGCATCGAGCCGCTGGCGACGTCGAAGGCCGCGACGTGAGCGCGCGCCTGGCCGTCGACCGTGGTGAAGTCGCCGCCGAAGTAGACCGTGCGGCCGTCGGGCGTCACGCGGACGACGAGCCCCTGCCCGTCGAACGAGTGGCTGAAGTTCGGAACGGGGTTGCCCGTGGTGATGTCGAAGGCGAAGACGTTGTTCGCGTCGATCTCTCCCGGACCTCCCGCGGCCACCCCGGGCGGACGGGCCTTGGTGAAGCTGCCGGTCACGTAGACGGTGTTCCCCGCGACGGCCTGACTCCACACGACGCCGTTGATCTGCCACGTGGGCAGGACGTCGGCGGTGACGGTGTCGGGCTGTCCGGGTGTCTCCGCGCTCGCGGTCTGCGCCGGGATGACGACGAGAGCGGCCGTCGTCAGGGCCGTCGCGGCGGTGAGGAGGGCGGCGAGCAGGCGACGGAACCGGTCGGCTCCGCGGGCGGTGCGAGTCATGGAGGCTCCTCCGGGGAAGCGAGCGGATCGAGTGGTCGACGGTGTGCGGAGGGAGGACATGTCAGTCGAGCCCTCCGCGGAAGACGGCCGAGGTGTGCTCGCCGTCGAAGTCCACGACGAGGGTGACCTCGCCGGTGTCCTCCTCGGGAAGAGCGAAGGCGTATGCGGCCGTCGCGGTCTTGCCGGCGGCGACCGTGCCGCCGAAGTCGGAGACCTCGGCCTCCGCGGCGTAGACCCGCTCGGCGGGTGCGCCGTCGGCGTCGAGGAGGGTGAGAACGGACATGCTGAGGTCGATCGGCTCGTCGGATCGGTTCTCGAGCGAGATCGTCACGCGGGTGTACTCGCGATCGGGGAAGCTCCCCGGCCCCTGTGCGGTCTCCGTGCCGAAGGTGACGTCATCGATGCGGACCCGGACGCCGTCGTCGTAGGTCACGTCGTCGTCGGTGTCGGCCGGCTCCGCCGTCACGGACGGAGGGCCGGAGTGGCCGGCTCTCTCGACCTTGACCACAGGCTCGTCGCCCTCGGGTGAGTCCGACCCCTGCGCGGGCGGTGTCGCACCGGCGCTCGTCGGAGTCGGAGCAGCGGTCGAGGGCGTCGCAGCGGACGGCGTCTCGCCGCTCGCCTGACCTGCACCGCCGCTGCACGCGACAAGGCTCGCGCAGAGCGCCAGAGCCGCGATGGACATGCTTGCACGCGCAATCATCATGATTGTCGATCCCCAGATTCCCCAATCAGGGTTGCCGACACCGACCCGTTCGTCACGAGTCGGTCGGCTTGCGTCATCCCCAAATGACGCCATCCCCAGTGAGCGTGATCGTAGCATGTCCGCCGAATGGGGGACAAGACCTCTTTCGAGGTGGTTTTCCGACGCGCACCTCAGCGCTGGAGAGCGGCCAGGATTCCTCGCGCATAGCGGTCGGCGGAGAAGGCGTCTGCGGCCGTCCGGGCGTCGGAGAGTGCGCGCTCCGCCCGGCGCGGCCAGTCGTCGACGGTCTCGCCGATCGCGCGGGCCAGAGCGGCGGAGTCGCCGGGCGGCACCAGTGTGGCGCTCTGCGAGGCGCCCACCGCCTCGGGCAGACCGCCGACCTCGCTCACCACTGCGGGTCGAGCGGCCAGCGCCGCCTCGACCGCCGTGTTGCCGAAGGTCTCGTCGACCAGAGACGTCACCAGCGCGATGTCGCTGCGGGCGAGATCGTCCCACACCTCGGGTCGGAAACCCAGGAAGGAGACGCGGTCGTGCAGGCCGAGTCGATCGACCTGATCGTGCAGCTCGGCGAGGTAGGCCTCGTTGCCGGGGAACACGGCGCCGACGAGGTCGAGGCGCACATCCCGCCCCTCGCGTACGAGGGCGTCGAGGGCGTCGACGGCCACGTGCACACCCTTGCGCTGGGAGAGCCGGCCCACGTACAGCAGCCGTGTGGGGCCGGTCAGGGCTGCGCGCGGCGGCACCATGTCGGCGGGTCCGGGGACCGCGTTGTGCACGACGACGGTGCGCGCGGCGACCCTTGGCGCGGACTCGGCCAGCACTCGGCGGGTGAAGTCGCTGTTGGCGATGACGCGGTGAGTGAGCACGAGCGGGAGATACAGTGCCCGGCGAAGCACACTGCGCACGGACCGCTCGCCCTCGTGGACGTGGCAGACCGTGGTGCGGCGACTCCAACGGCCCAGCCCGATCCACAGCGGAGGCGTGATCGTGTTGACGATGACGGCACCGGGGTCGACGTCTCGGAGGAGACGGAGACCGGGGCGCACCGACCGCACGGTGTCCACGAGCAGACTCAGCAGGCCGCGCGGGCTCAGCAGACCCTTGCGCACGATCGGCGTGGGGCATTCGACGACCTCGCCCCCGGCCTGCTCGATCAGCGGCACGAGAGGGCCGGTCGAGGGCACCGTGACGACGACCCGCCTGCCGGCGCCCACGAGCGCGCGCACCGTCTCGAGAGCCATCCGATCGGACCCGTAGAGGTCGGCGCCCGGGTTGGCGATCAGGACGACGTCGGGATCCCCTTTCGGCATGTCAGCGCTGCGGCCAGAACTCGTCGACGAGCGACACCGTGGAGGCGATGTTCGTGCGGCTCGAGGCGCCGAAGACGATCGATTCGAGGTTGGGCAGCGAGGTGACCCACTCGATGGCTTCGCGGGGCGGGATCGCACCGCTCGCGAACACGGACATGGCGACCGCGCGGAACGGGCGGCGGTCCATCGCCTCCCGGTACGCGTCGACGCCGCCGGACATGCGGAACCCGAGCTTGTTGATGTTGGAGCACACGATCGGGTTCTCGACGCCCGCGCGGTCGAGGTCGTCGAGGAGGCGAGGAAGGTTCATCGTGATGAACCCCGGCTCGGCGTTGTACCGCTTGCGCACGTGGTCGGCGAAGATCCGGAACGCGTCGGTGAAGCCGAGCCCCGAGAGCAGGTCGACGACGACGTTCTGAAGCCAGATCACGGGCGTCGAGAGCCCCTCGAACATCTTCATCTCGGCGTCGATGAGCAGCGTGGTGACGCCTTCGATGTCCTTGCGGGCGAGCGAGGACGTGCCGCGCGCGATGCTGTCGAGCAGGCCCTCCTCGGGGAGGAACTTCCGGATGGCGCCGAGGAAGCCGTCCTCGGTGACCGCGTTGGCGTACTTGTGCGCGTACGGCATGCACGGGAAGAAGGTCATGTCCGCGTAGCGGTCCGGCTGGGCGCGCACGTGGTCGGTGACCTCGGAGATGCGATCGTGCGTCGTGCACATGAAGGTGTGCACGCCCTCGTCATAGGCGGCATCGAGCACGCTCATGATGGCGGACGTGTCCTGGAAGCGCATCTGCTGGGCGCGCGCCTTCTCCTCCGACATGTGGTTCACGCCGAAGAACTGGTTGTCGCCGAACAGCAGGCGGTCCATGGTGCGAGTGGATGTCGTCATGGTCATTTCCCTCCACGCAGGGCGCTCAACGCCGCGGCGATGCGCCCCTTCGGTGCCGTCTGCACGGCCAGATCGGATGCGTCCTCGGTGGTCAGACGGGCACCGTCGCGCACGGCATCCTCGCTGATCATGGAGATGACGCGGTCGGTCGCCGCGGCCGAGGCGAAGTCGTTCTCGCCGGAGGACGCCCCGGCCTGCGCGCGCTGGACGAAGGAGTCGAGCTGGGCGCTGTACTCCTCGCCGCGGAGGTAGAACCACGGCGCGTCCGTGAGATCGGTGGTGTAGCGGACGTTCCATCCGGCGCGGTACCCCTCGGGGATCGTCGCGGTGTCGCGCAGGTACACGTGGATCTCCTGCCGGTCGGCGTAGATCCTCCCGTCGGTGCCCCACAGCGTGATCTTCGTCGTCATCTTGCGCTGCGACTCGTCGGACCAGTTGGAGATGATCTGCGCCGTGCCGTCGGGGTAGTGCAGGGTGCTGGCCACGGCGTCGTCGATCTGCGCCGAGAAGATGCTCGTCAGCTGGCTGCCGCTCACCGACTCGGGTGAGCCGAGGTACCAGGTGAGGAGGTTGAGCGGATGCGCGGCATAGTCGTACAGGCAACCGCCGCCGGTGGCGCGCTCGCTGCGCCACGTGCGTCCGGCAGGCTTCAGGACCACGGGCCCGTAGGCCTCGGCGAGCGCGGTGTTCACCGTTCCGATCGCACCGAGGTCGAGCAGGCGCTTGACCTCGCGGAATGCTCCGACGAAGCGGTTGTGGTAGCCGACCTGCGTGACCAGGCCCTTGCTCTCGGCGAGGGCCGTGAGCTCGACGCCGTCGGCCGGGTCGATCACGAGCGGCTTCTCGCAGAAGACATGGATCCCGCGCTCGAGCGCCTTGCGGATCATCCCCGCGTGGAGGTGCGTGGGCGTGGCGATGATGATCGCCTGCGGCCGCGCTTCGTCGAGCATCCGATCGAGGTCCTTGTAGGTGGTCACGCCGGTGTATTTGGCGAGGATGTCGAGCAGATAGCCGGTCGCATCGCACACCCCCACCAGGTTGACGTCGGGATGGGCCTTGATCATGGACAGGTGGGACAGGCCCATCTTGCCCAGTCCGACCACGGCGACATCGATCATGCGTTTACCCCTGTCTGCTGCTGCGTGTGTCCCCGCCGCGCGAGCGCGGTCCGGAGTGCGTGCTCGTATTCGGCGCCGATCTTCTCCCAGGTGAACTCGGCGCGGAAGCGCGCACGGCTGGCCGCCCCCATCCGCGCCCGTCTGTCGTCGTCGGCGAGCACGCCGTCGAGCAGGGCGGCGAGATCGTCGGCTCCGGTGAAGTAGGCGTTGTCGGGTCCGGCGACCCACGTGTTGTAGGCGTTGTCGTGCGCGATCACCGCGTTGCCGGCGGCCATGGCCTCGACGAGCGACGGATTCGTGCCTCCCACGGTGTGGCCGTGTAGGTAGAGCGCGGCGTGGAAGCGGAGCGACTGTGTGCGGTCGGGCTCGAAGATCGCACCCGGGAAGAGCACCTCGTCGGATGCGGCGCGGCGCACGGCCACGTGATACGGGTCGTCATCTCCGTACGGCCCGACGACGACGAGGGGCATGCCTCGCCGTCGGGACGACCAGGCCTGGACGATCTCGAGCACGGAGTTCTCGGGGATCGGTCGGCACACGATCATCGCGTACTGGCCGGGAACGAGCCCGAGCTCCTCGACGGGAGCGGTCGGGGCGGCGAGCACCTCGTGCGCGCCGTACGTGATGGTCTGCACACGACGACGCCCGAAGTGCCGGCGGAGGTAGGTGGCGATCACCGGGTGGTCGGCGATGAGGACGTCGCCGACCAGTCCCGCGAGACGCTCGTTGGCGAGCAGGATGCCCTGCTTGACGACGCCCCAGCGCTTGCGGGTCCACTCCATGCCGTCCATGTTGATGACGTTCGGGATGCGGCGGAGGCGGGGGACGATGTCGAGGACGCCGGTGTTGTAGCCGAACGTCAGCCAGACGTCGCCGTCGACGTGCTCGCGCATCGCGTGGCGGATGGTGGTCAGGTCGAAGGCGGACGTGCCCTTCCAGCCCTCTCGCGGCTCCTTGACGAGCACGCGCTGGAGGCCCTTCCACTCGTCGACGGTCGTCGGTCCCTCGCCCGGGATCTGGCAGTAGACGATGACGTTCCAGCCCTGGTCCCGCAGATAGAGGCCGACGTTCTCCGCGGCGGTCTCGAAACCTCCGTACGCGGCAGGTACGCCATGAGTCCCCAGTATTCGCACGGTCGATGGCACGATGATTTCCCCCTCAGTTCGGATGCTCCCGCACCCCTTCACTGCATCTCGGCTCCGCGTCCGCCTCCCCGGCGGATCGAACCACAGTGTTCTCTGACTAGTATGCCCCGGCGGGCTGCACCATGACCTTGGCCGTGCGCCACATGATCTGGAGGTCGTTCATGACCGACCAGTTCTCCACGTAGCGCAGGTCGAGGCGGACGCTCTCATCCCACGAGAGGTCGCTGCGACCCGAGACCTGCCACAGTCCGGTGATCCCCGGCTTGATGTACAGACGACGGAAGACGGTGCCGTCGTACGCCGTGACCTCGGAGGGCAGCGGCGGACGAGGACCGACGACACTCATGTCGCCGACGAGGACGTTCCAGAACTGCGGAAGCTC
>JAAIGE0101372457.1_pt1 | contig 36375 bp, 30 predicted proteins | sample 6487951 | NCBI WGS metagenome assembly JAAIGE01 (sample SAMN13974128, study PRJNA590717) | phyllosphere metagenome | biome: tomato field; feature: multiple bacterial spot infested tomato fields; material: tomato leaves; isolation source: leaves from tomato fields | host: Solanum lycopersicum ...
ATGGGCGAGCGGCGGTGGTAGAACACGCCCATGGAAAACACGGTGTCGAAGCCTTCCAGGTTGGCCGGCAGCTCTTCCAGTGCGAACGGCAGGTGCCAGGCTGGCAGCTCAGGCAGGTACTGCTGCACGGCCTGGAACTGGCAGAAGAACAGCCAGTTGGGGTCGACGCCAACCACCATGTCGGCGCCGGCACCCAGCATGCGCCACTGGTAGTAGCCGTTGCCACAGCCCACATCGAGCACGCGCTTGCCCTTGAGGTCCAGGTGCGGGCCTACCCGTGACCATTTCCAGTCTGAGCGCCATTCAGTGTCCACGTGCACACCAAAGAGGTCGAACGGCCCTTTGCGCCACGGCGCCAGGCCCATCAAGGCCTGGCGCATTTGCGCCCGGGTGGCATCGTCGCAGTCGCAGTCAAGGCGCAGCCCATTGACCAGGTCGATTTCGCTTGGTTGCAGGGCGGGCAAGGCATCAAGCGCGCCACGCCAGCGGTCGAGGTCACCGTGGCCCTTTTCCAGCTTGGCTTCCAGTTGCGCTTGCAGGCCTTGCGACCAGGAAGCCAGGGGCGTACCCGCCAGACGGCGGACGAGGGGGGAAAGATCGATCATGGCAGGGCTATCAACGAGGCGAAGTTAAGGCATTGGAACCACGGCACGACTTTTGAGAAGCCGGCAGCATGCAGGCGCTGCTGGTGGGCTTCGAGGGTATCGGGGCGCATCACGTTTTCAATGGCGCTGCGTTTCTGGGCGATTTCCAGTTCGCTGTAGCCATTGGCACGCTTGAAGTCCAGGTGCAGTTCATTGAGCAGGTCCTGTTCGTGCTCGTCGGCAAAGCGCAGCTTCTCCGAGAGGATCAGCGCGCCGCCAGGCAGCAGGGCCTGGCGGATACGGCCAAGCAGTTCCAGGCGCTGGTCGGGGGCGATGAACTGCAGGGTGAAGTTCATTGCCACGACCGAGGCGGGCTCGAAGGGCAGCGCCAGGATATCGGCTTCCAGCACTTGCACCGGCAGCAGTTCCTGGAACATCGAGTCCTGGGCGGTGAGGTACTGGCGGCAGCGCTCGACCATGGCCGCGGAGTTGTCGACCGCGATCACCCGGCAGCCGTCACTGCGCACATGGCGACGCAGCGACTGGGTCACTGCACCCAGCGATGCGCCTAGGTCGTAGAGCGCAGTGTCTGGCTGGGCGAATCGCGCGGCCAGTACACCGAGGTTTTCGACAATAGTGGGGTAGCCGGGCACCGAGCGCTTGATCATGTCCGGGAACACGCGCACCACGTCTTCGTTGAAGACAAAGTCAGGGACCTGCTCCAGGGGTTGGGCAAAAAGGCGGTCGGGTTGTTTGCTCACGGTGAATCCAGGCGGCTGGTGATAGGCAGGGGGCGCATTCTAGCCAAACCGCAGCCCGGATGCATGGTTGGCTGACCAGCGCTGTGCGTTCAGTTGACCCGGATGGCGCAATCGAAGGTTTGTACCGGCGGTACTTCTGCGGCCCAGGGTTGTTGGTAGACCAGCACCAGGTGGCCTGCACCCGTGGCGCGTGCCTGGTAGCGCCAGGTCGAAATGCCCGAGCTACCGACTACCCCGGTGTCGTCGGGGGCGCTGTAGACCTCGGGGCCGAGGCTTTGCAGCACATTCGACGCCGGGTTCTGCACCAGCCAGCGATAGCCGGTGGAGGGGTTGCTGGGCAGGCTGAGTGTGAGGCTCTGACCGACCTGCAGGTGCGTCGGGCATTCGCTTTCGGCGTCCAGTGCGACGGGCTGCATAGGCTGTCGGGCGCAGGCGCAAAGCAGGGCAAAGCTCAGGGGAACGAGCAGACGAGGAGAGGTCATGTTGGCTCCGGAGGCTGGCGATAGCCTGAGGATAACCGATGATCGAGGAGATTTGTGTTGTCAGTGCCGGCCTCGTCGCGGGTTTGCCCGCGAAGAGGCCAGTACCCGTCAGAACAGCACTTTCGCCACGTCGGCAAAACGCTTGGCGAAATGCACTGTCAGGCCTTCGCGCAGATAATCCGGCAGTTCCTCGAAGTCACCCCGGTTGGGTTCCGGCAAGATCAGTTCGAAGATCTTCTGCCGCCGCGCCGCAGTCACCTTCTCGCGCACACCGCCAATCGGCAACACCTGACCGGTGAGGGTCAGCTCGCCGGTCATGGCTACACCTTTCTTCGGCGCCTGGTCACGGGCCAAAGACAGCAAAGCACTGGCCATGGTGATGCCGGCACTCGGGCCGTCCTTGGGCGTGGCGCCTTCGGGGACGTGCAGATGAATGAACGCTTCGTTGAAGAAGCCCGCGTCACCGCCAAACTGCTTGAGGTTGGAGCTGACGTAGCTGTAGGCGATTTCAGCCGACTCCTTCATCACATCCCCAAGCTTGCCGGTGAGTTTGAAACCGCGGTTGAGGGTGTGGATGCGGGTGGCTTCGATCGGCAGCGTGGCACCACCCATGCTGGTCCAGGCCAGGCCGGTAATCACGCCTTTGCCAGCCAATACCTGCTCGCTGCGGAACACCGGCATGCCGAGAGCGGCTTCCAGGTCTTTGGTGCCGATCTTGAGCTTGGCTTCGGGATTTTCCAGCAGTTTGACCACGGCCTTGCGCACCAGTTTACCCAGTAGCTTTTCCAGTTGGCGCACTCCGGCCTCGCGGGCATAACCCTCGATGACCAGGCGCAGGGCGCTGTCACTGATGCTGAGGCTGGTCTTGGAGACACCGGCCTTTTCCAGTTGCTTGGGCCACAAGTGGCGTTTGGCGATGGCCAGTTTTTCTTCAGTGATATAGCCGGACAGGCGGATCACTTCCATGCGGTCGAGCAGCGGCCCGGGGATCGAGTCCAGGGTGTTGGCGGTGCACACGAACAGCACTTTGGACAGGTCCAGGCGCAGGTCGAGGTAGTGGTCGAGGAAGTCGATGTTCTGTTCCGGGTCGAGGGTTTCCAGCAGTGCCGATGCCGGGTCGCCCTGGTAGCTTTGCCCCATCTTGTCGATTTCGTCGAGCATGATCACCGGGTTCATCACTTCGACGTCTTTCAGGGCCTGGACCAGCTTGCCGGGCTGGGCGCCGATGTAGGTGCGACGATGACCCTTGATTTCCGCTTCGTCGCGCATGCCACCGACGCTCAGGCGATAGAACGGTCGCCCCAGAGATTCGGCAATCGAGCGTCCGACACTGGTCTTGCCCACGCCGGGCGGACCGACCAGCAGCACGATCGAACCGCTGATTTCGCCTTTATAAGCACCGACGGCGAGGAATTCGAGAATCCGCGCCTTGATGTCATCCAGCCCGGCGTGATGCTGATCAAGCACCTTGCGTGCATGCTTGAGGTCCAGCTTGTCCGCACCATACACGCCCCACGGCAGGGAACTGGCCCAGTCCAGGTAGTTGCGGGTCACGGCGTATTCCGGCGAGCCGGTTTCCAGCACCTTGAGCTTGCCGATTTCCTCGTCGCGATGTGGATCTATTCGCCTCTGCTGACCGGCATCGTTTTGTTGACCCTTCCGGCCTATGTCGTCGTCTCGCTGATGGTGACGACGCCTTTGCGGCAGCGGTTGAACGAGAAGTTCGAGCGCGGGGCCGCCAGCAACGCAATGTTGATCGAAACCATTTCCGGAATGCAGACGATCAAAGCGGGCGCGGTCGAACCGCAATGGCAGAACCGCTGGGAATCCCTGTTGGCTTCGTACAGTGCATCGACCCAGCGGGCGATCAATCTCGGCAACGGCAGCAGCCAGATGGTGCAGTTGATATCCAAGCTCAGCCTTGCCGCGATTTTGTTCTTTGGCGCCGAGCAAGTCATCGACGGATCGCTGAGCGTCGGTGGCCTCGTCGCCTTCAATATGTTCGCACAGCGTGTGTCCGGCCCGGTCATCCGGATGGCGCAGCTTTGGCAGGATTTTCAGCAGGTCCGCCTCTCGATCGATCGGCTTGGCGAAGTTCTGAACGCTCCGACCGAACCGCATTCGACGTCGCGGCTCGCGCTGCCGTCTTTGAAGGGAGACATCCGGTTCGATCATGTCCGATTTCGTTATGGCGAAGGTGCATGGACGCTCGACGATATCGCCTTGTCTCTTCCTGCCGGTCAGTCCCTCGGCATCGTCGGCTCGTCAGGATCGGGCAAGTCCACGCTCGCGAAATTGTTGCAGCGAATGTATGTGCCCGGCGAAGGACGCATCCTGATCGACGACATCGATATCGCGCAGATCGATCCCGCATGGCTGCGGCGGCAAATCGGCGTCGTGTTGCAGGATAATCTGCTCTTCAATCGCAGCTTACGGGATAACATTGCGCTAGCCAATCCGGCGACGCCCTTGCCGCAGGTGATAGGGGCGGCCAAGCTTGCGGGTGCGCATGATTTCATCATGTCCATGTCGCTTGGCTATGACAGCATGATCGAGGAGCGCGGCGTCAATCTGTCCGGTGGCCAGAGGCAGCGGATCGCGATTGCGCGGGCGCTTATCACCAATCCCAAGATATTGATCTTCGATGAGGCGACGTCGGCGCTGGATGCCGAAAGCGAGGCGATCATCAAGCGCAATCTCGCGCAAATCGCCAAAGGGCGCACCGTCATCATCATCGCGCATCGTATGTCTTCCGTCCGCGACTGCGACCTGATCGTGGCGATGGAGAAGGGGAGGATCGTGGAATCGGGCAACCATGCAGAGTTGATGGCGCGGGGCGGTCGCTATGCCGCGCTTCATCGAATGCAAGGCGATATGAGAGAAATGGCGTGACCAGCCTTGCCGGACATTGGAGCCTTTTCCGCCAGATGATCAGGGAGGAGAAAGCGCGCGGGCCGATCGGACGCGGCGTGGATGATGCCGATTTCCTGCCAGCGGCGCTGGAAATCATAGAGCGTCCGGTATCCCCTACGGCCCGGCTGACGGCCATGCTGCTGATGGCGGGGCTCCTCATCGTCATCCTGTGGCTGTTCCTGGGCAAACTGGATGTGGTCGTGTCGGCGCCCGGTCGACTGGCTCCGACCGATGCGGTCAAGGTCATTCAGGCGGCGGATAGCGGGACGGTACGCGCGATCCTCGTTCGTGAGAGCCAGCATGTGCGCAAGGGGCAGGTTCTGGTCGAACTGGACCCTACGGTGTCGTCGGCGGAGGCCATTCAGGCGCAGAAGGCGTTGGAAACAGCGGAACTGAATGCTGCGCGGGGGCGTGCGGTTCTGTCGGTAATGGACGGAAAAGGACTGAACTTCGTCCCGCCGGCAGGTACGCCGCAGGACGTCGCGCAAATTCAGCGGGCGCTGGCACGCGCCGAACTGGACAGCATCAGCGGCGGGTCATCGGTGCGGGATGCGGACAGGAAAGCCGCGGCGTCCTCCTATTCGGAAGCGATGCTGGAGGTCGCCAAGATCACCGAGACGCTTCCTCTGGTCGATCAACAGATCGAGGCGAACACGAAATTGCTGGCCAAGGGCTATGTCTCCAAACTGCGGGTGATCGAGATGAACCGGCAACGCCTTGGGCTGATAAAGGATCGCGACATTGCGCGGGAGACGGCGCGCAAAGCGCAGGCGCAGATGGCTTCAGCCAGCGGCAACTTTGCTGAAACCGCCGGGACGGCACGGGCCAAGGTACTTCAGGATCTGGCGGCGGCGGAGGCCGAGGCACGATTGCGCCGTGAGGAACTGGTGAAGGCGAGCCGCCGGTCCATGCTGCAACGGCTTGTGAGTCCGGTCGATGGGACGATCGCACAACTGTCGATCCACACGGTGGGTGGCGTCGTCGATGTCGGCAAGCCTTTGATGCTGGTGGTTCCCGAGCACGGAAAACTGGTCGCCGAGGTGAGGATGCTAAACAAGGACGTGGGTTTCGTGCGCGCTGGGCAATATGCCGCGGTCAAGGTCGCCGCCTTTCCCTTCACGAGGTTCGGCGTCGTTCCGGGCCGGGTTGAGAGCATCAGCACGGACGCGGTGGAAGACGAGAAGATGGGCTTGATCTACACCGCCAGAGTTGCGGTCGATCGAAACTGGCAAACGCGAGGTGGCGGTACGATTGCACTCACGCCGGGGATGGAGGTGACAGCCGATATCCGCACCGGGCGGCGGCGGATCGGAAGCTATTTGCTCAGTCCGCTTCAGGGGACGATCGCGGAAGCCGGAAGAGAAAGATGACTTTTGCTGCGCCATGGGTACCCGCGACGTCCCAAACGAACCCGTCCTATCATATCCTGTTCGTCATCGCGGGGCTTGGCGCGGGTGGGGCGGAGAAGGTCATTGCCCTCATTGCGAACGCTTGGGTCGCGAAGGGATGGCGCGTCGATATTCTGGCGTTCGATGATCCGGCTACGCCGATCTTCCATAAGTTCGACGATCGGGTCCGCATTACGCGCCTGAACCTTTCGGTCACCGGTGGTGGCTTCGCCTCCATGCTGGTACAGGGAAGACGAATTCGTGCGATCCGGCGGCAAATGTCGCGGCTTCGACCGGACGCGGTCATTTCGATGCTGACCAAGATCAACGTCCTGACGCTGCTCGCCGGTTGCGCTACGAGCCAGCGGATCATCGTTTCGGAGCGGAACAATCCTTTGGCCCAGCAGGCGAATGCGGCCTGGAACGCGGCGCTGACCCGGCTTTATCCGCGCGCGGCCGCTGTCGTGATGCAGACGCGGGCGAGCATGGTCTGCCTGCCGCAGATGCAACGCTCCATCGTGAAGGTGATCCCCAATCCGATATCCGCGCCGGGCGGGATGGCGGAGGGCGGGGCGCATGTGCTGACAGCGGCGGGGCGACTGACGCCGCAGAAGGGGTTCGATATGCTGATCGACGCCTTTGCCAAGGTCGCGGAACGGAATCCCCAATGGTCCCTGAATATCTGGGGAGAGGGCGAGATGCGTCGGGAGCTCGAGGCACAGGTCAGGCGGCTCGGGCTGGAGCAGCGTGTGAGGCTGCCGGGAACGAGCAAGCCCGGAGAGTGGATCTGCGATGGCGGGATCATGCTTCTGTCGTCGCGCTACGAGGGATTCCCCAATGTACTGGGCGAGGCGATGGCGGCAGGAATGCCGGTCGTAGCCTATGACTGCGCCTTTGGTCCGGCCGAGATGATAACGCATGGCGTGGACGGGGTGCTTGTGCCGCCTAACGACGTTGATGCGTTGGCGGGGGCCATGGCGCACCTCATGAACGACCCGGCGCTTCGGCGAAGGCTGGGACAGACGGCACGGCGAACGGCAGTGCGTTTTGCTCCCGAGGCCATTATTGGTGAGTGGGAACTACTTATCGGTGAAGTGGTGGGGCGGGAAGCGAAGTGAGACAGTGAAGTAGACAGGTTTCGCAAAAACCGCTTTCGTCTGTCGATCAATATTTAAAGCCAAGCTTCAGAAATATTTGCCATTTCTTGAATTCGTCGAACTGGCTTTTTGACGCGCGATCCATCCAGTTCGCGCCAAGTTCGGTCCAGACATGGCGGTTGAGCAGGTATCGCGCGCTCGCCTGCGCCGTCAAATAGCGTTGATTGACGTCGAAATCACCGCGATATTTGATCTTGCGATAGCCGACCGATCCGAACAGCAGCAGGTTGTGGCGCACTTCCTGATCGACGCCGAGGTTGAAGGTCGTATCGACGCGGCCCAGCGCGCCACTACGCACGGTCGCAACATCTCCGCGGAACAGGTCGAAGCTGACGGCGGTGCGCGTGCGCGGGCGCCATGTCATCTGACCGTTGGCGGCAAGTCCGGTATAGGGTTTGAGGCCAAGATCGCCGGGGTTCGTGCGGAAAGCGCCCAGGCCCACCTGACCCATGAGGCGATCGGCGATCTGGACGGCGACGCCGCCGGTCGCGCCGTAGGTCGTCGCGCGGCGATCGACCCCGAAGCGGTCGAATCGTAGGCGAGGATCGCGGCGATTGGCGAATGGCTGGATGAAGACGGCAAAGCGTTCGGAAAGATTCACGCTGCCCTTCACACGAGCGGTATAGGTCGTCATGTCGCGATCGGCGTCGTCGACCGATAGATAGTCGAGCTTCGTCGCACCGACGGCGGCGACCACGCCCAACCGGCCGCCCTGATGTGTGAGTTCGAGTTCGGTTCCGGCGGAGTTGATGAGCGCCGGGTCACGGAAGCGGGCTATGAAGGCTTCCGGGTCGCTGCGCCGCTCGAACGTGCGATCGAAGAAGACCTTGGCAGCCAGCGAATCCTTGTCCGAGAATTTCTTACGGAAATCGACGATGCCGCCGAACGTCGTGACATTCTCGCTCTGATATTGGGTGTAGCGATACACGTTGGTGTAGGCGCGGGCGTAGAGGTTGGACGATCCGGTATTCCGACGGGCGATGACGCTGGGCGCGAGAACGAAGAAGAAATCATCTCGCTTGTTCGACGGCGTCGCAAAGACGTTGGTATCGTAGCGCGCGGTGCCCTCCACCATCGGTTCGATGACGAAGCCGCCGGTCTGGATCGTGCGCGATTCATATCCGGGACGCGGCAAATCCTCAATCGGCGTCATCCGGGTGATTTCCTGCGGCAATGCGGCGGTGGTCAGCGACCCCAGGATCAGGGCCGCCGCGCCTTTCGCCATCCGCCTGCGCGATGGCCCATATCTTTTGCGCATGGGTTAGAACCAGCTTTCCTGGACGTCGATGACATCGCCGGCCTGCACGTCGCTGCTGGGCGCGGCCCGTGCCAGCGTCTTGTTACGGGTGATGAGAATGTCCTTCTTGTTCGCGCGGAACGTGTAACCGCCCGCGATCGTCACAGCCGTCATCACCGACATGCCCGGAACATAGGGATACTGGCCGGGCCGTTGCACCTGCCCCCCCACATAGACGGGGCGGTAGGCGATCACCTGCGCGCTGACCCTGGGTTCATTCAGCAGTTGGCGAGCGCGCAGCGCATCGGCAATTTCGTTCTGCGCGGCATCGACCGATTTTCCAGCGACCGGGATAGAGCCGATCATAGGCAGGGAGATGGTGCCGGTGTCGGAGACGAGGTAGGTCTCGTTCATCGCGTCCATGCCGTAAACGTTGATGCGGACCTGATCCCCCGGGCCAAGCTGATAGGGGGTAGGCGTGCTCGCCGCGAGCCGTGGCGCGTCGCTCCCCGCGCTGGAGCACGCGGTCATCAACAGGGCCGAAGCCGTTGCCATAGCCACAATCCGGACGACCATGATTTCCTCCCTTGTCTTTGTTTGTCTTGTGGTCAATGCGCAGCGGCCAGAGGCTGCGGCTCGGTCGCCTCATCCTCCAGCCAATGGCTAAGATCCTGCTGTAGCATGTCCTGCAACATCAGCGTGTCTTCGCGATAATAGCGGCGCAGCATGTGCTTGAGTTCGCTGGTGAGCGGCGGGTAGCGAACCGGCGCGGCCATGGTGGCGCGCATTCGCGACAAGAAAGCATTGCCGCGTAGAGGATCGAGCAGCGGCCGCATCGGCTTCAACACCCGGCGCAGCGACAGGGGCAGCATTTCCGCCTTGCTGTCATTCTGGCGGCTGCCGATCTCCTCCGGCGCGATATGCACGGGGACGCCGATATGGCGGCAGGTATCGGCGATAATCTGCTCGGATCCATGGCGCAGGCTTTCGTAGAGGATCACCTGAAGCTGGTTACGTGGAAAGTGGAGAAGGAAACGCGTCAGATGCGCACCGTAGAGGCCGCCGGTCAGGAAGCGGGACTGTGCGGCACTCTCTCCCTCCAGATATTTGCGGGGATCGCCGCCCACCGTTCCTCTGCGGAACAACATGCAGTAATCGGAGTAGGCGCGCTGGACGGGATCGCGGAGCTGCACGATTAGGCGCGCGTGAGGCACCATGCTCGCCATGCGCGCTGCGGCCATCGGGTGCGCCAAATAATCGGCCGATTTCTCGCCAACGATGCGGCCGGCCGGAGCGGGATCAAACAGCGAGGCGTACCATTGCGGCCCGCGTTCGTAATCGGAACTGAAATAGTGCGGTTCGGCGTCCGGAAGCCAAAGGTCGGGATGATTGCGCAACTGGTGCGCGATCCATGTCGTCGCGCCCTTGACGGCACCGATCACGACGAAGGCGGGCAGGCGATCGGTCATGTCAGGCTCCACAGGCTTGGCTGATGATCGCGCGCAAAGTCAGCCCCATGCGAACGCAGGCGGCGGCGTCGAGCGTCGGATCGACGGGCAGGAGCAGACTGGTTTCGCCCAGCTGCCGCGCAACCGGCAGCCGCTTGACCGGTGTCTGGTCGTTGCGTGTGAAGGCTTGCTCCAGGTAGATTTCGGGACAGCTGCCCGCCTGGCAGGGAATGCCCTGCTGCCGTGCTTCGCGGATGATCCTGTCGCGGGTCCATTCACCCTGCAGATGATCGGGGCGAATGAAGGCGTAGAATTTGTAGTAGGCGTGGCCGATATGCTCTTCCGGTTCGATCAGCCGCAATCCGGGCAGGTCGCGCAGCATTTCGAGCAGGATCGTCGCATTGGCGCGTCGCCGCTCGATCGTCGCGGGCAGGCGCGAAAGCTGGATGACGCCGATCGCAGCCTGCATTTCGGTCATGCGATAGTTGCTGCCGAAATCGGTGTGCAACCAGCGGAAGGTGACGCCGTCGCCCGGTTGGGCGGTGATTTCCGGATCCTTGCCATGATCCTTGAGCGACCAGGCTGCTTTCCAGACCGAAGCATCGCGAAGCAACAGCATTCCGCCTTCACCGCCGGTCGAAATGATCTTGTCGGTGCAGAATGAGAAGGCTGCGGCGTCACCGAAGCCGCCGACCGGGCGGCCATTCAGCGTCGCGCCATGCGCCTGCGCGCAATCCTCGATCAGGCGGATGCCACGGACGGAGGCGAAGGCGGCGATCTCATCCACCGGCGCGGGATATCCCGCCAGATGGACGGCGATGATCGCCTTGGTTCGATGGGTTAGCACCGCTTCGATCGTGTCGCATGTGATCGCTTGAGAAACGGGATCGATGTCGGCAAACACCGGCGTCGCGCCGCAGGCGACGACGCAGCTTGCGCTCGCCATGAAGCTGCGGGCGGGGACGATGACTTCGTCGCCCGGTCCTACGCCGAGCGCCTTGAGCGCGACTTCGAGCGCGACTGTGCCGTTCGCGATCGCGATCGCGTAGGGCATCTGGCACAAGGCTGCGAACCCGTCCTCCAGCGCTGCGCAATGCTCGCCATGATGGAGTGCGTTGACCCGGCCGGATTCGAGTATCCGGGTGACGGCGGCGATCTCATCCGTGCTGTAGGTTGGCCATTGCGACACGATCGGCTGATCGTTGCGAAATTCGCCGTCGCTCTTGAGCGATGTCAGCATGATCAGGCTCCCAACCGGGTCTGGCGGACGACATCGTCGCCAGCGAATGCGGTCTTGGCGCGGCCGACGACCGTCAGATTGGGTGCAGGCAGATCGTCCACCAGTTCGGCGGCTTCATCCTGACGCGTCACCTGATGCAGCAGGGTGAAGAGTTGTTCGCGCACCTCCTCCGCATCGTGGCGCATGATGCCATGTTCGAGCCGGTCGAAGGCAGCCTGAAGCTGGGCGAGGGGAACCGGGACCGGTTCCGCCTCCAGCACGCCCGGCAGTTCGGATGGCAGCTGCGTTTCGCGTTCGTCGAACAGTTCCTCATAGAGCTTTTCGCCCGGACGCAGACCGACGATCTTGATCGGGACATCGCGATCGGGGATCAGGCCCGCAAGGCGGATCATGCGGCGCGCGATGTCGATGATCTTCACTGGCTCACCCATGTCGAGAACGATGATGCGGCCACGCTCCAGCCCGCTTTCCATGACACGCGCGGTGCTGTGCAGGATGAGTTGCACGGCTTCGTGGACGGTCATGAAGAAGCGGGTGATTTCGGGATGGGTGACGGTGAGCGCCGCGCGGCGTTCAAGCTGCCGCTGGAAGAGGGGGATGAGCGATCCGCTCGATCCCAGCACGTTGCCGAAGCGAACGGTCATGAAACGCGGCGCATCGGGATTGTCGGCACCCTCCAAGTCGAGCGCCTGGGCGTAGAGTTCGCCCAGCCGCTTGGTCGCGCCCATGACGCCGACCGGGTTCACCGCCTTGTCGGTCGATACCTGCACCATGGCGCGAACGCCAAAGCGACGCGCGGCGTCGGCGACGTTGCGGGTGCCGATGACGTTGGTCTGGACGCCGGAGCAGACGTTCGTTTCCACCAGCGGCACATGCTTAAGCGCTGCGGCGTGGAAGACGAAGGTCGGGCTGCATTCGGCGAATACGGCCATGACATGCTGGCGCTGGCGGATCGAACAGAGGATCGCGCGGCAGTTTACGTCGGGATAATTCTCCCGGATTTCCATCTCCACGAGGTAGAGATTATATTCGCCGTTATCGAGCAGGACGAGTTCGGACGGACTGAAGCCAGCAACCTGGCGCGCCAGTTCCCGTCCGATCGATCCGCCCGCGCCCGTGATCAGCACGCGCTCGCCCCGGATCGCGCGAGCGATAACGGCTGCGTCGAGATCGGCCTGCGGACGGTCGAGCAGGTCGGCGAGGTTCACGACCTCCAGATTGAGCGGCTTGTCGATATCGGTCGCGGTGGGTGCACGAAGGACCGACAGGTTGAGCGTTTGCGCGGCGGTGACGAGGCGCAGCTTGGTCGGGCCGTTCAGCCCCTCCGGCCCCAGCGCCAGGATGATGCAGGTCGGCCGCTGGTTGCGGGCAGTGAGGGTAGAGACGGAGTGTTCGATCGCATCGACGCCGCCCAGGATGGGAACGCCACGCAGACGCAGGTGCGATTCCGCGCCATCGACATCGAGGATGCCGACGGGAAGATAGGGCGGCGCGCTCAGCATCTCCATATGGCGCAGGATGTTTTCGACGAACTCCGGTCTGCCGATGATGAGGGCGCGCTGCTGGCTGAGCGCGATGTCGGAGTTACGGCTGCGACGGTAGAGGTTCGGGCGGACATAGCGGCGCACCTGCGAGCGGAGCGCACGTTGCCACAGTCGTCCCGACGCGAGCAGGAAGCATAGCACCAGAACCTGGATGAAGGGCACCGAGGTGGGCATCCACGCGCCATGGCCGCTGATGAGCAGCACAGCGGCCGGGATCGCGATGGTGAGGATCGATGCTTCGACCAGGCCGATGAAATCGGGGAACGATGCGAGCCGCCATAACCGGTTGTATGCGCCGCTCAGTTGCAGGATGGCGATGCCGCACAGCATGAAGACCGGAAGGCTGGTCAGCATCCCGTCGATCATGTGATCGGGGACATGCCCGTTCATGCGCAGACCGAGAGCCAGCCACAAGGACGCGGCGATCGCCACGCTGTCGTAGAGAATGTAGGCGGGCTTCCGAAGCCTCTGCAACGACGCGCCTGAGATGCCGATCGGCATGATACCCCCTTTTCATCGCGGGCCTGGTGCGCCAGGCCATGCTGCTACGAAGTCGGGTTCAGGCTATGGCTTAATCCTCGTCATCGCATTTGGGCATCGGTACGAGCCGAAGAGGGGTATCGGCACATCCCATACGGGCGAACCAAGTCCCAAGAGACTCGCGCTTTACCCGAAAGAGGTGTCGCAGGGATTATCGCGCCTTCCCAAGGATTAGGCGCGGAATAGCGCCGCCAATTTCCGCATCCTTCGCTTAGGATCGAACGCATCCGGCCGATCTGGGGGCAGGGTATGAGTTCCGGCGGAAGAAAAATGCGATGAAGATATTGCATGTTGTCACGGGGCTGAACGTAGGAGGGGCGGAAACGATGTTGTCGCGCCTGACGACGAGTCATGGCTCCAGCGCCTTCGAGGCGGAGGTTGCGACCCTGATCCCGCCGGGCTTCACCGGGCGACGGATGATCGAGCAAGGCGTGACCGTCCATTCGCTGGGGATGACGGGCATCGTTTCGGGTGCGGCGGCGACGCTGCGGCTCGCGGGATTGCTTCGCCGCGTGAAGCCGGACCTCGTCATGGGCTGGATGCACCATGCCCAGCTTGCGTCGACATTGGCCGTCGCCTTGTCGCGCGTGACGGTTCCGGTGATCTGGAACGTGCGCCATTCGCTCGGCGCGGGATATGATCAGGAAAAGCGGCTCACGCGCATGATATTGAACGTGCAGGCGCGCCTCTCACGCTCCCCCGCCGCGATCATCTACAATTCGCGCACCGCCGCCCGTCAGTATCGCGCGATCGGCTTTCATCCCAGCAAAGAGGAAGTCATTCCGAACGGGTTCCCCTTGGCCGACCGGCCGGATCGGGCTGCGAGCCGATCATTGCTGGAGAGCAGCTTTCACATTCCGGAAGGCAAGATCGTGATCGGCATGGTCGCACGGGCGCACCCGATGAAGGACGCGGCCAATCTTGTCGCAGCCTTTCATATCCTGCGGTCGTCGGCGCCGATGGCCCATCTGCTGATCGTAGGGCAGGGCATGGACGAGCCGACCCCGGAGGTTGCTGCGGAGCTTGCGCGATTGCCGAGATGCAGCTGGACCCTCGCCGGACAACGCGCCGACGTCGGCGCGTGGATGGGAGGACTGGATATTCTCGCCTTGCCATCCGCGTGGGGCGAGGGCTTCCCAAACGTCATAGGAGAAGCGATGGCCAAGGGCGTTCCCTGCGTCGGTACACGGGTCGGCGATACCGAATGGATCATCGGAGCGACCGGTCGGAGCGTGCCGGTCCATAATGCCGCTGCCTTGGCGCAGGCGCTGGGCGAATTGTGCCGGATGACGCGCGAGGAGCGATGTGCGCTGGGCGAAACGGCGCGTCAACGGGTGTCCGAAATGTTCGCGATCGACGATATCGTCCGGCGCTATGAAGCTCTCTATCGAGACGTTTCGGGACAGACTGCGCCGATCGAAGGCACCGTCCCGGCGCGATGCGAGGCAGCATGAAGACGATCGTCCTCGCCAGCCTCGCCTATTCGCTGATCAACTTTCGCGGTCGGCTGATCGCGTCGATGATCGAGCAGGGGCATGAAGTGATCGTCTGCGCGCCCGACGCCGATCCGGAGATCGAGGCCAAGCTGAGGGCGATGGGCGCCGTCTATCGACAGATGCCGATGGCGCGCGCGGGCATGAACCCGTTCGCCGACATCATGACGCTGCTGTGGCTGATCCGCTGCTTTTGGCGGGAGAGACCGCAGATCGTCCTCGCCTACACGCAGAAGCCGATCATCTATGGCGGCATGGCGAGCCGCGTCGTTCCGGGCGCGCGCTTCTATGCGATGGTGAGCGGGCTGGGCCATGTCTACAGTGAGGGCGGATCGCGCTTGCTCTCGCTCGTCCGCGCGATCGTGTCGTTTCTTTATCGGGTGGCGATCCGCAAGGCGCGCGCGGTGTTCGTGTTCAACAGCGATGATCGGGCAGAGATGCTCCGCCACCGCATCATCAATGCCGACATGCATGTGGTGCAGGTGCCGGGTTCGGGCGTCGATCTTTCCCATTACGGATTCGTCCGTGTGCCGGAAGGACCGCCCATATTCCTGATGGTCGCGCGTCTGCTGCGCAACAAGGGCGTGCTGGAATATGCCGAAGCGGCGCGGATCGTGCGCGCGCAAGTGCCCGAGGCACGCTTTCAGCTGCTGGGACCGACCGACGCAAATCCTGCCGCCATTTCGCCTGCCGATATCGACCAGACGATCGTCGAGTATCTTGGGGAGACGCGCGATGTTCGCCCCTATCTCGCCGCCGCCAGCGTCTTTGTCTTGCCAAGCTGGTACCGGGAAGGACTGCCGCGCACGATATTGGAGGCGATGGCGATTGGGCGCGGCGTCATCACGACCGACATGCCCGGCTGTCGAGAGCCTATCCTGTCGGGAGAAAATGGTTTCGTCGTGGAGCCACGCAGCGCCCTGTCGCTGGCGGACGCGATGCTGCGCATCTGCGCCGATCCGGGGTTGCCCGCGCGCATGTCGATCGCGGCCCGCCGGACGGTGGAAGACCGCTATTCGGTAGAGATGGTTAATGCGCTGCTGCTGTCGACCATGGACATGACCCGACCCGATGCAGAGCCAGCGGAGGCTGGCGCGAGCATCGTTCCTCTTCTGGCGGGGGAGGCGTGACGCGATGGGCCGATGTGTGGACATAGGATTTGCCCTGCTTGCGCTGCTGCTGTTCGGGCCGTTGATGCTGATCATCGCGCTGGTCATCGCGATCGCCGATGGCCGCCCGGTGCTGTTCCGGCAGGCGCGGGTGTCCAAGGGCGGCAGGATTTTCAACATCGTCAAATTTCGCACGATGAACAATCGCTGCGACCAGAACGAAGTCCTGCTGCCCGACGCGATGCGGATGACCAAGGTCGGCCGTTTTTTGCGCCGCACGCGCTTCGACGAATTGCCGCAGATATTCAACATATTGTCCGGGTCCATGGCGTTGATCGGGCCTCGCCCCCTTCTCCCGGCTACGATCCTCGCCATGGGCGACCAGGGATGGTCGCGATGCACAGTCAGGCCGGGGCTGACGGGTTGGGCGCAGGTCAACGGCAACACGCTGCTGAGCGACGACGACAAGTTGGCGCTCGACCTCTGGTACAGCGCGAACCGGTCCTTGGCGCTCGACCTGCGCATCCTGGCGCGCACGATCATGGTCGCGGTTCATGGGGAGGAACGTGATCTTTCATCGATTAGGAGGGCGCATGAAGGCCATAGTCGTGGGCGCGGTTGATAGTACGCGGATCGCATTGCGACGCCTGGCCGCATCCCCGGCGTGGGAGGTTGCGGCGCTTTTCACGCTGCCGCTCGATCTTGCGGGGCGTCATTCGGATTTCGTCGATCTGGAGGATGATGCGGCGCAAGCGGGCGCAGCCGTTCACCGCGTGGCCAACGGCAATGCGCCTGAAGCCATCGCCGCGCTGCGTGCGATCGCCGCCGACTATATCTTCGTTATCGGGTGGTCACAGATATGCGGCGCGGAGTTTCGGGCGACGGCGCGGCGGGGCGTGGTCGGCTATCATCCTGCGCCCCTGCCACGCCTTCGTGGACGAGCGGTCATCCCCTGGACGATCCTGCTGGATGAGCCGATTACGGCGTCTTCGCTGTTCCTGATCGACGAGGGCGTGGACAGCGGTCCCCTGCTGGCGCAACGCTATTTCCACCTGACGCCCGACGAGACGGCTGCAACCCTCTACGCCAAGCATATGGCGCATCTGGAAGCGATGTTGCCCCATGTGCTGGACGATCTCGCTCGCAATCAGGCGCGCCTGACCGTTCAGGATGAGCGGTGCGCCACCTATGCAGCGCGGCGGCGGCCGGAGGATGGTCGGATCGACTGGTCGCTGCCGGCGACGGATATATGGCGATCGGTGCGGGCATGTGGCGCGCCCTATCCGGGAGCCTGGACCGTGCTGGGTAAGGATGCCATCGTCATCGATGCCGCCGTGCCGGTGCCGCTGGACCATCACGCAGCGGCGATGCCGGGACAGATCGTCGAAAAGACCGGACTGGGCTTTACCGTGCGCTGTGGGGACGGGCAGGGGCTGCGGGTTTCGGACTGGAGGACCGACCGGGCCAACCCCTTGCCCAATCATGCCGTGCTGGGGCGGGGAGCTGGCCATGATTGAGTCCATCAAGCGCGCCCTCGTCATCGCACCTCACCCCGATGACGAGGTGCTCGGATGCGGCGGCACCATCGCGCGGCTCACCGATGCCGGATGTCATGTGGAGGTCGCCGTCGCGACGCGGGGACAACCCCCACGCTTCAGCCAAGAGCAAGTCGATCAAGTGCTGGACGAAGCGCGCAAGGCACATGATGTGCTCGGCGTTACGCATACCCATTTCCTGAACTTTCCGGCGGCGGCGCTCGATCAGGTTCCGCGTGCGGAGTTGAACGCGGGGATTGCCGATGTCGTCACCTCATGCAGGCCCGACACGCTCTTCATTCCCTTCGTCGCGGATCTGCATTTCGATCATGGCCTGATCTTCGAGGCGGCGATGGTCGCGGCGCGGCCACTCGGCGATGCCTATCCGCGGCGCATTTTGGCTTATGAGACGGTATCCGAAACGAACTGGGCGGCGCCTTATCTCAGCCCACCATTTCATCCCAATGTCTTCGTCGATATCGCGGATCATCTGGAGCGGAAGATCGAGGCGTTCGGCTGTTTTGCCTCACAAGTCCGCGCCTTTCCCAACGAACGGTCGTTCGAAACCCTGCGCGCTCTGGCGCAGGTCCGGGGAAGTTGCGTCAGCCGCAGGGCGGCAGAAGCATTCGTATCGATAAGAGAGGTCGCCTGATATGCAGATTTTTACGAAAAGCCACCGGACGGGAATAACGATGCTGGGTGCGGGACTGGGGTTTGGACAACGACGGCGATCGGGGCGATCCTTCCGGATGATGCTCAGTTCGGCGGGGCGGCGTGTCGGGCTTATGCGAAGTTTTCGTGAGTCCGCTGCGGCTCTTGGCGTCGATCTGACGATGTATGCGTGCGATCTTCAACCCGAATGGAGCCCGGCGTGCATCGAAGCGGACAAGGCTTTCGCGGTTCCGGGTGCGGAACACGAAGCTTTCATCCCCCGTATGCTGGAGATTTGCGAGCGGGAGCGAATCCAGTTGATCGTTCCGACGATCGATACCGAACTCATCGCCTATAGCGAAGCGCGCGCGTTGTTTGAAGAGATCGGCTGCCATGTTGCGGTCAGCGATCCCGGCCTCGTCCGCATGGCGCGCGACAAGCTGTCGACGGCGCGCTTTTTGGCCGACGCGGGCCTGCCTTCGCCCAAAACGGTGTCGGTCGACGAGTTTCTGAGCCTGCACATGGATGTCAAACTGCCGTTGCTTGCAAAGCCGCGCCATGGCAGTTCGAGCCGCGGGATAATGATGGTGCATGGACGCGAGGAGATCATGGCGCTCGACCTCAATGAACCCTACATTCTCCAGGAATATCTCGAGGGGCGCGAGTTCACCATCAGTCTCTATTTCGATGATGAGGGCGAACTGAAATCAGCCGTACCGCACGAACGGCTTCGGGTCAGGTCAGGAGAGGTGGAGAAGGGGGTCACCAATGGCGATTCCCAACTGCGCGATGTCGCCTGGCGACTGGGTGAGCGGTTGCAGGGCGCACGGGGAGCGATGTGCTTCCAGGTCCGGGTCGATGGACACGGCAACCCCTCCATCTTCGAGATCAACGCGCGGTTTGGCGGTGGCTACCCGCTAGTGCACCAGGCAGGCGCTCGGTTCACTCAATGGATGCTCGAAGAACAGCTGGGCGTCGCCCCAACTGCGAGTGACGAATGGCAGACCGACGTCTTGATGCTGCGTTTCGACGATGCCGTCTTCGTATGACACGCGCCATAGCGCGCGGACGACCGGCAAGAGCGTCATCGTCTTCGATCTGGACGATACGCTATATCTGGAACGCGATTATGTGTTGAGCGGCCTTGCGGCGGTCGGGCGTTGGGCCGAATCTGCGTTGGACATACACGGACTGGGATCGGAAATGTCGGACCGCTTCCGGTCGGGTCAGCGGACACGAATATTCGACGATGGCCTGAAAGCGGCTGGTCATCCCGCTCGACCGGAGACGGTCCAGAGGATGTTGATGGCCTATCGACAGCATCGGCCGAACATCATGCTTGCGGCCGATGCGGTGGCGTTTCTGAAGCATCATCAGGCAAACACGCATTTCGCCGTCATCACCGACGGCTTCCTGGACGCGCAAAAGCGCAAAATCCGCGCGTTGGGTTTGCACAGGATGGGGTTGCGTTTGGGGATCTGTACCGACAAATGGGGACGGGAGTGCTGGAAGCCGAACAGGCGGGCATTCGACCATGTGGAAGCGGTTTTCGGAAGGTCGGGACTCGACTGCACTTATGTCGCGGACAACCCGGCGAAGGATTTTATCGCGCCGAGAAGGCTGGGTTGGCAAACTGTCAGGGTTAATCGACCCGCCAAAATTGTCCACTTATCGGACACCGAATCCGTCGATGCGGACAGGGTAATTGAAAGTTTTGCGCAATTCTAATGAGTTGTGCAAATATACGACCCTATCCTTTAAGCTGATTCCCCTCATCCTTTTGGATTATACAGGAATCCTCCTTTGATTCCGGGCCCGAACGGCATAGCAATATCTGCACACAGGTCGTCGAGCGGGAAGCGGCAAATCTTCAATAGATACGCTGTCCTGATGGGGTTCCGGTTGGTCTGCGGCGCAGCAAAATTGCTGCTGCCATGCAGCAAACCGGATTAACGGAGGAGGCTACCTTGAACGATCAAATTGAATGTCTGATCATCAATCCCAACGAAATCGAACGTGAAGGAATGCGACGCATCCTCAATGACGCAGGATGTAAAGTCATTACGGTTGCGGGTCAATATTCGGAATGTCTTTTTGATGCGGTTCCTGCCGATCGCCGCTTCATCTGCTTCGTAAGTTCGCAGTCTGACGAAAAGACGCTCGCGCTGTGCGCGCAGGTTCATGACCTGCGGCCCGACGTTTCGATCATCATGCTCGCCCACGAAAGCGAAAGTTCGATGATCGCGCGGGCCTTCCGGTCCGGCGTGTCCGGTTATGTCAGTTCCGACACATGCTGCGCCAGCCTTATTGCGATGACCAAGCTGGTCGCCCTGGGGGAAAAGGTCATTCCGTCGCAGGTGGTCTTCGATCTTGCGATGCTCGACACCGGTTCGCATTTGGCGAATAATGACGTCCGCATCGAAGACGCCAATATGTCGGCGCGCGAAATCAATATTCTGCGCGGTCTGATCCGGGGCGAGCCTAACAAGGTAATCTCTCGCAGGCTGAACATCACCGAAGCGACGGTCAAGGTCCACGTCAAGTCGATCCTGCGCAAGTTGCATGTCTTCAATCGCACGCAGGCCGCCATCTGGGCCGTCAGCCGCGGCCTGACGGGCGAGCCGGACGGCGTCGTGAAGGACGATGGACCGGTCATGCTGCCAGGTGTCGCACGCATCACAAGCGGGAGCGAGCAGCCGAGGTCTTTTCTCGACGCCGCGTGACTGGCGCCCCAACGACGGATGATGATTTGGCGCCATAGTGCGCCAAAACATCTGTCGGTTGGGGCGATATCTGCTTTCGCGGTGATCCGGTCGATCGCGCAGAGGGCATCTTCCATTGGAAAGAGGGGACGGCCATGTCTGCGGGCAATGCCATCATGCAACCTTCGAACCTGATCCACGAAGGACCGTTGTTCGCTGCGTCTCGTGCGCCGCAGCCCGGTACCCGGACAGGCTATTTCGGCGTCGGCGATTTCTTTCGCATCCTGCGAAGGCGCTGGATATTGATCGCGACGATCACCGCCATCGGTGTTCTGCTGACGACTATCGTGCTGATCAACATCACACCGATCTACAGCAGTTCCGCCAAGGTCGTGGTGCAGCCGCCCGATACCGACATATCGTTCGCGACGCCCACCGCCGTCCTCAATCCCAATCAGGAAGCGGACATCGAGACGAAGGTCGAGATGTTGCAATCGCGCAGGCTTGCCAGGCGGGCAGCGACTACGTTGCAACTGGACAATGACCCCGAATTCGCGCCGCCCGCTCAGGAGCGGCACAAGCTCACACGATGGTTCCGCGACCTGTTGATCGCGTCGCCTCCGCCGGAAACCGATCCGGCCTTGCGCGCCAAGGATGCGGAAAGATTGCGGCGAGAGGCGGTGGCCGATCGCTTGCTCGACAAGGTTCAGGTCGATCGCATCGGCCGGTCGAGTACGATCGAGGTGACGGCTTCGTCGCGAGATCCCGAAAAGGCGGCGCTGATCGCGAACCGCATCGTCGATACCTACATCAATGGGCAGGTATCCAATGCCCGAGAGCAACGCGACAGGACCATCCAGTCTTTGACGCAACAGGTCGCGCAGGTGCGCGCCGAGATGCAGCAAGCGGATGGCGCGGCGGCGACCTACCGCGCGCGCAAGGGCTTGCTCGCGTCCACTCCGGAAGCGCAAGGCGCGATGCAGGTCGCGCAGTCGGCAGGGATATTGGCGCAAACGCAGGCCGACCGCGCATTCGAAACGCGTCGTGCGCAATTGAACGGGCAGGCGGCGACCTCACCCTTGCTCAACGATCTGCGGCAGCAGGAAACGATCCTCAACCGCAAGCTGAGCGAACTGACGGCGGTCTATGGCGCGGGCTATCCCGATGTCGCAAAGACCAAGGCGGAACTCGCGACCCTGGCGCCGCGCATCGCGATCGAGACGAACCGCGTGGCGGCGGAAATGCAGGCGCAAGCTTCTGCCGCTCAGGCGCGCAGTGGAGCAGTCAGCGCGACTATCGCGGGACTGCGTTCGCAGGCGCTGACTTCGAGCGTCGACGCCGTGCCCCTCAAAGGTCTGGAACGTCAGGCGCAGTCCACCAACGAACTGTACCAGTCGCTGGTGACGGCGCTCAACGCAAAGATCGCAACACCGCTGAAGACGGATTCGGACCTGTCCTTCATCTCGCGCGCGTCGATCCCGTCCGTGCCAAGCTATCCCATTCCGCAGCGGATTCTGGTGGTCGCTCTGCTGGCGTTCCTTCTGCTGGGCGTGATTGCGGCCTTCGTGGTCGACACGATGGACACGACGATCCGTACCGCCGCGCAGGTTAAGCGACTGTTGGGCATACCGACGCTTGCCATGGTGCCGGATATGCGCGGCGACGGAGACGGTGGCCCAGTGCACGAACTGGTGGAGAGCAAGCCACGGTCGCGCTTTGCCGAAGCCATGCGCAATTTACTGATCGAGCTGGAAAGCCGCCATGGGCAAGGACCGCATGTCGTCCTCGTCACTTCGCCTCTCGATGGTGAGGGGAAGAGCACGATTGCGACCAGCCTCGCCTCCGCCGCGTCCATCGTCGGGCGGCGTGCGGTAGTCGTGGACTTCGATCTGCGCCGCCCCGACATCCAGCCTGCCGGGCCGAAATCGACGGGCGTCGTCGGCTATCTGTCGGGCAAGGCCGGGATGGAGGATCTGCCGGTGATCCAGCAGGGCAGCCATTTCGCGACCATCGCGGTCGTCGATACGCCGGTCGATCCCGGATCGCTGATCGCGTCGCCGCGTCTGCCGATGATGATCGACACGCTGCGGCGGCATTACGACTTCGTGATCCTCAACGCGCCGCCGATCCTGCCGGTCCGCGACGCGAAGACGCTGACCGATTACGCGGACTCGACGTTGCTGGTGATGCGGTGGGGTTACACCAACCCCGAAGCGGCACGCGTGGCGATGGAGATGTTCGAGCGGCCGATCGCGGGAGCGGTCATCAACATGGTCGATTATCCCGCCCATGCCCGCCGCCGCTATGGCGACGCCATCCACCATATCACCAACCTCACCGCCTATTACGACGCGGACGATATCGGTGCCGGTCTGTCCTGGGGCGACAGAGCCCGGCGCAGCCTTCGCCGGTCGCGGCGGCGGGTGGCGGAGGTGCTGCACTTCAACTGACGATCGGTTTGGACGAACCCCTGGGGCCGGCGACCTGTTTCGCCGGCCCTCTTTTTATGCCTGCTGGTTCCACGGCGCACTGCGGATCGCACGGCGGAGGTGGAAGGCAAGGCCGCCGAGCCAGATGCCAGCGAACGCGAGGTGCGCCAGGTTCGCGCCCATCGCGCCGAAGCGCGGGATCAGTGGAAAAACCGAAGCGTAAAAGGCGAAGGTGCAGGCCATCACTGTGCGCAACACGGCCTTTTGGTCGCCCAATCCGAGAAGGCCCGCCCGGCTGGCCGCGCCGCTGATCGTCAGGGTGACGGCGAGGATCTGGATCGTCAGCAACGGAACGGCCCCGGCAAAGTTGGGTCCGGCCGCCAGCCGCATCAACGGACCGCCTGCGAACAGGATGATGAGGAAACAGCAAAGGCCGAAGGCTGCCAGCATCGCTTCGGTCTGGAGCAGGACGCGGACGAAGGCGCGGCGCTTGCCTGCGGCAGCGAGACGGCTGAGGTCGGGATAGACGACGGATTCCACCTGACTGCCGACCTGCTGGACCACACGGCTGATCCGCTTGGCGATATGGAAAAGACCCGCGCTTGCCGGATCGGCGAGCCAGCCGACGATCAACGTGTCGACCTGTTGCGCACTCGACCAGAGCGTCAGCGACAAATTGGAGCCGAGTGCGAAGCGCCAGAGACCGGGAAAGCGGGTGTTCACGCCCTTGGCGCGCGCGGCAAGGAAACCACGCCAGCCGCGACCGGGCAACAGCCTGATCGCGACAATGAAATTGACAAGCGAGCCGATGATCTGCGTCACCGTCCAGATGATGATGACCTGAAGCAAACCGGCGCCCGCGATATAGGCGATGGCGACGAGCGCAAGGCGCAGCATCGCGTTGAAGACCTGAATGCGGGCGATCACCCGATACTGGTCGCGCAGGCGGAAAATAGCGGTGGCGACGCCGTTGAAGTTGAACAGCAACGACGTGAGGAAAAGCAGGGTGTAGCCTAGCGTCTGCGCCGTGATGCCCATGAAGACATGGCCTGCGATCGCAAGCAGGCTGGCGATCGCCCAAGCGGCGATGCTGCCGCCGATGTCGAGCAGCCAGCCGAACTTCAGCAGCGCGAAATAGGACGATTGATCCTGCTCCATGTCGATGCTCGCGCCGTGACGGATGAGCGGTTGCCACGACTGGAAGCTCAGCAAGCGTTCGCAAGCCTGACCCAATGTCAGGATCATCGCGAAGATGCCGTAGATGGCGGGATGCAGAATGCGGGCGACCAGAGCGATCGAGAGCAGCGTCAGCGCCAGCGTCGCGGTCGATCCCGTCAGAAGGTGCATGATCGCGCGCACCCGTCGATGCGCGAGCGCTTCCCGCAAGCGCGTCGAGGACATGATCAACCCCGACTTACGTCCTTGTGCGTCCATTTACTTTCGTCCCGCATGACCGCGCCCGTTCCAAGCTAACGGCTCCCATGCCGCACCATGCGGGGGATGTGGGCAAATGGCAGCTTTCCTCTTGTCGTAATCCGTTATTGCTCGCCCTGCCGCAGCGTCCACGGGGTAAAACGGTCAGGACGAGAGGAGATGTCATGTCGATTACTGCCCGGCGATTCTTCCATCCTGAAACACCGCTCACCTCCGCCGATGCGGAGGACCGGTTCTTCACCGATCTACGGACCAGCAATGCGACGTTCAAGCGCACGGGAAGCGATCGCTTCCACGATCTCGATGCGCTGTGCCTGCGCGCTTTTGAGGCGGGCGCGGTGACGATCGACGAGGTGCTGGACATCGGCATTTCATCCGGGGCGACATCGCTGGCGCTGAGCGACCGGCTGAGGGAGGCGGGCCATTCGGGCAAGGTGACGGGAACGGACATCTGCATCGACGGGTGTCTGGTGAAGGCGTTTCCCGGCGTTCACGTCCTGACTGACGATAGCGGCCATCCGTTGCAGTATGACGTCATGGGACGCGTGGTTCGGCCATGGGGTCGCCGCGCCGACTATGCGACGGGCATGTTGTTCGTGCGCGCGCTCGCCAACGCCTGGATCGGCGGACGGGCACGTCGGCTGGTGCAGCAGCGCCAGAGCGGGGCCAGCCCGGTGCAGTTGATCAGCCCACGTGCGCGAAGCAATCCGCATGTGCGGATCGAGCGAAACGACATCTTCGTCGATACGCCCGCCTATCATGATCGCTTCGATTTCGTCCGAGCGGCCAACATCCTCAACCGCGGCTACTTCGATGAAGCACAGCTGCGGCAGGCGATCGCGAACATCGTGCAATATATGAGCGGGCCGGGCGCCTATCTGCTGGTCGTGCGATCGACCCAAGGCCAGCATGTCGGCACGCTGTTCCAGGTATCGCGTGACGGCAAATATATGAATGTGGTCGATCGATCCTGTGGCGGGTCGGAGGTCGAATGGCTGATCCTGGAAGCGGAGTTGCCCCAAAAATGGGTAAAGTGATGAAGGCGAAGCCGCTGATCGTCTGCTTTCCCTTCGTTGGGGATCTGATCGGCGGCAGTCATATCTCCGCGCGCGACCTGATCCGGGGGATCGACCGCAGCCGGTTCGAGCCGCTGGTGCTGGTCCAGACCAAGGATGGGACGATCGCCAAATTCTTCAAGGCGGTTGGCGTGACGGTCGAGGTAGCGCCAGCGTCTGCTGATCTGGAGCATGGTGTGCGGATCGGCGCCACGCGAGCCTTGTCGCTGACGGCGCGGGCGGTGGCGCTTGCGTTATACTTGCGTCGCCGGGGCGTTTCGATCGTTCACAGCAATGACGGTCGAACCCACGCGACCTGGGCGCTGGCCGCGCGCTTGGCGGGAGCCAAGCTACTCTGGCACCATCGCGGTGCGCCCGACGCCGCCGGATTGCGCTACGCCGCGCCCCTGCTGGCGAACCGGGTGGTCGCGGTGTCGCGCTTCGCCACGCCGCCTGCGGGGCGGCTGTCTGTCGCGACAAAGACCGACGTCGTGCATAGTCCATTCGATACGTCGGCTTCTCATGACAGAAGTGTGGCGCGGGCGACGATCCTTGCGGATATCGGACGTGATAAACGCTGTGCTCTCGTCGGTTTCTCAGGCGTATTCATCGATCGCAAGCGGCCTCTGCTTTTCGTCGAAGCCATCGCGGCCCTGCGCGCGACGGCGCCGGAACTCGATGCACAGGGTTTGATGTTCGGGGAAAGCCTGGACGGAATGGGCGCCGAGGTTGAGGCGCTCGCCGCAAAATTAGGGATTGCGGATGCGATCCATCTGATGGGTTTCCGCTCGCCCGGTGCGTTCTGGCTGGCAGGATGCGACCTGCTGATGGTGCCTGCGGTTCATGAGCCGTTCGGGCGGACGCTGATCGAATCGATGCTGGTAGGAACACCGGTCGTGGCGACCGCGTCGGGCGGCAATGTCGAGGCGATCCGTGACGGCGAGACTGGGAGGCTGGTCCCTGCCGAAGATGCGCAGGCTCTGGCGAACGGATGCGCCGGTTTGCTGCACGACCGGCAAACCTGCGAGACTATCGCGCGCAGGGCGCAGCGGGAAGCGCGGGTCCGCTTCGGTCAGGCGGTTCATGTCAATGCGATCATGGCCATCTACGACCGGATGACCGGCGTGCAACGCGAGGCGGCCTAAAACTAACCGGTCATTTAGCGGCGGACGTAGACCGCTGCCTTTCCATATCTGTCGTTAACCAGTTCGCTAGTCGCGAGCCGATATCCGTTGCTGCGTGCAAAGGCGACAAGCGGAAGGTCGAGAGCGCCTTCCTGACCGACGAGGATGGCGGCGGGTGGACGCTTTTCCAGCATCGTCCCGATCGTACGCGGTGATGTGACATGCGTGTAATAGCGACGATCTCCCGCCGGGATGATGTCGCCGACGCGATAGACGAGCGGCCCCGTGACGAGTTCGGGATAAAGGGGCAAACCGCCTTCCAGGGGATAGAGCGGTGCAAGCGTGGCGACCGGGCCGACCTGACTCGCGCCCTGGGTGAGGCGGGCGAGTTCGACGCCAGCGGCGTGCACCTCCATACCTGCCCATCGGGAAGGCATCACCAGTTGCGGCAGGCGGACCAACAAGCGCGGCATCCCGATCGCCACGACGATCAGCGCAGCGGCGAGCGCCCACGGCACGGCCTGCCTTTGGCTTTCTGGCGACAGGCGGGCGTAGAGGAAAGCGGCAAGCAGAAGGATGAAAGGCAGCGGCAATGCATAATATTGCGGGAACGCCGGGGTCGGCAGGAAGGACATCACAATGCCCCCGGCGATGATCGCGAGGAGGAGATAGATCGGCCATTTGGGCTGTCGGGTTTCGACATCGTTCCGGTCGCGCAAGATCAGCGCGCCGAAAACCACCGCCAGTCCGATGACGACGACCATGCCGCCGCCGAACCAGACCTTTGCCGCCAGCTTCAGCTTGCCGCCCAGCGTCATGATCTTTTCACCATCGACATCTGCGTTGGCAAGCCAATAGGCGATATGCGGGCCGCGATGATAATGGATTACGTGGGCAAGGAATGCCTGGGGATCTCGCAGCAGATAGTAGAGCGTCGGCACACTGCCGATGATGCCGCCGATGCAGAGAGGAAGCAGGCTGCGGACCACGCGATCTCGTAAGGAGAGCGCGGAGGGTGCGAAAAACGCGGCCAATGCGAAGAGGGGAATGAGATAGGCGTAGTTCGCCTTGAAGCCCGCCGCGAATGCCACGCATAGTCCGGCTCCCGCCATTCGGATCGCATGAATGCGTGGGCCTTCGATGGCGGAGAGCATCAGCGCCATAGCAGCCAGCGCGCAAGCGAGCGGCAGGAAATTATTCGTGACTAGCATTCCTGTCGGGCCGATGAGGACGGGGTTGGTTGCGAACAGAAGCATGGCGAGGATCGCTGCGGGACGGGAGCGAGTGGCCCGACGCACCATATAGGCCATGGCTGCAAACGCGACGAGCCATCCGCCGAAGATCAGGAGCCGTCCGGTGAGGAGATAATGATCGGTTCCGGTTGCGCCGAAGATCAGCCCGAGACCAAGCGGCAGATTGGGAAAATTGTTGAACCCGAAATCGCTGTAGAGATCGCCCTGCCCAAGCATGGCGCCGATAGGCAGATACATCTGCTCGTCATGCCGCACGGGGTAAGCCATGATCCGGGCGAAGAGAGCCAGAACCGTAATGACGAGTGCGCCCGTCCACGCGACGCGAACGATCCTCTCTCTGCCATAGGGCGCGATCCACGATGTCGTGGCTCCGCCAGACCGTGTTGCCGCCATGCTGGTAAACTCCCCCGCCCTGAACTTTGCCAAGACTGTAAGGCAAGCCCTCCTGCCGATCTCCAAGGCATGGGGAGGGCGGAGGGATCAGAAGGGGTAGACCGGTCGGAACGCTGCTGTGCCATCGGGAGAGGGGCACCTATCCCTCGTTGCGCGTGACTTGGCCGATCCGCGCGGACCATGATGGCGGCATGAGCGGAGAAGGAACATGAACGCCAGTCTGCCGGCCGGATGGATGACGAATGTGGCTGACGCTCCGGGCGGGATGGTGCCACCCCTGCCGCTTGTCGTGGATCTCGACCAGACATTGGTGCGGACCGACACGCTGCATGAAACGATGGTCCAGCTCGCTTTTCGCGATCCGATCCGCTTGCCGGGCGCTTTGTTGAGCCTTGCGCGGGGACGCGCGGCGATGAAACGGCGGTGCGCCGACCTGTCGCCGCTCGATTGCGCCAATCTGCCCTATGACACCGCCGTCCTGTCCCTGATCGAGCAGCGGCGGAAAGATGGCGGCGAGGTCCATCTGGTGACCGCTGCCGACCAGAGCATCGCCGATGCGGTGTCGGCATCGCTCGGTTTGTTCGAGAGTGCGACGGGAAGCAACGGTCAGGACAATCTCAAGTCCGAGGCAAAGGCGCAGGCGCTGTCGAAGCGGTTCGGCGCTGGCTTCGACTATGTGGGGGATTCCCGCGCGGATATGGCGGTGTGGCGCAGGAGCGCGTCGGCGATCGTGGCGGGGGGCAAGGATGGTCTTGCCGCCAGGGTCGCCAGGGGCGGGGGGGAGCCGACGGTGCTGCCCCGGCGCAAGGCGAGCCTGCGCAATTGGGTCAAGCTGTTGCGGCTGCACCAGTGGAGCAAGAACGGCCTGCTGTTTGCGCCGCTGATCCTGAGCCATGAATTTCTGGACATGGGCACGCTGGCGACGGTGGTTGCGGGCTGGCTGCTGTTTGGCCTAGTCGCATCGGCAACTTACATCCTCAATGATCTGAGCGATCTGGCCGCCGACCGGCAACATCCGACCAAGCGGTTTCGCGCGCTGGCGAGCGGGCTGGTGCCGATCTCGACCGCTGTGATGCTGGCGATGGCCATGCTGTTCGGGGGGCTGGCGGGGGCGCTGCTGCTGGATCGGCCTTTTGCGCTGGCACTGGGTTGCTACACGGCCCTGACGCTTGCCTATTCGCTATGGCTGAAGCGCCAGCCGATGATCGACGTCGCGACGATCGCCGCCTTGTTCGGCCTGCGGATCACGGCGGGGATGGTGATCATCAACCACCCGATCTCGCCGTGGCTGGTGACGTTTACGCTGGTCCTGTTCCTGTCGCTCGCGCTTGCCAAGCGGACCGCCGAACTGGTGCAGGCGGTCAGGAACACGCGGGTGGTCAAGGGACGCGGTTATCTGCCGGGCGACGAACCGTTGACGATGGCGCTGGGGATCGCCGCCGGGCTGGTCTCGGTCGTCGTCATGATGCTCTATCTGTGGACCGATGCGATGCCGACGGGCCTCTATGGTTCGCTCGGCCCGCTTTACCTGATCCCGGCGGTGCTGGGGTTGTGGCTGATGCGCATCTGGCTGCTCGCGCATCGCGGCACGCTGAACGATGATCCGGTGGTCTTCGCCATTCGTGATCGCGGTAGCTGGGCTCATGCCGGGGCGGTGGCCATCTTGTGGGGAATTGCTGTGGGGGTGCATCCATGAATCCGGCGACGTTCGCGCTGGTTGTGACCAGCGTGCTCTTCAACGCCTTTGCGCAACTGGTGCTGCGCAAGGGGATGACGGCGGGGCCGATCCCGCCTGTGCGCGACGTCATTCCATTCGCCACGACGATGGTGGGCAACGGATGGCTGTGGGCGGGTATGGGATGCTATGTCATCAGCATCGGGTTGTGGCTGGCCGTCCTGGGGCGGCTGGAGGTCAGCGTCGCTTACCCGATGCTGTCCATCGGCTACATCATCGCATCTATCCTTGGCGTGATGCTGCTGGGTGAGCATGTGGGGGCGGCGCGGGCTGCCGGGATCGCGCTGATCTGTGCAGGCGTCTTCGTGATCGGACGTACGGCATGACGCCCCGGCATGTCATCACCGGTGGATCGGGCTTCGTAGGTTCCCATTTGGCCGACGCCCTGCTGTCGCGCGGCGAGAAAGTGACGATCTTCGACCTCAACCACCCCAAACAGTCAGGGGCGGTCTTCGTTCAAGGTGACATCCGGCGTTATGCCGATATCGGCAAGCTGCGCCTGGGGCCGAACGACGTGGTGTACCATCTGGCTGCCCGGCAGTTCCACGGCCATGTCCCGCGCCGCAATCGGCAGGACTGGTTCGAGCAGGTCAACGCAGCCGGTACGCGCAACCTTCTCGCTGCGATGAAGCAGGGCGGTGCGCGCAAGCTGATCTTCTTTTCGACCGACATGACTTATGGCCAGCCGATTAGGTCGCCGATCCGCGACAACCAGGTGCAGCACCCGATCGGCCCCTATGGCGCTAGCAAGCTGGCCGCCGAACAATGGATATTCGATGCAACGGTCCGGTGGTCGCTGGCCGCGACGGTGTTCCGACCGAGGCTGATCGCGGGGGCGGGGCGGCTCGGCATCCTGACCAAGCTGTTCGCGCTGATCGAGCGCGGTTTGCCGGTGCCGATGATCGGATCGGGACGAAACCGGTACCAGATGATTTCCGTGGACGATTGCGTCAGCGCCGCGTTGCAGGCCGTCGACCGGGGCGTGCCGACCGGAGCGTTCAATCTGGGATCGATCGACCCGCCGACCGTCAAGGCGCTGCTGGCCGACCTGATATCGCGTGCGGGATCGCGATCGATACTGGTGCCGACGCCCGCCCCGCTGGTCCAAATGGTTCTGGCGGCACTGGATCGCGTCGGCCTGACGCTGCTCTATCCCGAGCAATTCGCCATTGCGGATGTGGACTATGTGCTGGACACGTCGCGGACGGCGCGCGTGCTCGATTGGATGCCTGCCCGAAACGACCGGGACATCCTCGCCGCCGCCTACGATCATTATCGATTGAGCAAGAGCGCAGGCGCGAATGTCGCTGATGCAGGCGAATTGGGCGACGGCTCTCTTGGCCTGAGGCATCGAGGTCCAGCGTAGATGGGCGATTCCCTCTCCCCCGGCGCAGAAGTGCGCGCGCAAGATATTCCGGCGATCATGTCGGCGGGCGGGCAGGCGAAGTCGGCGTCGACCGGCGTTGCCGCCAAAGGCGGCGAGTTCAATGTCGCGGCCCACGGCCTTCGGGGGCTGGCGGCAGTGATGGTGCTGTTCGCCCATATCCTAGGTGGCACAGCAGAGCATATCTATGGCCATAACGATACCTATGTTCAGGCGGTCAAGGCACCCTGGTATCTGGGGACGTTCGGTGTCGAACTGTTCTTCGTCATCAGCGGCTTCGTGATTCTGCCAAGTGCGCTGCGTTACGTCCCACGCGAGTTTGCGTTGCGCCGATTTCTGCGCCTTTATCCACTTTTCTTCGCGCTGTCGGTGATCTTCGTTGCGCTGAACGCCGCGACCAATGCCTATCCGAAACTCAACAATGTCGAGACGGTGGTGAGCGGCTTTCTGTTCATCAACCTCTTGACAGGCACCGAGCAGCTGACGCCCAATGCGTGGAGCTTGACGTTCGAAGTCATGTTTTACGTTCTGATGTGCGGGGTCGTGCATTTCTGCGTTCGTGAACGGAGCATGGCGCGCGGCGGGATGATGATCGCGGCGTCGCTGACATTCCTCATCGCCTTTCCGATCGCGATCTATTTCGTGATGGGGTGTGGCATATGGCTGATGACGCGTCGAGCATGGAGCGTTCGCGTCAACCCCCGCCTGCTGGAAGCTGCGACCCTGTGCCTGACGATCCTCTTCGCGGCGCAGGGGCATTTCGAATATCGCTGGAGCGACTTCCAGAACCCGGTGGTGGTGCCGATCATCCTGTCGACCGGCTGCTACTTTTACTTTGCGGTCCAGCCGGGGAGCCTGACCGCCGCCGCTCTCGACAATCGTCTGATGCGCTATCTGGGAACGGTCAGCTACAGCCTGTATCTGGTTCACCCCTACACCTATTATCTGACGCGCTGGCTGTTCGCGAAGCTGGGCTGGTTCACCGACAATGTCGCTTTGTCGATCGCATTATTCGCGGGCGTGGTCGTGCTGCTGACAATCCCGTTGACGCATCTCGTTCATGTGACGCTTGAGCTCTGGCCGTACAAGCGTTTCTTCCGGCAGGGGATCTACCGGGAAAAGGCATCGCGGGGGGCAGGGGCATGACGGGCGCGGCCATCAGTATGGATGGTCCGCCCGCACGCACGACGACCAGCCTTTCGCTGTTCCTGACGCTGGGCGTTTTCTTCAGCAGTTATCTGTCCTGGCGTCCCTCGATGGCGATCATGTTCACGCTGAGTGATGGCTGTCTCTTGATGGGCCTGATCCTGCTCGTCCTGCACCAACGGATGCCCTTGCAGCCCTTCGGTGTTCTGTCGCCGCTCTGGTTCGGCGGTTTCCTTCTCATGATGACGGCGCTGCTGCTGAGTTCACTGTTCTTCAGCAATGATCCAACCCGCTGGGCACCGATCGCCGCGCAATACGCCATGGCGTGGGTGGTCATGCCCTTCCTGCTGATGGGGTTTTCGGAAGCGGACTCGCACAGGCTTGCGCGCACCTTCCTGGCCGGAGCGGTGTCGATGGAATTGGTCGGCATCGTCGTCTACTTCACGTTTACTGGATCGTTCGAGGATGCGCGGTCCATATTGGGGCTGGATTTCATATCCGGCAGTGGACGGCTTGGCAGTTTCGCGACGGACGCCAACTGGAACGGCGCCGTCATCTCCATGACGTTACCCTTTGCCCTTTACTTGGGAAGTAAAGGGCTGATCCGGCAGTGGCAGACGGTGGCGGCGGTGGCTATTCTCGTGTTCGCACTGACGCTCACCGCTTCATTCACGGCTTTCGGCGCATCCTGCGTGGCGGTCGCGCTGTTCCTGCTGTCGGGCGGATTGCGGGTACGGCCCGGCCCCGTGATCCTGGCCATCGCCCTGTTCGCCACGGTCGGCGGTATCGGCCTCGCGACCTTCGGCCTGCCGCCCGTGTTCCAGAAGCGCGTGGCTAGTGCGATCGAGACCGGCGACCTGAGCGAAGCGGGGACGTTTCAGGGACGGCTGGGCTTGATCGAGGACGCCTGGCAGCGGGTGGGTGACAGCATGGTGTTGGGAGTCGGCGCGGATCAGGATCGGGTTGTCAGTCCTTTGCGTGCGCCGGTTCACAATATGTATCTTTTGCTGTGGGTCGAGGGCGGATTTCTGTGCCTGCTGGGCTGGCTGATGATGATGGCGGCGGCGCTATCCGTCGCCATCGCGGCTTTCATGCGCGATCGGCAGCGTGGCGCACTGGCGCTGACCGTTCTGTCATCCTTCCTGCTGTTTTCGACCGCCAGTCCGCATATGTATGCGCGGTTGTGGGCGGTACCCGTCCTGCTTGCCATCGCGATTGCACTGCATAGCGGGGACGCCCAGTTGCGGGAAAGAGCGCGGCGGCGGCTCGGCCAGCGGCTGGAGCGGCTGCGTGTCGCCCAGGACTAGGACCATGGCTGCTATATCCATTGCCGCTGCGGTCGCGGCCGCAAGTGCGCTATTGATCGGTCAGGCTGGCGGCCCATCGTCCGGCAAGCCAGTCGCCACCTACAACATGACGAACTGCGAGCCGCCACCGTCCGGCCCAAGGCTGAAGGCTTTCGCGACGGCGGAGGGGTTCGGGCAATATGCGCGTGGCGGGCGTGGCGGGCGTGTCTATCAGGTCACCAACCTGGACGATGCAGGGCCGGGATCGTTGCGTGCCTGTGCCGAAGCATCCGGCCCGCGCACATGCGTTTTTCGGGTTAGCGGGACCATCACCGTGTCCGACTGGATCAAGGTCATGGACCCATATCTGACGATCGCGGGGCAGACTTCGCCCGGTGGCATCGCCATTCGCATCGGCCAGTCGATGAATTCGCCCATGCTGATCCAGACGCATGACGTCATCATCCGTCACCTCCGGCTTCGTCCGGGGCCATCGCAACGGTCGTCCGACAATGTCGATACACTTCAGATCAGCGGCGGCGCGCATGATGTGATCCTGGACCATCTGTCAACATCATGGCCGACCGACGAGGGCATCAATATCGTGGGATCGGGCGAGACACCCCATGCCTGCGGCGATACCCGCAACATAACCGTGCAATGGTCGATCCTGTCGGAAGGGCTGAACGTCGCCAACCGGGGGGCGCATAGTCGCGGCACCTATTTCGGTTATGGCGCGCGCAACGTCACCTTTCATCATAATCTGATCGCCAGCAATGTGCGGCGCAACCCTCTGGTCAACATGCGCGACCAGTTCGACATGATCAACAATGTGATCTTCAATTCCGCGCGCTACAATGCGGAGTTCTACACGCGGTTCGGGAAGCTGGCGATCAACATGATCGGCAATGTCGCGATCGTCGGGCCGGATTCGGTCAAGACGACACGGCTGTTCCTCGCCAACTATTTCCGCGACTTTCCCGCGCCGTTCGACATTTATCTCAAAGATAATCTCGACGTCCATCGTCGCATGAACAGCGGAGACGAGCGGTTGGTGCTGGAGCCGGCCGACTGGAAATATGTCCGCGCCACACCGGTCGGAGCGGTGTCGCTACCCTCTGCCAGGATTACCGACCCGGCTCAGGCATATCGCGATGTCCTGGCCTTTGCTGGTGCGATGAAGCCGACACGGGATAGCGCGGACAATCGGCTGATCTCAGACATGCAGCAGTGCAAGGGGCGGATCATAGACGATCCATCGCAAGTCGGTGGCTGGCCCGCATTGGCTGGACCGCAACCGCCCGCCGATGAGGACAGGGACGGGATCGCCGACAGCTGGGAAATCGCGCACGGGCTTTCACCCACCGATCCGCAGGACAACGCGCGTGTCGGGGCGGATGGCTATACGCCTTTGGAACGTTATCTCGGCGAACTGGCAGGGGATGGCTCGGCGCAAGGTGGTGCTGCAGGACGCGCACCCGATCCGACATGCGGATGGCCGATTGCGCCGGCCATCCTCTCCAGCATCGCGATTAAAGCCGATGCGAGCGGCGGCGCTCCGCTCAAGGCACGCCTCAGCTGGTCGGGGCAGAATATCAAAAGCTGCAAGTTGGCGGGAAAGGCGGTGGCGGCGCAGGGCGTGATGGATGTTTCGCCGCCCAAGCCGACGACTTACGAGATCGACTGTATCGGCGTCGATGGCGACGATGCCATCGACTCGGTAACGGTCGGGTAAGACGACACCGAAAAAATATAGTGCGAAAAAGGATAGGTCGCGCCTTCTCCGAAGAAGAAGGCTCACTCCCTAAGCGCCTATTCCGCCCATTGCGTCCCAAAACTACACTATGGTGTCGGCAGATGACTTGACCGCCGACCCACGCAACACGGCATCGGATGGGGATCGGCATGGCAACAGGGTCTTATGCTTGGCTGGCGAACGAGTTCCTCGTAAACAGCAAGACGGCGGGCGTGCAGACGGACGCGTCGATCGCGGCGCTTGCGGGCGGCGGCTTCGTTATCACCTGGACCGATATGAGCGGCGACGCCAGCGGATCGGGCGTTCGTGCGCAGATGTTCGATGCGAACGGACTTGCAGTGGGCAGCGAGTTTCAGGTCAACAGCGCGACGCTCAATAATCAGGATCAATCCTCGGTAACGGCCTTGTCCAATGGCGGCTTCGTCGTCACCTGGACCGACAATAGCGGGCAGGGCGGCGACGCCGACAAGACATCGGTCAAGGCGCAGATGTATAATGCGCAGGGTGTTGCGATCGGCGGCGAGTTTCTGGTGAACACGACGACGCAGATGGGGCAGTCGACGTCCGTCACGACCAGCCTTGCCAATGGCGGCTTC
>JAAIGE0100557627.1_pt1 | contig 36040 bp, 33 predicted proteins | sample 6487951 | NCBI WGS metagenome assembly JAAIGE01 (sample SAMN13974128, study PRJNA590717) | phyllosphere metagenome | biome: tomato field; feature: multiple bacterial spot infested tomato fields; material: tomato leaves; isolation source: leaves from tomato fields | host: Solanum lycopersicum ...
CACGCCGTTCTACTACTTCGCCTACGGCGCCTCCTGCTCGGAAGTCACCATCGATACGCTGACGGGCGAGTACATGATGGAGCGCACCGATATTCTCCACGATGTCGGCAAGTCCCTGAACCCGGCGATCGACATCGGCCAGATCGAAGGCGGCTTCGTCCAGGGCATGGGCTGGCTGACGACGGAGGAACTGTGGTGGGATGGCAAGGGACGGCTGCGCACCCACGCGCCCTCCACCTATAAGATCCCGCTCGCCTCGGACCGTCCGAAGATCTTCAACGTCAAGCTGGCGGAATGGTCCGAAAACGCCGAACCCACCATCGGCCGCTCCAAGGCTGTCGGAGAACCGCCGTTCATGCTCGCCAATTCGGTGCTGGAAGCGCTCTCCATGGCGGTAGCCTCGGTTGCTGATTACAAGGTCTGCCCACGCCTCGATGCCCCGGCAACGCCGGAGCGCGTGCTGATGGCGGTGGAGCGGTTGAAGAAGGTGTGAGGCGAGAGCCGTGAGCCAAACACTGACCGCCTTCCTCTCCGAAGGGCCTGCGATCCTCGTGGAGATCGAGGCCGTCAAGGGCTCGTCGCCGCGCGAGGCTGGCACCTTCATGCTGGTGTCGGCCACCCGCATCTGGGAAACGATCGGCGGTGGGCAGTTCGAATATATGGCGATTGATCACGCCCGTGCGATGCTGGATGGCAGGACGGAGATAGACGTCCTGGACATTCCGCTCGGCCCGGAAATTGGCCAGTGCTGCGGCGGACGAACCCTTCTGCGCTTTACCAAGGTGACGGAAGCGGTCGCGGACGCGCTGATTACGCGCATGCGAAAGGCCGAGGATCAGCAACCCGCCGTGTTCATCTTCGGTGCCGGCCACGTGGGCAAGGCACTGGCAAACAGCCTGTCGCTTCTGCCGCTGTCCGTTTCGGTAATCGAAACCCGCCGGGAGGAGTTGATCGGGCTCCCCGGCACCGTTTCGACGCATCTGACGGCGGTACCGGAAGCGATGGTAAGCAACATACCCGCAGGCGGCGCGACGATCATCGTCACCCATGACCATGCGCTGGATTTTCTGATTGCCAAGGAAGCGCTTGGCCGGGGCGATCTTGCCTATGTCGGCATGATCGGATCGAAGACCAAGCGCGCCACCTTCGCTAACTGGCTCGCCCGCGAGGGGCATGTCGGCACGCTCGACAATCTCGTGCTGCCCATCGGCGGCACGCTCGTCAAAGACAAACGCCCCGCCATCATAGCGGCCTTGGTGACGTCCGAAGTGCTTCACGCAATTCATCGCTTTGTTGCACGGGCTCCGGCCCAATCCGGTTCCGCCCCTCGATGAAGCCGAGATCCCGCTTCAGATGGTCGCTCAACTCTTCATCGTGAAGCGTGTCCGACGGCTTATATCCTTCGCCGAACCAATCTGTGTTCCATAGCCACGCGAATATGCGCAGCCAGACGTTTAACGCCGTGGCACCCATCGTTCTGTCTCCTCAGGTGGTTTGATGCTGTGAGGAGAATTTGCTTGATTTTGCCGCTGATATCCAATGAAACGTCAGAGGGAATGAATAAAGAGACCTTATCCATGAAGATGTCGAGAAACTTTCCTCTGAATGCGCTTCGCGTCTTCGAGAGCGCGGCACGGCATTTGAGCTTCACCAAGGCGGGTGATGAGCTTGGCATGACGCAGACGGCCCCGCGTGCGGGGCCGTTGCAGACAAACGTGCCGGCCAGCGGCCGGCACTACCACCCTGTCAGGTCTTCGGGGTGAGCTTCAGCAGACGCGCCTTGTTGCCGTCTTCCAGCAGCCACAGTGCGCCATCCGGGCCCTGTTCCACTTCACGGATGCGTTCGCCCATGTTGAAGCGTTCGGCTTCGCGCGCGCTGTCGCCATCGAAGGCCACACGTACCAGCGAGGTGGATGACAGGCCGCCGATGAAGCCGCTGCCCTTCCACTGCGGGAACAGGTTGCCGCTGTAGATGACGAAGCCGGCCGGCGAGATCACCGGCGTCCAGGTCACCTTCGGGGCGGCGAATTCCGGGCGGGTGCTGTGGTCGGGAATCGGGCGGCCGTCGTAATGGTCACCATTGGAGACGATCGGGTAGCCGTAGTTGGCGCCGCGCACGATCAGGTTCAGTTCGTCGCCACCGGCCGGGCCCATCTCGTGCGCCCACAGCTTGCCGTTGGCGTCGAAGGCCATGCCGAGGATGTTGCGGTGGCCCAGCGACCACACCTGCGCGGCAACACCGCCCTGCGAGGCGAACGGGTTGTCGGCGGGCAGGCTGCCGTCGTCGTTGAGGCGGATGATCTTGCCGAGATTGCCGCCCATGTCCTGTGCCGGATCGAACTTCTGCCGTTCACTGGAACTGATCCACAGCTTGCCGTCCGGGCCGAAGACGAGGCGGTGGCCGTAGTGGCCCTCGCCGCTGACCTTGGGCGTCTGTCGCCAGATCACCTTCAGGTCCTTCAGCTCACCGCCACCCTTGGCATCCAGCGCCAGCGTGGCGCGTGCGACGGCAGCGCCACGGGTGTCCAGCGTGCCCTCTTCGGCATAGCTGAAGTAAATGACGTGGTTGCGGGCGAACTGCGGATGCAGGATCACATCGCCGAAACCGCCCTGGCCACCGTAGGCGACCTTGGGCACACCGGTGATTTCATGCTTCTGGCCACTGGCCAGGTCCAGATGCTGCAGCTTGCCGCGCTTTTCGGTCACCAGCAGGCTGCCATCGGGCAGGAACGTCATTGCCCACGGCTGGTCGAAACGACTGATTTCGGTGGCGGTGAACGGTCGCTGGTCGGCAGCGTCTGTGCTGGCGGCGGCAGCCTTCTGCCCACTGGCATCGGGGCCGGCGGCACTGCAGGCCGTGGTGGCGAGGATCGGCAACAGGCCGAGGGCGAGCAGCAGGGGCGTGCGGGTCATGGGTATCTCCAGCGGAAGGGGATGCGGATGGCCAGGCTCTCCCTTGTATACCACCGGGGCGGTGACGGTCCTGGCCCGAAGGTCCTGTTTCCCCCTGTGCGGCGGCGGCGGGATCGTCTAGGGTGGGTTCGCCCGGGCAAAGCATGCCCGCCTGACTGCAAGGAACCGCAATGAACGCACCGATCATCCATCGACCCTCGCCGGCCTTCATTGCCGCCTCCTGGGTGGCCCTGCTGCTCGGCGCGGTGGCCTACCTGGTAGGCCTGTTCAATGCGGAGATGCCGCTGAACGAGAAGGGCTACTACCTAACCCTGCTCCTGTTTGGCCTGTTCGCAGCGGTGTCGCTGCAGAAGAGCGTGCGCGACCGTGTCGAGGGAATTCCGGTGAGTGGCCTGTATTACGCGCTGTGCTGGTTCGCATTGCTGTCTGCGCTGCTGCTGCTTCTGGTTGGCCTGTGGAACGCGACTCTGGTGCTGAGCGAGAAGGGCTTCTATGGCATGGCCTTCGCGCTGTCGCTGTTCGGCGCGGTGGCGGTGCAGAAGAACACTCGTGATCTGATCGCCGCCGGTGACGGTGAAAGCAAGCGCAGTGCGGGCGTGCCGCCGCTGCCGGAACAGGATTGACAAACGACCGGTAGCGCCGGGCCATGCCCGGCGCTACCGGCATCCGATCAAGTCAGGTGCCGCGAGGCACGCCCTTGTCCAGCCGCTGGTCGAGATTGATCGCTTCCTCCCAGCCTCGGCGTACGGCATTGCGGGCCTGCGCCCACTCCAGCCGGCTCTTGCCACGTTCGCTGGCCCAGCGTGATTCCAGTTCGCCTTCCATTTCCTCGTAGGCGCGGATCATGTCCTGCGCGCGGGCCGAGTGGCCAATACGGTAGGCTGGTTCGTAGTCGTCGAAGAACAGCTGATCGTCATAGTACGGTTCAGAGGTGTAGCGCTCGCGCCAGTAGTTGCTGACCGCGTCGCGCGGGGTGCTGTCGTCCGGCACGCGGCCGGGAATCTGGTAGTCGGTCATGGAAGGGCTCCGTGGTGGACGAAGCCTGATCGTGCCTGCGCGGCGGTTAACGGCCCGGTCCGGCAGCGTGATCGTCAGATCAATCCGCCGGGCATGGCCCGGCGCTACCGATCACCCGGCGTCGGCATCCTTTCGCGGCAACTTGTAGATCACCGCGCCGATGGCGAAGGCGACCAGCGCGGCGGCGATGTTCTGCCAGCTGGCACTGGCGAACAGGGCCAGGCACAGCAACAGCGCCAGCACCGGAATCAGCGGGCCACCGGGCAGCTTCAGCGCACCGGGGCGGTCGGCGTAGCGTTTGGCCAACACCAGTACTGCGGCGGCAGTACCGATGTAGGCGAACAGGCGCGTGGTCATCGACAGCAGCGCCAGCTGCACGAATGACCCCGACAGCGCCAGCCCGAGCGCGATCAGGCCCTGGCACAGGATCGATGCGGCCGGTGTATGGAAGCGCGGATGCACCTGCGCCAGGATCTTCGGCCCGTAGCCATCGCGCGCCAGCGCGAACAGGAAGCGCGGGCCCATCATCATCGTGTTGCTGTTGGTGCCGAGGATGGAAATGGTCGCGCCTACGGTCAGGATCAGCGCGAGTGCCTCACCACCGAAGCCGGCGGCGGCGTCAGCCAGTGGCGTGGCCGAGCTGGACAGCCCGGCCAGCGTGCCCTGCGCCACCACCTGCACCGCTCCATAGATGACGGTGACGGTGACGATCATGGTGATCAGTGCGAACGGAATATCGCGGCGTGGGTTGCGGTACTCGCCGGCCGCAGCCGGGATGTTCTCGAAGCCCGCGTAGGCGTACAGCAGCAGCAAGGCGGCTTCACCCATGCGCTGCAGGTCGTGCGGGTCCGGGCGCTGGCCGGAGAACACCAGCTGCGGATCGATGTAGAACGCGCCGATGGCCACGAACAGCAGCAGCGGCAGCATCTTGCCGATCACCAGCACCACGCCGGTCCGCGCGGCCGAGCGCACGCCGATGATGTTGACGCCGGTGAGGAAACCCAGCGACACCACGATCACCGCGATGCGGCCCATGCCGGCGCCGGCCCACGGCCAGAAGCGTGCCACCGCATCGGCCAGCGCGTTGCTCAATGCGGCCGCCGAGCTGATGCGGGTCAGCCAGATCATCCAGCCGATCTCGAACCCGGCGAAACGGCCGAACGCCTCGCGGGCATACAGGTAGCTGCCGCCGGGCTCGTCAAAGTAGCTGGCGGCCTGCGCATAGCACAGCACCAGCAACGCGACGACGATGCCGGCGGCGACCACGCCCCAGAGGCTGAAGGGGCCGAGCAGGGCGACGGTGGCGGCCGGCAACAGGTAGATGCCGCTGCCGATCACGTCGTTGATCGACAGGCCGACGATCTGCCAGCGGCTGACCGCGCGCTGCAGCTGCGGTTCGTCCTGCGCGCTCAACGGGCGTCTCCGCTCAGTGCGGGCAGCTGCCACTGTGCCTGCAGGCGCTTGTACTCGGCGCGCGGCAGCAGCACGAAGCGCGGCGTATCCTGCGGCCGCAGCCAGTCCAGCAGCGCCTGCATGCGCGGCTGCGGCATGGCGGTGCAGCCGGCCGTGGCTTCACCGGGCGCGCGCCATAGATGGGCGAAGATGCAGCTGCCCTTGCCGGGCTGGTTGTCCGGGTTGTGGGCAATCACGAAGCCTTCCTGGTAACGCACGTCGCCCTTGTTGTGCAGGTCCAGCCGCATCGGCTCGGTGGAGCCCTTGATCGCGGCGCTGCCGACCTTCTTCGCATCGACGATGCGGTTGTAGAACGGTGAACCGGGCACATCCATGCAGTAGCTGCTTTCGAGCATGGGTTGGTAGGCCATCGCGGTGCCGGGACGGGTGATGGCATAGCCGAAGGCGCTGCCGAGCGCGAACACGCCGGCCGGGCTGCGGCCATCGCCCTCCTGCTTCTGCGGGCCATCGCCCTGTGCCGGATGCAGGCCCAGGCCCCACGCGCTGCCGGTACGGCCGAGCGCGACCGGGAAGGCTTGCCCGTGCGCGTGCCAGCCCTTGCCGTCGCGTACATAGGCCTGCAGCTGCCCTTGGGTGCTGTCCCAGTTGTCGCTGGTAACCACGATCAGCTGGCGTGCACCATCGAGCGGCGCGGCGTGGACGGACACCGCAGCGGCAAGCAGCAGCGCAGTGGTGGCGAGGCGGGCCAGCGATTTCATCAACGTGCGCTCCGGTCAGGAATCCAGCAGGTGGTCGATCCGCTCCAGGTTCACCGCCAGTTGCTGCTGGCGGTCCGGATTGGCGTGGCAGAGCAGCACGAACAGGAAATCGAGCAGCGCGTGCATGGCGCTACGGTACAGCAGCTGCGCGACCTGCGGCGTCCGGTCGTGCGCGCACACCGCCAGCGCGGCATCAGCATGCGCGCGCAGCGGGTTAGCGGTGTGGCGGGTAATGGAAATCACCTTGCCGCCCATGTCCTGGAACTGCCGCGACAGCTGCGAGAGCTGGGGCAGGTTGCCGAACTCGGAGAACATCAACAGCGCGTCACCCGGGCGTGCCGCTGACAGATTGGCCAGCATCAGGATCGGGTCGGTATGTGGCACCACCAGCAGCCCGAGCAGCGACAGCCGCATGGCGAACTCACGCGCGTACAGGCCGTCATCACCCAGACCGTACACAAACAGCTTGGGCGCGCCGTCGAGCAGCTGCACGATGCGCTCGATCTCCTCGCGTGGGTTGGCCTGGCGGGTTTCCTCCTCGGCCAGAGCCTTGCTGCGGCGCAGGGCGTCGCCCAGGCGCAGGTAGTCATCGCCGCTGTCGGGTTCGCTGGGCGCCTGTTGCGGGTCGGCACCGGCGCGGGCCACGTCCTGGCCGATCGAATACTTCAAGTCCGGGTAGCCCTTGAAGCCGAGCTTCTGGCTGAACTTGACCACGCTGGACTGGCTGATGCCCAGCGCGCTGGCCAGCTGCTGCGAGGAGTAGTCGCGCAGCAGGTGCGCGTTGTCGAGGATGAAGTCGGCGATGCGGCGTTCGATGGCCGACATCTGCCCGCGCTCGGTGCGGATTTTCAGCAGGGGCGGCATGCGGGGCGTCCGGGCATGGATAGGCGCGTTGCGGTTGGCAGCGTAGAGCAGATTATGTGGTGGGTCGGGCGGGTGCCAGCCGCGAAGGGCGTACGGAGCGGGGCAAAAGCAGGAGCAAGGGCATCCACCCATGGCGTGGCTCTACCCGGAGCTGCTGTTGAGTCCGCCTTCAAGCGAGCCGTGCACCGCAGGGCACCGGCGTGCGCAGCACGTCGGCTCGCGGCCGGCGGAGCGTTTCTTTTGGTTACTTTTCTTTTCGCGAAAAGAAAAGTAACGCCCGACCAAGCATCAGCCGTAGACACTGCTTGCAGCGGTGCTCCGATCAACCCAGCATCTCCAACCCCCGCACTTCGGTGATACCCAGCCCCGGCACGTCGCTGATGCTGATCTCCGATTCGTTGAAATGCACGCCACCGCTGACCGGGTCGAACTGGCCCAGCGATGGGCCGTCGAGGTCGACCTTGGTGATCACATCGCTCTTGGCCACGGCCAGATGCACCGCTGCGGCCACGCTGATGCTGGATTCGATCATGCAGCCGATCATGCACGGCACGCCGTAGATGCCGGCGATGTCGGCAATGCGGATCGCGTTGGACAGGCCGCCGGTCTTCATCAACTTGATGTTGATGATGTCGGCCGCGCGCTGCTGGATCAGGTCCATTACCTGGCTCGGGCTGAACACGCTTTCGTCGGCCATCACCGGCGTGTTGACGCGGTCGGTGACGTACTTCAGGCCGCTGATGTCGGCCGCCTTTACCGGCTGCTCCAGCAGTTCCAGCACCACGCCGGCTTCTTCCAGCGTGCGCATTGCGTGCACGGCCTGCTTGGCGGTCCAGCCCTGGTTGGCGTCCAGGCGAAGCAGGGCGCGGCCTTCCACGGCGGCGTGGATCGCCTTGACCCGTTCGATGTCCAGACCGATGTCCTTGCCGACCTTGATCTTCAGCGACTCGAAGCCGCGTTCGATTGCCGACAGCGAGTCAGCCACCATCTTGTCGATGTAGTCCACGCTGATGGTGATGTCGGTGGTGATCACCGGGTCACCGCCACCCAGCATCTGGTACAGCGGCGCGCCATGCAGCTGTGCCCACAGGTCGTACAGCGCGATCTCCACCGCCGCCTTGGCACTGCTGTTGCGCTCCATCGCGGTCTGCACCAGCGTGCACAGGCGGTTGAGGTTGGCCACGTCCTGGCCGATCAGGCGCGGCGCGATGAAATGGCGGATCGCCTCGATGATCGAGCCGTGGGTATCACCGGTGATCACCGCGGTGGCCGGCGCTTCGCCGTAGCCGGTGTGGCCGGTGTCGGTGCGGATCAGCACCACCACGTCCTCCACGGTTTCCACCGTGCGCAGGGCGGTCTTGAACGGTGTTTTCAGCGGCACGCGCAGCATGCCCAGTTCGATGGCAGTGATCTTCATTCAGGGGGTCTTGGCACGCAGGCGTTGGATGTTGGTGATGCGGTCGATGTAGCGGACGCTGTCGCTGGCCATCATCGGCTCCAGCGGGGTGACCGAAACACCGTTCAGGTGGGCCTGCACGCGTTTGCCGTCGGCACCGAACCAGCTGCCGCCCGCGGTATCGTGGATCACCCAGGTGCGGCCGTCGACGTGGCCGATGGCCATCATCACGTGGCCGGGGATGTAGACCAGGTCGCCCACCTGCAGATCGGTAACGGCGCGGTCGCGCACGGCCTTGCCGTCCTTGGTGGTGAACGGCAAGCGGTCCAGCGCCGGGCTGACCGCCTGTGCACTGGTATTGCGCGGCAGCAGCACGCCGAAGCTGCGGTAGATCTCGGAGACGAATCCGCTGCAGTCGCGGGTGTCGTAGTCGTGGCCCCAGCCGTAGCGTTCACCGAGGAACTTGAAGGACTGCTGCAGCAGCAGGCGCGGGGTCAGTGGCAGATAGTCGGCGGCGGTGTCCTGTGAGCGCGGCAGCAGGGCCGGCACCAGCTTCAACCGGCCATCGCTTTCGCGTACCGGCAGCTGCACCACCCACGAGGCGTGCGCCTGTTGCCCGTTCACCGGTTTGGCGGCCGGCCACTCGGCCAACACCGGCAGGCGCACGCCCATGTCCAGCTGCAGGCGCGAGACACGCGGTTCTTCCGGGGTGTAGGCGGTCTGTGCGGTGGCGCCGGTGACGATGCGGTAAGGCCCCTCGGCGCCGTAGCCGAGCACGGTGGCTTTGTCGCCGCTGGCGATGGCATCGGCCTCGATCCACGCGCTGTAGCGTTCGCTGTGCACGAACAGCCAGCGGCCATCGGCGCTGCGATGGACCACCGCGACCTTGTCGCCGGGGAACAGGGCCGATTCCTGGAAGCGGTCGATGTCGGTGTCGCCGACGGTGCTGAAGACGCGCTCGCGGGTGGGGAAGGTGCGCAGTGCGGCGCGCTTCACCACCAGCCCGTATTGCGGTGTCGTCTGCGCGGGAATGGCATCAAGACCGAGGTTGGCTTCGATCGCGCTGCGCAGTGCCGGGGTGATGGTCTGGCCCTTGTCGTTGTACAGAGTGCGGGCGGGCCAGCTCGACAGCGCGGTGATGCTGCCGCGCACTGCCTCCGCATCAAGCTGTGCGGGCAGCACGGCGATGTCCTGGATATGGCTGTCCTGCGCCCGCATCCGCGCGTTCTGCGCGTCGATCTGCGTGCGGTCGAGGATCGGGGTGTCGGCGTTCTCGAGCCGTGCTGCCCAGTAGTCCGGCGTGAGGTAGGCCTCGTGCAGGCCGATCACATAGGGCAACGGCGCACCGGGATCAGGCGTCGGGGCAGCCAGTGCGAAGGCCGGGGCGGCCAGCAGGCACAGGGCCAGGGTCAACCGACGCGGCCAGTGCCGGCGCGGTTCGCGGGAAGCCAGGATCATGCGCTGCACACCCTCCTCGAATACCTGTTGGAATATTTATTCCTTTCGGCGTCGAAAGCAAGAATAAATTATTGACCGGTCTCCCGGCCCGTGTTACACAGCCGTTACCACCCGCGCTTGGGAAGTGTCGCCGTGGATCCTGCCGTTCGCAAACTGCGTCTGCCTGCTGCTGCCGGCCTGAGTGCCGCGCTGCTGCTGTGCGCGTGGTCCGCAGCAGCGCAGCCACCGCCGTCGGCCACGCAGTTCGCGCAGGTGGTGCAGATGATCGATGCCGGGCGGTTCTCCGAAGCCGGCAGCGAACTGAATACCTGGTCGGCAGCCGATGCGGCCGAGCCTGGCGTCAGCGAACAGGACATCGCCTTCCAGCAGGAGCGCATGCGGCGAATCCGCCTGGATTTCTCCTTGGACCAAGCCGGTGCCAAGGCGGCGGTGCGGCGCTGGATTCCCGACCTGACTGACGAGGAATTCGCGCGCTGGGACCAGCTTGGCCTGATCGAGCATCTCGATATCGACGGCACGCGCTGGTACTTCAAGCGCGCACCGTCGAACCTGTTCCTGCTCAGCGACCAAGCGCGCGCACGCCGCCGCGCGGATGCGCCGCTGCCGGCGCCCGGCCCGAACGAAGTGCTCAATGCACACCATGCGCGCGTGATCGCGGCGGCCGAACAGAGTGGCCAGGCCTCGGTGCTGCCGCAGCGCATCGAATTCACCCAGTCGCTGACGGTCAAGGCCGATGCGGTGCCGGCGGGGGAAACGGTTCGTGCCTGGATTCCCTACCCACGTGAACTACCTGGCCAGCAGGAGCAGGTGCAGTGGCTGGGCAGCACCCCCGGCAGGGCGCGCGTGGCACCGGCCAGCACGCAGCAGCGCACCGCTTATCTGGAAGCAAAGGCGGTGGCTGGGCAGCCGACGCGCTTCGAGATCCGCTACGCGCTGACGATCCTCGCCCGCCATACTGCGATCGATCCGGCCATGGTGCAGCCGACACCGGCCGACCCGGCACTGAAACCCTACCTGTCCGAGCAGCTGCCGCATGTGCGCTTCACCCCGGCGCTGAAGCTGTTTTCCGGCCAGGTGTTGCAGGGTGAAACACGCCCATACGAGGTGGTGCGCAGGCTGTTCGCCGCGGTCGATCGCATTCCGTGGGCCGGCGCGCGCGAATACTCCACCATCAGCAACATCAGTGATTACGCATTGCGAGCCGGCCATGCCGACTGCGGGCAGCAGACCCTGTTGCTGATCGCGCTGCTGCGCATGAACGGCATTCCCGCGCGCTGGCAGTCGGGCATGGTGTTCGCCGACGATGGCAGCGGCTACAACAACCTGCATGATTGGGGGCAGGTCTACCTGGCGCCGTATGGCTGGCTGCCGATGGATGTGACCACCGGCGCGCTGGCCAGCGATACGCCCGCGCTGCGTGATTTCTACCTCGGTGGCCTCGACGGCTACCGTATCGCCTTCAACGACGATTTCGGCCAGGCCCTGGTACCGGCCAAACAGCACCACCGCTCGGAAACGGTCGACTCGCAGCGCGGCGAGGCCGAGTGGGCAGGCGGCAACCTGTACTTCGACCAATGGAACTACGACTTCCAGTGGCGGGTACTGCCAGCCGGGCAACGCTAGCGCGACACACCACCCACACCACCATTCAATTCTTGCAGGAGAGAGCAGGGGATGAAGGCTTACACCATCAAGCGGGCGGCCTTGTGCGTCGCCCTCGGCACGTGCCTGGGCGCGATGCTGCCCAGCATCGCGTTGGCACAGAATGTCAGTGGCGCCGTGGCCGGCCGTGCCACCGCCGGCGACCAGGTCACCGTGGTCAGCAGCAGTACCGGCCTGACCCGCACCGTAACCGTCGGTGCCGATGGCAGTTACCGCCTGGGTCAATTGCCGGTAGGCGACTACCAGCTGCAGCTCAGCCGTGAGGGCCAGGCGCTGGGCGATCAGGTCGCGGTCAGCGTCGCCGTCGGTGGCACCACCACGGTCAACCTGGCAAGTGGTGGCGGTGTCACCAATCTCGATGCACTGCAGGTGCGCGGCACCCGCGTGATCAACCGCGTGGATGTCTACTCCACCGAAACCTCGTTCAACATCAATCGCCAGGAGATCTCACGGCTGCCGGTAGCGCAGGACCTGTCCGCGGTCGCGCTGATGGCACCGGGCGTGGTGGGGGGCAATTCGTCGTTTGGTGGCCTGTCGTTCGCCGGTTCCTCGGTGGCCGAGAATGCTGTCTTCATCAACGGCCTCAATGTCACCGACATGTACACCCGGCGCGGCTTCAGTACCGCGCCATTCGCCTTCTTCAACGAGTTCCAGGTCAAGACCGGTGGCTACTCGGTGGAGTTCGGCCGCTCCACCGGTGGCGTGATCAATGCGGTGACCCGTTCGGGCAGCAACGTGTTCGAAGGCGGGGTGGAAGTGACCGCTGAACCGAGCGCGTGGCGTTCCAGTGGCGGCGATCATTTCCACCGTGACGGTACGCCGCATTCCTACGGAAGCCGCGACAACAATTCGTTCCTGAAGACCAACGTCTGGGGTTCCGGCCCGATCATCAAGGACAAGCTGTTCCTGTTCGCCATGTACGAGGACCGCAGTGACAAGGGACACAACACCTCGTCCGATGGCAGTACCTGGTTCAAGAATGATTCCGGCAACGGGTTCTGGGGCACAAAGCTGGACTGGAACATCAACGACAACCACAGCCTGGCACTGCTGGCGTTCTCCGACGAGGGTGACGTCACCAATGCCTCGTATGGCTACAACTGGAACAACGACCGGCTTGGCGCCTGGGGGGGGGACTCGATCACCGAGACCGGCGGCCGCAACTGGTCGGCGACCTACACCGGTCATTTCGGGCAGAACTTCACTGCCCGCGCCATGGTTGGCCAGAACAAGCAGCGTGCGTTCACCAACTCGTCGCTGGACCAGGCCTGTAGCCCGGTGTTCACCGACAGCACCTACGGTCCGCGCCTGGGCAAGCTGCAGGGCCTGCGCGCCGGCTGCCATCCCACCGGCACGGCGGTGGCCGAGCGCGATGACACCCGCGACGTGGCCCGCCTGGACTTCGAGTGGCAGCTGGGCGACCACCTGCTGCGCTTCGGCGTGGACCGCGAGCTGATGACCACCGACCAGTCCACCCGATACCCGGGACCGACCGCACTGAGCTATACCGCCTACGTCGCGCGGCCCGGCGATGAAGTGTGGGACGGCGCCAACGCCTATGTTCCGGCCGGCGTCACCGAGATGCTGCGCGCACGCAACCGCCAGTCCGGCGGCAAGTTCGAGACCGAGGCCAACGCGTTCTACCTGGAAGACATCTGGAACATCACCCCGAACCTGATGCTCAACCTCGGTGTGCGCTGGGACCGTTTCGAGAACCGCACCGCCGCCGGCAAGGCGTTCATCAAGATGGACGACCTGATCGCACCGCGCGTCGGCTTCTCGTGGGACATGCGCGGTGATGGCAGCACCAAGCTGTTCGGCAACGCAGGCCGCTACTACCTGCCGGTGACCAACAACATCAACGTGAACTTCGCCGGTGGCCTGACCGACGAGTACAGCTACTACGTGCTCAACGGCTGGGAGCAGAAGACCTCGCCGACCGGCTCGCCGTACATGGCACCGATCGTCGGCCAGCAGATCGGGCCGACCGACACCCGCATGAACACCGGTGGCGCCGATCTGCGCCAGAGCGTGGACCGCGACCTGAAGGCGGTCTACCAGGATGAGTACATCCTCGGCTTCCAGAACATGATCAACCAGGCCTGGTCGTGGGGCGTCAATGCTACCTATCGGCGCATGACCCGCGCGCTGGATGACATCCGCATCAACTACACCCCCTGTGGCCCGACCCCGAGCACGCTGTGGCCGATCGCCAACCCGGGCGAGAGCCTGACGATCTGGGGCGACAAGAGCATCGGCTGCGCCAATGAAGGCTGGATCACCATCGATACCGCCAACAGCGGCTACCGCAAGGGCGGCAGCGGCGAGGTGATCGGTTACTCCAAGCCCAAGCGCACCTACAAGGCGCTGGAGTTCCAGATCGACCGTGCATGGGACGAGAAGTGGATGCTCAACGCGTCCTATCTGTGGTCGAAGAGCGAGGGCAACTTCGAGGGCCCGGTCAACTCCGATACCAACTACGGCGACACCGGCATGGTCCAGTTCTGGGATCATCCGGCCACCAACGAGCGCTACGGCGTGCTGTTCAACGACTTCCGCCATCAGTTCAAGCTGCGTGCCGCCTACGCACTGAACAAGCAATGGTCGTTCGGCACCACGCTGCAGGTGCAGTCCGGTGGCCCGATCACTGCGTACGGCGTGATGTGGCCGAACGATTCCATCGCCGGTGGTAGTACCTCCAGCGAAGGCAGCGGCGGTGGCACCGGCTGGCTGTGCGTGGCCAACTGCTCGGGCCCGTACGACAAACGCCAGTTCGAGTACAGCCCGCGCGGCGCGTTCGGTCGCCTGCCGTGGACCTGGACCATGGGTGCCAATGTGACCTGGCGCCTGCCGGTGGAGGGCATCGACCTCAGCGCGCGGCTGTCGGTGTACAACCTGTTCAACAACCAGAAGACCATCAACGTGCATCAGCGCTATGAAGCGCAGCCGGGACAGTACCGCGAAGCTACCTTCGCAACCGGCACGCGTTGGCAGGCGCCGCGCTACACCCAGCTGGTGGTGACCTGGAACTTCTGAGGCCGTGATCCGCGCCGTCCACCGTGACGGCGCGGGCAATGGAGGCGCTGCCCGCATGCACCATCTGCTGATCCTCGCAGCGGCACTGACCGCTCCTTCCGCTTCGGCGGCCGATACCGCATCCATCGATGCGGATGTCGCCGCCGTGGTCCGCGTCGAGCATCTGCCCGGACTGGCGATGGCGGTAGTCGAGAACGGGCAGGTGGTCCATCGCCATGTGGAAGGTACGCGCGGTGATGGAGGCCGCATCGACGAGGACACGCTGTTCAAGATCGCCTCCAACAGCAAGGCGATGACCGCCGCGCTGCTGGCGCGGCTGGTGCAACAGGGCAAGCTGCGCTGGGACGATCCAGTGCAGCGGCATCTGCCGGGCTTCCGCATGCATGATGCGTGGGTCGGCCAGCAGATGCAGGTGCGCGATCTGCTGATCCACAACAGTGGGCTCGGATTAGGTGCCGGCGATCTGATGCTGTGGCCGGAGCCGAACGCGTTCGCCCGCGCCGATATCATCGCCGGACTGGCGCACCTGAAGCCGGTCAGCAGCTTCCGCAGCCACTATGCCTACGACAACCTGATGTACGTGGTGGCCGGTGAAGTGGCTGCTGCGGCCGGTGGCAAACCGTACGACCAGCTGATGCGCGAGCAGGTGTTTGAACCACTGGGCATGACGCGCTGCCAAGTGGGGGCATGGTCGGTGAAGCGCGTGGGCAATGTGGCGCAGCCGCACGCCTGGCGCGGAGATCGCAATGAGGTGGTGAACGCCGACGGCGAGACCAGCCCTGACCTGCCGTCGATGGCAGCTGGCGGCATCCGCTGTTCGCTGCGTGACATGACGCGTTGGATGCAGGTGCTGCTGGATCCTGCCCTGGTGCCGGACTGGCTGGGCAACGAGCAGCGGCGCACGTTGTGGACCCTGCACATGCCGATGCCGCTGGGTGAGCGCCAGCGGCGCTGGGACAACGCGCACTTCCATGGCTACGGCTATGGCTGGCGGGTGTCCGACATGGATGGACAGTGGAAGGTGGCGCACACCGGCACGCTGTCGGGCATGTATTCGTCGCTGGCGCTGCTGCCCGATCGCAAGGTGGGCGTGGTGATGCTGATCAATGGCGAAGGCGAGGACGCGCGCACGGCGTTGATGCAGGCTGCGCTGAAGCGCTTCACCGCAGCGGACCGTGCGCGGCCTGCGATGGAGTACCTGGCCGAATTGAAGGCAGACCAGGCAACGCGGGCAGCGTCCGGGCATCAGCGGCCAGTGACGTCGGACGCGCGGCAGACGTCGGCGTCCGATCTACAGCACTGGCAGGGCCGCTACACCGACCCCTGGCTGGGCCCGGCCTCGTTGTGCCCGGGCAAGGACGGCCTGCGCTTCAGCGTGGACAGATCGCCGCGGCTGCAGGGTGCCGTGCTGCAACTGCAGGGGCGTTGGCTGCTGCGCTGGGATACGCTGGGCGAAGACGCACAGGCCTGGCTGCAGCCCGGTGACGGTGCACCGCCCACGCTGGACCTGCGTGCCATCGACCCGGACATCGACTTCAGCTATGACTTCCAGGACCTGCATTTCACTCGTACTGGCGACTGCGCTGGTGGCGACCACCAGCGCCGCTGAGCCGCCGCGCGTTTCGTTGGCCACCGATGCGGCCAGCGCCGGCCTGGTCGAGATCCGTTCGCTGTCGCCAGGCATCGAGATGGACATCCGCTACGCCGGCGCCAACAACTTCACTGGCGCGCGCGTGCCGGGCTACGAGGCACCGTCCTGCTATCTGCTGGCGCCGGTGGCGAAGGCGCTGGCGCAGGTGGAACAGGACCTGCGCGCGGATGGCTTTGGCCTGCGCCTCTACGACTGCTACCGGCCGGTGCGTTCGGTGCAGGCCTTCATGGCCTGGGTGAACGACCCCAGCGAGCTTTCGCGGAAGGCGCTGCAGTACCCGGACCTGGACAAGGCGCGCCTGCTGGCCGACGGCTACATCGCCGAGCGCTCCGGCCACAGCCGCGGCGCCACGGTCGATCTCGGTCTGCTGGACTGCCGCAACGGCCGCTGCACGCCGATGGACATGGGTACCGACTTCGATTTCTTTGGCCCGCGTGCGCATACGCAGACGAGCGGACTGAGCGATGCACAGCAGGCCAATCGGCAGCAGCTGGTAAGCGCGATGGCCCGGCGAGGCTTCGCCAACTATCCGAAGGAGTGGTGGCACTACACCCTGCAGCCCGAACCGGACCCCGGCACCGCGTACGACGTTCCAGTGCTTTAGGGGGTATAGGCAGGGGGCGCCCTCGACAATTTTCCGCTGCTCTTGGTAGGTGTCGACCTTGGTCGACACGGTTGATCCACGTCGTGCGTGGATGCCTTTCGTTCAATTCTCGAGATATTCGATTTCGACGGAGATTCACCCACGCATGGCGTGGATCTACCGTGGTTAACGGATTGGGTCCGGGACAGATCCCTTACACTGGCCGCCTCTTCATCCCAGCCTACCCGATGAACCTTCCCCTGCACTTCGGCCTGCTCGGTACCCTGGAAGCCGGCGCCATCGCCCTGCTGGTCGGGCTGCTGGTGTACTTCCTGTGGTCGCAACTGTGCCGGCTTCTGCACTGGACGGTCGGCCACGCGATCGGCTGGTCGTGTGTCATCGCCGTGATCATCTCCGCCGGCATCGATGCTTGGAAGCTGTTCTACATGGGCATCGTGCGGCTGGAGTCGCCGCTGTACGCGCGCCTGTTCCTCGCCACTATCCACGATCCGAACGAACTCGGCAGCCGCGTGGTGCTGGAAATCGCCGGTGCGCTCGCCGGTGTTGCCCTCGGCTGGGTGATGTTCAGTTCGCGGTCATCGGAACAAACCGTCGACTGACGCAGGTTTTTCGTTGGTACCCGGTTAAATCCGGGTGCGCTGAATGCGCAGCTTATGAGCCACTCACTCCACCCTAACCACCGCGCTAATGCATGCGCGCGAGCCAGTGGTTAATCGTGCGTGTGGAGGCGGATCATGGCCCAAAATCGATTCAGAAAGGCGGTGGCAGGGTAGGTGCCGTGCGGAGACAACACGCCGCGCAACACCACCCAATTGGTAGGAGACACCCCTGATGACTATTCGCAACCGCAAGCCCCTGATCGCCCTGATCGTCGCCGCCGGCAGCGTGCTGGCCATTCCGGCGATGGCCCAGTCGGCCAAGCAGCAGGCCGCGCAGGCACAGAACGAGGCTGCACAGGCGCAGCAGTCTGCAGCGCAGGCAGGGCAGGCCGCTGACCAGGCGACCAATGCGGCCGCGGCGGCTTCGGCGCAGGCCAATGGCGGTGGCCAGACCTGGGCCAGCATCGATACCGACGGCAACGGCACCATCAGCAAGACCGAGGCACAGGTGAACGCAGGCCTGGCCCAGGTGTTCGACCAGGCCGATACCAACAAGGACGGCGAACTGAGCGCCGATGAGTACAAGGCCTACGTGGCCGCGCAGCAGGCCGGTGCGGGTGCCGGCGCGGCGCAGGGCCGCTGATCCACACCTGATTTCGGGAAGACCGGTGCATGGGGACCCGGGCGGCTGCGGCCGCCCGGGTTTTTCTCGTCATCGCCGCCCCTGTATCCTTGCGCGATGAACACCTCCACGCCTGCGCCGTCGCGCGCCATCGGCCTGGTCGGTTTTGACGGTGACGATACGCTGTGGAAGAGCGAGGACTACTACCGCAAGGCCGAGCAGGATTATCTTGACCTGCTGTCGCGCTACGTCGACGTGCATGACACCCAGACCGCGCGTCACCTGCTGGAAGTGCAGCAGCGCCATCTGGGTACCTTCGGCTACGGCGTGAAGAGCATGACGCTGTCGATGATCGAAGCGGCCATCGACATCACCGGCCAGCGCATCGAGGCCAAGGACATCCAGCGCATCCTGGAGATCGGCCACGACACTCTGCGCCACCCGGTCGAGCTGATCGACGGCGTGCGCGAAGCGGTGGCTGCGATCGCCGAAGATTATCCGGTGGTGCTGATCACCAAGGGCGACCTGTTCCACCAGGAAGCCAAGATCAAGGTCGCTAATCTCGCCGAGCTGTTTCCGCGCATCGAGATCGTCTCGGAGAAGGACCCGGAAACCTACGCCCGCGTGCTGGCCGAATTCGACCTGCCGATGCAGCGCTTCGTGATGGTCGGCAACTCACTGCGTTCGGACATCGAGCCGGTGGTGACCCTGGGCGGCTGGGGCGTGCATACCCCGTACGCAGTGACCTGGGCACACGAGACCCAGCACGGCGTGGCCGACGACGAACCGCGCATGGTCACCGCCGACACCGCCCACGATTGGCCGGCCGCACTGGCGGCGATCGAGGCCAAGGCCTCGGCGGCGGCCTGACAGGACCCGGCGGCTGCGGCAGAATCGGGGCATGAACCTCCGACTGCGCGCACTGTTGTTGTCCCTGCTGCTGGCGCCGGCCACCGTGCTGGCCCAGCAGACCGCCGAGCGCTCGGCGGCCTACGAGGTGGAAACCGGCGACAGCTGGGTCGATGTCCAGCTGCAGGACGTCAATCACTACGCCGAACGCTACCCGGACGCCTTCCTCGACGAAGTGTCGCGTTATGCCAGCGTGCCGCGCGGCTACATCAGCGCGCTGTTCACCACCCATGGCTGGCAGGCCGGGGACATCTACTTCGCCTGCTTCTGGGCCAAGGCCAGCGGCCAGACCTGCCGCGACAGCGTGCGCGCCTTCAGTCAGGACCCGGAGGGCGGTTGGGAGTCGGTGGTGAAGCGCATGCCGACCAAGCCGGACAATCTGCATTACCGCGCCGTGCGCCACGCCATCGTGGCCAGCTACCAGCACTGGGACCGGCCGATCACCCTGGATGCCACCCTGAAGCGCCAGCTCAAGCGGTAGTGCCGGCCGCTGCCTGATTCTGGTGGGTGCGAACCTTGGTTCGCACGCCTTTTGCTCCTTCCCCCCCAGACCAGTGCGAACCAAGGTTCGCACCCACCAGGCCTACCGGGCTGGGCGCCATGTTGCTCTGCATATCGCCGCCGCGCCGCGCTCCGGCGACAATACGGGTTCGAGCTGTTCCCCGTTCCCGTAATCGAGTGACTGATGAGCGCCTCTTTCGTTTCGCCTGATGTGATCCGCCGCCTGTTCGCGCAGGCCATGTCCCGCATGTACCGCACCGAAGTACCGTTGTACGGCACGCTGGTGGAACTGGTGGAGCGGATCAACGCGCAGGTGCTGGAGCAGGACCCCGCGCTGGCCGCGCAGCTGCAGCGCAACGACGAGCGTGCGCGCCTGGACGAAGAGCGCCACGGCGCGATCCGCGTCGGCACCGTGCAGGAGCTGGCCACGCTGCGCCGCCTGTTCGCGGTGATGGGCATGTACCCGGTCGGCTACTACGACCTGTCGGTGGCTGGCGTGCCGGTGCACTCCACCGCATTCCGCCCGCTCACCGGCGCGGCGCTGGCGCAGAACCCGTTTCGCGTGTTCACCTCGTTGCTGCGCCTGGAGCTGATCGAAGACGAAGCGCTGCGCGCCGAATCGGCGAAGATCCTTGCCCGCCGCCGCATCTTTACCGATGGCGCGCTGGCACTGATCGACCAGGCCGAGCGTGACGGCGGGCTGTCGCAGGCCGACGCCGAGCGCTTTGTCGATGAAGCCTTGGAAACCTTCCGTTGGCACGGCGATGCCACGGTCGATCTGCCGACCTACCACGCGCTGCACAACGCGCACCGGCTGGTGGCCGACGTGGTCAGCTTCCGCGGCCCGCACATCAACCACCTGACCCCGCGCACGCTGGATATCGACGCTGCGCAGGCCGCGATGATCGAGCAGGGCATGGCCGCCAAGGCGGTGATCGAAGGTCCGCCGCGCCGTGCCTGCCCGATCCTGTTGCGCCAGACCAGTTTCAAGGCGCTGGAAGAAGCGGTGCATTTCCCGGACAGCGAGGGGGGGGATGCCGGTACGCATACCGCGCGCTTCGGCGAGATCGAACAGCGTGGCCTTGCCCTGACCCCGAAGGGCCGCGCACTGTACGACCAGCTGCTGTCGCAGGCACGCGATGCCGGTGGCGAAGGCAGCACCGGTGGCGGCTACGGCCAGCGCCTGCAGGCGGTGTTCGCCAGCTTCCCGGATGACCATGACACGCTGCGCCAGGAAGGACTGGGTTACTACCGCTACCAGCTGACCGACGCCGGCCGCGCCGCACCGGAGCGCGTGGCCGACCTGCCGGCCGAAGTGCTGGTGGCCGCAGGCCTGGCCACGGCCGACCCGATCGTCTACGAGGATTTCCTGCCGGTCAGTGCCGCAGGCATCTTCCAGTCGAACCTGGGCGGTGAAGAACAGCGTGCGTATGCCGCACACGCCAACCGCGAGGCCTTCGAGCAGGCGCTGGGCGTGGCGGTGAATGACGAGTTCGAGATCTACGAGCGGCTGCAGGCCGAATCGCTGGCGGCGCTGCGCACCGCGTGAAGGTAGAGCCGGCCGCTGGCCGGCTGTTCTGGGGAGCCGGCCAGCGGCCGGCTCTACCCGATGTCCGTACCTGGGGTCAGAGCCCTTTCCAATGGAAAGGGATCCGACCCCGACGGCAATCAGCCCTTCATCGTGCCGGTATCCAGCCAACGCTGGTGCCACGACAGCGCTTCCGGCAGCAGGTGCGGGGTGTGCTTGCCGTAGCTTTCGCGGCTGGCACGGTCGAAGTAGTCCTGCAGCTGCGGGCGGAAATCCGGGTGCGCGCAGTTGTCGATCAGCACCTGCGCACGCTTGCGCGGGGTCAGCCCTCGCAGATCGGCCAGGCCCTGTTCGGTGACGATCACCGACACGTCGTGCTCGGTGTGATCGACATGGCTGGCCATCGGCACGATCGCTGAGATGGTGCCGTTCTTCGCGGTTGACGGGCTCAGGAACGCGGACAGGAAACCGTTGCGCGCGAAGTCGCCCGAACCGCCGATGCCATTCATGATCCGGGTGCCCATCACGTGCGTCGAATTGACGTTGCCGTAGATGTCCACTTCGATCATGCCGTTCATGCCGATGCAGCCCAGACGGCGCACCAGCTCCGGATGATTGGAGATTTCCTGCGTGCGCATGATGATGCGCTCGCGATAGAAATCGATGTTCTCCTTGAACGTCTCGTTGGCCTGCGGGCTCAGCGCGAAGCCGGTGCACGAGGCGTAGCTCAGCACGCCGTCGCGCAGCAGATCGAGCATGCCGTCCTGGATGACTTCGGTGAACGCGGCCAGGTCGCGGAAGCCGCTCTTGGCAAGGCCGGCCAACACCGCGTTCGGAATATTGCCCACGCCCGACTGCAGCGGCAGCAGGTTCGGCGGCAGGCGGCCCTTCTTCACCTCGTGCTTGAGGAATTCGATCAGGTACGAAGCGATCTGCTCGCTGGTCACATCGATCGGGCTGAATGGGCTGTTGCGGTCCGGGCCGTTGGTGCGCACCACGGCCACGATCTTGTCCGGGTCGCAGCGCAGCGCAGTGTCACCGATGCGGTCGTTGGCGTTCACCAGCGGAATCGGCTTTCGGTGCGGCGGCAGCGCTGTGCCGTAGTAGATGTCATGCATGCCGTCGACGCCGGCCGGCTGCCATTCGTTGACCTCAACGATCACCTTCTTGGCCAGGTCCAGCCAGGTCTTGTTGTTGCCGACCGAGGTGGACGGCACCAGCGAACCGTCTTCGCGGATGGCCGAGACTTCGATCACGGCGGTATCGATCTCGCCATAGAAACCGAACCACACATGCTGGGCCACGTGGCTGAGGTGGATGTCGATGTAGTCCAGCTTGCCCTCGTTGATGCGGTTGCGCGCATCCGGGTCGCTCTGGAACGGCATGCGCATGGCGATGCCATCGGCCTTGGCCAGCGCGCCATCGAGTTCCGGCGCAGTAGACGCGCCGGTCATCAGGCTGATCTGGAAGGGCAGGCCCTGGGCGTGCACCGCTTCGATGCGGCGGGCCAGTTCGACGGGAACAGCCTTGGGGTAACCAGAGCCGGTAAAGCCGCTCATGGCCACGGTTTCACCGGGCTGGATCAGCGCGGCTGCGGCCTCTGCGGAGACCACGCGGTCACGGAGACGCGCGTTGGCGATGCGATCAACAGACATGACGACACGTGTTGCTGGGGGGAATCCCGATTATCGGCCATCCCCCGCCGTACGGGGGGTTCTACCTTCGTGGAATGGCTTTTCCCGCAGGGGTCACCCAAACCCGCCGGTTTTGTTTTGCAGTGCAGCGTGCAAAGTGCTTTCGCAGCCCGCACGATGGACCTGCATCCCGACGTGGGGGAGGGAGCAGAGCCCGCTGGCAGTTCGCTGCAAGCGGGCTTTTTTATTGCCTGTCGCCCAGTATGAATGCGCGGCTCCCATCGGGGGTCGGATCCTTTTGTCACAGGCAAAAGGCTCTGACCCCACCAGCGGCATCAACCGGCGGCATCTCGGGGTCAGAGCCCTTCGCCGTTGGCAAAGGGATCCGACCCCGTGAGAATCAGCCCATGACCCTCGCCCCCGCTGACCTGCCCGCCTCCCTGCAGCCTCTTGTCGACCGCGCTTTGGCCCGTCTGGCCCAGGTCCTGCCCGAGCCCGTCCCGGCCGATCTGCTGCCGTTGCTGAACCAGCTGGCGGTGGCCAGCGACTTCGCGCTGGACACCCTCGTGCGGCAACCGGCCTTGCTGGCACAGCTGGCCGCCCCCAGCTGCCCGCCGATCCCGGCGCCGGTGCTCGATCCGCTGCAGCCCAGCGACTGGCCGGCGCAGATCCGGCGCTGGCGCACCGCGATGTCCACGCGGCTGATCTGGCGTGACCTGGCCGGCCTCGACGACGTGCCGCAGACCCTCGCCGGTGCCACCACCCTGGCCGAGGACTGCCTGCGTCTGGCACTGGATGCCCTGCAGCAGGAATTCGCCCAGCGCCACGGCGTCATCGCCGATGAACACGGCAACCCGCAGCAGCTGGTGGTGTTTGGCCTCGGCAAGCTCGGCGGTGGCGAGCTCAACTTCAGCTCCGATGTGGACCTGGTCTACGCCTATCCGCAGGGCGGTGAATCCGATGGACCGCGTCCGTTGGCGGCCGAAGAGTATTTCGCCCGCCTCGGCCAGCGCCTGGCCAAGCTGCTGGACGAAACCACCGTCGATGGTTTCAGCCACCGCGTCGACCTGCGCCTGCGTCCGTTCGGTAGCGCCGGCCGCGTTGCGCTGTCGTTCGCGGCGATGGACCAGTATTTCCAGCGCGAGGGCCGCGACTGGGAACGCTATGCCTGGCTGAAGGCGCGCGCGGTGGCCGGCGACATCGATGCCGGCGAGGCGTGGCTGCAGACGCTGCGCCCGTTCGTGTACCGCCGCTACCTGGACTTCACCGCGCTCGACGGCCTGCGCGAGATGAAGGCGGCCATCACTGCCGAAGTCGCGCGCCGGGAACTGCACGACGACATCAAGCGCGGCGCCGGAGGCATCCGCGAAATCGAATTCCTGTGCCAGGCGCTGCAGCTGATCCGCGGTGGCCGTGAACCGGCACTGCGCGAGCGTCGCCTGCTGGTGGCGCTGGACGCACTGGTGGCCGCCGGACAGATCGCGCCCGAGGATGGCAGCGCGCTGCGCGAGGCCTACCTGTTCCTGCGCCGATTGGAAAACCGCCTGCAGATGCTGCGTGACGCGCAGACCCATGTGCTGCCCAATGATGCACTCGACCGCGAACGCATCGCCGTGGGTCTGGGCTATCCGGATTGGGACGTGCTGCGTGCGGCGCTGGCGGAACAGCAGCAGCGGGTCAGTACTGAATTCGCCGCGTTGCTGGCGCCGCGCAAGGGCCAGGCCGCGCCCGACGCGCTGGCCAACTATTGGCGCAGCCTGCCCGAAGGCAGCAATGCACCACTGCTGGCCGAAGCCGGTTTCCTCGATGCCAACGGCGCCGACCAGTCGCTGCGCGATTTCGCCCAGGGCACCGGCGTGAAGTCGTTGTCCGATGCCGCGCGTGCGCGGCTGGATCGCGTACTGCCTGCGCTGCTGCATGCGGCCACGCGCTCGCCACAGCCCGATGCCGCGCTGAAGCGCGTGCTTGGCCTGCTTCAGGCGGTGCTGCGCCGGACCAGCTATCTCGCCTTGCTGGACGAACAGCCCAGCGCACTGGCGCGGCTGGTAGACGTGCTGGCGCGCAGCGCGTTGCTGGCCGAGCGCCTGGCAGCGTATCCGCTGCTGCTGGACGAACTGCTGGACGTGCGCGTGTCCGGGCCGATGCCGGATGCCGCTGGCATGCTGGCCGAGTGCCAGCAGGTGCTGACGGTGGAAGATACCGAATCCGCGCTGCGTTGGCTCAATGAAACGCGGCTGGCACTCAGCTTCCGCATGGCGATGGCCACGCTGGATGGCCGCCAGGGCGCGGTCGACAGCACCCGGCAATTGGCCGAACTGGCGCAGGCGGTGGTGGTTACCGTATTGGCGATGGCCGAGGCGGACATGCGCGCCGCACACGGCGAGATTCCCGGCGGGCGCTTCGCGATCATCGGCTACGGCAGCCTGGGTGGACTGGAGCTGGGCTTCGGCTCCGATCTGGACCTGGTGTTCCTGCACGACAACCCGGCCGGCGTGGATGCCAGCGATGGGGCACGGCCGCTGGAACCGGGGCGCTGGTACGCACGCCTTGCGCAGAAGGTGATGGCGCTGCTCGGTGCAGTCACCGCCGCCGGCCGCCTTTACGACATCGACGTTCGCCTGCGCCCGGATGGCGGCAAGGGCTCACTGGTCTCTTCGCTGGCCAGCTACACCGAATACCAGCGCGAGCGCGCGTGGACCTGGGAACACCAGGCTTTGGTGCGCGCGCGGGGCGTGGCCGGTGATGCCAGTCTGCTGGCCGACTTCGAACAGGTGCGTGCGCAGACGCTGGGCCGCGAACGCGACACGGGTGTGCTGTACGCGGACGTGCTGAAGATGCGCGGCCGCATGCGCACCGAACTGGACCGCAGCGATGCCGCGAGGCTGGACCTGAAGCAGGGTGCCGGTGGCGTGGTGGACCTGGAGTTCCTGCTGCAGACCGGCGTGCTGGCGCGTAGCGCGCAGCATGTGGCGTTGCTGCAGCCGCGCGATACGCCGTCATTGATCGATGCGCTGGCGGTTGTTGGTTTCCTGCCGGAAGACACCGCACAGGCGCTGCATGGAGCGCATGCCACGTTGCTGGATGTGGGCCTGGCCTGCACGCTGGACCGGCGGCCGCGTTTGGCACCGACCACGCCCGCGATTGAAGAGGCATGTGCAGCGATTGCGGCGGCGTGCATCGCCGCGGAGCTGCCGTTCGCCTGAAGGGTTGCACCCACCAGAGCAATGGCCTGGCGATGGCCCGCCGGATCAATGATCTGACTGTTGGCCTGCTGTTGGTAGGTGCCAACCTTGGTTGGCACAACCCATCAGCGTCCATGACCCCGGCAACGGCGTGCCAACCAAGGTTGGCACCTGCCAGAGCATGTGCGGTCAGCTGGTGGTTCGCAGCGGCGCCATCTTCCACAACAACGCGCGGAACGGGGCCAGCAGGCACACGCCGATCGCAAGCTTCACCGCCAGGTCGCCGGCGGCCCAGCTCACCCACGGCAGGGTCGAACCGGCAAACGCGATCGACCAGAAAATGGTGGTATCCACCGTCGCGCTGCAGGTGGTGGCTACCATCGGTGCGCGCCACCAGCTGCCACGGCGCAGGCGGTCGAACACGGTGATGTCCAGCAGCTGCGCCACGATGAAGGCCGAGCACGAGGCAATCGCGATGCGCGGGGTGGCCACCCAGATCGACAGCAGTACCGCCACCGCAAAACCAATCCACGCCACGCGGCGGGCAGGGCCCGGGCCGAAGCGGCGGTTGATCAGATTGCTGACCAGGAACGCGACCGGGTAGCTGAAAGCACCCCAGGTCAGCCAATCGTTGATCGGGTACTGCACCAGTACGTTGGACAGCAGCACCACCGCGCCCATCGCCAGTACCGCCAGCACCAGGGCGCGGGCGGTCAACGGGGCAAACACAGGGGCAGGACGCACGGACATGGCGAGCCAGGGGGACAAAGGGGATCGCCCATTATCCGCCCGGGCTGCGGCAAAGCCAAAACCGGTCGTTCAGCTTTACAGCGCTTCGCTCATCACGTCGCCGGCGGCGTAGGCGGTCGGCACATAGGCCAGCGCCTGGCCCTGCGCGCTCTTCACGGTCCAGCCGGCACCGGCCTCGGTGGGGTCGAAATGCACCTGCTGGCCGACCACGAAGGCCGCCGTCTGGTCCTCATGCACGCGCGCCGGCCAGCGCAGCGTGGCGGTCTGGTCGGCCTTGTCGGGCACCTGCAGCTGCACCTGGCGTTCGCCCGCCGCCGTGGTCTCCACCTTCTTCACTTCCATCGGTGGCAGTGGCACCGCCTTGGTGCGGTGGGCTTTCTCACGGCGCTCGCTGGCCTTGAACGGCGCCTTCGACAATTCAGACAAGCCCGCCGACGCAGCGAGGGGCACCGACACCACGATCAGCGAGGTGATCAGCACGCTGGCCTCGCTGCTGTTCAACTGCGGCGCAGCGCCGGCATGGACGGTGGGCACCACCAGCGCCGAAAGCAGCAGGGCAGAAGCGGGAACGCGCAGGCAACGGAACATGGAGACCTCCTGGTCAACGTGGGGACGGCGGCTCAGCGCCGGGTATCGAAAATGTCACGCGGGCCGGTGGCCTCGGGCAGGTATTCCAGCGGGCGGCCCTGGTTGTCCTTCAGCTGCCAGCCCTGGTCGGCACCGGTCGGCTCGAAGTTCACGGTCTGGCCCACGGTGAACTGCACGGCCGGATCGCCGATGCCGCGCGGGTACTGCATGGATGCGGTGTTCTGCGGATCGTTGGCATCACGCAGCAGCACTTCGCGGCGGCCATCCACGGTGGTGGCGATGGCGCTCACCTGCATCTGCGGCAGCTTGATCTGCTGCTGACGGGCCAATGGGCGACCCGCGTCGGCTGCATCCTGGGCTTCCTTCGCCGCTGCCGCGCGGGCCGACGTCACCATCTGCGTGGACATCTCCAGGCTCGGCCCCTGCGGGCCCGGGTCGTGGATGATCACGATGCGGCGTTCGGCGTGGGCGGCGGTCGAGCAGGCCAGGCCGGTGAGAATCAACAGCGGCATCAGGACAGCGTGCGAAAGGCGCATCTCGTTCTCCTTGCGGGATTCAGGGGCTGGCTGCGGCGGCACCTGCCACCGGCACGTGAGGGATCACCAGTTCCTGCTGCAGCTGGCTGCGCTGGTGCAGGAAATCGAACACCGATTCCACCGTCACCACCGAATAGTTGCCGGAGATGCGTTCGCCCGCCGGATGGTCGGTGGTGGTGGCGTTGGCCACGAACAGGCGCGCACCCACGCGCTTGCCCAGGCCGATATGCAGCACGCTGGGCTGGTACTTCTGCTGGCGCAGCCACTGCTGGGCCTGTTCGCGCTTGACGATGGCCGGCGCGCCATCGGCCTGCGCCATCGCCGCCGCCAGCACTTCCAGCACCCACTGGTTGGAGTTCTGGTAGTCGGTGGCGAACGGGTAGGCGACCACGTTGTACCTGGTTTCGTGCAGCGCCTTTGGCTGGATCGACGGCGACACCAGCATCGCCTTCAACGCGGCACGCAGCGGCGCCGACGGCACGCCGATGCGCAGGTCGGTATGGCCGCCGCTCTCGCCGACGAAGTTGCCCAGCCCTTCGTGGTACAGCTGCGAGCTGTCGGTCTTGCAGCGGTTGAGCAGGTGCATCGCGCGCCAGCGGCCATCGTCCTCGCGCAGCAGGAAGGCCAGATGGCTGTGACGCAGGCCGTAGCGGCTCAGGTCCTGGCCACCACGTGCGGCGACCACCACATCCACATCGGGCAGCGCATCCAGGCGCTCGGCGGTGGTCCAGGCCACGTCCAGCATCGCCGCCTGCGAGGCCACGCTCGGGTAGCGCTCGCGGCACTCGGTGCTGTTGGCCCATGCCGGTGCGGTCGCCAGCAGGCTGGCGATCAGCAGCGCGGCGCGGGGCAGGCGGGAGAAACGATCCATGTCGATACCTTCAACGGCGGGCAGGCCCGCGCGCCGATCATACGCCGGTCAGCGCAGCGGGCGGTCCACGCCCTTGCGCTTGAGTTCCCGGTCACAGGCGTCGCTGATCGGCGCGATCGGCAGCGGTGGGCGCTCGCCAGTCTTCGGATCGCGCAGCGCTGGCTGTTCGCGGTATGCATCCAGCTGCTGCTGGCACTGGTAAGAAATCGGGTCCAGCTCGGTGGGCGTGGTGGAGCAGGCAGCGAGCAGGGCCAGGGGCAGCAGGAGCAGGGTACGCATGAAGACGTTCAGTGTGATGGGGGAAGCTGGACTCTAACCGCGCAGGCGGATCCAAATGTTCAGAAATCGCTGCGCGGCCGGGTAACGGAGGGTCGGACCACGTCGGGGGGCTTGGGCCACGGCGGGGTAGAGTCGACTGTTAGTCGACTGCCGTTGGCGATATGGCTGAAAAACCCCGCGCTGTGCGCGGTAGTCGACTAACAGTCGACTCTACCCGGTCGACTCCTTTCCCGGGTCATTGCGCAAGCGCCAGGCGCGCTTTCACTTCCGCCGCCACCCGCGCGGTCTCGCGCAGCGGCTCGATACGGTCGTACTGCCAGTCCAGCCAGTGCGGCTGCAACCGCCCGCGCTCGCGCAGCTGCTGCTGGAAGCGTGCCAGCCGCCCCTGCGCGGTATCAGCCAGCGCCACCATCACCGGCATGCGCGTGGCACAGGCTTCAGAAAGCAGGTTCACCGAATCGGGCGAGACGACCACGCGGTTGGACCAGCCCAGCAGGCCCGCGTACGGGTTCACGCCATCGCCGCCATCGCCCCAGATCACATGTGGCAGGTCGGCGAACTTCGCGCGCAGGATCTCGGCCAATGCCGGTGGCGTGCGCCGCGAAGTCGTGGCCAGCAGGCTGCCGCCCTCAGCGCGGATCTGATCGGCCAGCGCCTGGAACACGCCCACCATCGCTGCCTCGTCCCACGGGGCCAGCGGCGTCGGTCCACCCACCAGCAACGCGGTGCGCGGGCCGGGCAGGGTGCTGAAGCTGGCGAACGCGGCACGACCCCAGGCCAGCCAGTCGTCGTCCACCGGGTTGAGGCTGCCGAGCAGGGTCAGCACATTGCTGCCACGCAGAGCATCGTGCTCGGGCACCACCACCATGTCCCAGTGGCGGGCGCTGATGCGCGGGTCGAGGATCTGCACCACCTGGCTGCCACGCGCACGCAGCACGCGCAGGGCGCCGGCGGACTGGCGGCCACAGCCGATCGCCAACGGCGGGGCGTCCGCAGCCAGTGTCGTGAAGGCCTCGCCGTAGCCGTCCACATCGCCCGGCAGCCGCCGCGGCGACAACCAGCGCCAGGGCGCACGGGGCTGCAGGACCAGCGGCTGATGGGTACCCAGACGCAGCGCCGAGGCCAGCGCGACCGCCTGGCGGACATTGCCGGCACGGCCGTCAGTGACCGTCCAGGGCGCGCTCGATCGTTTCACCATTGGCATTAATTCGTTTCAGTCCTGCTGGGTGTTGCAACAGTCGCGACACTCTACACTGCGGCTCGTCGATTCGCCCCGCGCCGCCCGCGGGCACTGACCTTCCCTTAGCCGCCCTGGAGATCCACTGATGTCCCACGCGCTCGACGCTGCTGCCCTCGACCAGCTGTTCCGCACTGCCCGCACCCAGAACGCCTTCCTCGACAAGCCGGTCCCGGCCAGCCTGCTGCAGGAACTGTACGACCTGGTGAAGTGGGGACCGACCGCGGCCAACACCACGCCGGCCCGTTTCGTCTTCGTCACCTCGAAGGAAGCCAAGGCCAAGCTGGCCCCGGCCCTGTCCGAAGGCAACCATGACAAGACCATGGCCGCCCCGGTCACCGTCATCATCGGCTTCGACCTGGACTTCCACGAGAAGCTGCCGTACCTGTTCCCGCACACCGATGCCAAGGCCTGGTTCGACGGCCCGCAGGAAGGCCGCCACGAAGCCGCCATCCGCAACGGCAGCCTGCAGGGTGCCTACCTGATCCTGGCCGCGCGCGCGCTGGGCCTGGATGCCGGCCCGATGTCCGGCTTCGATGCGGCCAAGGTGGATGAAGCCTTCTTCGCCGGCACTTCCATCAAGTCGAATTTCCTGGTCAACCTGGGTTACGGTGACTCGGCGGGCCTGTTCCCGCGTCTGCCGCGCCTGTCGTTCGACGAAGCGGCGCGCATCGCGTAAGTCGTTGTATCGGTTTCGGGCCCGCCGTCCCGCGGCGGGCTCTTGCTACACCGTGTACCCACCCTACGATCCGGAGAGTTCCTGAGATGAGCGCTACCCGTAAACTGCTGCTGCCGCTGGCCCTGACGCTGGCCATCGCCGCCTGCTCCAAGCCGGCCGACACCGCTGCCCCGGCCGCCGATGCCGCCGCCCCGGCCACCACCGAGCAGGCCGCCACCCCGGCCGCCGATGCCGCTGCTGCCGCGCCGGCCGCCGAAGCGATCAAGATCGCCTCGGGCACCTACAAGCTGGACCCGACCCACACCGACGTGCTGGCCCAGTGGAGCCACTTCGGCTTCTCCAACCCGAGCGCACACTTCGGCAACGTTGAAGGCACCCTGGTGTACAACGCCGAAGACGTGACCAAGTCCACCGTGGAAGTGAAGCTGCCGCTGAGCGGCCTGAACAGCTTCACCGCCAAGTTCGACGAGCACCTGAAGAGCGCCGACTTCTTCGACGCCGCCAAGTTCGCCGATGCCACCTTCAAGAGCACCAAGGTGGAAGCTGCTGGCACCAACAAGCTGAGCGTGACCGGTGACCTGACCATCAAGGGCACCACCAAGCCGGTCACGCTGGACGTGACCGTCAATGGCGGCGGCGAGCACCCGATGGCCAAGGTTCCGGCCGCTGGCTTCGATGCCACCACCACCCTGAAGCGCAGTGATTTCGGCGTCGGCGCGTATGCACCGAACGTCAGCGATGAAGTGAAGATCCGCATCACCACCGAAGCCACCGGCGAAAAGCCGGCCGCTTGATGCACCCCACTCACTCGTCGTGAGAAGGCAGAAGGCCCGCTGAAAAGCGGGCCTTCTTTTTTGAGCGCGGGGGAACACGCTTTGGTAGATGCCAACCTTGGTTGGCACACGGGCACTGCAGGCCAACCAAGGTTGGCCACTACCGGGTACGCGCGCTCAGCGCAACGCGCCCAACCATGCCACGCACGCTTCGCTCGGGCTCTGCTTGGCCTTCACTGTCATCCCGCTCACGCGCGCGAAGGTCTGCGCCGCCTGCGCCACCACCTGGCGGGCGATCAACGCGGCCTGCTTGGTCGCGACCTGCTGCTTGCGCAGCTGCACGATGTTGATCGAAGGCCGACCGACCGGCGCGTACTTCTGGTCGCGGCGCAGCACATCGGCCACCTGTGCCACTTCGAATTCGGCCTGCAGATAGCGGTGTTGTGCCTCCACCAGCTCACGCAGCGGCGCGCGCAGGGCAGCGGTGTCGGCGAAGGCGGCCAGTGCCGCGTCGCAGGCGGCGTCATCGGCAAAGCGGGTACGCAGCGCGTCCACGCTGGCCAGGGTCAGTTTGGCCATGCGGCCCTCGTTGCTGCAGGAAAGGAGCGCGATTGTCGCATTGCTTGGCGTGCTCCGGGCCGGGAGGCCTCCGCTTTGGTAGAGTCGACTGTTAGTCGACTGTTCTTGGCGCGATGCCGGAAACCCCCGCGCTGCGCGCGATAGTCGACTAACAGTCGACTCTACCTGGCTGGCATTTCAGGCGCAGCCGCATCCACGGAAGGAAGACCCATGCAGGACACGCAGTACTGGTTGAACGAATTCTGGACGGGCCTGAGCGTGCTCGATCTGCTGGGCGGCAGCGTGCTCGGCACATTGCTTGGCCTGGTGCTGGGCATCCTCGCCTGGCGCTGGCTGCACCGCCGGGGTTGGTTGCAGCGGCGCAAGCGCTGGCATCACTGGCTGCTGGCCAGCTACGTGGTGCTGCTGCCGCTGGCCACCGCCTTCTTCGGGCTGCAGCTGGGCTTCACTGCCGGCGCACACCGCGCGCTGTTCAAGCAGCTCGATCACTTCCAGCCGCACCTGCAGACCCTGGTGGAAGGCTGGAGCGAAGGCTTTACCGATTCACTGGACGACCCGCGCATGCGCGAGGCATTGCGCAGCCAGGGCACGGTGGGCGATGTGGCCGACACCATCGCCTCGGCCTACCTCAGCGAACACCCGCTGCCTGGCCTCGATCGTCTCGGTGACGGCCCATTGGCACGTGGTACGGGATGGGTGATTGGCAAGGTGCGCGAGGGACTGCTGCGCGGCATGGTGGAAGACACGCTGGTGGACAAGGCCGGCACGATCGGCCTGGAGCCCAAGGTGGTGCGCGAGGCGTTGACCATGCATGTGGATGAGCTGCTGCACACCCGTGGCGTGCTGCGGCTGGTGAAGGCGCAGATCAACGGCATGATGCCGGGCGTGTACTTCGGGCTGCTGTTGCCGTTGTTGATCATTGCGCTGCTGGTGGCGCTGGAGATCTGGGCCGCGCAGCGGTTCGGATGGACGCGGCAGGTGGCGTCCAGCACGGTAGTGCCGGCCGCTGGCCGGCAGCTGCGGGTACCTGCCGAAGGTTCATGAGGTTGCCGGCCAGCGGCCGGCACTACCCATTCGAAGGCGTGCGGGCCAACGGTCCGCACCTACCGTCTTTTGCTCAATCGCCGTCGGTTTCGTCCGGGTGGGCCTTCCAGTAGCCGGTCGAGCGGATCCAGTCGCGCGGCACGCCCAGGTGGCCTTCGATGAACTTGCGCATCATCCGTGCGCGGCGCGATTCGGTGGCGATCCAGTAGAAGACGTCGCCGTCCGGGGCCTCGAAGTCGGTCAGCATGTCTTCCAGCAGCGTGCTGCTGGCCGCCGGGAAGCCGTTGCGCTCCAGCCAGTGGATGCGCACGTTCTCGTACTGCGGCAGGGCCTGGCGTTCGGCCTCGTCGCTCACTTCAATGAAGGCCTGCACTTCGGCGCCGTCCGGCAGCACGTCCAGCCAACGGGCGATGGCCGGCAGCGCAGTTTCATCGCCGATCAGCACATAGGCATCGTAACTGTCGGCCACCACGAACGAGCCGCGCGGGCCGCCGATCACCAGCACATCGCCGGCCTGCGCCTGCTCGGCCCACGGCCCGGCAATGCCCTGGTCGTGCAGCACGAAGTCGATGGCCAGCTCGCCGGTTTCATGGTCCCACCAGCGCGGGGTGTAGTCGCGGGCCGGCGAGGGCTCCTTGCCGTCCGGGTAGCTGCGGCCTTCGGCGGTCAGCACAGGCAGCACCATCTCGCCGCTGGCGTTGGGGAAGAACAGCTTGATGTGGTCGTCGGCGCCGGGCGAATCGAATCCGGCCAGATCGTCGCCACCCAGCACTACGCGGCGCATGTGCGGGGTGACTTCTTCGGTGCGCAGCACGGTCAGTTCACGGAAGCGCACATCCAGGCGCAGGCGCGTGTTGTTGTGTTCGGTCATGGGGATACCTGTAAAGGTGTCGCGCGGGGGCGCGCGGCATGGGGGCGACCTGGCTGGAGTCAGTCTGGCTGGGTCGTTGAAATCGGTGGTTGCTCGCTACCGGCCGTACCGTTGAGCAGCGCGGACGCCCGCGTCAGCAGCGCCGCTACTTCTTCCGCCTCGCCCTCGGCCCAGCGGCCGTGGTGATGCACCAGCGCCCGCTTGAACTCGCGCAGGGCACCGGCCAGCGGTGGCGGCAGCGAGGCCTTGGTGATCTCGCGGGCGCGGTCGAAGGCACGTCGCTGCGCCAGGCCCACCTGGGTGCGCTGCACCTTCAGCTCGAACTCGCCGGCGGTGGTGATGCGGAAGATCCGCTTGCCATCCACTTCCTCGGCCTCGATCCAGCCGGCCTGCTCGAAGCTGGTCAGCAGCGGGTACATGGTGCCGGCGCTGGGCGTGTAGGCCTGCATGAACTGGTTGCTGATCAGTTGCATCAGCTCGTAGCCATGGCGCGGCTGCTCGCCGATCAGCGCCAGCACCAGCAGGCGCAGGTCGCCGCGGCTGAGCACGCGCGGCTGGCCGTTACGGCGGGGCACCGACGAATCGGTGGAACGGGCTCTGGGAGAAGCGGTACGGCTCATTTCGATATATCGGTAAACGAGTGTGCAAACGATATATCGATATATCGAAGCCGGCAATCATCGATCCGGCCACAAGCAGGTCCGTTTTGGGCCACGGCCGGCCCCGCGCACAGCAAAAGGGGCGCCCCCTGCGAGGCGCCCCGGCGATGCTGTGGAAGGGAGCGGGGCGGTCAGGCCCCTCACTCACGGTCTACCCTGGGCTCAATGCCAGCGCCGATCCAGAGGCGGGTGCGACACGTTGTCGCCGGTTCAGCGCCGGCTCGCGCTGCTGATACCGCAGGGGCGTGGAGCTGCCCCACAACCGTCATCGGCAGCGGTAACACTGCGTCCTGCACATGGGCGCAGCGGCCCGCAAGCGACAGCCCGCGCAGCCAACAAGGCCCGCCGCAGGGCCTTCAGCGGGCCTGGCAAGCCCCTTGCGGACACTGGCCGGTTGCATCCATACGCCTGCGTAGCCAAGTGACGAAAGCCCTTGGTGCGCTACACTTTGCGGTCTAGAAATCTATACAACAGTCGCGCGCGTGCGTGCGGTTATGGGAGCGCTAATGAACTGGTTGAACGAGGTGCTGAACAACGACCCGAATCCTGTGGAAACCCAGGAGTGGATCGAGTCGTTGAAGGCCGTTATTGATGTCGAGGGCTCCGAGCGCGCGCATCAGCTGCTGGAAGGCATGGTGGAACTGACCCGTCGTTCGGGCGCCTACCTGCCGTTCTCTCCCACCACCGAGTACGTCAACACCATCGAGCCGCAGCTCGAGGCCAAGAGCCCGGGCAATGCCGAGCTGGAATGGCGCATCCGCTCGATCATCCGCTGGAACGCGATGGCCACCGTGGTCCGCGCCAACCGCAAGCCAGGTGACCTGGGCGGCCACATCGCCTCGTTCGCCTCCGGCGCCACCCTGTACGACGTGGGCTTCAACCACTTCTGGCGCGCCCCGAGCGAAAACCACCCGGGCGACCTGCTGTTCATCCAGGGCCACAGCGCCCCGGGCATCTACGCGCGTTCCTTCCTGGAAGGCCGCATCAGCGAAGAGCAGCTGGACAAGTTCCGCATGGAAGTGGACGGCGGTGGCCTGTCCTCGTACCCGCACCCGTGGCTGATGCCGGAATACTGGCAGACCCCGACCGTGTCGATGGGCCTGGGCCCGCTGGCCGCCATCTACCAGGCGCAGTTCATGCGCTACCTGGAAAACCGTGGCCTGATCGAGAAGTCCGACCGCAAGGTGTGGTGTTTCATCGGCGACGGCGAGAGCGACGAACCGGAAACCCTGGGGGCCATCGCCCTGGCCGGCCGTGAAGGCCTGGACAACCTGATCTTCGTGGTGAACTGCAACCTGCAGCGCCTGGACGGCCCGGTGCGCGGCAACGGCAAGATCATCCAGGAGCTGGAAGGCGTGTTCCGTGGCGGCGGCTGGAACGTCATCAAGCTGCTCTGGGGCGGCTACTGGGACGCCCTGCTGGCCAAG
>JAAIGE0100077367.1_pt1 | contig 35856 bp, 42 predicted proteins | sample 6487951 | NCBI WGS metagenome assembly JAAIGE01 (sample SAMN13974128, study PRJNA590717) | phyllosphere metagenome | biome: tomato field; feature: multiple bacterial spot infested tomato fields; material: tomato leaves; isolation source: leaves from tomato fields | host: Solanum lycopersicum ...
ATCGACAGTTTCAAGCCTTTCAACGATCTCTACGGCTACGCCAAGGGCGACGAGGTGCTGCTCTGCCTGGCGCACTGCCTGAACGAGCGCATCGACCCCAGCCGGGATTTCGTCGGCCATATCGGCGGCGACGATTTCCTGCTGGTGTTCGGCTCCAAGGACTGGCGCGCGCGCCTCAACCAACTGCTCGAAGATTTCCAGAGCCAGTGCCGGCGTTTCTACCTGGAAGAACACCTGGATGCCGGCTGCTTCGTCAGCCACAACCGCCAGGGCCAGCGCGAGGAATTTCCCCTGCTGTCACTGTCGCTCGGCGTGGTGCACCTGCACCCGCAGCACTGCCCGTTGCTCGATGCCAGCGAACTGGCCGGCCTGGCTTCCGAAGCCAAACGCCAGGCCAAGGCCGTGCCCGGTTACAGCCTGCACGTGATCGACACCCATACGCTGCAGGGCGCCACGCAACAGGCTATCTAGCCGCGGTCGACCAACCCTTCGAGATCGGCGCGCACCAGGGCGCGAATGTCGAGTTTGTCGCGGGCCGCCTGGGGCAGTTCGGTGTAATCGATGATGCCGCGCTCGATCAGCAACGCGATGACGTCTTCCATCACGCGCAGCACCTCATGGTCGCTTTCACGCAACCAGTCGCGCTGGGCCTGAACGTCGCCACGACGCAGCCACTGACTTACCTCGGCGCTATGAAATGCCAGGGTATCGTTCATGCCCTCGAAGGGCTGGTTATCCACGCGCAACAGGCGGCCATGGGCACCGCGGAGGGCGTAGACCACCGGTTTTTCCTCATCCACGCAGGCCTCCTTGGTGTTCGCCATACTCAGGACAACAGACTGATAACCGTGAATCGGCTGATTGTAGCCTGGGCGACCAGGGTATCGGATACCGATGCGTAGCTGCTCGAGCTCTTGCGCATCAGGTTGTAGACCGCGGTCACGTAATCGCCTGCCCAGCGCTGCTCGTCCTCGCCCAGCTGACGAGCTAGAAAACTGCGAATCTCGTCCTGGCGCTGGCGCAACTGCTCGCCCAGTTCCTGGATGTGATCCAGCGCCTTGACCACGGTATCGAGCATGCGCCTCACGTCACGCGGTTCTTCCAGCTTTTCCAGCGCCTGCGGCTGCAGCATCTGCAATTCGACCGGCTTGAGTTCGGTGAAGCGCTGGGCGGCGAACAACGGCCCCTCGCCCTTCACCCGGATGTGCTCACGCAGGTTCTGCCAATCGGCTTCTCGGGCAGAGAACACCAGGGCGCCTGCGCTGGTCAGTTCGCCGCGAATTCCCGCCGGTGCCAGCCCGACGTTGAAACGACGCAGAATCTGCTCGTCGCTCAGGCCCTCGTCGAGCACCACCGCAACCGGCTCCTGGCTGCTGCGCCCGATGCTAAAAAGCAGGCTTTCGCGCCCGGCCTGCTGCAGCGCTTGCAGCGATTCGAGGCCCGGCAGGCTGAATCGCGCGCGCACCGGCTCGGTCAGGTGCAGGTTGAGCTGGCCGTCCAGGCTACCGGCACTGCGGCTGCTGCGCTGCTCGAGCAACGTGCGCAGCTCGCCCAGCTGTGCGCCCACACCTTCGTGATCCTGCACCCTAGCGTTGCCCAGCTCGCGGCTCAGGCTCAGCTTGAGCGGCACCAGGGCGGCGGACAATTGAGCCAGGTAACTGCTGGCCGACTGCATGGTGGTCAACTGCTGATTGAGCTGCAGCCCGAAACCGGCACTCTTGCGGCCTTGCGTCGAGCCGGCGGCTGCCGTGCCACGCTCCGGCAGGGCCTGCTGGGCGACATCGGCCACGGTGACCAGCGAGCGCTTCGGCGCCTGCCGGTCAAGGCCGCTGACGATCGGGGAATGCTTGTCGACCCTCATGCTCTGGCGCTCCTTAGAGCAGGTTGAACAGCGACAGCTCGCTTATCTTCAGGTAGGTCTTCTGCGTCGACTGAACGGCCAGCAGATAATCGTTGAAGCTGATGTTGGCACTGGCGTAATCGACGCGCGACAGCTCGCCTTCGACGCGCTGGTTGACCAGGGAAACATCCTCGTTACTGTCGTTGAGCAGGGTCAGGGCGTTCTGCCGGCCACCCAGTTCGGTGACCGAGGCCAGCAGGCGATCATGGGTCGAGTCCAGGGTATCCAGCGTCGTGGTGATCACCTGGCGCACCTGCGGATCGGTGCTGTCGAGGGCCGGATCCTGCAGGGTGGTCACCAGCTCGCGCATCTGGTTGAGCAGGTCGACCGAGCCGCCGAACACATCCGCCGCCGTGACGTTCTCGGCCACCATCACGCCATTGGCGACCAGTACCTGGCGCTGTTTGTCATTGCCGCTCAGCTGATAGCCGGTGGCCTCGTCGTAGCTGATCGCCGGCTGCTCGCTCAGGGTGCCGGAGAACAGGTAGCGCCCCTCTTCGTCACGCACGTTGGCAAAGCTCAGGATCGACGACTCGATGATTTTCAGCTCACCGGCAATGGCTGCCAGATCCTCGGAGGCGCTGGCGCCATTGGCAGCCCAAAGCAGGCGATCACGGGCACTGAGCAGGGTGTCGGAGATCGACTTCAGATTGGTTTCCTGCATCGACAGGCTGCTGCTCAACGCGCCGATGTTGGTCTGGAACTGCTCCAGGCTCGCCTCCGAACGCTGGATGCGCAGCAGCCTGACGCTGGCAATGGGGTCATCGGAAGGCAACTGCAGCCGCTGGTTGGTCGCCATCTGCTGCATTAGCTTGGCCAGCTCGACGGAATTGCGGTTCATCGACCCCTGCATGGTGGCAGTGATCTGGGCATTGGTGATGCGCATGCGAGAAGGCTCCATGGCCGCGGTCAGAAGGCCGCGAGCAACTCGTCGAAAATCTGGTTGGCGGTGCTGATGACTTTCATGTTGGCCTGGTAGGCCTGCTGATAGTCCATCAGGGCGATCGCTTCTTCATCGCGGTTCACGGCACTGACGCTGTCGCGTCGCGCCTTGGCCTGGGTGGTGACCCCGGTGGCGGTATCCAGGTCGCTCTGGTTCTGTCGGCTGGCACTGGCCACCTGGCCAAGCAGCGTGGCGTAGGCGTCGTTGAGGGTCAGGGTGTTGCCCGCGACCACCACGCCCTGGTCCTTCAAGGCGACCAGCTTGAGCAGGTTCTCGTTGTTGCCCTTCTCGCCAGCGGCGGAGGACAGCGCCAGATCGCCGGGCGCCAGCGGGTTCAGCACCAGCATGACGCTGCTGTCGGGCTGGAAGGTGAACAACGGCTGGCCCGCGGCACCGTTCAGGTCGAAGCCGCCCGCCAGGGTCGAATTGACCAGCCCGGCGAGCGCCGACGCCATGTCCTGCAATGCCGTCTGCTGCGGACGCAACACGGCATATTCCGCTTCGTGCAGGCCGCCGAGGGCGCCGCCCAGGCTGTCCTCGCGCAGCGCGAAGTCGGTATCGGCAAAGCGCAGTGCCATGGACTGGGTACCGTCGGCCTCGCGGGTCACGCTCAGGCTCGCGGCCCGGTTGCCGGCCACCAGCGGCTGGCCGTTGGTGAACGCCACTTCCAGTGCACCCTGGGCATCCTCGTGGATACGCAGGGCGGCATGCTGCGAGAGCTGCTGCACCAGCACGTCACGCTGGTCACGCAGGGCATTGGTATCGCCGCCACTGGCCTGGGCCTCGACGATGCTGCGGTTGAGCTCGGCGATGTTGCCGCTCAACCCGTTGACCTCCTGCACCATGGCGGAACGCTGCGCCTGCAGGCCATCGAGCTGCGCCTGCAGGTTGCCGCCCAGGCCGTTGAAGCGCTGCGCCAGGTTGCCCGCCTCGCTGATGATCTGCTGGCGCAGGGCGATGGAGTCCGGGGTCGCCGACGCACCGCTGAGCGCAGCGAACAGCTGGTCCAGGCCGATGCTGATGCTCGAGCCGTCGGATGCCATCAGCTGCTCCACCGCGGTGAAGTACTGCTGCGCGCCCTGGTGGAACTGCTGCACGCTGGTGGCGCGCCACAACTGCTGGTTGTCGAAATCGTTGGACAGACGACGGATCGAACTGACCTGCACGCCGCCGCCGGCACGCAGTGCACTGCTGCCGGCCAGCGACGAGAATTGCGTGTCCAGGCGACTGAAGCCGGCGGTCTGGCTATTGGCGATGTTCTGAGCGGTGGTGTTGAGGGCCACCTTGGCGGCGTTGACGCCGCTGTAACCAATCTGGTTGAGGATGCTCAAGGCTGCGACTCCTGACGCTCGGTGCGAATCGGTTGAGCGAATGCCAGCGACAGCCCCCGGTGTCCGTGGCTCGCGGCGGCACTGCGCTGCTGCTCTTGCAAGGCGACCGATGAGGGCGGTGAATTAAGCGGCGCTGTCGAGGAAAGCGGAACCGCTGCGCCAACTGCCCCCGCGCCGAGGATCCGCCGCGTGTAGGTGCGGGTTTCCTCGAACGGGATGCGCTGGATCCACTCGCCCGTGCTCAGGTCGCCCTGACGCGGATCGCCATGACTCTTGAGCCACTCGTCCACCTTGCCCGGCCCGGCGTTGTAGGCGGCCAGCGCCAACGCCTGATGGCCGTCGTAGCGCTCCAGCATCTGCTGCAGGTAGGCGCTGCCCAGGCGCTGGTTGTAGTCGGCATCCTGAGTCAGTCGGCTCTCGTCATAGGCCACGCCGAGGCGTGCGGCCACGTCCCGGGCGGTGTCGGGCATCAATTGCATGAGGCCGCGCGCGCCTTTGGGCGACACGGCATCGACGCGGCCGCCCGACTCCTGGGCGATGACCTTGTCGACCAGCTGCGCGAAGGCTTTCGAGCCCTGGCTGACCAGGCTGTCGACCTGCCCCCAGGTGCGCTGCAGCGCGATGGCGAAGCCGCCACCGCCGACCGGCCCGGGCGCCGGCCCACGGCCATCCGCGGTAACGCGCTGGTCGGCGCCGCCGGAGAGCTGTTTGACCAGCAATTCGGCGATACCGCCCTGGCGCTGTTGCGACAGGCCATCGGCCAGCGCCTGATCGTGCAGGTCACGCAAGGTATCCAGATCGCGGCTGCGCGTCAGGCTGCCTTCGCTCAGCACGTCGCCGGCCTTGCGCATCTGCTTGAGCAACTGCTGCAGGAACAGCGCCTCGAATTGTTCGGCGGCCACCTCCAGCTGCGAGCGTGCCACGGGTTGCTCGCCAGCGCGGCTGGCCGGGCGTGAATTCAGGGAAATGACGTTCATGGCTCAGATCACGATCAGTTCGGCGTTCAGGGCACCGGCCTGCTCCAGGGCCTGGAGGATGCTCATCACATCATCCGGGGTAGCGCCCAGGCTGTTGACGGTGTCGATGATGCTTTCCAGGCTGGAGCCTTCCGGCCAGCGGAACATCGGGTTGGCTTCCTGGGCGACCTCGACGTCGGATTGCGGCGTGACCACGGTCTGCCCTTGCGAGAAAGGTGCCGGCTGGCTGACCTGGGGATTTTCCCGGATGGTCACCCGCAGGCTGCCATGGGACACCGCCGCGGCCTTGACCCGCACGCCCTGCCCGACCACCACCGTGCCGGTGCGACTGTTGAACACCACACGCGGGCGCACGCGCCCCTGCTCGACGTCCACCGCTTCGAGCAGCGCCATGAAACTGGTGCGCTGGCTCGGCGTCTGCGGCGCGCGGACGCTGACCCGGGTGCCGTCCAGGGCGCTGGCCAGGCCCGGCCCGAAGGTCGCCTCCAGGGCACGAACGATATGGGTGGCCGTCTGGAAGCTCGGCTGGCGCAGGTTGAGCATGATGTCCGGACGGGTGATGAAATCGCTGCCGATCATTTTCTCGATGGTCGCCCCGTTGGCGATACGCCCGCTGTTGGCACTGTTGATGGCGATGCTCGAGCCGCTCTGCCCTTCGGCCTTGAGGCCGCCGACCACCAGGGCACCCTGGGCCAGTGCGTAGGTTTCGCCGTCCACACCGAGCAGCGGAGTGAGCAGCAACTGGCCGCCGCGCAGGCTCTTGGCGTCGCCCAGCGACGACACGGTGATGTCGACCGTTTGCCCCGGGCCGTAGGAAGGCGGAACTTCGGCGGTGACGGTCACCGCGGCGACGTTCTTCAGCTTGGGGTCGACGTTTTCCGGCAGGTTGACGCCGAACTGCTTGATCATGTTGGTGACCGACTGGCTGGTGAAGCGCACCTGGCTCTTGTCGCCGGTGCCGTCCAGGCCGACCACCAGGCCGTAGCCGATCAGCTGGTTGCCGCGGATCCCTTCGACATCGACCAGATCAAGCAACGGTACGGCCTGCACCAGCGGTGCGAGGCCGAGCAGCGCGACGGCGCACAGGTGGATAAGCGGGGCACGCATGGCAGCTCCTGTCACAGCGGGAAAATCGGATGGGTGAAGAAGCGCGTCAGCCAGCCCGCCGAATTGCTGTCGTTGAGCACCCCGCGACCGGCGTAGGAGATCTGCGCGTTGGCGACGTTCTGCGAGGAAATCTGGTTGAAGCGGTTGATGTCGCCGACCCGCACCAGGCCAGTCAGGCGGATGTACTCCTCACCCTGGTTGAGCCTGAGGCCCTTCTCGCCGCGAACCAGCAGGGTGCCGTTGGGCAGCACCCGGTGTACGGTCACGGCGATCGCGCCACGCAGCGAGTTCTGCTGCGAACTCTGCGCCGAACCGTTGAAGTCGCGGCTGGCTTCGGCGCTGCTCTCCAGGCGCTCGTAATCGCGCCCCAGCACGCGCGGCACGCCGATGCTCAGCCCGGACTCCTTGCCGAAGCGCGTGCCGGCACTCTTGCTCGACTGGGTGCTTTCCTGCAGCACCACGGTGAGTATGTCGCCGACGCGCAGGGCGCGCTGGTCCTGCAGCAGCGAGCCGCCGTAGCCGTTGCGATACAGGCCGCCGGCCACCGTGGGCGGCAGGCTGTAGTCCAGCTCGGGCGGCTGATAGGCGGCGGAATCCTCGTCGGGCAGCATCTCGTTGAAACTCGCGCAGCCGGCCAGGCACAGTACGACGAGCAGAGGTAGCAGGCGCAGGCTCATGATCAGACGGTCTGGTTGAGGAACTGCTGCATGCCGGACGCCGCATCCAGCACCTTGGCGTTGGCCTCGTAGGCGCGCTGGATGGCGATCATGTTGACCATCGCCTCGACCACCTGCACGTTGGAGCCTTCCAGAACACCCTGCTTGAGGCCGCCCAGGCCTTCCTCGCCCGGCACGCCCTCCTGGGGCTCGCCACTGGAAACGGTCTCGCGGTACAGGTTGCCGCCCAGAGCTTCCAGGCCCGCCGGGTTGGCGAAGTTGACCAGGTTGATCTGGCCCAGCTCGGACGGCAGCGAATCACCGGCCAGCACCGCCGTGACGATGCCGTCGCTGCCCACCGTGAAACGGCTGGCGCCAGCCGGCACCTCGATGTTCGGCGTCAGCGGCAAGCCCTGGGCATTGACCATCACCCCTTCGGCGTTGAGCTGGAACTGGCCGTTCTCGGTGTAGTAGATGTCGCCGTTGGGCGCTTCGACCTGGAAGAAGCCGGCGCCGACGATGGCCAGGTCCATCGGTTGATTGGTGGTCTGCATGCTGCCTTCGGTGAACACCTTCTGGGTGCCGACCACCCGCACGCCGCTACCGAGCTGGATGCCGGACGGCACGGTGTTGACCTGATCGGCCTGAGCACCGGGCTGCAGATCGATGGAATAGAACAGATCCTCGAAGACCACCCGATCGGCCTTGAAGCCGACGGTGTTGACGTTGGCCAGGTTGTTGGCCACCGCCGACAAGGCCGTGTCCTGGGCCGTAAGGCCGGTCTTGCTCACCCACAATGCAGAACTCATTTCACGCTCCTGTTAGCCCTGGCCACGAATCAGCCGGTTGCCCGCCTCGGACAGATTTTCGGCTGCCTTCATCATCTTCACCTGGGTCTCGAACAGACGCCCCAGGCTCATGCTCGCCACCAGCTGCTCGATGGACGACACGTTGCTCGATTCCAGAAAGCCGGACACCAGGCGCACGCCTTCGTCCGCCTCGGCCTGTACGCCATCGGCGCGGATCAGCAGGCCGCTTTCGTCCTTGCGCAGCGCGTCGGCGGGTTCGTTGACCAGCTTGATGCGCCCCACTTCGGCGGTGACGAAGTCGCCGCGCGGCACCACCGAGACGATGCCGTCACGACCGATGTTGAGGCTGTCGTATTCGGGCAGCACGATCGGCCCGCCCTCGCCCACCACCGGCCGGCCATGCAGGGTCAGGCGCATCTCGGCGTCGACCACCAGGTTGCCGTTGCGGGTGTAGAGCTCGCGCCCTTCGCCATCCTGCACGGCGATCAGGCCGGGGCCCTGGATGGCGAAATCCAGCTCGCGGCCGGTCGCCATCATCTGGCCCTGGCTCAGGTCCACGCCGTTGTCGCGCACCCGCGCCAGGTGCCGGCTGGCATAGCCGTAGCCATCCACGCTGGAGGCCTCGGCCTGCTCCAGGTCGGCGCGAAAGCCGCTGGTGTTGACGTTGGCCAGGTTGTTGGCACGCACTTGCAGCGAGGTCATCGTGCGGCTGGCCGCGGTCATCGCGGTGTATCCCAAACGATCCATGGATCAGCCTCAGATTGCGTTGAACAACACCTGGGTGAGTTCCTTGTTGGTGGTCAGTACCTTGCTGTTGGCCTGGTAGTTGCGCTGGCCTTCCATCAGGTTGACCAGTTGCTGGGTCAGGTCGACGTTGGAACCTTCCAGCGTGCTGGCCGCCAGGGCGCCGAACGAGCCGACACCCGGAACCCCGAGCAGCGCCTGGCCGGAATCGGCCGTCTCGCTCCAGGCCGTACCGGTTTCGTTGCGCAGGCCCTGGGCGTTGGCGAAATTGGCCAGTACCACCTGGCCCTGCAGCATGCGCTGGCCGTTGCTGTAGTTGGCGTAGATCATGCCGTTCTTCTCGACCGCCATGCCGATCTGCTCGCCCGCCGTATAACCGTTGGCGACATTGGTAGTAACCACGAACGGCGAGCCGAACTGGCTGGTGCCGGTGTAATCGAGCGCGATGCTGATCGCGTCGGCGCCCGGCACGTTGGCCGTCAGGGTGGTCGGCGCGGTAGGCGCGGTCAGCGCGCCTGCGGTCGAGAAATTCAGGGTGGTCGGCGTGCCGACGGCCGTACCGTCCAGGTAGTAATGACTCTGCCAGGCGTTCTCGGCGGTCTTGACGAAGTACTGGGTGAAGGTGTGTTCACGTCCCAGGGAGTCGTACACCCGGGAGGTGTAGGTGGAATTGAAGCTGTTGCTGTCGGCCGGGTCGAAGACGGCGACCGTCGGCACGGCATCGTTGGCATTGAGGTTGGTGACGAAGTCCAGGCTGTCGCTGGCCCTGGCCGGCAGGTTGGCGCTGCTCAGCTGGAGGTCGCCGACCGCACCGACCTGCAGATTGCCGGCGGCGTCGACGCCATAGCCCTGCACGCGTGCACCACTGGGGGTGGTGACGAAGTTGTCCTTGTCCGGCCCGAATACCCCGGCTCGTGTGTACTGCACCTCGCCACTGGCGCTGCGCACGGTGAAGAAACCGTCGCCGGCGATAGCCAGATCGAGGCTCGAACCGGTGCCGACCAGGGCGCCACGCTGGCTGATGCTCTGGGTGGTGGCCAGGACCTCCACGCCCATCATCTGGCTCTCCGCGTAGACGCTGCCGAACTCGGTGCGCGACGATTTGAAGCCGGTGGTGCCGACGTTGGAAATGTTGTGGCTGATGGTGTTGAGCTGCTCGTTGACCGCGTTCAGGCCACTCAGGGCGATGTTGAAACTCATGGAATACCTCTGCGTGAAAGACGGATCAGAACAGGCCCGCGGTGCGGGACTGGCCGAACTCGGTCAGGGTGTAGAACGGCACCGATCCGACGCCGTCGATATCCAGCATCGGGCCGCTGTCACCGACCCGTACCCGCGTGACCACACCGGCGACCTCGACGGTGGGCACCTCGCCACTGGCAGTGACCACCGCCACCTTGAAAGAGCCGGGGCGCAGACCGAGCGCCGCCGGGTCGATGGTGAACGGCACATCGCCCGGCGCCTGGCTGCCCAATTCCACACGGGTGACCACGCCATTGCTGTCGGTGAGTTCCAGCTGGGTCTTGGCCGAGGCGTGTTCGAGGTTGAACGAGCCCTTCAGGGGCTCGCCGTCGAGGCTCAGCGACTCGACCGCCACCTTCACTTCCTGGTTGACCAGCCCGGCGGCGGTCAGGGTCTGCAGGTTGTCCAGCAGCACCAGGTTGCTCTGGCTCATGGCCGCCATGTTCTCCAGGCTCTTGACCTGGGACATGGCCGAAAACTGATTGAGGAACTCGGTGTTATCCACCGGGCTGGTGGGATCCTGGTTCTGGATCTGCGCCACCATCAGCGAGATGAAGGTGTTCTCCATCTTCGCCGCGTCGCTGAGGTTGACCGCGCCCTTGATCTGATCGGAGGAATCGGAGCCGTTAGCCGACAGGCTCGTGCCGGTGACCACGGCCATCAGTTTTCACCCAGCCGCAGCAGGCCCTGCTGCATGCTCTTGACCCGGTTGAGCACCTCCACGCCCGTTTCGAAGCTGCGGGTAGCGGACATCATGTCGGTCATTTCCTCGATCTGGTTGATGTTGGCGTAGTAGACGTAGCCCTGGCCGTTGGCCAGCGGATTGCCTGGCTCGTAACGGCGCACCGGCTCACGACCGGACGGCACCACATCGAGCACCTGCACATGGGCGCCGCCCATGCCGGCACTGCGGGTCAGCTGGCCGTTCTCGTAAATGGCGGCGAATACCGGCTTGCGCGCCTGGTACACGTCAGCCGGGTCGGCTGCGGCCGACTCGGCATTGGCCAGGTTGCTGGCCACGGTATTGAGGCGCACGGTCTGTGCGTTCATGGCGGTACCGGCAATGCGGTAGAGAGAATCGAACGACATGTTCAGCGGCCCTCGATGGCTTTCTTGAGCCCCTGAAACTTCATGCTCAGGAACGTCAGGCTGGTCTGGAAATCCATGGAATTGCGCGAGAACGCGGCCTGCTCCACCGCCAGCTCGACAGTGTTGCCGTCCAGCGAAGGCTGCATGGGCAGGCGGTACTGCAGGCCCGCATCGGCGCTGCGGCCCAGCGCCGAAAAGGCCGAACCTTCGAGCTGCCTCATCTCACTGGCGAAATCGATGTCACGGGCCTGGAACCCTGGCGTATCCTCGTTGGCCAGGTTGGCCGAGAGGATTTCGCTGCGCTGCATGCGCAGCTCGAGGGCACGCACATGTACCCCCAGGCTTTCCTCGATCCGTATACTCATCGCACGCTCTCCACCCCACATCCATCGCTGTTGCGGGTACGAGAGCAGAAATCGTGCCCACTCGTTAAATTTAAGTAAGCAACTGATTTAAATGGATTTTTCAGAAAAGCCAGAGACTCGGACAACAGCCACGCTTCCGCTTTTACGGGAAGCCCCGGCGGCATGCGGAAACCTCGCTTCCGCCACGACGGCCGTTGCCGCCACGCTGCTGGCGGTCGCGCTGAGCTATTCCAATGGGGCGTTCGCCGATTCCGAGCAGCAGATCGACGCACGCATTGGTGCCTACCTCGCCAGCCAGCTCGATGACCACGCCGAGCGACAGGACTGGCAGAGCCCGCAGATCACCTACAAGCGCACCGCGCTGGGCACCAGCCGTACGCTGCCGACCTGCGCCTCGGCCCTGCAACTCGAACGCCTCGACGACGGCCAGGGCCTGCTCGAACGGCAGCGTCTGCAGGTGACCTGCCCTGGCGAAGACGGCTGGCAGCAGGTCAGCCTGGTGACACCCAGCGTACTGCTGCCGGTGCTGGTCGCCACCGCCGTGACGGATCGCGGCGCGCCACTGGCGGCCGAGCAGTTTCAGCTGCAGGAACAGGACGTCGCCAGGCTGCCGCGCGGTTACTATCAGGATGCCGATGAGGTCGCCGGGCAGATCGCCAAGCGGCGCATCAGGGCGGGTCAGGTGCTGACCCCCAATCTGGTTGCCCCGGCCCTGCTGGTCACGCGCGGGCAGACCGTGACCATGGTCGCGCGCCAGGGCGATATCCAGGCCAGCACCGCGGGCACCGCGCTTGAGGACGGGCAGATGGGACAGCTGATCCGCGTGCGCAATCAGGCCAGCGACACGGTGATCCGTGCCAGGGTAAAGGCCAAGGGCGTGGTGACGACACAGCGCCAGTGAGCCGTGAAACCAGCGTTCGATATCTGGCGCCATTTTTTTGCAGAAAATATTTAAGTCCCTGACGGCAGCTGTCGCCTTCACCGGTTAGCAGGCGCAAAGCCAGCTCCCAACCAACCGTCAGAAGGACGATTCGAAATGGCTCTGTCGATCCACACCAACTACGCATCCCTGGTCACCCAGTCGAACCTGAACAAGACCAACGGCAACCTGTCCACCGCGCAGCAGCGCCTGGGTACCGGCTACCGCGTCAACAGCGCCGCCGACGACGCCGCTGGCCTGCAGATCGCCACCCGCCTGAATGCCCAGTCCCGCGGCATGGACGTTGCCTCGCGCAACACCGGCGATGCCATCTCCCTGCTGCAAACCGCTGAAGGCGCCTTCACCGAAATCACCGACATCACCCAGCGCCTGAAAGACCTCGCCACCCAGGCCGCGAACGACACCAACAGCGCCGACGACCGCACCGCCCTGCAGGGTGAGTTCGATGCACTGGTCTCTGAAATCGCCAACATCTACGACAACACCACCTACGCTGGCGAGAAGCTGTTCAACGCCACCGGCGGCAAGCTCACCGACTCCGTGCAGTTCCAGATCGGCGCCACTGCCGACGAAAAACTGGAGTTCGACGTTTCCACCAAGCTGGGCGACATCGACACGCTGATCGGCACCGATCTGGCCGCAATGGACCTGAGCAGCGCTTCGGGTGCCGCAGACGCGATCACCGACCTGGCCTCCGCCCTGGATGATATCGGCTCCCTGCGTGCCGACTTCGGTGCCAACATCAACCGCCTGAACCACACCGCCAACAACCTGGCCAACATGAAGGACAACACCGATGTAGCCCGCGGCCGCATCATGGACGCCGACTTCGCTTCGGAAAGCGCCAACATGACCAAGAACAGCATGCTGATGCAGTCCGGTATTTCGATGCTGCGCCAATCCGGCCAGATGCCGAGCATGGTCATGTCCCTGCTGGGCTGATCCCGCCGCAGCGACACGCCCTCCAACGCCCCCGCCTTCGTGCGGGGGCGTTTTCGTTTGCGCGACAAAACCGGTCGTGTACCCCCCGTTGAAGTGACCGGGTCGGCAATTTTCAGCATCCATACTCGACAAAATGTCACAGCGATCATGCTAAAAAAGTTGCAGTGACGGTTTTACAACGCCAATATGCCGGCATTCACGGATGCAATACCTCCCGAAATGGATAAAGTTCAATCTCGCTTATGACGCTTTCTTCCCCTCTGGAAAACGACCTGGACGGCCCCTGCTTTCGATTGCAGGTCGGCGGCGCAGGCGGCGAGGCGTTGTTTCAACCGGCGCGCTACCTGCTGACGCTGGTCAACGGCGACCAGCACCGGCGAGTCGAGCTCGGCTATTCCGGTAGCCGCCTGCTGGAGCGGCTGTTGCAGGCACCGGGCGAAGTGATCGCCAGGGAAGATCTGCTGCAATACGCCTGGGCGGAACGGGTAGTCGGCCAGGGCAGCCTCAACCAGCAGATCTACACGCTGCGTCAGCTGCTGGGCGATGAACAGAAGCGCGACATCATCCAGACCCTTCCGCGTCGTGGTTACCTGCTCAACTCCAGCGCATTGCTGGAAACCCTGCAGCCTGCCACTGCGTCACCAGCGACGCCGCAAGCCCTGCCGAGCGAACCGGCCATGGCGCCGAGACCTCACCGGCTTCAGTTGCGCTGGCCCGCCGCGTTGATGGCCGCCGGCACGCTGCTGCTGTGCAGCAAGCTGGCCAGCGACAAGGAAAACGACCTGCAGCTGTATGCCACGCTGGGCCAGTTGAGCATTCTCTACGTAGCCCAGAGCCCGCGGCAGCTTGCCCAGCTGCAGCATCTGGCGCAGCCCGCGGTCAGTGGCCTGGCCGAGCTGAGCGAGCAGCCGCGCGTGGTCACGGTCACCGGCACCGGTGAATTCGTGCAGGTGCTCTGCCGCAACCCGAGCAGCCGACAGACCCACTGGCTGGAAATCCATCAATCACGGCTCAGTGCAGTGCCGGAACAACACCTGCGAAGCTGCCTGATATGACGCGTGGAAAAAAGATTCTGGTCTTCACCGGTACGCTGGCGCTGGCCCTGGTCACCCTGTCTCCCTGGTCCGCGGAAAGCTGCCTGCAGGGCCGCTACAGCAGCCAGGGTACCCTGCTGCTCGCCGATGGCAGCAGCACCCAGGTCAGCCATGCGATGCAATTCAGCGACCAGCGCTTCTACGGGCTCAGCCGCCAGCAGGGCCTGGTCGTGGAATTCAATGGCCGGGTGGAGAAACACCAGAAGGGGCATTACCAACTGGTGGTCGAAAAGGGCAACGCCACGGAGCTGGATGCCGGCGCCGACGACTACAGCCTGTTCACCCACCTGTTCACCCGTCGCGAAGGCTCGGTGATCAACCTGACCGCGATCGACGACTGCCTGTACGCCACCGAAACCAGCCAGGTCTATTGCCGCGACTGAGGCCTACAGCGCCTTGACGTCGGGCTTCGCCTCGGCGGGCCCGAGCAACTGCGACCCCTGCTCGCTGACCCGCGCACGCAGTGCCGTGCTGTCGAACAACTGCCGATACAGCGCCTCGGCCTGATCGGTCAGTAGGAGGATTTCCACCCGGCGATTGGCACCGTCCTCCGGCTGATCCGGCCGGATGGGCATGCCATCGGCATGGGCAGTGACCTGCAGTACCCGCGCCACTGCGATGCCCTTCTCGACCATCACCCGGCGCGCCTGCAGGGCGCGGTCGCCGGACAGGTTCCAGTTGTCGTAGCCGGAAATGCCACGAAACGCCGTGGAGTCGGTGTGCCCGCTGACGATCAGCTTGTTGTCGGCACCCGCCAGCACGGCCGACAGCCCGCCGAGCAAGGCCACGAAGTGAGGATCGATCTTCGCGCTGCCGCGGGCGAACATGAAGCGCTGCTGGTCGTCCTTGAGGATGATGCGCAGCCCCTGGGGCACGATTTCCACTTCCAGGTTGGCCTCGGCATCGAGCTGCTGCTTGATCTGCTCCAGCAAGGTGGCCAGCGACTGCATGTCGCTGGCGCTGCCGTAGTGCCGCACGGCCTGTGAATCACCCGCTTCGCCATTCTGCGCCTGGCCACCGGCGTACTCGTCCGAAGGCCTCTCGGGCTGTGGCCGAGGCACCGACACGCCGTCGAACTCCAGCGGCGTTCGGCTGGTGCCCTCGAATACCCCGGCACCGCCGTCGACCAGCGGATTGGTGAGCATGTCGCCCTGGGACGGGCTGGTCATTTCATTACGCGGGTTGACGATCCACAACACCATGAACAGCGCCATCATCGCCATGGTGAAATCGGCGAAGGCCACCTTCCAGGCGCCACCATGCCCCTCTTCATGGCCCTTGCGAGAACGCCGCTTGATGATGATCTCATGGCCCTGAGCGGCCCCACGCTTGCTCATGCGGCGTCCCTTTGATCCTCGAACTGGTTGACCCAGATCTCCAGCTGCTTGAACGCCGGCTTGACGTCCTGCTCGATCAGCTTGCGACCGGCGTCCACCGCCAGCAGCGTCGGCTTGCCGGCCACGTGGGCGACCAGTGTGGTACGCACGCACTCGAGCGCCGACAGCTCGGTCTTGATGCGCTGCGACATGGCATGGGACAGCGGCTCCATCAGGCAATAACACATGAAGATGCCCAGGAAGGTACCGACCAGCGCCGCCGCCACGTGGGCACCGACTTCGGCCACCGAGCCGCCGATGCTGCCCATGGTGATGATGATGCCCAGGATCGCGGCCAGGATGCCGAAGCCCGGCATCGCTTCACCGATCTTCTGCAGCGAGCGCGACGGCTGCAGCAGCGCATGCTCCATGGCCTCGAGTTCCTGCTCGAGAAAGCCTTCCAGCTCGTGGGCGCTGATCTTGCCCATGGCCATCAGCCGGAAGTTGTCGGCGATGAAGGCCATCAGGTTGTTTTCCTCGAGAATCAGCGGGTAGCGGGTGAACAGCTCGCTCTGCTCCGGCTCCTCGATGTGCTCGTCGAGCGCCTTCAGGCCACCCTCCTCGACCGTTTCCAGCAGTTCGTAGAGCAGCATCAGCAACTGGCGCTGAAACTCCTCGCCGCGCCGCTTGAGGACGAACACGCCCTTGATCTGGTGGCACATCTCAATCAGCACCTCCTTGGGATTGGCCACCACCAGGCTGCCCAGGCCGGCACCGAGGATGATGATCACCTCGGCCGGTTGCCAGAGCATGGCGATATCACCATGGGCCATGGTGTAGCCGCCCAGCACGCAGCCGATGATGATCAGCGAGCCCAGGATCTTCTGCATCGTTCAGTTCTCCGTGAGAAAGCGGCAAGCCTTGGCGATCGCCTGCTTGCTCAGTTGACAGACCCGGGCGTCGCTCACTTCGAGCACCATGGCGATTTCCTTGAGACTCAGCTCGTGCAGGTAATACAGGGTCAGCACCAGGCGCTCGCGCTCATCCAGGCGCGCCAGGGCCTGGGTCAGCAGGCGCTCGCGCAGCACCTGGTCCTCGGCGCTGCGGCTGCTGCCGGCCAGGCTTTCCTGGCCGTCCTGCAGCAGGCTGTCGAGGCTCTCGATGGCTTCGCTGGTTTGCGCCATCAGGTGATCCTGATAGCCCTGGGCGTCCAGGCCGGTGGCAGCCAGGATCTCGTTCTCCTGGGGCTCGCGGCCCAGCTTGCGGGTCAGCTCACGAATGCCGTCGCGCACCCGATGCGACTGTTGCCGCACGGTACGCGGGCGCCAGTCGAGGCGGCGCAGCTCGTCGAGGATCGCGCCGCGGATGCGCAAGCTGGCGAAACGCCCGAACTGCTCGTCAGGCTCGCCATAGCGACGCAGGCTGTCGAGCAGGCCGAGCAGGCCGATCTGTTCCATGTCTTCGCGATCGAGCACCTGGCTGGCCTGCAGAGCCAGTTGACGGACCACCCGCTTGACCAGCGGCAGGTAGCGCAGCAGCCACTGCTGCTCGGCGGCCGCCGACAGCGGCACGAACGCGACCGGCGCGTCGGCGTAGTGGTGGTCCAGGGCAGGCTGAGCGCTCATGGGCCGGCCTACTGCACGATCAGCTTGCTGACCAGCAGATTGCTGAACGGCACGCTGATATTGCGCGCCGCCAGGTCTTCACGCAGCACGCTTTCGAGTTTCGTCTGCAGGTCGCTGACGGGCAGTTCGCGCAGGGCATCGAACGACAGCGCGGAAAGATGAGACACCACCGAATTGCGCACCATGGGCTCCAGGCTCTCCAACTGCACCTTTTCGGTTTCCTTGCCGGCCTGCAGCGCCAGGTCGAGCACGAAGTAATGCTCGCGCGCGGTGCCGCGAACACTGACGATGATCTTGTCGATGGGGAAGAACTGGTACTCGGACGCCGCCACTTCGGCCACCGTGGCCGCTTCGGCTGCCTCCCCGGCTGGCGCGCTGGCCGCATGCACGCCCGCGCGCAGCATCCAGTAGTTGGCGCCCACGCCGCCCAGGGTGATGAGCAGGTTGAGGACCAGAATGATCAGCATCAGGCGCGGCATCGTCATGTTCGATAAATCTCAGTTCACGAAATTGCGGAAAAATGGGTAGCCACTGGCTGACCTATACGGTGATCAGCACGTCGCTGCGCGAGCCCCTGGCTTCTGGGCCCTGGTCTTCGTCCAGTTGCACGGCCTGGCTCGGTGATTCGTTTACCCAGGCGGGCGGCGCCTGCCGGCCCCGGCGGTCGTGCTGGGCATCGCCGCCGACCTGCACGCTGACATCGACGAACGTCTGCCCGACCAGGTCCTGGCGCAATCGCTCGCTGGTCTGCTGCAGCAGGCGAACCACGTCCGCCTGGCCAGCCTGGATCTGTACCTGCAGGCGCCCTGACTCATGGCTCAGCTGGATTTCCACGCGACCCAGCTCGGCCGGATCGAGGCGAATGGTGGCCTGCTGCAGGCCGTTGCGAAATTGCAGTTCGACGCTGTCACGCAGGGCACCGATCATGCGCTCGCCCCACTGCGCCTGAGGCACCTGGGCCAGGCTCAAGGTGCGTTCTGCAGGCGCTGCGCTGGCCGTCGCTGCTGCAACCGGTGCAGCGGCGCCAGGCACCGCGCCCAGGCCGACCACGACCGGCGCCAGCGCGGCGCGAGCAGGCTCGACAGGGGCGAGCTCGGTTTTGTGCAGAAGGGCTGCAACGCTGATTTCGTCCACTGGCCCAGCGCGTCCGGGCGTGGCTCGTGCGTCCGCCTCCGCCCGTGGATCGGGCCGAGGCACGGCCTCCTGACGCTGGCCCTTGTCCTCGACGCTTGCGCCACCTCGCAACGAGGGCGCGCCGGGCGGCGTAGTGACCACCGGCGGCACGGGCGCATTGCCGCCGCCAATGCGTGGCACTTCACGGACCTGCAACTGAGCCTCCAACTGACCGAACATGCTGGCGAGCCACTGCTCGGCTTCGCTACCGGGATCTTCGGCTGCATCCGGTGAAACCGGCACCTCGGGCTCTGGCGCCTGCACGGCGTCCTCTGCCAGCGGCCAAGCATCGAGCACCGACGGCGCAAGCACCTGTTCGGCATCGATCACGAAGGTCGCGCTGCCGGGGTGCGCCATCGCTTGCGCATCACCGCTCGACAACTCGGCGGCGGCCAGCGGCGCATCGCTGGCTGTGGACGCTGCCGCGCCCGGCAGGCCGGAAAGCACCGGGTTCATCACACGCCCTCTCCCCACAGTTGGCTCTGCTGATAGGCGCTGCGCCCTTCGGCGCGCTCCAGGTAATCGCGCAAGCGACTGCGCAGCCGCTCGCACTCGGCTTCGCAGCGCTGGCGGGCCTGGCCGTGCAGCACCTGCAGGCGCAGGCGCGCCTCGGCATGCCGTGCATCGCGCGGGCAGACATCGGCGCTGCTCAGGTAGCCCGCGATGTCGCGATCGACCTCGGCCAACGCCGGCCAGTCTTCACGCATCAGCACATCGGCCAGGGCGTCGTACAGCGCGCGCAGGCGCAGCACGTCGTCGCAGGTTTCAGCCGCGCTTGGCATTCACGCCCTCCCAGCCTTCGCGCAGCACGCCGAGCAACCCGGTGACCTCGTCCAGCCCTTCGAGCGAAAGCGTCACGCTGACGTCCGAGATGCGGTAGATGCAGTAGTCGTAGAGGCGTGCCAGGCCCTGCACCACTTCGCCACCATTGTCATGGTCGAGGGCGCCGTTGAGGCCGTTGAGAATCTGCAGGCATTTTTCCAGGGACTGGCCCTTCTGCTGGAAACGCCGCGCCTGGATATGACCGCGTGCGCGTGCCAGCTCGTCGAGCAAGCCGTCGAACAGTTGCAGCACCAGCTCGTAGGGCGATGCCGAAGCCGCACGGGCGTGCAGGTCAACGGCGCGGTAACTGTCGTAGCTGTCGTCGAAGGAGTAGTAGCTCATCAGAACATTCCGCCGGTCTGCTCCATGCTGATCTGGATCTGCATGAGGTTGGTGTACTGCTTCAGGTAGCGGCTGTAGTACTGCTCGTACTGGCGATCGATGTCGTCGAACTGTTTCTCGACACGCTTGATGGCAACGCCGAGGTTGTCCTTGCGCGCCTTGAGCAGTCCGTTGCCGCTGTTGGTGTACATCGCGATGTTCTTGTCGAGGCTGTCGATCAGGCTGTCCTTGCCGGTGAACAGCTTCTCGAAGGCCTCGGGCTCGGCGGCCACTGCCTTCTGAAAGCGCGCGGCGTCCAGGGTCAGCTTGCCATCGCGGTCGGCGCTGACGCCGAAATCGATCAGGCTCTTGCCATCGAAGGTGGCGCGAATCATCTGGTTCAGCGAGTTGTCGATGGCGCGCACGGTGGAATCACTGGCCAACGCGCCACGCTGGCCCGCTTCGCCGCCACTGCCGGTCAGGCCGTCGATGACCCCGGCCAGGGTGTTGTAGGCATCGATGAAGGTCTTGAGCTTGGCCTGGGTCGCCTCGTCGTCACGCTCTACGGTGAACGTCAGCGGTTGCTCGCCGCTGGCATGCACCTGGTTGAACGTGATGTTCACGCCCTCCATGAGGTTCTCGAAGGTATTGCTGGCGTTCTGCAGCAGCATCCCGCCTTCACCGCCCAGGCGCACCCGGGCATCGCGGGCGACCGAAAGCTCCTGGCGGTTGTCGGCGGCAGTGGCCAGGGCGGCATTACCGCTGACTGCCACGGAAATCGCCTGGGCCTCACCGCTCTTTTCGCTGTTGAGCACCAGCGTCACTTCGCCGCTGCTGCGTACCAGGGTGCTCTTGACCCCGGTGTTATCGCTCGCGGAATTGATCGCCTCGGAAAGCTCGGCCAGCGACAGGGTGCCGTCGCCGTTCTTGTCCGCGGCGCCGAGGTCGACCGTGAACGACTTGCCGTCCTGCCCCAGGGTCAGTGAGCCGCCCGCCGCCACGTCACCGTCGCGCAGCTGGCCGAAGGCCAACTGGTGGCTGCTGGCCAACTGCTCGACGAAGAACTGATAGGTGCCCGCGGCGGCCTTGCCGTCCAGGGTGGCCGTGGCCTGCTCGGGCTTGCTGAAGGTGCCGCTGTTGATCAGCATGCTGGCCTTGTTGGACTTGAGCCCGTACACCGCCGACTTGAAGGTCTTGAGCGCCGAATCCAGGGATGTCAGCGACGACAACTGCGTGCTGTAGTTGGTCTTGTTGCGCTGCGCCCGGCTCTCCGCGCCCTGGACCTCGTAGGTCGCCAGTTGCGTCGCCATCTGCTGTACGTAAGCTGAGTCTATGGCCATGTTCGAATCTCCACTGAAAGCTGTTTAGCAATTCCGGTGCCAGGGCCAGAAACCCCGTATTACGCGGGTTTCAGCCAACCGAGAGGTGAAACGATGCTTCCGCCCAGGCAGCCGGAGACGTCCGGCGGAAGCACTGCTTCCTTCCGCCTGCTGGAAGGGTTTGCGGATCAGTAAGCGGGCGGGCTGTAGAAGCCGTCGCCACGCTGGGGCTCGAGCAACTGGCAGAGAATCTCGTGCTGGCTGGCGAGTAGCTGGCCATTGACCTCGTTGAGCCGCTGGCACTGCTGGGCGATCTGCCCGAGCTGCGTCCACAGCGCCTGCATGTCGCGCCCGCGCGCAGTCGGATAAAGGGCGATGAAGGCCTGCATGCCGGCCTCGTCGAACGCCAGGCCGACGGCCTTCAATACCTTGACGCGGCGCCGGGCACGATCCTGCGCGCTGCCGAGCAGCAGCTGGATACGCTCGTTGAGCAGGTGCACGCCGTCGGTGTCGCAGCGCATCAGGCCATGACGCAACTCCTGCATCAGGCCGCGCAGGTAGACGTAGTCGTCCAGGTCCTGGTGCAGATCCTGCTCCATGGCCTCGAGCAGGCGTTCGCGCTGGCTCACGCCTCGCGAATCCCGTGGTAGATCAGAATGCCGCTGGCCAGGGCACCGGCGCTGCTGTCCAGGCTGCCTTCGCGCAGGGCCTTGCGCAGGCTCTCGACCTTGTCCAGGTCGACCTCGGGCAGCGCACGCAGCGCATCCTGCAGCTGCTCGAGCGGGCGAGCGTCGGCGCCGCCTGGCGCAGCAGGCGTGGACGTTGCCTCACGGGTACCGCGGCTGGCAGCCGCCGGCTCGCTGACGGGCGTCGGCGTGAGGTTCAGGTGGCGGTTGATTTCCATGTGATCGGTCCAGGTTTTCCGCTGTTATCGAGTAGAGGCGACTGGCGATGAAGGCCACTTAAGCCGGCAGACAATTTTTTTACCGGGCAGTCACGGCGCCTGGTTGCGCCACCAGGCCTGGGTGGCCAGGCCGTCCTGAATCTTCTGTTCCTGCTGCGCCAATTGCGCCTGCCATTGCTGCAGCTTGCCATCGAGCACCTGGGCCACCACCTTTTCGCTGCGCATGGCCGCCAGCAGTTCGCTCTGGATGCGCTGCAGCGCCTGCTCGGCCACATCCAGCTCGCGGCGTTGCAGCTGCAGCATCTTGTGCAGGGTCAGCTTGTACTGTTGCTGATTGCTGCGCTGCAGCAGCGTATCCACGCGAACCTCGAAGCCGCACAGCCGGTCGAGCCCACTGATGTTGTTGCGATAGCGCTGGCACAGGTTGCGCTGGTAAGCCACACGGCCCAGCACCTGGCGCACCTGATTGCCGCGCAGCGCCGCCAGGCGCTGCAGCACCTCGACCTGCTGCTTCATCGGATCAGCGCCTGCAAGCGGCCCTGGCTGTCCGCCAGGTCGGCGCCCTCACCCACTTCCTGACACAGAAAGCGCTGGATGGCCGGCGCAATCTGCACCGCTCGATCGGTCCTGGCATCCATGCCCGGCGTATAGCCGCCGAGGGGAATCAGTTCGCGAATCTTCTCGAAGGCGCCGTACAGCTCCTTGAGCTGCAGGGCCGCGCGGCGCAGTTCCACCGGCACCACCTGGGACATGCAACGACTCACCGAGGCGGCGATGTCGATAGCCGGATAATGGCCGACGTCCGCCAGGCGCCGCGACAGCACGATGTGCCCGTCGAGAATGGCCCGGGCGCAGTCGGCGATGGGGTCCTGCTGGTCATCGCCCTCGGCCAGCACGGTGTAGATGGCGCTCAGGCTGCCGCTGCCGGCCTCGCCGTTGCCGGCGCTTTCGACCAGCTCCGGCAACAGGCCGAACACCGACGGCGGGTAGCCCTTGGTGGCCGGCGGCTCGCCCAGGGCCAGGGCGATTTCCCGCTGGGCCATGGCGTAGCGCGTCAACGAGTCGACGAGCAACAGCACGTCCTTGCCCTGGTCACGAAAATAGGCGGCGATGCTGTGGCACAGCTCGGCCGCCTTCAAGCGCATCAGCGGCGACTCGTTGGCTGGCGCCACGACCACCACGGCCTTGCGCAGCCCTTCCTCGCCCAGCGAATGCAGAATGAATTCCTGTACTTCACGGCCCCGCTCGCCGATTAACCCGACCACCACCACATCGGCCTTGGTCTCGCGGGTGATCATGCCCAGCAGCACGCTCTTGCCCACGCCGCTGCCGGCGAACAGGCCGACGCGCTGCCCCTTGCCGAGGGTCAGCATGGCGTTGATGGCGCGTACGCCGACATCCAACGGCTCTTCCACCGGGCGTCTGCGCAGCGGGTTGACGGTCGGCAACTCCTGGGACAGCGAATCGCGCCCGGTCAGCTTGCCCAGGCCATCCAGGGGTTCGCCCAAGCCGTTGATCACCCGGCCAAGCCAGGACTCGTCGATCTGCAGCGACGCCTCGTCGGCGGCGGGAAACACCCGCGAACCCGCGCCGAGGCCCACGGGTTTCTTGAACGGCATCAGGTAGGTGATATCCCGGTTGAAACCCACCACCTGGGCTTCCAGCAGGCAGCCGTCGCCCTGTTCGATATGACAGCGCTGGCCGGTGGTGCGCTGGCACCCCAGGCTTTCCAGCAGCAGCCCGGATACCTTGACCAGGCGCCCGCTGACCTTGGCCAGGCGCACGCCGTCGAGCGAGCGCAGGGCTTCATCGAGCTTGAATTCACCCAGCTGTGCCATGGCCTCAGTCCTCGGTCAGTTCGAGGTGCTCGGCCAGGGTTTCCAGGCACGAGTCCAGGCGCTGCTGGCAGCCGATGTCCGCCTCGGCCTGGGCGGTGACCACACGGCACTCGCCGAGCGCCAGGCGCTCGTCGGCGACCAGCCGCCAGGTGGCCGCGCGCTCGGGGGCGAGATCACGCAGGCGCGCGTATTCATCGGGGTTGAGCAGCACCTTGACCTCGCCCTGCTCGCCCGGCATGCCGGCCAGGGCCTCTTCGGCGAGCGTCAGCAGTTGGTCCGGGTGCAGGGTCAGCTCGCAGCGAATCACCTGGCGGGCGACCTTGCCCACCAGTTCCAGCAGTTCCTGGCGGCGCTTGCGTTCCTGCTCGGCGGCGTGCTGCTGCAACTGCGCGTACAGCGCATCCAGCGGCCGGGCGGCCTCCTCGAAGGCCGTCTGACCATGGCGGCGGCCTTCTTCGCGGCCCAGGCGCAAACCCTCCTCGCGGCCGAGCTGCAGGCCCTGCTGGTGACCGGCATCGTGGCCCTGCTGCAAGCCCTCCTGATAACCCTTTTCGATGCCCTGCTGGAAACCGTCGCTCATGGCGCGCTGCACGCTGGCCGCGTCACCGCCCGACTCGAGGATGTCCGGGCAGCGTGGCGGAAAGCGATACGCCCGCCAGGCCTTGTCGTGGTCTCGACTGACTTTCACGCTCATGCCGTTCTACTCCACCGTCTGTTCGCGGAACAACTGCAGCTGGATGTCGCCCTGGGCCGCCATGTCGCGCACCACGGCCATGATGTCCTTGCGCACCTGCTCGATGCGGCTCATCGGCACCGGGCCCTGGCGCCGCTTGATCGACTCCATCTGCTGGGCCTGACGCTTGGGCATGACCGCCTGGATGGCCTTGGTGAGCGCCGGCTCGGCGCCCTTGAGCGCCACCACCCACTCTTCCATGGGCACGGCTTCGAGCAAGGCGGACAGCACGTCCGGGGTCTGCCGCGAGAGGATGAAGAAGTCGTACATTTCCTCCTCGATGCGGCCCACCAGTTGCTCGTCGTGGGAACGCAGCAGCTCGAACATCTGGTTTCGGTCACCCTTGAAGCGGTTCATGATGTCGGCCGCCTGCTTGAGGCCGCGCACCTGGGAGCCCTGGGCGGACAGCACCGAAAGGCTGCGGTCGATCAGCTGCTCCAGTTCGGCGATCACGTCGCCATTGACCTCGTTGAGGTTGGCGATGCGGTACAGCAGCTCGTCCTGGCGCTCGGCCGGCATGCACTCGAGCACGTCGCAGGCCATGCCAGGCGGCAGGAATGCCAGGAACACCGCCTGCATCTGCGCGTGCTCCTTGGCCAGCATGGCGGCGAACTGCTTGGGATCGAGCCACTCCAGGCGCGCCATCTTGGCGCGGATTTCCTCGCCGTAGATGCTGTCCAGCAGGTTGCGGGTGATCTCGCTGCCCAGGGCCTTGCCGAGCATCCCGGAGAGGTAGCTGCGCGACGCCCCCTTGATGTTGCTCTGTTCCTTGTAGTCGTCGAAGAACCGCCCGATGACGTCGGAAACCGTGGCCAGTTTGATGTTCGACAGGCGCGCCATGGTCTGGCTGATGCTGATGATCTCCTCGCGCGAGAAGTGCCGCAGCACCCGCGAGGAAATGTCGTCGCCCATGCTCAGCATGAGGATCGCCGCCTGCTCGGTAGAGCTCAACGCACGCGCCCTCGGTTTGAGCTCGCCAGCCTTGCTGCTGGCAGCCTTCTCAACCGGCTGCACCGAGTTCTTTGTCATTGCGCCCTACCCATTGTTTGATGACTTCCGAGACGCGCTCGGGATCGTTCTCGGCAAGCATCCGCAGGTGTTCGATCTGGTGTTCCAGGCCCGAGCCGGGCGCCGGCAGGCGAATTTCCGACAGCGGATTCAACTCGCTGAACAGCTTGGCCGGATCACGCTCGCCGCCCACCCGCGCGAGCAGGCGCCCGGCCTGCTCGCTGGCCAGCATCGCCGGCAATTCGCCTTCGCCCTCTGCCCCTGCATCCGCGTTTTCCGCCTCGCGGTCCGGGCGGGCGATCAGCCCGCGCACGGCCGGGCGAACCACCAGCAGCACCAGCAGCAGGCTGATCAGCGCGAACACGGCGATCTTCACCCACTCGTGCACGTTGGGGTTTTCCCACCAGGCGAGGCCGGCGTTGGCCGACTCGTCCGCCGCGGCCGGAGTGAACGGCAGCACGCTCAGGGTCAGCACATCGCCGCGCGCCTGGTTGAAGCCGACCGCACTCTTGACCATCGCCTCCAGCTCGCTGCGCGCCTCGGCCGTCCAGCCACCTTCAGGGGCGGCCTGGGCATTGAGCACCACGGCCACGCTCTGCTGCTGCAGGCGATAGGGTGCGTGGCGCACGTGAGTGACGCTCTGGTCGTAATCGAGCTGACGATTGGATTCCTTGCGCAGCGACGTCGCGGCCTTGTCCTCGGGCGGTGCCGGCTGCGCGGCCTGACCGCCCTGGGCCGCCTGGCGCTGGGCCTGGGTGTTGGCCGGCGGCGTGTTGCTCAGCGAGCCGGGAACACCCAGGGCCAGTTGGTCGAGCACGCTTTCGTCGCGGGTCACCTCGTTACGCAGCCGCGGCTCCTGGCCGTAGGTCTGCAGGGTTTCCTCGCGCTGGCTGAAGTCGATATCGGCGGACACGCTGAGGCGATAATTGTCGCGGCCCAGCACCGGGGTCAGCACTTCCTCGACATTGAACGCCGCCTTGCGCTGGTAATCCTCGATCACCTGCCAGGTGCGCTGCGGGCCGCCCCAGCCTTCCAGGTCACGGGACAGCAGCGTGCCGTGCTGATCGACGACGCGCACGTCCTTGGCATCGAGCTGGGGCACGCTGCCGGCCACCAGGTTGACCACCGCGGACACCTGCTCCGGCTCCAGGCGATACCCCGGCGCCAGCTGCAGCATCACCGATGCCTTGGTCGGCTCGCGGCGGGCGATCACGAACGAGTTGTTCTCTTCGCGCGCCAGGTGAACCCGCGCCTGCTGCACGCCCTGCAGCGCCATGATGGTCTGCGCCAGCTCGCCCTCCAGGCTGCGTTTCAGGCGCACGTCCTGCATGAACTGGCTGGTGCCCAGTGGCTCGTCCTTGTCGAACAGTTCGTAGCCCGCCGGCAGCGACACCTTGACGCCCTTGGCCGCCAGCAACAGCCGCGCCCGCGCCACCTGCTCATCGCTGACCAGCACCTGGCCGCTCTGCGGATGCAGGCGATAGGGAATGCCCTCGCCTTCCAGCAGGGCGATCACCTCGGCAGCGGGAAAGCGCTCACCGGCGCCGTACAGCGGGCGCAGGTTGCCCTCGCCCTTCCACAGGTAGTAGACGACGCCCAGTGCCAGCAGCGCAGCGATGGCCGCCATGCCTGCCAGGGCGATACGCGGATCGGCCCTGAGGCGCTCCAGCAGCGGATTGCTTCTGATGGTTTTCAGTACGCGTTGCGGCACCTGGCCTCCTTACAACGGCATCTTGATGATGTCGTCGAACGCCGTGCTCAGCTTGTTGCGTACCTGCAGCAATGCAGAGAACGCCACGCTGGCCTTCTGGCTGTCGACCATGGCACCGACCAGGTCATCGCTCTGCCCACGCTCCACGGCAGCCACCGCCGAACTCGCCTGGTGCTGCTGGGCGTCGATGGCCCGCAGGTTGGCGGCGAAGCTGTCGGTGAAGCCCTGGGGCTCGGCCGCCGGGCGAATGCCCGCGCCCTGGCTGAGGCCCTTCATGGCCTCCATGCGTGCCAGCATGTCCTGGCGTATCGAATCGATCGAATTCATCCACGGCTCTCCAGCGGCGATCAGAACGGAATGTGTACGCCCTGCTCGCGCATGGCGCTCAGGCGGTAGCGCAGTGCCCGGGTACTCATGCCCAGGCTCTGCGCGGCTTTGGTCTTGTGGCCGTCGAAGCGGCGGATGGTATCGAGCACGTGCTGGTATTCGGCCCACTTGCCACTGGCGCGTAGCGCCGCGCGGCCATCCTCACCCGCATCCGGCTGCATCGCCGCGGCGATGTGGATGCCCGCTGCCGGCACGCTGCCCGGCACCTCCAGGCCAAGGTCGGCAGGCTGGATGAACAGGCCATTGCGCAGCACCAGCGCGCGTTGCACGGTGTTCTCCAGCTCGCGCACGTTGCCGGGCCAGTCATGGCCGAGCAGCGCACGGCGCGCCGAATCGGTGAGCAGTTCTTCGCCTTCGCCCGGCGCGTGGCTGGCGATGAAGCGGCTGACCAGCGGCAGGATGTCGTCACGCCGCTCACGCAGCGGTGCGATGTGCAGGGGCAACACGTCCAGACGGAACATCAGGTCGGCGCGAAAACGCCCGGCGGCCACTTCCTGCTGCAGATCGCGGTTGGTGGCAGCGATGATGCGCACGTCCAGCGCAATTTCCCGGCGCCCGCCAAGGCGCTCCACCCGCTGCTCCTGCAGCACACGCAGCAGCTTGGCCTGCAGCGCCAGGGGCAGTTCGCCGATTTCATCGAGCAGCAGCGTGCCGCCGTTGGCCTGTTCGAACTTGCCGGCCTGCGCGCTGACGGCACCGGTGAAGGCGCCACGCTCGTGGCCGAACAGGATGGACTCGAGCATCTGCTCAGGGATCGCCGCGCAGTTGACCGCGACGAAGGGCGCCTCCGGGCGCCCGGAGCACCGATGGATATAGCGCGCCATGCGCTCCTTGCCGGTTCCGGTTTCGCCGCTGATCAGTACCGGCGCACGGGTCAGCGCCACGCGCTGGGCCATGGCCAGCAGGCGGCGACCGGAAGCGGAATGACAGACCAGCTCGTCGGCGCTGCTGTCGGCGAGCGCCTGGCGCTGCAACAGCGTGGCGACCTGCTGCTCGCTGAACGGCGACAGCAGGTAATCGACGCAGCCGCCTTCGAGCAGCAGCGCCGCCTTTTCTTGGTCGGCGTAGTCGACCACCGGAATCAGGGTCAGGCGCGGATACCGCAGCAACCAGCTCCGCACCTGTTCGCTCAACGCCTGGGCGCACCCCATGGAGGCGAACAGGAAGACCAGGCTGGCCCGTTCCAGGTGGGCGGCCTGCACGCCGTGAAGGTCGGCGCAGCGCTGCACCTGACAACGTTGGGTCGCCAGGGCATCGAGCAGCGCGCCGTGAAATGCCCCCTGGCCAACGACCAGAACCCGTCGACTGTCCGTGGCGGCCGCGAACACGAGAGGTTCGCAATGACTGACTGGACGATTCATTTCAATCCCTCCCTGCTGGCGGTGGTGAAAAAAATTTCGTGGTGCGTGAACCAATGACTTAATCGCCGATCAGAACAGGTCGCCCTCCTACATTTGGGCGCCCTGCCGTTCGGGCGGAAGGCAAAATTAGCCAATTGCCCGCCAAGCGCTGAATCAGTTCCCGTCAAAACCCGTCAAGCGGCGCCAATAACGCCTCAAGACGTCTTTTGATATCTCTTGATTTAACCTCAAAGCCCCGTCGCTCCTAGACTCGCCCCTCACTTCAGGTATGCCGCCTTGGCCACGTCAAAGGCGCCGGCAACTCCGTGCCCAGGCATGTGATTGCTGCCCTGTCTCTCCGATTTTTTGGAAAAGTGCGGTTTGGCAGATGCTCGGTAATTCGAAAATCCACCACGATGTTCAGCCTGATCAGTTGCTGCGGCTCAAGCCGCACAAACTCGGTCGGCACTATCACCGCATCCCGAATTACATCCGGGAAACGTCGGGCAAATACCCGCGCCTGGTCAGTGACTATTTCCTGCGCAACTACCGCATCAACCTCGAACTGCAGGGCGTCGACGTGCTCGAGCATTTCAAGTGCCCGGCCGAATGCACCTATCGCAGTGCCCACGGCAAGGTCGGCTTCGCCATCGAGCGCAGCCTGCTTACCGAAGCCCTGGAGTGTTACTACGGCGGCACGTCGCTGCCGGGTGGCGAGATGCCCCCGGAAAGCTCGTCCGAGCAGCGCATGCGTGATCGCCTCGGCAGCGACGTGGTGCACCTGTTGCTGCGCGCGCTGCTCGCCGGCGAAGACCCCGGCAAGCTCAGCCACCACGACAGCACCTATGACGAGGTGCAGTGGGAGTACCAGGCCGAGTTTCGCTACATCAGCCATATCACCGGCACCCAGGCTTCGCTGTACCTGTATCTGGATGCCCAGCTGGTCGACGAACTGACGCGCCGCAACAGCCCGCCCCCGGCGCGGCTGAACGGCAATCCTGCGCAGCACATCCAGCAGTTGCCGGTGCAGCTCGATTGCGTGCTGGCGCGCCTGCGCATGCCGCTGTTGCAAGTGCTCAACCTGAAACGCGGCGACATCCTGCCGATTCGCCTGGCGGAGCGCTGCGATATCGAGATCAACCAGCAGAAGCTGTTTCGCGGCACCGTTTTCGAGGAAGACGGCGCCCTTTTCCTGACATCCCTCGAGAGCGTGCAGACCCCATGAGCGGCCCGATTTCCGACAGCGAACTGGACAACCTGATCAACGACGACCTGGCCGGCGCACCGGCAGAGAGCGGCGCTCCCGCCCGCGAGCTGGGCCAGGACCTGAGCTTCTTCGGCAAGATCCCGGTGGACGTCAGCCTCGAAGTGGCTTCCACCCGGGTGTCGCTCAAGGAACTGATGGAGGTCGATACCCACAGCGTGATCGTGCTCGACAAACTAGCCGGAGAGCCACTCGACGTGAAGGTCAATGGCGCGCTGTTCGCCAAGGCCGAAGTGGTGGTGATGAACGGCAATTACGGCCTGCGCATCGTCGAGTTGTGCGGCAACGGCCTCGACGACCTGGCTCCATGACCGCATCCCGTGTCGCCCGCCTTGGCGGGCTGGCCCTGGCGCTGCTGCCTCTGAGCGTGCAGGCGGCCAACGGTGACATCACGCTCTTGAGCCTGAACGACACCGAAAATGGCCAGGACCTGAGCGTCAAGGTACAGATCCTGGTACTGATGACGCTGCTCGGCCTGCTGCCGGCCATGCTGCTGATGATGACCTGCTTCACCCGCTTCATCATCGTGCTGGCCATCCTGCGTCAGGCCATCGGCCTGCAGCAGAGCCCGCCGAACAACGTGCTGATCGGCATCGCCCTGTGCCTGACCCTGCTGGTGATGCGCCCGGCCTGGCAGGAGCTTTACGAGAATGCCTACCAGCCCTTCGAGACCGACCAACTGACGCTGCCCGAGGCGCTGGACAGCGCCAAGGGCGTGATGGCGCGCTTCATGCTCGCGCAGACCAACAAGAACTCGCTGGTCACCATGGTCGAGCTGGCCGGCGAGACCATGCCCGAAGATCCGACTACCCTGGATTTCTCGCTGATCCTCCCGGCGTTCGTGCTCAGCGAGCTGAAAACCGCGTTCCAGCTGGGGTTCATGATCTTCATCCCGTTTTTGGTCATCGACCTGGTGGTGGCCAGCGTGCTGATGGCCATGGGCATGATGATGCTCTCGCCGATGATGATCTCGCTGCCCTTCAAGCTCATGGTGTTCGTGCTGGTGGACGGCTGGACACTGATGATGGGCACCCTCGCCACCAGTGTTCAACCCTTCTAGGTTGCCGCCATGCTGACGCCCGACACCGCTGTTTCCATCGTCGCCAACGCCGTGCACATCACCGCCCTGGTGGTCTGCGTACTGGTCGTGCCGAGCCTGCTCGGCGGCCTGCTGGTGAGCATTTTCCAGGCGGCCACGCAGATCAACGAACAGATGCTGAGTTTTCTGCCGCGCCTGCTGATTACCCTGGGCATGCTGGTGTTCGCCGGCCACTGGATTCTGCGCACGCTGAGCGAACTGTTCATCGAGAGCTTCCAGCAGGCCAGCCGTCTGGTCGGGTAGACGTACGTGCCCGCCGAAGCCTCCGTCTACCAGTTGTCGCAACTGCTGCTGACCCTGCAGGGCTATTGGGCACCCTTCTGCCGGCTGCTGGCGTTCTTTGCCGTGGCGCCGATGTTCGGCCACCGCGCCCTGCCCGTGCGCGCCCGGGTCGTGCTGGCGTTGCTGGCCAGCATCGCCCTGGCCCACAGCCTGCCGCCGCTGGACTACTTCGAGCCGCTGTCGGTGCGCGGCCTGCGGGTGGCCTTCCAGCAGCTGGCCATCGGCGCCCTGCTGGGCCTGTCGATGCAACTGGTGTTCACCGTGTTCACCCTGGTCGGTGAAATCATCTCCACCCAGATGGGCATGAGCATGGCGCGCTACAACGACCCGGTGAACGGCGTGTCGTCGTCCTCCATCGTCGCCCAGGTGTATTTCATCCTGCTGCTGTTCCTGTTCTTTTCCATCGACGGCCACCTGCTCGGTATCAGCGTGCTGTACCAGAGCTTCGTGCACTGGCCGATGGACGAACCCCTGCCCTACGCCGGCTTCATGGCCTTCGCCCAGTCGCTGAGCTGGATGATCGCCGCCGCGACCCTGTTCACCCTGCCCATGGTGTTCTGCACCATGCTCGTGCAGTTCTGCTTCGGCCTGCTCAATCGCATTTCGCCGGCGATGAACCTGTTTTCCCTGGGCTTTCCACTGTCGATCATCACCGGCCTGCTGTGCATCTACATGACGCTCGCCGACGTGCCCCAGCACTATCTGCACCTGACCCGCCGCCTGCTCGATGACCTCGGCACCCTGATGGGAGGCGGCCTGACATGAGCGACCAGAGCAGCCAGGAAAAAACCGAACAGCCCACGCACCAGAAGCTCAAGAAGACCAAGGAAGAAGGCCAGGTCGCGCGCTCCAAGGACCTGTCCACCACCATTACCCTGCTGGCCACCCTGCTGACCCTCAAGTACAGCGTCGGCTGGTTCTACACCGGCCTGCAGGACAGTTTCGCGCGTACCTTCGTCAACCTGCAGCCGGGCCAGCTCGGCCAGGACGACCTCGAGCAGTTCCTGGCCCATAACCTGATGCTGTTCGTCATGCTGCTGGTGCCCCTGGGGCTGACCAGTCTGCTGGTGGTGGTGTTTTCCATGATCCCTGGCGGCTGGGTGTTCGCCAGCAAGAACTTCGCCTTCAAGGCCTCCAAGCTCAACCCGCTCAGCGGCCTGAAGCGCATGTTCTTCTCGGCGCAGAGCTGGACCGATCTGTTCAAGTCCCTCGGCAAGATCCTCGTGCTGGGCCTGCTCGCCGCCTACCTGGCGCGCGACGTGGTGACGCAACTGACGGCCCTGCAGCGCAGCGACGTGTACACCGCCATCGCCGGCGCTTTGAACCTGGCGATGAACACCGCACTGATCCTGCTGGTGGTATTCATCCTCTTCTCGCTGATCGACATTCCCCTGCAGCGCCTGCTGTTCCATCGACGCCTGCGCATGAGCAAGCAGGAGATCAAGGAAGAGCACAAGAACCAGGAAGGCCGCCCCGAGGTCAAGGCGCGCATCCGTCAGGTGCAGAAGCAGATGCTGCATCGCCAGATCAGCAAGGTGATCCACGAGGCCAACGTGGTGATCGTCAACCCCCAGCACTATGCGGTCGCCTTGCGCTATGACAGCAGCAAGGCCGAAGCGCCCTACGTGATCGCCCGCGGCAACGACGACACCGCGCTGTACATCCGCGAACTGGCCCAGCGCCACGGCCTGGATCTGGTGGAGATTCCGCCCCTGGCCCGGGCCATCTACTTCACCACCCAGGTCAACCAGCAGATTCCCACGGCGCTGTACAAGGCGGTCGCCCAGGTTCTGACCTACGTGCTGCAACTCAAGGCCTGGCGCCAGGGGCGCCGTCGTCGCCCCGAGCTGCCGGGCAACCTCCCGATACCCGAAAGCCTTGCCAACAGAGGCCTGTCATGAAACCACTGCAACACGTCGCATCGACACTGAGCAACGGGCGCCTCGGCATTCCCGTGGTGATCCTGTCGATCCTGGCGATGATCATCCTGCCGCTGCCGCCGTTGCTGCTGGACATCCTGTTCACCTTCAACATCGGCATCGCCGTGCTGGTGCTGATGACCAGCCTGTCGTCGCGCAGCCCGCTGGACTTCTCGCTGTTGCCCACGGTGATTCTCGTCACCACCCTGATGCGCCTGTGCATGAGCGTGGCCTCCACCCGCGTGGTGCTGCTCGATGGCCACACCGGCTCGGGCGCAGCGGGCAAGGTGATCGAAGCGTTCGGCCATGTGGTGATCGGCGGCAACTTCATCGTCGGCATGATCGTTTTCGTGATCCTCACCATCGTCAACTTCATGGTCATCACCAAGGGCGGCGAGCGGATCTCCGAAGTCACCGCGCGCTTCACCCTCGACGCCCTGCCCGGCAAACAGATGGCCATCGATGCGGACCTCAATGCCGGGCTGATCGATCAGGCCGAAGCCAAGAAGCGCCGTGTCGAAGTGGGCAAGGAGGCGGACTTCTACGGCGCGATGGACGGCGCCAGCAAGTTCGTGCGCGGCGACGCCATCGCCGGCATCCTGATTCTGCTCATCAACCTGTTCGGCGGCCTGGCCATCGGCGTGTTCGTCCATGGCCTGGCCGGCGGCGAAGCCTTCCGCCTGTACGCACTGCTGACCATCGGTGACGGCCTGGTGGCGCAGATTCCGGCGCTGCTGCTGTCCACGGCGGCGGCGATCATCATCACCCGGGTCAACGAGAGCGCCGAGATCACCAGCCTGGTGCGCCGGCAGATGCTCGCCTCGCCCCAGGTGCTGTACACCGTAGCGGCCATCCTGTTCATCCTGGCGCTGGTGCCAGGCATGCCGTTCGTGGCCTTCGGCAGCTTCGCCGCGCTGATGGCCTTCATTGCCTGGCACGTCTCGCGCAACGCCCCACCGATCGAGGGCGAGGTGCTGGAGCAGACCCAGGCGCTGAGCAAGGCGATGGCCACCGAACGCGCCCAGAACCTGGCCTGGGAAGACATCCCGCTGGTCGAGCGACTGTCGGTGTCACTGGGCTACAAGCTGGTCGGCCTGGTCAACGAGGAAGGTGGCGCGCCGCTGGTCCAGCGGGTGCGTGGCGTACGCCAGACGCTTTCGGAAAGCCTCGGCTTCCTGCTGCCGGAGGTGAACATCCGCGACAGCCTGCGCCTGAAGGCCAACCAGTACCAGATTCTGGTCAACGGCGAGCGGGTAGACAGCGGCGAGCTGCATGCCGACCGCCTGATGGCGATTCCGGCACCGGAACTCTACGGTGAAGTGGACGGTATTCTCGGCACCGACCCGGCCTACCGCATGCAGGTGGTGTGGATCCAGCCGGCGGACAAGTCGCGCGCCCTCAACCTGGGCTATCAGGTGATCGACTGCGCCAGCGTGATCGCCACCCATCTGAACAAGGTGATCCGCGAACACCTGCCCGACCTGTTCAAGCACGACGACGTCGAGCACCTGATGCAGCGCCTGACCGTGCAGGCCCCCAAGCTGGCCGAGAACATCAAGGCGCAGCTCAGCTACAGCCTGCAGCACCGCGTATTCCGCCAACTGCTGCAGGAGCAGGTACCGCTGCGCGATATCGTCAGCATCGCCTCGACCCTGCTCGAATCCAGCGAGACCACCAAGGATCCGTTGCTGCTGGCCGCCGATGTGCGCTTCGCCCTGCGTCGCAGCATCGTCTCGGCCATTGCCGGTGAGCGCCAGGAACTGGCCGTGTTCGTGCTCGACAACAGCCTGGAAAACACCCTGCTCAGTGCTCTGTCCATCGCCCAGCAGGCCGGCCCGGTCAGCCTGGACAACATTCCGGTGGAGCCCAACCTGCTCAACCAGTTGCAAAACACCATGCCGGTGGTCAAGGAGCGCCTGCGCAAGGAAGGCCACCCGCCGATCCTCACCGTGATGCCGCAACTGCGCCCGTTGCTGGCCCGCTATGCGCGGGTATTCAGCCCCGGTTTGCACGTGCTCTCGCAGAACGAGATTCCCGAGCGCGTCGGGGTGAACATCCTCGGCACACTGGGGTGAGATATCAGGGCGGCGTGGCCGGTATACCGCGGTCGACGCGCAGGCGCTCGACGAACGCCACGTAGTCATGGCCGGGCTGCAGCAATTGCAGCCCGAGCTCCTGATGACCACTCTGCGGGTTTTCCCGCACCCACAGGCAGGTGGCGTCGAGCTCCACCTGGGTCATGCTGCCGTCACCCGCGCGCATGCGCAGGCTCAGGCCGAGCTGTGCACCCACCTCCACCGGCAGGTCGCAGATCAGCCGCAGACCGTCTTCGCAGACGTCACGGGCATAACCGATGAGCTTGCCGGAGTGGCGGTCGCTGACCTTCACCCGGAACAATGAACGAAACATGATGCGGCTGTATTGACGCATGGCCCTGCCAACGTATGGGAGTCAGCCATACAGAGCGACCCGGCTGCCCCGAAACTTAAATGCCTGGGCAGAAGATGGCAGATCGGCAGGTTGGTCAGGGCGTATCGGGATAATCGAACTCGAACACCCGGACCACTTCCGAAGCATGCCAGGAGGCGGCCGCGACGCCGTCGGGGGCGCCGTCGAAACGGCCCAGGCGGGTGACGCACTCGAAGAACCCGGTGCG
>JAAIGE0100180379.1_pt1 | contig 35776 bp, 42 predicted proteins | sample 6487951 | NCBI WGS metagenome assembly JAAIGE01 (sample SAMN13974128, study PRJNA590717) | phyllosphere metagenome | biome: tomato field; feature: multiple bacterial spot infested tomato fields; material: tomato leaves; isolation source: leaves from tomato fields | host: Solanum lycopersicum ...
CCGGCCTCGCCTGGTGGTTTACCCCTTCGCTAAGTTTTACGAATGTCGACGTTCCCAAAGCGGTGCTGGAGCAGTTCTCCAACAGCAGCACCTGGGTTTCCTCATCGGGTGAAAACGTAGGCACTGGCATAGCAGCTATAAGCGGGACTATGAGCGAGTGGGTGCCAACATTTGGAAAGTTTGTTGGCGTGATCGCGTTATTGTGGGGCCTAGTCATGGCTGTGGTGAGACAGTCAATGGTGGCTGGAATGGCGGGTGTATTTATTGCCGTTGTAACAAACTTTGGTGTCACCGCCGCCTTTGACAATGTCATAGGAGGGTCCAGAGGAGCTGACACCAGCGGCGTAGCCACCCGTACATATCCGTCAGATCGGGCCCGATTTATTAGCGCTGTGAACGCCAGAGATGGTGTGGCGGCAGAGAAGTTATTTGCCTATATCTTGGGCCCCATCAGCAGCAAAAACTACGTTTTGGCCCAGATTGCCTACCTAGACTCCTCGCAAAATGACTCCGCCCGCCTTGCAGCTGTTGCCAAAGCAAAATCACTACTAATAGACCTTGATAAAAGTCCCTCGGAAGGACTCGAACCGGCGGTCCTCTACGTTTTAGACACTTTCGCAAATGGCAGAACGACAAGTCAGATTGCAAGGGATTACGAGAGTGAGCGCATGGCTTCAGTCGCCTTGATGAATGCATTTCGAACTGGAAGCTCCACCACAGGAGCCGTAGTGGGACTTTTAGGACTATGCCTGCTTTGCATCGGCAGGCTGCTCAGCAACCGTGTCTACCGTATCAAAAACTACATCGGTTGGGTGGATGAGGCGGAGGATGAGAACTATCAAAAATAACTAGCTCAGCGTATTGGTACGCGAACTGTATCCATGCGCGGAAATACTGAGAAAAATCAACAGTCTTGAGTCCACCTTTACCACGGATGCCTAAATATGACGATCACAAACCAGAGCCCAATGGAAGTCTTGGTCAATGATGTAAAAGTTGGCGAGATCAATTGCAAAGATTGGGACAGCCTCAAGCAACGCGCCAGAAGCAACAAGCGGACTTATATTACTCAGGTTGTCAGCTTTCTCATGGCGCTAGCCAAGCAACTGATGAAAAACTGCGTAGCTCTGCCGATGGCAATTCTTGCTGTTATCTCTCTATTCGCGATCGGCTCGCCGCAATCATTCAATTCAGTGGTCACTACAGATCCGGCAAGCGCTTTCCGGGCGCTCTGGAACTATTCCATCGCAGTCCTTCTGCTTTCAAGTTTCGTCAAAATGCTTTTACTCGGCGGCAGCACGGTTTTTCGGAATGCTTTCGACGAAGAAGCGTTCCGGCTATTGCGCCTGCACGTGAACTGCCCAGCCACCGGCACAATCGAGCTGCGTAAGAAGCAACATTGATCCCCAGGTAACCGGGCCGCTTAAACAGCGGCTCGTCATTACCTGAGGCTAGCGACGATGGCTTATGAACGATTCCCTAAGCGACAGAGTTGAAGACCATTGCGACCGATGAAGGGAGAAGCTCTCAGGCCATCAGAGCGGTCGTCCAATTTCCATAGGCACCCCTTCTTATCACGCAGCACGCGCCCCTCCTCCACCGGTACCGAGTTCACTGCGAACTTTTCCCAGGCATCACTTAAAAGCAGTTCAGTGCGCCGATCGCTCAACGCTTTGGAAAACTCAGTGCGGGACAAGAGAGGCGATATCTGCGGATTCAGCTTGCTCCATTCCTCATACCCAGGACAGGCCTTATGTGTCAAACACCCTTGAAGCTGGATCTCCTGACCGTACTCACATCGGTGCAGTGCTTGGTTGCTTGCCTGGTAAGCCAAGACTGACTGCCCTTGTGAACTCGTGACGAATTCTGACCTGAGTAGCTGGGAACATTGCTCCTCGCCAGCGTGAGCGACACTCAATTGATCAAACTGAAGGAACAGTACAGCTACCGCTACTAGGGCAACCCATTTTCTTTGCATTTGTTTTATCGCCTCGTTATTCGAACCCGATGCCGCTCTCACAGCAGACGTCAGCCAGTGTAAGGGACCGGCTTGCCGATTACATTCCAATAGGGGGGCACCAAATTCGCCTGTAGCTCAGCAATACCAAGTCATGTTCGTCATCACCATCAACAAGACCAACCAACATTCCTTCCACAAGCAAACACCGAGGTATTCACCATGCATGACGCCCCAGAGCTCAAATCGGATGAACCTAAGAGCAGCAAGCTAGCTAAGGCAGTGGCCGCCGGCATCGTTGCCGTAGTGGTAACAGCTAGTAGCTTTACTCTCTGGGCCAGCGTAGGGATCTATAATTCCTACGAAGCCGCATCAATCGCAGAAATTCAAGCTGCCGCAGCAGAGTCAGCTTGTGCAAGAACACACTTAAGTAATGCAAACCGTAATGCTGTTGAAATTCGCCGGCGGGACCTGACGAACCTTACAAAGGTCTGCCCATCGATCGATCAACAGGCGAAAGCCTTCAACCCGCAACCTTCCAGCGGTTGATTTAACCCGATTCACCCAACCTGCCCCTCCCGGGCAGGTTTTTTTTACTCAAAAAATGTTCGGTGCCTTCCTCGCGTGCTCTCCAGGAAGCGCTGGACGCCGTCGGCGTTTGTAGTGTCTGGTGTTAGGCATCTCGCTAAGCAAACTTAAAACGGCCAGGCAACGAAATGCTGGGGCCTCCCGCTTCTAACGAGGAAATATCGCCATGAAACCAAATAGCACTCCAAGCCTCAAAGTTGCTGACTTCCGTCGGAAGACGGACCACTTGGAGCGGAAGGTGAATGACTACCACGCTTGCTGCTCAGCAGATGAAGTGCAGTCCTGGAAAGAGTCCACTCTACGCGTGCTCGAGGAAGTACAGAGCCTGACATGTTCAAGGGCGACCTCCAGTGATCTCGACTGGCATGCAAAAGCAATTACCAAGGTGAAAGCATTGCTTGATTCCGCAGACACGCGGATCGCGGATTACAAAATGAAATCTGCTGCGAAGTCAGCATCAGTTAAGACCACTCCGGCGCCTCTGAGGCTCTTGGAGAAGAGAACGCAGCACTAGGCTGTGATTATGGTGCCTCCGGACCTCCAAAGACCACCACGCCCCGTACAGCAATCGCTGTCGGGGCGTTTCTATGGGATCGTATTGAGTCACGTTGTTCATCACCGAGGGTTAGGACAACTCACCCAGGGGAAGTACATGTCAATCATCGAGTCAAACATCGTCGCCTTACTTCGCAACACATCGCAAATCTACGTCGGCGAAAGCAGGTTCACCGGTAAGCAAGTGTTCCTTGTTGAGTCAAAAAGCGAAGGCTATGTCTATGAGCTGCGTGGTGATGCCAACACATCTGACCATTACGCTGCACTGGTGAAGGAATTCGGTGCGGAAGTCAGCAAGCCTGACTCGCCGCTCGCAGAGTTGAACGCTATTGAATTCAACACTGGACGGCAATACACGCCAGAGGGACAGGTAGTCGAAGCTTGGGTGGTAGCGATTGATCTGACCATTCCCGAGATACCTTTCAAGATCGTCTACTTCAACGACAAATCTCGAATGATCTCCGGCTACGTACGCGTGCGTGCATTATCGGAGAAGGAAGTGATGGAAGCGTACGACCGAGGTCAGTACGATCAAGGTTGACATCATCATTAACGCTGCACACACCCTGCCGGTTTGCCGAGCAGGGTTTTTTTATGCGAAGAAATCAGGGATTTCACTAGGCGTTCTGTCTGGGCTCACACGTTGCTCTACTTGAAACCACTCGCCTTTTGGTTGGTACAAATCGATGGGTACATAGGGCACATCCTGGGGGATGATCTCAAAAGTCGGATCCTGCATATGCGGATCAAAAACGGTAAGACCGAATTCCTCGTGCCTGAAAGCTACCACCCAGTGCCATTTCCCAACCGCCCCACGCCAATCGTCCCGGACTTTTAAGATCCCCAGTCCGTTGAAGGTTGTCCACGAGCGCCAGCGCCTCGCTTCTGAATGAAGTTGAACGCTGGCGATCGCCATCTGCATCTCTCTCGAGGATGTAGAAAATGCAGGCCTACAGGATCTCCTATGTCCGAGTCCGATCTTGATGAAAATCTCTCTGGCGTCTTTGTAAGCAATACCACTAACCATTGCCAGGCACGCAATTCCGCACCCATATGCGTCGGTCTGCACTATTTTCTGAATGCCACAGCGACTTTGCCAGGCAGCGTTGTAATCCGCATCAGAACCCTGAATTGTCGTCATTCAACCTGGCCCATTATCAACTCCATACGATCTGCAATCGCTCGGGTAAGCAACGGCTTACAGGCACTGACCTGAGGGGCACGAATAGGGAATGAAACTGCCAGAAACCCACTCTTTCCCCATTTCACCAGGTACTAATGGAATATCCATTAAATCGAAAAGCGGGCGTGAGGAGACACACTCCTGCACGTAAAGCACAGTAAAAGGCGCGCCCATCTCTTCAGCAATTTTTGCGAGCTCGTTGACGCTGATGAAGTCTTTGCTCTTCAATGAGTAGTCCAGCCGGCTCCACCCGTGACCCTCAATCACCGAAGGTTTCTCGCCCGCGGTGGAGTACTTATCGAAAACGCGCTTCAGTAATCCTTCCCGGGCAGAAGAATCTTTTCCAAAATCCAAATAGCAGATGAACGAAGCATTACCGTACCAAGCCACCTTCACCTGAAAGCCGTTTCGCCAGTTAACCCAGGTGATGCGCGTGGTGACATCAGGCGACCATCTTGGTAGCTGTTCAATTGCAGATCGCAGTAATTCTAAGGTGACCATTCCGTATCCTTGATGGCCTGGCCATCTTGTAAAAGGGTGTGCATTCAAAAATCATAGTTCCGTTTAAAGGAACTGTCAAAAATATGCACGCTCTACGAGGATACGAATTATTGACTCAAGTCCAGCCCTAGCCTTCCGCCGCTACTCATCTTCAAAGTTGTAACTGCCAGGCGCGAGATTTTCAAAACGGGTGTACTTCCCGATAAAAGCCAGTCGCGCTGTACCAATAGGACCGTTACGCTGTTTGCCGATGATGATCTCGGCGATTCCTTTGTGCTCGGTTTCCGGGTGATAGACTTCGTCTCGGTAGACAAACATGATGACGTCGGCGTCCTGCTCGATAGCTCCGGATTCGCGCAAGTCGGAGTTGATCGGGCGTTTGTTCGGACGTTGCTCCAAGGATCGGTTGAGCTGTGACAGGGCAACCACCGGGCAGTTGAATTCCTTGGCCAGAGCCTTCAATGATCGGGAGATTTCGGAAATCTCGTTAGTCCGGCTGTCACCACTGGAGCCGGGGATCTGCATCAGCTGTAGGTAATCGATCATGATCAGACCAATTTCACCGTGCTCGCGCACCAGGCGGCGAGTTCGTGCACGCATTTCTGAAGGACTGATGCCAGCGGTATCGTCGATGAACAGTTTGCGGTCGTTGAGCAAGTTGACCGCGGAAGTTAAGCGAGGCCAATCTTCGTCCTCGAGGCGACCGGCCCGTACTTTGGTTTGGTCGATACGGCCCAGCGAAGACAGCATCCGCATGATCAGCGATTCACCCGGCATCTCGAGGGAGTAAACCAGTACCGCCTTGGGGCTGCGAAGAACCGCATTTTCCACCAGGTTCATGGCGAAAGTTGTCTTACCCATGGACGGCCGGCCAGCGACGATGATCAAGTCAGACGGCTGCAAACCGCTGGTCATGCCGTCGAGGTCGGTATAGCCAGTGGACAGGCCGGTGATTGCGTTGTCGGTGTTGAACAGGGTATCGATACGGTCGATGGCTTTGGTCAGCAGGTCGTTGACGCTCACCGGGCCACCGGTTTTGGGTCGGGCCTCTGCGATCTGGAAAATCTGCCGTTCAGCTTCGTCGAGAATCTCTTCAGCGCTGCGGCCTTCTGGATTGAATGCGCTGTCGGCGATCTCGGTGGCGATGCCGATCAACTGGCGCAACGTGGCTCGCGCACGAACGATCTGCGCATAGGCCTTGATGTTGGCGACCGAGGGCGTGTTTTTCGCCAGCTCTCCCAGGTATCCCAGGCCACCAACTTGAGACGTCTGGCCTTCCTTGTCCAATTGCTCGGCCAGGGTCACCACGTCGATAGGTGAGTTCAGGTCCGCCAGCTTGGCGATGGCCCTAAAGATCAAGCGGTGATCGTGACGGTAGAAGTCACCGTCCGAAACCTGGTCGAGTACACGCTCCCAGGCATTGTTATCGAGCATCAAACCGCCCAAGACCGCCTGCTCAGCCTCAATAGAGTGTGGCGGGATCTTCAGAGACGCCGTTTGAAGGTCGTACTGCTCAGGAGCGGTGATGTCGTTCATCGGTCGGTACCCAGTTGTTCAAGTTTGAGCAGGCAGCCACTGATTTGCCTACCAGGTGAAAGACTATGGATATTGCATTCACCCTTCTGGCCTCTTTTTGCCGGAGGGAATTCTTTTAAACTTGTCGAGCGTAGCCACGGCCGATGCTACAACTCGGCCCACACGAGGATGCTTTTCGACCCTCTCAACCCCCAGCTCTTCAGGCGTAAAATCATGGGAGTCGGGATCGAGATTCTCAAAACGAGTAAGCCGGTCTATAAACGCGAGGCGGCTGAAACCTGTTGGACCATCGCGGCGTTTTCCGATGATGATTTCAGCTGTTCCTTTGAAACGTGAGTCCGGGTGATATACCTCATCCCGGTACACAAACATGATTACGTCGGCATCCTGTTCAATTGCTCCGGACTCACGTAGATCGGAGTTGATAGGCCGCTTGTTTTTTCTATCTTCCAGCGACCGGTTCAGCTGCGATAACGCCACTACAGGGCAGTTGAACTCTTTGGCCAGGGCTTTGAGCGAGCGGGAAATCTGAGAGATCTCGTTCGTACGATTACTACCCCTAGCGCCAGGAATTTGCATCAGTTGCAGGTAGTCGACAACGATCAAAGCGAGGTCGCCATGCATGCGCTTTATTCGTCTGGCTCTGGTCCGCATTTCGCTGGGGCTAAGCCCCGATGTGTCGTCGATAAACAGCTTCCGATCGCTTAGTTGAGAAACCGCTCCCCCAAGCTTTATCCAGTCGCCATCGTTTAATTTGCCATTCCGAACTGTTGTTTGATCGATGCGTCCCAGCGACGAAATCATGCGCAAGATCAGCGACTCACCGGGCATTTCCAGGGAGTAAACGAGTACTGCTTTATCAGTACTTAAAACGGCATTTTCGACCAAATTCATTGCGAACGAAGTTTTGCCCATTGAAGGTCTGCCGGCGACGATGACTAAATCGGCAGGTTGCAGACCGTTGGTCTTCATGTCCAAGTCTTCAAACCCTGTTGAAAGGCCTGATATATCGAGGCCTGACTGGGCTAAGGTTTGGATCTTTTCTTGAGTATTGCTGAGTAGTTCTGCAACCGGGACAGGACGCCCTCCCTTAGGCGCCTGGCTCCTAATGGTGGCAATCTGTAGCTCAGCCTCTTCGATCAGTTGTTGGGCCGACCGACCGTCAGTGTGTGAGGCGCTTTGCTCTATTTCTTCCGCTAACGCAATGACTCGCCTGAGCAGGGAGCGCTCACGGATCGTCATTGCGTAGACCGTGATATTGGCTGTTGAGGGAGTATTAACTGATAGCTCCCGCAGGTACTCAAAAACTGAAGGGCTGCTATCAGAGTCCGAAGCACGTCGTAAGTGCTCACCGAGGGTGACTTCGTCGAAGGACCCCCCTTGATCAGCTAGATCGCAGATCCCTTTGTAAATGACGCGATGCTCGGCAAGATAGAAATCACCTGGAGTGACCAGATCTACAACTCTTTCGAGCGCGGGATTCTCCCAAAGCAAACCGCCTAATACGGCCTGCTCGGCTTCGATAGAGTGTGGTGGCGTCCGCATTGGCGCATATGCAGAGCTTGGTGATGTGGTAATCGTCGTACTCACAGTCCTTCCGCGCTCACAGGACGCCCTTGGAGCGGGTCAGAGCTCCAAACCACGCTTGGATAGATACGGAGCCCGCAAAGACCTTTTGCATGTCTTCCCTGCCCTGTGGCGGTCGCCCTAATTGGTTTTCTGACCTTTGGCCAGAATCATCACACGCGCAAAATTACTGACCACTGAAATTCCGGCGAGAATAATCAGGATCGGCGCAATGCTACTGGCAATTTCCTTCTGGTCGATCGGCTGTTTGGCGATAAGCGCAACAATCACAAACGTGATCGTTAGCGCCAGCACCAGGAACAAGGTCCACCGCGAGTACTTCGCTGCTTTAGCCAACGACCTGGTGGCAAATTCTGTTGATGCAGGGCCCATTTTGGGTTCCTCTTAGATCGGCAGTAAACACCTAATTCAGGCTTGAGCAGCGATTCTCAGTGGATAGCGACGGCGAGTGCAACCCAAAGTTATGATTGATTCAGAAGAGCCGCGGTTACCCTTGATAGCGACCACTACCCAAAGGGGGGGTATGGCTTATCAGTAGCCCAGCCAATTCAAGACATCACGCGCCTTATACTCCTGCTTATCACCCAACACCGCGATCATCTCGGACACATCACAGCAGTGCAATTTGCATTCGCGCTCAGCATCTGTTCGCGTGACAGTACAGCTTTCATCCATGGCATCTTCATAGGAGAGCATTTTACCTACACAAGCCTTAAAGGCTGGGCTAATCGTGAAATGCAGTGGCCTCGGCCGCAGAGTGTGTTTTGGTCATCATTCATCTAGGGATGCCTCCAATTGTTCCCGCCTGGTGAGCGTCCAAAGACATTAGTCACCCGAAGATTATTTTGCGATTTTACACAGGATTCATAACGCGTATACATAATCCATAAGCATCAATAAACTCACAATGAAGCGGATTCCCTGGTACTCATAAGTCAGTCCACTTGCGGCGGTATTGCTGGTGTAGGTTCACAGAAAAGCTGCACGCTTTCACAAATAGATGACCGGCCGGGCTTCAACCATGGCCCCTGTCGGTCACCATCAAGCCCGCCTTCGCGGGCTTTTTTTTGCCTGGAATTCCTGCCGGGGCGCCCTACTCCGCTCATTGGAAAATGATGCAGATGGGGGGATTTGAGGAAGTGATTTGATGGGGCGCTGGAAGTGCTGAGAGGGTCGGCGGGCGGATCTGAGCAGCAGAGAGATTGAGAGGACTTTAAAACTAATATTTGAACACCTTAATAGTTAATTAAGCGTACGTGTTAAGTATTAATTTGAACAATTTAGTATGGAAATGGAATTTGGTGGAAGTTGCCATTTTGGATTTTTTGTAGATTTCGAAGGGATGTTGGAATAAGATCTATGACCAACTTTTCCGCTTTGCACTGAAGATTTTCAGCCAAATCAGCTGTTTGAAGCGAGAGCTTCAGACCTGATCCAAATTGCTCCAGCGATCACGAAGTGGCCGTTTAGAAATAAAGAGAGCAAGCCGATTGCTTTAGATTCTGATCAGTCATGAGAGTCATGACCAATGAGAGAAAAGGAGACCTGAAAATGTAGAAAAACGCGATCAATCCCGAGAGGACTGACCGCGCTTAGCGAAGCAGACTTGCGTCCTCAGAACCCGCAATGTCTGCTTTTTCGAAGCGACTGTCAATCCTCTCCCATTTTTTCGACCTTAGCGAGGTTACTCGACGGCACAGTGTTGCCTGTCGAAAGGCCTCACTTCGCCCGCCCTGCGCCTTGATTTTTTGGCGCAGCGTCGGCGCTCGTTTCGAGATTTTCGGAGGTGTTTCATGACAGTACGAAAGGTGGTCACGCGGCGGTCCAACCATTACCGCGGCTACTTCCCATCGCTCAAAAATAAAAAGCCTGTGCCCTGGGAGTCCCAGCTCGAAGGCGCTCTTTTTCGGCTTCTTGAGCTGTCTCCTGCGGTCATCGGCTACGTCCCGCAGCCCAGTGAGGAACGTGTTCCATCGCTCCAGGGCTACTTCAAATATTACCCAGACGTACAGGTTTTCCTCGCGGATGGGCGCGAGTGGTGGTTTGAAGTGAAGCCTCACGACCGACTGAAGATTGCCAGCGTCAGGCAGCGACTGGATGCCGCTGAGCGCTACTTCAACGCCACTGCCCGTAACTTTTCGGTGATCACTGAAAAGTTAATTGAAGCTGAACCCCTGGCTACCAATCTTAGAAGGCTGATGTATCACCGGCGCGGTCCAGAGCTTTCGCATCAGGCGTTGGAGGAGGTAATGGCGACCTTCAACGAATGGCCGCCTATGACCGTTGCAGATCTGCTCTACGTGGTTGGTGAGGGGAAAGCCTGGCGCTTGTTAGGCCTTGGGGTGGTGGGCATTGACCTTGATAGGTCAATTGACACTGACTCCCCGGTCTTCCTGCAAGGGGGGCACCGTCATGCAAACCTTTTCCCTTAGGGTGAAATTGGTCGTCATCGTTCGTGGCGTACTGATGGTGCTTGAGAAGAGGCTTATTGACCGGAAGCTGCTCTTTTTCGATGAGCTTGGTGAGCCCACGAAGCTATCCGAGAAGGAGTTCTATGAGGCCTACGAGAAGCGCGAGATCGAGATCTCCGCTGATCAGCCATACCTTGGGAAGGTTCCGTATGTGCGGAACGTCCCTCCAGATATTTCATGCTTCCCCAAAAAACATGGAGATGAGGCATTGCGTCGACGCAAGTATCTGGACGACCTAACTAAGCGCGGTAAATACAAGCTACCGGGTGACGAAGACATGATCAAGAAACTTAGAGATATCGCCAAAAAGATTGGGGATGCGTGCGCACCCTCGGTTTCCACTATTCGACGTTGGGCAGCCAAATACATTGGCCAGAACGTAGTAAAGCTTATCCCTCAGCATGCCAAAAAGGGTCGGGCTGCCGCGATACAGGGAGAGCTCGAAGTTATTCTTGAAGGGGTGATTAATAAAACCTACCTGCAGGATACGATTCCAGCGGTCAGCGTGGTCGTTTCAGAATTCGAAGATCAGATAAAAGAGAGGAACAAAAGTCGTTTGCCTTCGGATCAGCTCAAGATCCCAAGCGGAATGACTGTCCGAAGGTACATCGCCAAGCTGGATCCGTACCTTGTGGATAAGGAGAGGCTCGGAAAACACGCAGCAGACAAGAAGCACCGTGTTGCGGCGGGTGTCCTACGTGTCCATGAGATTTTGGAACGTTGGGAAATTGATCACACCTTGTTGGACGTCCAGCTTGTGGATGAAACCTCGGGGCTGTGCATTGGGCGCCCCTATCTGACGATCGTCCTCGACCGCTTCTCTCGAATGGTGATGGGATATTTGCTCCACCTGTCGGCGCCAAATACGGAAACCGTGCTTCGTGTGATCGAACGCTCAATCCGTCCAAAAGCCGAATTGCTGAAGCGCTTTCCGAAAGTGAGAAATGAATGGTGGGCACGTGGGCTGCCGGCTCGAATAGTCCCAGACAACGCAGCGGAATTTCACGCGGGCGATCTCATCATGGGATTCAACGAGTTGGGTATCGAGATCATGTATCCCGCTTCAAGGGCCCCTCAAAGGAAAGGTGCCGTCGAACGCTTTTTCAGCACACAGAACCTGGGGCTTATCCACAACCTCCCGGGTACCACCTTCTCGAATATCCAGCAGCGTGGCGATTACGACTCGGAGAAGAATGCATGTTTCACGCTCCCTCAATTGGAGGCGGTGGTAGTGAAATGGATCGTCGATGGTTACCACCAGACTCCTCATCGGGGGCTGGACAACAGAACACCGGCTCAAGTCTGGGGGACTAGCGAGGCGAACCATGTCATCAGCCTTCCCGTCGACCTGGACTCGTTGGAGTGCATTCTGGCCAAGCGGGCCTCGGTGAAGGTTCACCATTACGGCATCGAGGTTGCCAAAGTGGGCTACCACTCTACGGAACTTGCTGAGCTCCGTATGCGTTTGGCAGACGGAGAAAAGGTAAACGTCCGCTATCGAGACGAAGCCGGGCACGTTTGGGTTCACGACCGCTTCAGAAACTTGTTCTTCAAAGTGCCCGCCAAAGATGAGCGAATGGCCGGTAAGAGCAGGGAGGTGTGGAAGGCTGCCGAGAAAGCGCTGCGAGAAAAATATAATGAGCAGCCTAGCTTCGAGGCTACGCACAGGTGCTACCAGGAAATTATGGAAGATGCAGACGAGGCCCGCCGTTCGCAGACGCTCAGAAAACGACGCGCAGCTGCCATAGCGAAAATCGACAAGGAGGGTCGAGTGACCGAAAGCACGCCTCCACCCAAGGTACTCGCTGAAGTGGAATGGACCGGTGACTCTATTCCTAACATTCCGCCAGCAGCCTTCAAGGTCTCGGTTCGTCGCCCTGCTGGGAGTTCTAAGCCATGAACGCCATCAATCTGTACGAATGCTACGAGCATGGTGAATACAGCTTTACGCTCCGCGATCGTTTTATTCACAGCCCTCAAGTCGAGCGAGCGTTGACGCGACTAGGCGATATCCACGGCGATAGTCGGCGTACCAGAGCAAGTAAAGGGTTGCTGATCCAAGGTCCAAGCGGAGTGGGCAAGAGCACATTGGTCAAGGAGTACATTCGGTCATTGGAGGAATTGGAGAGCCATGACCCACAGAAGCGGACAGTTCTGTTCGTCGAGATGCCTTCGTCTCCAACCAAAAAGAACCTGGCAGCAGCCATTTTGGCAGAGCTGAAGGATCCCTTCGCAGAGGCACGAGGACATTCGGCAGAGGTTAAATTTGCGCGAGTAGTCCTGCTGCTGAAGAACCTTGGCGTGGAGATGTTGGTCCTCGATGAGGCGCAGCACCTGGTCGATTATCGTCGTAATGGTGCGTATGAGGCAGCAGACTGGATCAAGAGTCTGATGAATGAAACCAGTATCGCGTTTGTTCTGATTGGGCTGAAGCGCACCGAAAATCTCCTGCTAGCAAACGAGCAACTGCGACGCAGGTTTTCGGCCACGGTGGCATACGATCGCTTCACCTTCTCCGCTAATACGTCTCTTCATTTCGTGATGTTGTTGCAGGCAATCGAGGGCGAACTGCCTGTTCAAACCATCAGTTTTGTAGAGCCAGCGATGATTAAACGCTTCTACCTGGCTTCCTATGGATTGATCGACTACCTCATCAAGATTGTGGACAGGGCTGTTTGGCTGGTTCAAGTCCAGGACCTTGTCGGGATTGAACTTCCTGTGCTGGCCCAGGCTTTTGAAGACGAGGTTTGGAGCTACGCCACCGAGGATCGAAACCCCTTCAGTGCGAGCTTCAATTTCCAGCCTCTGTTCGGGAAGCGGGAGCCGTTTGAGACGTTCGAAGAGAGCAGTACCTGACGGCCAAGGGCCGGGCTTATCGGCCCGGCTCTACTCCCCTGATTTTTATGTCTTCGATTTCATGGATGTGTAGGAATGTTTGGTCTTTTAATCAACCCACGACCACACCAAGACGAAAGTCTTTTGGGGTACCTGCAGCGCCTGGCGAAAGCCAACGGATTACCCAGAAAGGAACTGCTCACCGCCTTTGCACGAGCCGACGAGACCGATGTTGCGGACTGGCTGCAGATGATGGAAGGACCACTGAGCTGGCCTGCGGTATCTGCTGAGTTTCGTGATCCAAGGCCCAAGGGGGTCAAGTTATGGACGACTCATCACGCTCGTTACTGTCCGATCTGTTTGGGCGAAGCCGGTTATTGGAGAGAAAGCTGGGGCTTGACCCTGGTTACGACGTGTTCTGTCCACGGCACTGAACTCCACGGGCGGTGCCCCAACTGTCTGAAGGAAACCGATCCAAGCGCAATGAGTGCGAATAGTTGCCAAGCGTGTGGCACCTCATTGAGTGGGACCAATTTTGAGATCGCGCCGGCGAGTGATACGGCCGCCTGGCTCACCTCTGGCTTTGAAGATAGGTTTTACGCCGACTCGTTGCCAGCTGACGCGGGATTGGCGGCCCTCACCTACGAACAGTTTCACGAGTTGTCATCGCGTCTCGCTGTCAGAAGTTTGCCTACGGAAAGAACCCAGCCGCTGAAGGTTGCTGATTCGGGTTCGCTAGAGATATCGCGGCTTATGGCAAACGCGGCGGGCGTGGTTCTCATGAACTGGCCTCTCGCATTCAGAGAACTGCTGAGTGGCCTCAAGGCAGTCCATTCCGATAACGAACATTGGACGCTCAGCAGATCGTTCGGCCCGATATACCACGACATCCACCGTGATCTGGATGACTCTTGTTTTGACTTTCTTCGTCGAGAGTTCGAATCATTTCTGCAGCATGCGTGGGAAGCACCGTTAGCGAAGCGAAATCGCAATTTGAGTGAGGAGACGATTGAGAGACATCGTTGGGTGTCGTTCGATTCTGCTGCTGAAGCTTGTGGTCTCGGGGTATCAGTCATAAAACGCCTTCATCAGGAGGGACAAATCGCCTATCGGGAGAAGGTCCATGAAGATCGAGTCTTTACGGTCGTGGACCTGGATCATTTGAAGGCAATCTCGCAGCATCTCCAGGGCGTGGCTGATATGAAAGAAACCTCGACTTTGCTAAGCCTCTGTCGCAATCGGGTTAGGCAGCTGCTAGCTGGTGGTACCCTCCAGTTCTTTGGTGGAGAACCGCGCCCAGGCGAAAGGTGGCTGATTGACTGCCGCTCGATCAACGAATTGATTGATGAGAAGCTGCCTACCAGCTCTGACCAGAGCCTGGTGTCGATCAACTACTTGGCCAAGCATTCTCTGCCCAAGGGGGGTGGGTTGGTCGAGTTGGTTCAGGCAATACGTGCAGGTGAACTTCGCGCTTACGGCCCAGCTGAGAATGGCTCGGTTGCGGTAGGGGCGTGGTTACTCAAGCCGCAAGATTTTGCAGCGTGGCAACAAGCCCGAGCTGAGAACAAGAGTCCGGTCTTTCCCGGCCTGTCGGTAGTCAAGGCTGCTGCGCTGTTAGGCGTCAAAGAACAATGCGCATACGCGTTCGTTCGACTGGGTCTGCTATGGAGCACTGCTGTCGAACGAGGCCGGCGTACGCAATTGATGGTTAAGCCTCAAGCCATCGACAGATTCAGGCGTGGCTATATCTTGGGACCGGAGATTGCGGTGTATTTGGGGAAGTCGACCAGGGAGGCGTTCAAGCACCTTTGGGAGGCCAGGTTTCGCCCCGTTGCGGGGCCATCCATTCCAAACGCGGCTTGCCGGCAGTACGTTTGGGTAAGAAGCAAAAAGCTGATCGATTACCTCGCAAGTGAAGCCGCCCAGATCGACGATCCTGAAGCCATCACGTTTTTATCCACACCGATCGCTCAGCCTCGTGATTGCCGATTCAGGCATGTGGGATCAAGATAGTTAGCACGCTTTCTTTCTTGATTGCTAAAATCATCGAACCCATTTTGGAGAATCTTATGTCCCGTCTCGCTGAATTCCGCCTGCTCGAACAACAGCTCGCAGCCCAACTGGCGGAGCTGGAAGCGCTGAAAAATGACTCTGCCCTGAAGCAGGAAATGGAATTTGAAACGAAGCTGCGCAGTTTGCTCAACGAGTATGGCTACGGCCTGCGCCAAGTGGTGCTGATCCTCGATCCGCAAGCGGTGGCTTCCACTGATATGGCCCCAAAAACCTCTCGGAAACCACGCGAAGTAAAGGTCTACAAGAATCCACACAGCGGAGAGGTTGTTGAGACCAAGGGTGGTAATCAGCGTACGCTTAAGGCCTGGAAAAACGAGTATGGCGCTGAGGTAGTCGAGTCTTGGCTCGCCAATTGATTGCACTGCAGGCGGCTTCTGGCACGAGATGAATCGTGGTGCGCCCCGAATGCAAATTCCCATTCTGGGGCGTGACGAAATTTTCTGCGGGTGGTGGTGACACACAGTTTATGCGCATTAAATAGAGGTCCACTTCAAAAAATGGACTCTCCAAAATGCGGAATGCTCTCGTCTCAATCTCAGTGAACACCATCGCAAGCCTCCTGACTGCGCTTGTGCTTCACTGGATCACCCGTCCTCTTTCCGACCTCTCCATTCAGCCAATCACGGCCTCAAACTCTGGATCCAAGAGCTCTTCGTGCTCTTCGTAGATGAGAAATCTGGACCAGACAGCACGTTTCTGAACCACCCCATCAGAGCAAGCGTTCCCCTGGATTGAGCTATCTGGTGACGATTCGTTGAGTTTCTTCTCACTGCTAGGAAGAGCTCTGATTAAAAATTCGTGCTTCCTCAGAGGCTTAGCGATGGTGTCTGTAGAGGCTTTTCTGGAATGACGAGTAAGCTCCTGATGGAGGCGTTTTCTGCACTCCATCCCTCACGGGGACCGCTTGTCAAATCGAAAGGCCCTGCTATACAGTTCTTGTCAAAGGATTTGTCAAATGATGTAGAATCCGGTCCCTCGTTGGGCGCGGTGGAGGAGTTAACATGTCAGAACGCGAAGGGGTCTTAGCAAGGGCGCCGCTTATCTATGCGTTGAGCGTAATCAGATTTGCCCCGATTCTTAAGCTGCCAAAGCTGATCCCAGACATTCAGCACACGATCCGTCAGAGCCTCCCGGGCTTCTTCCAGATGGTCAAGGGCGTGCCGCCTGGAGTGATGCACAGCGGAGAACCGAATTCTTGGGCGTTCCTTAATCGGGATGCTGACTACGCGTGCGTGCTGGCCATGGATCACATGATCCTGCAAAGCACAAATTATCTTCATTTTGATAACCACTTAGCGCTTTTCCGTGAGTGCATTGAGGCGCTGGTAGGGCAAGCAGGTGCATTGGATATCACCGCTATCGGGATGCGGTACGTCGATAAAATTGAACCAGCTGAAGGTGAGACCCTAGCCGACTACCTTCCGGAAGCCATGCTCCCACTTAAATGCGATGAGCTAGCGGCGCATGGGAAAGTCCCCAAGGAGCAGCTTGGAATCTCTACTACCACCTACCATCTAGATCCGGAGTATCTGCACATCAGATGCTGGCGGCAGACTGGTATGTGGATACCGGAAGATTTGGTCGAGCCGGCCATGGTTTTCGAAATTGCTAAGCAATCGAGGAATTCATCCAAGCATGGTGCTCCTCTGCAAGGTGCATTTGTGCCTGTTAGCGAAAATGGTGCTCTTCTCGATACGGATGCGCATTGGCCGCTGCAGTTAGCCGAACGACTGGGAACCGAGGAGATCTGCACGAGACTCGACGGTTTGCATAAGACTGCTAACTTTGCTTTTAGGACAGTCGCGAAAGATCATGCCTTTGAGGTTTGGGGGAAGGCGAAATGACTACAGCAATGAATGGGCAATGGATTGATCCTACCGGGGCTGCTGTAAGCAGATCTTCTACTTGGGAAAACCCTGAAATTGCTCCGCGTGTAGGTAGCACGACAGCAAACCCTGTATTGGCGATTGCTTTCACAGCGATGCTGGCCGTTTCGGTAGTAGTCGCTCCTGGGACTGCCTCCCTGCCCTATCCACAACTTATCGGCTCAGCAGGCATGAGCTTTCATGGCGTGCATGCTGGTGCCTGGACCGAGGTGGACACCAGCCAGGATGCCAATGTTACCGAAGACGTAGCGCCGGCCTTAATCGAGGAGCTTAGGAGCGACTTCAAGTTGTCAGATAGCTCCATCGCGCAGATCTTCAACGTGTCTCGTCAGACCGTGTACAATTGGCGGACTGGAAAAACCGCCACTGGTTTTCCCGAGAGGCTTGCGGCTTTAACTGAGGCGTTGCGCCAAGTTAACGCCGAAGAAGCGCAGTATCTGCATCGGGTGCTTTTCTATCCAACCGCCGATGGCCGCCTGATTCAGGATGCGCTTTCGGATGAAGCGTGGAATCGAAATGGCGCTAAAGGTGTGTACGGAATGGTTGCGGAGTTGGCTGGCAAGGCGCAGCAGCTACGTGATAGGGACCTCAAAACCATCGCCAGGTTAGAAAAATCGGGCGGTTCGAATTTGGTTTGATTATGGCTGATACACCTGAGCAAGAGATCGTAAGTGCCATTAGCGCTGCTGGTTGGCTGCAAGGAGATACCGTCTCAGGTGACGCCTTGATTGAACACATATCCGAGGAGGTCCTGAAAGGCCAATTCGAGGGGGTGGCTCCAGCTTATTGGATGTTGGCCTCCCATTCCTGCACGGTGCATGCACGCAACCTTTGTGATGCGCCGTGGATAGAGTGGATTGCCGTTAAGGTAAAGAAAAAGGCCTTTGATAAGCAGCTGCACGCCCTCAATCCACGTACGCTGCACCTGCAGCACGCGGAAAAGCAGGTTTTGGAGCTCAAGATTCACAAGCGTGTGTGGACCAAGAGAGCCGTGCTTCCGACGCTCCACCGAAATCCGGTAATCACGCTGAGCGAAGAAAACGGTCAGTATTTCTCATACTGGATGTCTGAACGAGCCCCATGAAAGACAGGACACCGTTTCCCCCTTACGATAAGGGATAGGCAAACGGGTATGTTTATGACTAACAGCAACGATAAGGGTGGTGAGCTGCTCGGCCAGGAACGCCGACGCCGCTGGAGCACCGACCAGAAGCTGGCCATGGTTCGCGAGAGTCTTGAGCCGGGACAAAGCGTGTCCGTGGTGGCCCGACGCAACGGCATCAACGCCAATCAGCTGTTCCTGTGGCGCAAGCTGTACCAGGACGGAAGTCTGTCGGCGGTCAGTGCTGGCGAAGCCGTTGTACCGGCGTCGGAACTGACCGATGCGCTCAAGCAGATCCGCGAATTGCAGCGGATGCTGGGCAAGAAGACGATGGAAGCCGAAGTCCTAAAAGAGGCCGTGGAGATTGCCCGGTCGCGAAAATGGATTGCGCACTCACCCTTGTTGCCGGGGGACGACCAGTGAAACTGGTCAGCGAATGTCTCGGTGTGTCGCGCTCGCAATTAACGGTTCGGATCAAGCAATCGGTATCGCCTAAAGTACGGCGACGTCGGCTCGTGAACGATACGGAGTTGGTCGCCGAGATTAAGGAGCAGGTCAGCGAGTTACCGAGCTATGGCTACCGCCGTGTTTGGGGGTTGCTGCGCCGCGAGCGTGAAGTTCAGTCACTGGCTCCGATCAATGTGAAGCGGGTTTACCGCGTCATGCGCGATCACAATCTGCTGTTAGAACGCCGCATCAAGCAGCCTGGCGTGCAGCGCCGGCATGAAGGCCGAATTGCCGTTACTACCAGCGATACGCGCTGGTGCTCGGACGGCTTCGAGTTTCGCTGCGACGACGGTGCGAAGTTGAGCGTGACTTTTGCCCTGGACTGCTGTGACCGCGAAGCCATCGGCTGGGTCGCCAGCCCGACGGGCTACAGCGGTGACGACATCCGAGACTTGATGTTGGAAAGCGTGGAGAAGCGATTTGGGGATCAACTACCGAGCACGCCGGTGCAGTGGTTGAGCGATAACGGCTCGGCTTATATCGCCGAGCAGACGCGTCTGTTTGCTCGCCAGATCGGCTTGCAGCCGGTGACCACACCGGTACGCAGCCCGCAAAGTAACGGCATGGCAGAGAGCTTTGTGAAGACGATCAAGCGTGATTACGTGGCGCACATGCCCAAACCGAATCGAGAAACCGCGCTGCGCAATCTGACGATTGCCTTCGAGCATTACAACGAGCAGCATCCGCACAGCGCCTTGAAATATCGGTCGCCGAGAGAGTTTAGGCGTTTGGCAGCAGCATCAATTTAACGGGGAGTTGGTGTCCGGTCTGGTAGGGGCAAGTCCAATGTCCCACCATTACAACCGTATTGCGATGCCGGACGAGTTGGTCAACCGCCTGAAGGCAGACCAAGGTGACGACGGCATGAAGGGCATCGCCGTGCTTGTCGACGATTTCCTCCATCAGAACAACCAATTTTTCGCTAGTGCTTGGGTTTCCTTCAACCCCAAGGGCGAGATTCGCGACCCGGCTGAGCCCTACGAGGTGGTGTTCCGGTTTTTGACCAAACGAGAGCACGCCAGGCGCGCAAATGAGCTGCACGACCAGCTGAATGAATTGCTCGGGGTGGCCAGAAATCTCAACGATGGGCTGTACTTCGGTGGAGCAGACGTCACGGTGCTCCAAGACTTTACCATGCTCGATGCGGAAGACTTCGTGCGGTACAACCTTCACGACTGGCTCAGTGTTGGGGATACCGATGAAGATGAAGAAGGTGCCGATGATGCTGACTGAGCTGCTATCGGCCTCCCCTTTAGGATCTGGGTTTGACCTTAGCTGACCGGCTGCTCTACAAACCAATTGATTTTCTCCGGAGCCGGTGTCACTGTCGCTCCAAGAATAGCCCCCACGCCTCGGGCAGGTCCCAGACCTGTACTGCGCACCAGGGGGTTAGTTGTTTCTAGGGCCCGCCCAGGTCGATCAGGCATGCTTTGGGCGGGCCTCAAACCAGTGGGTGACCACCAAAAGGGTCAGTTAGGCCTACTGCTGCCTATCCTCGCTCGTTACCATCCAGAGACCCTCTATTGATACGGTTTCAGCAAAGATGGATGTCTATAAGGTCCGCATCGAAGACACAGAAAGCAAGATCATCGACAAGGAAGGTTTCGAGGCCGAGACCTTCCGCAGAGATCCATGGTACCAGCCTGGAAGTGCCGGCAAGCTAGCTCAGTTTGCTGTATGCCCGGCATGCGACAACCCTGTCCAGCTGGTTGGGCTGTATGAGCTACCGCCTAACGTGAAGAACCCATTCGGGAAACATGCTACTAAGAGCATTCGCGGCATCGCTCCATTTGATAGTGAGGCCCGTAACGATTGCCCGTACTTCCAGCCTCGCCAGCACAAGAAAACAGAACGAAAAACCAGGTTTGACGGCGTCCCACGGAAGATTCTCAAGCTATTGATCGAACAGTTCGATCGCGTGGTTTACATCCTGGAGAAAGAGACCCAACTGGTCCTTTCCGAGAACGCGTTGAGAGGCATGCTGCAGCGTTACAAGGGAGAGCGTGGCTACCTCTATACCGGCGCGACGCTTCGCAATGTGCCATGGATCTTTGCTTACATGTCGGACGCCACCCGCCTGTTTGGCCAGAAGGTCATTGGAAATGCTGAGCTGGTGAAAGCTATTGCCGCTGAGGTGCCAGGGGCGGAAATCAGCAGCACTGGTCGGCTGGAATCGAAGAAGGTGCCTGGTTCGAAGGCGGCATATTTTGATCTCAAAATGAGTTTCATCCGCCATCGAATCGTCAAAGACAGTGAAGCGTCCGGCTTGGTTGAAAGCATGGAGTTTGTAGTGTCACAGCCTCGCGGAGGTGAGCTTGAGCACATTCACAAGGAAGTCATCAAATTCGATTCGGCTTGGTTCGAATCCCTTATCCGGATGCCGGTTGATCATCCTTATCGCAGAATGGATAGAGTGAAGATGGCCCGGGAGGAACTGGGCGATCTGCTGGAGCTGACTCAGGCCTGAGGAGGCCTGTTGTAAACCACTTTTTTTCACTGTAACCACAGTGGTTTACAGTGAAAAAAAGTGGTTTACAACGTAGCTACGACACGCGCCCTGGCCACTCCCCAGGCCAGCGCGCTCCTCATTGATTCGTTCAGTCGGGCGTCGAACACCTATGCTGCTCGGGGCCTTGCCACGCCGCGGTGTCCTATAATTCATCTTCAGCTGAATGGAGCAAAATGTTGTGAAGCGCACATTCATTGGAATGGTCGAGGCTGGTGAGCCACTGATGAGGCAAGCGCTTGAAGCTATCCGACAGGCCCACGAAGCGGAGGCTGCTGGATTGCCAGACCTTGAGGTACAGCGTCTTCACCCATTGGCAGATTCGCTCTATCAGGCGGTCATTGATTTTCAGCTCCTCAAAGCAGGTAAACCACCGTCGACTATCCAGTGAGGACCTGCCGCTACATGACGAAAAAGATGCCAGCTCTTCTCCCCGACCACCCCATGTATACCGACGCAGTGGATGCGATGAAGCAATACCACGAGGCGCAGGCTTCTGGCTCATCTGCCGAAGAGGTTGAGCGCCTGCGTCAAATCGCAGAATCACAATTTCGGGCTGTCAGCGAGTATCAGCTCAACGCTCTGGGATATCAGTCTCGTCGTCCGCACTGAAGGGATAACCGATCCGGAGGTAGCTTCAGAATCCATCAAGCCAAGCGGAAGACTCACGACGCGGTCCGATTGATCAGCGAGACGGTCGGGAGGGTTTGCACACAGCCCCAAAAAAAAAGCAGCTCCCGAGAGCTGCTTTTTTCTTACTCCCCCTTTTTGTGCTTGTGGGGTTTCAGGTCCGGATGGTCCTTCTGCTTTTCAGGGGTGACTCGCTGCCTTTTGTCCGGAGTGCCATCTTCATTGGTGCGCTTTGGGCCTGGCTTGATGCTCATGCAAAACTTCCTTTTCCGCTTGGGTTGTTGAATGCAGCTATGTAATTAGTCCAGCTTCTCTCAGCTGTCAAAGCAGGCTGGTGCAGAACCGCCTGGCCGATGATCCGGTCCACATCGAACATTCAGAGGCCAGAATAAGAGCCTCCGACAAAGGGCTTACAAGGGGCAGTGAAATCCAGCGCTGAGCGATACGAAGACGTCTGGACGTTCATCATGCCGAGCACGGTGTGGAACAGGTTGTCGTGGCTCAGCGGTGACGTGGTTTGAGCTTTCAAACAACCCACGTTGACCTTTTCGCTCTTCGCGAGCGAGTCAGACATCCAAAGTACCAACGGCACCTTTGTTTGCTCGTCAGGAGCCATCGCGTAAGGCAGCCCGTGTAGATAGAGCCCACCCTCCCCCAGCGATTCGCCGTGGTCCGAAACGTACATCAGCGCAGTGTCGAACTTGGTGTTGGCCGCCAGGATATCGATGAGATTTGCAGTCACATAATCGGTGTAGAGGATTGAGTTGTCGTAGGCATTGACCACCTCCTCCTGCTTACATTTGTCGAGCTCGTTGGTCTCGCACACCGGTGCGAATTTCTTGAATTGCGAGGGGTAGCGCTTGTAGTAGGCCGGGCCGTGACTGCCTTTGTAGTGGAGCACCAGGACAGCATCGCCTTCCTGGCGCTTGATGAAGTCTTGCATCTCCGTGAGCAGCACCCCGTCCTTACACTCCTCGCTGGTGCACAGTTGGGAATCCGCGTGAGAGGCAGCCTTGTGGTTGGGAACCCTGTCGCAGACCCCTTTGCACCCCGAGTTGTTGTCAGTCCACATGACACTGATGCCAGCGCGTTGAAGCACGTCGAGCAGCCCTTCTCGGCTCTTGGCCAAGCCATCTTTGTACTGGGCCTTACCCACGTCCAGGAACATGCATGGCAGCGAGACCGCGGTAGCGGTACCGCAGGAGCTCACGTTCGTGAAGCTAATGACATTTCGCTTTTCTAGTTCCGGATTCGTTTCACGGGAGTAGCCGTTGAGGGAGAAGTTGGCGGAGCGAGCGGTCTCTCCTACTGCCAGTACCAGCAGCCTGGGTTTACGAGCCGCACCCTGTCGATTAACTACCGCATCAGTACCAATGGCCGTCAGCGTTTTAGGTGAGGCCAGCTGACGCTTCAGGTACCCATGGCCAGCCGCAAACAAGTTGGTAGGTACCAGAATCAGCCGGATCTCCCGATTGTTGCGCAGCAAGGAGGCATACGACTGGTACTGACTCAACGCGATGCCAGATAAGGTCAACAGAGCGAGCGACAGAGCAATGAACCTGCTGACCAAAGCTTTGGCCCAAGGCTTGCGCCGGAGGGGAACCCGGGCAATCAGGTAGACGGGCAACACCCCAACCATTGCGACCCAAAGACCGAGCTTCCAATTCAGCAGCTCGGTTGCCTCAGCGACGTCGGTCTCCACAACGTTGGTGAACATTGTGTAATCGATCACGATGCCGTAGGCATTCATGAAGTAACTCGCAAAAGACGCGCTGATCAGTACCAGGCACAGTATGGGTTTGGCCAGCCGCCCCCATGACAGCAAGCTCAGAACGGTAAACACCCATGCGAATACTATGACTGGGAGGCTAGCCGCTAGCTGCCAGTTCACTTCATCGGTTTTGAATACCAGCTTCCAGAGCACGTTCCAGAGCTCAGCGTTCGCGAATAGCAGTAACCAAAAAGTCACCAGGCCGATTAGCAAATTAGTACTGATGCCTTTCTGCCGCGCATTGCGAATAGCAAAGATCCATTTGCTTAACAGGGTGTGAACAATGGATTTGGAAGGTGTCATTATCAAACTCTGGAAGCTGCTTATCCATGGCGGTAGCTATGGAGTTAGCGGGAGCTACAAGGCAAACCGTCGACAGATGCTGAGCGATTGCGCAATGTGCGGAGCGTCAGAGGCCTTAGGCCCCTAGGCGTTGGGGACGCTTAGTATGTGTGAGGCATAGGGATAAAAAGAGAAATGAATCTCGCTGAGCGCATTATTTCCGGGACCTGATAACGACACGATGACCTCGGGATTACAATGCTGACAGAAATCCAATTACTGCTGTTTTGATTGTCATTGATCACGCTATGATCAAAATTAGGGGAATACTACCCACCAAAAGCAATGCTCCGCTCAGCTAGATAAATTTAATTTCACAAACAAAACGGTTTCGTTTTGTCGTAGGCTAATTTTGAACTTTCAATTCAACTTACAAGTCTTTCTCGCGAGCAGAACATAATTTTCAACTTTTGCTCGTTAATATGTCACCCATCAATGAGGGGCGAATACCATGAGCTTTTTCAAAAACATCCTGGGCGGGCACCATGGCCGTGGAAACCACGGTGGAGGCAAGCACCACAGCGGGGGACATGGGGCCGAGCAATATGATCGCCATGGCCGGCAGCAGGGCTGCGACGGCGGTAATCAGGTGTATGACGGCGGGCGCCCTCCCACTCCTGCCCCCATCAAAGATCTGCAGGGCTGCAGGCAGTGCCGGACGGCCAACGATCCGTCAGCACGCTTTTGTCTAAACTGCGGAACACCGCTATCGAGTGGTTGCACCGCCTGCGGCTCGCTGCTGAGTGCAGGAGCAAGATTTTGCAGTCAGTGTGGCCAAGCGACGCTCTAAGGCTAGGTAGACAGGAAGGCCAACGAGACCACAACCCTGCGCAAGGAGAAATACGTGGGTTCAAATCATGACCATGGCAGCGCTGCAGTACGCGAGGGGCATCAGAAGAAGCTAATCATGGCGCTCGGCTTGACTGGCAGCTTCATGATTGCAGAAGTGATCGGTGCGTGGATTACCGGCAGCCTGGCGCTGCTGTCGGACGCATCTCACATGTTCACAGATACTGCCGCCTTGGCGATCTCACTGATTGCACTTCAGATAGCCAAGCGGCCGGCGGATCAGAAAAGAACCTTCGGCTATGCGCGCCTGGAAATTCTGGCTTCGACGTTCAACGCCGTGCTGCTCTTCCTGGTGGCGATGTACATCTTGTATGAGGCCTACCAGCGCTTCTTCATGCCGGCGGAGATCGCTACCGGAGCGATGATGTGGATCGCAATCGCCGGCCTGATCATCAACCTAATTTCGATGCGCCTTCTGGCATCTGCGAGCAACGAAAGCCTCAACGTCAAAGGAGCCTACCTCGAAGTTTGGAGCGACATGCTCGGCTCGCTTGGCGTAATCATCGCGGCACTTATCATCCGCTTCACCGGCTGGACCTGGGTCGACACGATTGTCGCTGTGGCGATCGGCCTTTGGGTTCTGCCGCGGACGTGGCAGTTGCTTCGCGAAAGCCTGGGGATCCTCATGGAGGGTGTCCCGAGGGGGCTCGACGTTACGGCAATCGAGGCCACCATCCTCGGAGTAGATGGCGTGACGGACGTTCATGACTTGCACGTGTGGGCTGTCAGCAGTGGCAGTAACGTGATGACGTCGCACGTAGTGGTTCGGGATTCTGCAGATGGGGATGCTGTGTTGGCGGCCGTCGTGGATGCTGTCAGCGATGCATTCGAAATCCATCACTGCACCATCCAGATCGAGCGGGCAGCTTTCCACGAGAGCGTTCCCTCACCCTCGCACTGACCGATCGGTAAACACCATGCAAACACATCACCCTCCTGGCTGAGGGTGATGTTGCAAAAAAAATGCGGTGAGGGATGCCGTAAACGGCAGGAGCGCTTCAAGGGGGTTGGTGAATGGCTTCGCCTGCCCTCGTCAACAACCTCCAGAAGGCTCAGCGATGGCCTGGATCATCACGAAGTACCTACTCACTGCCGGTATAGTGATTCTCGTGTCAGAGCTGGCGAAACGCAGCGACAAGCTGGGCGGCTTGGTCGCCGCCCTACCCTTGGTCACGGTCGTGACGTTGGTCTGGCTCTATTTAGAGAACCAGAGCATGGAGAAGATCTCCAACCATGCTTGGTACACGTTCTGGTACGTGCTTCCGACCCTGCCGATGTTTATTGCTTTTCCATTGCTGCTACCTAAGCTCGGCTTTTGGCCGACACTGATCAGCAGCATCCTCATCACAATGGCCAGCTTCGGAGGCTTCGCCATACTGCTGCGCCGGTTCGGCATTGAGCTTCTATGATCCGGTGGCCGCAGGGATCATCTTGATGAGTCTTAACGGCTATTAACACACTCGCCCTTCACCAGGTAGCGAACCATGTGCAGTTCGCCTTTCGAGTCTTCGTAGGTCATCATGCTTCTTACATTACCGCAGTACCGCACATTGGGTGATACATACACCAACTTACCAACGTCCAGGTCCATGCCATAGGCGTAGTCTTCTAGTTGAGGCATGGGCTTTTTTACGCGTTGAGCATAATCCGCTGTAGCCTCTCTAGCAGTACGCTCGATGTGTTTATTGATCTCCATACCGCTTTGGGCATTGGCTGTTAGTGATGTAAAGAGCATAAACACGGCGATCGCTGATACAGTAGTGTTCATAAGAAGTCCCTTAATAAAAAAGCGCCCGTAGGGGGGCGCTAAAATTCACCTACCAAAGGAGCGTATGGTTTACAGGTGAATGCACTGGCGCGAACAACTGCTCGGTGCTCTTGCCAAGCTGCTTTGAAATGAGACAATTTCCAAAGCAGCGATGCCTCTTCCGCTGCCCTTAAACTAGCAAAGGAGGCTAACACCAAGATGATCGTGCAATTACAATTTGGACATGTAATAGATTGTAAGATAATTATTCGAGAGAATATCGAGCCGCCACGTGAACTAATTTGCAGAAAGGCGCTGCGGTTTGCGGCCGTGCATGGGGTCTGCCTGCGTGGCGCCCTCGATCCAAGGCCAGTACCAGTCCTTGCAAGCTAACGACCGAAATGCTGCCTGTCCTGGCCGATTCCACCTGCCAGGCGAATCTGTCATACACCGCCGCAGGCCCCAGAATCCGCTATGCTTAGGGGTGGAGCCTGCATGACTGTCAGAAATCTTGCGGCTACATTACAAATTTGTAGGATTTCGCCGCGGCCAGCTTCTTCGCGTTAAGATTCAAGCGTCCTCAGGTGACCCGGCGTATGGACAGAGGTAGCGACTACCACATGCCATACCCTCAGCCAAACTTTCGAACAGCCTGCAACCATAATCTTGGCGGATTAGGCCAACTCCTTCCTCACACCTTGAGATAAGTTATGCGCGTTCTAGTTGTGGAAGACGAAATTAAAACTGCCGAATATCTTCAGCAGGGCCTATCCGAAAGCGGGTATGTCGTAGATATCGTGCACAACGGTGTAGATGCTCTGCACTTGTTCAACACTAATGTCTATTCGTTGGTCCTCCTGGACGTGAACCTCCCGGGTATCGACGGCTGGGACCTGCTGGAAACCATCCGTAAGACCAGCCGGGTCCGCATCATCATGCTGACCGCCCGCGGACGCATCAATGACAAGCTCAAGGGCTTGGACGGCGGCGCGGATGACTACCTTGTGAAGCCATTCGAATTCCCTGAGCTGCTTGCTCGCATCCGTTCGCTGCAACGCCGTGGTGATGAGTTAGTCGAGAAGAGCTCGCTGAAAATTGCCGATCTGGAACTCGACTCCGTCCGCCATCGCGTCTTCCGCGGTGGCACACGCATCGATCTCACCACCAAGGAATTTGCGCTTCTGCACCTGCTCATGAGCCGAACGGGCGAAGCGCTGACTCGCTCTCAGATCATCTCGTTGGTCTGGGATATGAATTTCGATTGCGACACCAATGTCATCGATGTAGCCATCCGGCGCTTGCGCTCGAAGATCGATGACCCGTTTGAAACCAAGCTCATTCACACGCTTCGTGGCGTTGGGTACGTTTTTGAGGAACGCGCATGAGGCCATTCAGCCTGGCTGCAAAGCTGGGGTTAAAAGTTGGGTTGATGAGCGCAGCGTTGCTGCTTCTGTTCGCCACCTTTGGCTATCTGATGGTAGGCAAGGCTCTGGAAAGAAATGCCAGAGCAGACCTGGAAGTAAAGATGGCGGGGATGGCTCACAACCTGTCCACCATCCCGGACATCTCCGGCGTCAACGCGGATGCGCATCAGCTTGTCGATTTGGTCATGGGCCACAACAACCTGTATGTGAGCATATTCGATACCTCACAGAATCAGACTCCCCTGCTCTCGATTGGCTCGAAACAGGTCAATCTGGAGGTGCACAAGTTTCAGCCGGCGGCCCAGCCCAAAGAGCACGAATGGCGTGATACGCAGGACCGTCCTCTGCTGAGTGCTTCTCGAATCATGCGTTTGGGCGATGGAACAGAGGTCAGCGTCTATATGACCATGGACCAGTCATCCAGTGAGGCGCTGCTCGATGCGTTGCTGACCTGGGCCTTGATGATGTCCCCCGTCATCCTCGCACTGATCTTGGCCATTGGCTGGTGGACTGTGCGCAGAGGCCTGCTACCACTGACCAAGTTCCTCAAGATCGCCTCGAAAATCTCAACCGAGAGCCTCGACCATCGCCTTCCAACTGATGGGATGCCGGCAGAACTCAAAATGCTCGCCGACGGCATCAACATCATGCTGGCTCGCCTGGATGATGGGGTTCAGCAGCTCTCGCAGTTTTCTGACGACCTTGCTCACGAACTTCGAGCACCGCTTTCCAACCTGATGGGCAAGGCCCAGGTTGCCTTGACCAGAGAACGATCGCTTTCCGAGTACCGGGAGGTTCTGGAGTCGTGCACAGAAGAGCTGGACCGCATGAGCCGCATGGTTTCCGACATGCTGTTCTTGGCCCAGGTCAGTCATCCAGCATCAATGGTGGAGTTCGAATCCGTCTCCTTGGTCGACGAGGTTCAGCGAGTGTGCGATCTCTTCAGCATTTCAGCAGAAGAAGGCGAGATTCAGCTGCAGATCTCCGGCAGTGATGACGTGGTGCGCGGGAATCGCCTGATGGTTCAACGTGCCGTCTCGAATCTGGTCTCGAACGCGATCCGTTACTGCCCTCGCGGCCGCACGGTCTACGTTAAGGTGCAGCATAGTGCGAGCGGTACGACGTTGAGTGTCGGCAACCCCGGCCGTGGTATTGCCAAGGAACACCACGCGCACTTGTTTGAGCGGTTCTACCGTGTGGACAAGAGCCGAGCACGGAGCGAAGGCGGTACCGGTCTTGGCTTGGCCATTGTGCAGTCGATCATGAGTCTGCACCAGGGATCGGCGAGCGTGGAGGTGACCGAAGAAAACTTCACCTGGTTCCACCTTCACTTTCCGGAAGCCCAGCAAATGCAGCCGGCAATGACCGCCGCTTAAATTGCGCAGACACGATTAGGCCCGTCAATCGACGGGCCTTTTGTTTGCCTCAATGCATCAGTGCCGAAGGACCACAGGGTCCATGGGCGACCGCAGAATCACCGACTTAATAATCTTCTGTTCGTCAGGATTGGCGTTTTTCCACAGGTGTGAGAAGTACTGAGCATTCACTTTCTCTTGAGCACTTACGCTGCCGGCGGCATCGATCAGGCGCATGGTCGAGTAGACACAGATCAGCGCCAGAATGAAGAACGCCGTGGCGACCACCATCACATAACGCTTGGCCAGCACCGGTGCCCGCTTGAGCTCCTGGATAGAGGCGTCCGCCGCCTTTGTCGCTGCTGTAAGCTCCGAGATCAGTGGCTGGATGGCGGTGTCGACTCCGCGGCATGCAGCTGAATACGCTGATGCAGCGGCGCGCAAGGCAACCTCCTCCGCGTTCGACCAAGCCTTCTCCGCCTTTCGCACCTCCTCCTGAATCTGCCGGCCGACAGCGTCCACCTGCTCCACCAGTTCGTTCGACCTCTCCAGAACAGCGCTGGAGGTGCGCGTCTGCGAGGTCAGCTCATCGAGCTGGACAGTGAGTTTTTCAGTGCAGCGGCGAAAGTCACCGATAGCAACTGCCCAGGGCTCTATGTCATTCATGGCTATCTCCTAGGGCGGCCAACAACGCCGCGCTGAATTAACGCGCTAGATATCAAAATTGTAATTTAAGAGAAAATTCGAAGTCGCCCTCGACAGTGCCGAGATAGACATGATCCTTCCAGATTTGAAGATTTAACGCATCCTATCTGCAGCCAAAATTACGGAATTGTAATTATTGACTCACCTTGTCGTTAGCTTCGCGTTCCTAAACTACAAACCAACAAAGGCCGCTAATCAGGTTGGCCTAGTATGAACCGAGGTTCACAATGAAATTTGTCAAATCTATCGCTATTGGCAGCCTGCTGCTGGGTCTCATGGGTACCGCTTACGCTGAAGGCGGCTTCGAGCGAACGAAACAGTTCAACGAGAACTTCCGAACCGAACAGGCTCGCCTATGGAGCGATGACTCTTCGGACCAGAACAAACAACAAGTCGCTCAAGAGCAAAAGAAAGAAAGCAAGGATGGTAAGGAACAAGCCGACAATTAATCGGCGGTTAAATAGGACTTCAAATGACGAAAGAAATCGACAAAAAAGCCAGGGTAAAACCTGGCTTTTTTGTGCTTGGAATTTAGCCTTCGTTCTTGCGAGGCGTTTCCGCATTGCTTTCTCCGGCCAGACCCTCGGCACCTTGTGCGGGGCGTTTCCAATGGCACAGCAGGAGCTGGCTGGCGTTCGCTTCGGTGATCGATGTGCAAGCTAGATCAGCGGGCAGACCATCCTTGCTGTCTCGCAAGCGCCTGGACAGATAGAACGAGCCATCCCGCGGCCACTTGGCAGGATCCTTGATGTTCTCGGACTTCCCGCTGCTGTAAAACTCCGACGAGTATGAGCGGCGGCCAGGATAGATCAGGGGAGCGGAATGAGCAGACTGCACATTGAGCCAGGCTTGAACCACATCCCGCTGATTCTGAGGGCGCTCCTCTAGTACCCCGGCGTAGATGATGCCCGCACCGATGATTGGCAACACCAATGCGCTCGCAGCGGCAGCCCAGGTGGTCTTCGGGCCAACTTCGCTGACCCGTGCAGACAGCAGCAATGCCCACGCTGGCAGCGCGGGTAGCAGGTAGGTCCACAGAATGTTGCCTGCAAATGTGAAGAAGACCGGTGTCGCCAAGGCCCACAGCCAGAGGTAGGCTTTGAAGCGCTGCATCGATCCACGCTTGCGGATCAACAGTGGTAGAAACAAGGCCCATGGCAGTAGCGACAATCCGAGCTGGATCCAGATGCTGCCGTACGGCTTGGCATGAGCACTACCATAGAGGTCCCCTGCCCAGTTACTGACGACGTAGCGGCTCCAGTGCTCACCAACGAAGAAGTACTCCATGAAGCCGGGCGTTTTCATCTCGGCCGCGACATACCATGGCACGGATATACCGAACATGAGTACAAGGCCGCTAATCCAGGGAAGCCTCAGTACCCGTCCCCATTCCTTGTAGATAACGAACCAGGCGAATGCCGGCGCCCCCATAAGCACCAGGGTCAGCGGCCCTTTGGCAAGCAAGCCCAGCCCGAGACCTGCGAACATCAGGTAGGCATCCGCCTTGCTGGCGCACTTCATCCAACGCCAGAAACCGTAGCTGGCCAGCAGAATCGAGAACGACAAAACAGGGTCAGTCAGCACAACACCGCTGGAGACCAGGCCAAGTGTGGTGCTGGAAAAAATAATGGCAGCCCAGATGCCGGCGTTACGAGAAATCTGCTGCGTGCCGAGTTTGATGATGATGAAACAGCTTGCCAGGTGGAGTAGCCACGCTGGGAAGCGCGCAGCGAACTCGTTAACGCCGAAGACCGTCATGCTCGCGGCCTGGGTCCAGAAGGACAACGGAGGCTTGCCCCAGAACGGTACCCCGTAGTCGAACATGGGCGTGATCCAGTCATTCAACTCGACCATCTTGCGAGCCATTTCAGCGTAACGGGCCTCAGATGTGTCCATCAGCGGGTAGATGCCCAGCCCCACCAAACGCAATAGCAAAATCGAACCCAGGACCCACCACAGCGTCCTCTCGTTCTTCAGGTTCAGCATTTCTTACCCTCGATCGAAGCCATCGAAGGGTGGAGTGACACGGGATCTGCCTTGTTGCTGTGCTTCAGGAAATAGAGAGGCCGGCGCTTCACTTCCGCGAGTGTCACGCCCAGGTACTCCCCCACCATGGCGACACCGACGCACATGAATGAAGCCATTCCGACGATCAGGTGATGGATGTCGAAACTGCCTGCCACAAGCGACGCAAGCATGTAGCAGATGCTGGAGACGAAAAGACCGAAACTGATGAGGCTGAAAATGCGCAGTGGTTTGCGAGAGAAGCTGACGATGCTCTCGATGGCCAGATTGAACAGGCCAGCTGCATTCCATTTGGTGCTCCCGGCATGGCGAACAGTGCGATTGTAGGGCAGTTCGATGGTACGAAAGCCTACCCAAGGTACTCTCCGTAGAGCGCCGGGTTACCTCAACCTCGATGAGCGTTTCGCCATTGATGGTACCGGCGAAGACTTTCGAGGCTGCATCCACTGCATCTGGCTTGCTGCGTGCGAGTTCGGCATCAGGAACAGGTTGCTTGTCCACGGGGACGCTCTCACCGGTTACTGGCGCCTGGTTGATACTTGAGGAGCCTACGACTACAAAACCATCGGCCGGCAGGCGGTCATTGGGGCGCACGATGACAACGTCACCGGGAACCAGCAGCTCCACGGGCATCTCCACCGTGCCATTTGCTCTGCGTACGATCGCGGTGGCTGGTGCGAGCTTGGACAGTGCCTCAATCGCTTTCTTGGCCCGCCCCATCGCGTAGCTTTCAAGGGAATGCCCCAGACTGAACAGGAACAGCAGCAGAGCCCCCTCCGCCCAGGCGCCGATGCTCGCGGCACCGACTGCGGCGAGAAGCATCAGCGAGTCGATCTCGAAGCGTTTCTGACGGATGTTGGTAACCGCTTCCTTAGTGGTGAACCATCCACCGAACACGTAGGCCGACACGTACAGAATCAGAGGCAGACGATCAATCAGGCCAAGTTTTCCTGCGAGAGCTCCGGCACCCAGGAGAGCACCACAGATCAGCGCGAAAATCAGCTCTGTGTTCATTCCAAAAATGCCGCCATGCTCATGGCTATGACCTTCATGCCCGGCTTGGTCATCAGGGCGTTCAAGCAAACTCTTCATAACTCGTCCCTTCTGGGGTCAAGGCTTCCAATTGCCCTCTGCAGTTGGGGAGCCGTCTCTGTTGGTTGGCTAAGATCTATTGCACGGTTTGCCCGAGCCCAGGCGTTAACATTTCGAAGCTATGGGGTATCGGGCGTAATAAAAAATGCCAGGCACTGCCTGGCATTTATGAATTCTCTAATTGTTCTGTTCAAATCGTTTACTACTTGTTGTTGATGCATTGCGAATACATCGAGTAACGAACAGTCTTGAGCGTGCCCTGGGAGTCCTCGAAGGTCATCAACCGTGGATAGACCTGGCAGGTACGGGGGTCCTGCGACTGACGTACGAATTTCGCAACGTCTATCTTCATGCCATATTTGTAATCCTGAATCTCTGGCATTGGCTTGCCATTTTTCTCCGCGTACTTGGCCACTGCGGTCTGGTGTTCCTTGGTGTATTGAAGCTGCTTGCTCTCGGAGAAAGTGTTGGCCTGCGAAGCCACCGAGAAAACAACAAGTGCAGCAGCGATAATTAGCTTTTTCATAAAACCCTCTCAATTTCAAAACTTCTCGGGCGTAACCTTAGCAATGCATAGGCATCACCGGCATGACGAGAAACTTACAATTTTGAAAGGTAAGTGCATCTACTTCACTTTAAACAAAAAAGCCCACAACACGTGTTGTGGGCTTCTCTTTAGCGGAGGCTGTTAGCTAACCACTTCGGCCTCGTCGCCGTCTTCATCCTTGCGGTGTGCCCAGTGATACAGGGCAGGCAGTACCAGCAAGGTCAGTGCGGTGGAGGACAGGATCCCGCCAATCACCACCGTCGCCAATGGCCGCTGAACTTCGGCACCGGTGCCGGTGGCCAAAGCCATCGGGATGAAGCCCAGGGACGCTACCAAGGCTGTCATCAGAACAGGTCGCAGACGGGTCAATGCACCTTCATCGACTGCCTGTCTGAGCGTTCGTCCCTCCTCCCTTAGCCCGCGGATGAAGGCAATCATCACCAGGCCGTTCAGTACTGCAACGCCGGACAGTGCAATGAAGCCGACACCTGCCGAGATCGACAGTGGGATGTCCCGCAGCCACAACGCCACAACACCACCGGTGAGTGCGAATGGAATACCGGTGAAGACCAGCATGCCGTCCTTCAGGTTGTTGAACATCAGGAACAACAAGGTCATGACCAGCAGCAAGGCGACTGGAACAACGATCTGCAGGCGTTTGGCAGCCGACTGCAGCTGCTCGAACTGGCCCCCCCAAGTCGTCCAGTAGCCCGCAGGGATTTGCACCTTCTTGTCCAGCGATGCGGTCGCCTCCTCAACGAAGGACCCCAGATCGCGGCCTCGAACGTTGGCGCTGACGATAACCAGACGTTTGCCGTTCTCGCGGCTGATTTGGTTCGGGCCCAGTTGCAGGTCCAGATTGGCGACCTGGGACAGCGGGATGAAGCCGATCTGATTGGCACCCTGTGCCGCATTGGCAGGTACCGGGATCAGCAAGCTGGACATACCCGCTACGTCGGTGCGAACGGTCTCTGGTAGGCGTACTACCATGTCGAACCGACGGTCGCCCTCATACAGCGTGCCGGCCTGACGGCCACCCACGGCGATAGCGATCGAGTTCTGAACATCCGCGATGTTCAGGCCGTAGCGTGCTGCTTTTTCGCGGTCAATGTTGATGGTCAGCACCGGCAGGCCGGATGTCTGCTCAACTTTCACTTCCGATGAGCCCGGGACCGCTTTGAGCGCTGCCGCGATCTTGTTGGCGGTGTTGTTGAGCACGTCCATGTCATCGCCGAAGACTTTCACAGCGACGTCACTACGCACGCCCGAAATCAGCTCGTTGAAACGCAGTTGGATTGGCTGCGACAACTCGTAGTTGCTTCCTGGAACACCCGCTGCGGCCTTCTGCACTTCAGCAATCAGCTCATCACGAGGCTTCTTCGGGTTAGGCCACTGATCCTGAGGCTTGAGCATGATGTAGGCGTCAGAGGCGTTCGGCGGCATCGGGTCAGATGCAATTTCTGCGGTACCCGAGCGTGCGAACATCCGCTCAACTTCAGGCACCTGCGCAATCACCGCTTTCTCCAGACGCTGCTGCATCTCGACAGATTGAGTGAGGCTCGTTCCAGGCACACGCATGGCCTGCATCGCAAAGTCACCCTCACTGAGGCTTGGGATGAACTCGCTACCCATACGACTTGCCAGCAAACCACTGAGCACGACCAAGGCTACTGCGGCCGAGAAAGCGATGTTCCGATGTCCCAGCACCCATTGCAGAACCGGTTCATAGCGCAGTCGAGCTGTGCGCATGACCACGCCTTCCTCTTCCTTCACCTTGCCAGTGACGAACATGGCAATAGCTGCAGGAACAAAGGTAACGGACAGGACCATTGCACCCAGCAGCGCCATCACAACGGTGAAGGCCATCGGGTGGAACATTTTGCCTTCGACGCCGGTGAGGGCGAAGATCGGCAGGTACACCACCATGATGATCAGGGCGATCAACGCCGACAGGCGTTTGCTCATGATCAGGTACATGAAGGTCGAGACCATGGCGAAGCCA
>JAAIGE0100255446.1_pt1 | contig 35741 bp, 31 predicted proteins | sample 6487951 | NCBI WGS metagenome assembly JAAIGE01 (sample SAMN13974128, study PRJNA590717) | phyllosphere metagenome | biome: tomato field; feature: multiple bacterial spot infested tomato fields; material: tomato leaves; isolation source: leaves from tomato fields | host: Solanum lycopersicum ...
ATCGAACGCATCATCGCGCATGAATATTTCCACAACTGGACCGGCAACCGCATCACCTGCCGCGACTGGTTCCAGCTCTGCCTGAAAGAAGGCCTGACGGTTTATCGCGATCAGGAATTCTCGTCCGACATGCGTTCGCGCCCGGTAAAGCGCATCGCCGATGTGCGTCATCTGAAGTCTGAACAGTTTCCAGAAGATGGTGGCCCGCTCGCGCACCCACCACGGCCGGATAAATACCGCGAAATCAACAACTTCTATACGACGACAGTCTATGAGAAGGGTGCCGAAATCACCGGCATGATTGCAACGATCCTGGGGGAAGACGGCTTCCGCAAGGGCATGGACCTCTATTTCGAGCGTCACGACGGCGATGCTGCCACCGTCGAGGACTTCGTTAAGTGCTTCGAGGATGCTTCTGGCCGGGATCTCAGCCAGTTCTTCCGCTGGTACGTGCAGGCTGGCACGCCGCTCGTCAGCGCATCGACTGCCTATGACGCCGCGTCATCCACCTTCACGTTGTCGCTGGAACAGACGGTTCCGCCGACACCGGGCCAGAGCAAGAAAGAGCCGCTGCATATCCCTCTTTCCGTGGCGCTCATTCTGGATAATGGCCAGATTGCCGAACCTTCAAGCGTCGACGGCGGAGAGTACCGGGATGGCGTTCTGCACCTGACGGAACGCAGCCAGACCTTCACTTTCTCCGGCATCTCCTCGCGCCCTTCCCTGTCGCTGAACCGCAGCTTCTCCGCTCCAATCAACCTGCATCTGGAACAGTCCGCAGACGATCTGGTGCAGATTGCACGGCATGAAACCGACCTGTTCTCCCGCTGGCAGGCGCTGACAGCGCTTGCAATGCCAAATCTCGTCAAGGCAACCGAAGCCCTTCGCCATGGTGCAGAGGTTTCGGTCGATCAGGCCTTCGTCGCCGCACTCGTTGAGATCGCGGGCAACGATACGCTCGAGCCCGCATTCCGGGCGCAGGCGCTTGCCCTGCCGAGCGAGGGCGATGTGGCGCGTGAAATCGGCAGCGACAACGATCCCGATGCCATCCACAACGCCCGCACGGCCGTCATGCGCGCAATCGCGACGTCTGGCCTGGAAACCTTCAAGGCACTCTTCGCTGGCTTCGAAGACAAAGGCGCTTACTCGCCTGACGCTGAAAGCGCCGGTCGCCGGTCGTTGCGCAACATCGCCATGAGCTACCTTTCCTACGCGGAAGAAACGCCGGAGCGGGCCGCCAAGGCCTTCGTCGACGCAAGCAACATGACCGATCTCGCTCATGCTCTCAGCGTTCTCACGCAGCGTTTCCCGCAGGCACCGGAAGCCGCTCAGGCTCTTGCCACCTTTGAAGCCCGCTTTTCAGACAATGCACTGGTCATGGACAAGTGGTTCGCGCTTCAGGCTGCCATCCCGGGCGAGGGCGCGCTGGAACGCATCAAATCGCTTATGGCCTCGAAGCACTTCAGCGCCACCAATCCGAACCGCGTGCGCTCGCTCATTGGCACCTTTGCATTCGGCAATCCGACCGGCTTTAACCGTAAAGATGGTCAATCCTACGCGTTCCTGGCGGAACAGATTATCGGCATCGACAAGCGCAACCCGCAACTGGCGGCGCGCATTCTGACTTCCATGCGCTCCTGGCGCTCACTGGAGTCTGTCAGGGCCGATCACGCACGGGCGGCTCTTACAACCATAGAGCGATCCTCCGCGCTTTCGACGGACGTTCGGGATATCGTTGAACGCATGCTCAAAGCATGACGTAACGGCAGTTCGGCGGCCTGGAAACGGGCTGCCGAAACCACTCGAAGAAAAGTTTGAGTCGGTTCAAAGGGTTAAAAATCTTTTAACTTCCAGCTCTGGACAAGCAGAATCGCCAATGATTCATTGTGTATAGATTCGAGCGGCGGCGCTTCGAATTTACACGAGGGATATCAAGGCGGGGACGATGACAGACGTGCGGCGGGCGACTGCGGGCGATGAGCGCTCGTATGCCAAAATTTTTGATATTGCAGCGGTCAGTGCGAAGCTTGCCGGCAATCTCGCTGGCCTCGCCGCCGCCTTTTCCGGGCTGCGGCAATTGCCGAAGCTGGAGACGTTGTTAAAGCGTCTCATTCCTGTTCTGATCCTGTCATTTCTGGTTGTGGTTGCTGCTTCACGCATGCTGGGCATCACGTCAGAGTATGGGCGCATGGAAGAGGCCGCGCGCCAGACCACTGCGCTGTCGGCACTTGCCGCCAAGGCGGCTCTGGCGGGGGCTGAGAACCTCTTCACAACGCAGGATCGCGCTGCCGTCGAAAGCCGCCTTAGCGCATATTTCCCCGCAGGCAGCATCGAGCAGGATACGGTCATCCTCGTCGCGGGTATCAACGGACGCGTTTTCGGTGGTATCGGCGCGCTTTCTGGCCGGTATGCCGGATCGTCCCTGACGACGCTGCTGCCTGAGATTGCCATCGTTCGCCGCTTTCCCGGCGCGCCCGGAACTGTGGAGACCGATATCGAAGGCATTGCGCATTATGCCACCATGATCCCGCTCGGAACTGAAGGCGGCATGGTCATCGCTGCCCGCTCGCTGGAGCCGGTGCGCAGCTTCTGGCGCAGCGAAGTGGCCATGAACGTTACGCTCTTTGCTGGAATTTCCGCCATTCTGCTGGTCATTCTTTATGCCTATTACATGCAGGTGAAGCGGGCCCGCATGGCGGACGATGTTTTCGTAGAATCCAATCTGCGTGTCGAAACCGCTCTCTCGCGTGGCCGTTGTGGTCTGTGGGACTTCGATTTGGCGAGCCGCCGAATGTTCTGGTCCACTTCGCTTTATGAAATTCTGGGTCTGCCGCCACGCACGGAGCCGCTGTCCTTCAGCGATGCTGCGCGGATGATGCATTCGGAAGATGGTAACCTCTATGAGTTGGCCCGTTCTGTCGGTTCCGGCGATCTGCGCCAGATCGATCAGATTTTCCGCATGCGTCATGTCCACGGCCATTACGTCTGGCTTCGCGCCCGCGCTCAGGTTATCCACACCTCAAGCGGCCCCCGCGTCATCGGCATTGCCATGGATGTGACTGAGCAGCATCGTCTGGCGCAGCGCTATGCCGAAGCCGACCAGCGCCTTGCAGACGCCATCGAATCCACTTCGGAAGCATTCGTGCTGTGGGATAAGAACGACCGGCTGGTCATGTGCAATACGCACTTCCAGCAGGCCTACGGTCTTCCAGACAGCGCACTCGTTCCGGGCACCGAGCGCGCCATGGTCAACGCTGCCGCCACCCGCCCGATCGAAGAGCGACGCGTGGCCGATGCCGATCAGTCCGGTCTTTCGCGCACCACGGAAGTCCAGCTTGCCGATGAGCGCTGGCTGCAGATCACCGAGCGCCGCACCCGCGATGGCGGTCTGGTTTCGGTCGGAACAGATATCACTCTTCTCAAGCGACATCAGGATCGCCTGCGCGAATCTGAGCGCCGCCTGATGGCGACTATTGGTGATCTGTCCGCCTCCCGGCACAAACTTGAGCGCCAAAAGACAGAGCTTTCCGACGCAAACGCCCTCTATCAAAAGGAAAAAGACCGCGCCGAAGCCGCGAACAAGGCGAAATCCGAATTCCTCGCCAATATGAGCCACGAGCTTCGCACGCCGCTTAACGCCATCCTCGGCTTCTCGGAAATCCTCGTGGCGGAAATGTTCGGGCAACTCGGTTCGCCAAAGTATAACGAATACGCCCGCGATATTCACGACAGCGGTCAGCATCTCCTGAACGTCATCAATGATATTCTCGACATGTCGAAGATCGAGGCCGGTCACATGCGCATCAACCGTGAGAAGGTTGATCTTGCTCCGCTCATGGAAGAAACCCTGCGGTTGACAGCCATTCAGGCGGCACAGAAGAGCATCACCATCCAGCACCGTGTCTGTAAGGACATGCAGATGACGGGCGACCGTCGCGCCATGAAGCAGATCATGCTCAACCTGCTGTCCAATGCTGTAAAATTTACCGATGAGGGCGGGCTCGTTGCTTTGCGCACCCACGTTCATCAAGGTGGCCTGATGCTGACGATTGCCGACACGGGCATTGGTATTCCGTCAGCCGCCATCAAAAAGATCGGCCAGCCCTTCGAGCAGGTTCAGGGCCAGTACGCCAGGACCCAGGGCGGCTCCGGCCTCGGCCTTGCGATCTCTCGCTCGCTCGTCAGGTTGCATGGCGGCAAGATGAAAATACGCTCTCGTGAGGGCAAGGGCACGGTCGTTACCCTGCTTATCCCCCACATCGACGCCTTCCGCGATGCTCCCTATCTGGCCTACGCGGCCCGCAGCAAGCTTGCACTGTTCCGCTAATTACCCCAGCTTGCCGTTGCCGACACTGTGTTGAGACAGAAGCGATTAGAAAGATCGTCGTGACGGTCTGGGTGCGTTTCAATATGCCAGAAACGCAAAAGCGCCTTTCCATGGGAAAGGCGCTGCAAAGCGTCAGCTTGTAGACCTGTCCGGATCACCGGCAGATCAGCCCTTATCAGCGTTCACGGAAATCCGCAAAGACAGCCGATGGACGGGTGGTGCGGACCTGCTGCGCGGAAGCGCGGGCGGTCAGCTGTTCGTTGGTTCCACCGAAACGGTGGTAGCCCTGGCTGGAGCGTGGGCCGAGGCCCGCCAGACGGAGCGTTTCAAAGCCGGAATGTACCGGACGGAAGCGAGTGGTCATTGCCTTGGTTCCTTAAACCTATTCCTCCCAAGACAGTCAGGCTTATTGCAGTGCGGCATGGATTCGGCAATCGGGGCAAATGCGCCGCTGTTATGCGTGATTTGCATGGCTATTTTCACAAATGATTTACAATGGTCAAAAAGGAAGCATTCACATTTCGCGAAGGCGAGACTGAAATGCTAATAAATCCTGCCATGCCAATGACTTACTGGCCGGAGCATTCAAAAGTTCCTGCGGATGCAAGGTGGCTATCGCGGGTGCGACGCCAGCGCCAACTGCGACATCACGCCACTGTCCGCGAAGAGTATGAATAGTGCCGGAGCCGCCAAAGAAAAAACGCGCTGTAAAGTTGCCTAGAAGCAACAGTATTTTTGGTTCCGCCAATGCAATCTGCCGCTCGATGAAGGGGCGGCAAATCTCCATTTCGGGACCGGAAGGCGGCCGATTGCCCGGCGGCCGCCATGGCACGACGTTGGTAAGCAGCAGATTTGCGCGCTCGAGTCCGATGGCTGCCAACATGCGATCCAGTAGCAGGCCTGTCTTGCCGACGAAGGGCAAGCCTTCCCGGTCATCGTCCGCATCCGGCATGGGGCCGATGACCATAATGCCGGAGGAGGGATCGCCCTCTGCGAAGACGGTATTACGGGCGCTGTTCTTGAGATTGCAGCCGTTGAAGCTTTCAAGCGCCGTTTTCAGCTCGACGAGCGAGCGTGCGCTCTCGGCAGCAAAGCGGGCCGAGGCGATGGCCTGATCATCCGGCAGTGCGACGTTGACCTGAGTAGAAGGCGGTGGCGGGGCGTTACGCGATGCGGTCGCGCTTGCGCGTGATTCGTTGCCTTGGTGGGAAGGGCGCTGTTGTGGCTGCCCCTGCTGCGGTTGCGCTTGTGGATCGGAGCTTCTCTGCGGAGCGCGGTTTTGACGGCTTGCGGCAAACTCCGCGAAGCGATCCAGCGGCTCATCTTCCAGCAACCAGTCCACACCCGCATCCGCATGGAAATGCAGGAGCGCGGCCAGTTCTGCCGGAGAAAGGTCTTGAGCCGAAATCATGGGCGCAAGCTATCCGATGTTTTTGGCCCGGGATACCCCAATCTCACGCTGTCCAGCGTTCAATATCGCCGCTTTCACCGATCATGGCGAGACCGTGTGCAATCGAGAGAAGCTCGCCACCGCTTTCGATCTTGTCCGCGTCGAAGCGGCGGGTGAAGAGCTGGCGGACGGCTGGCACGAAGGAGGTGCCGCCAGTGAGGAACACTTTGTCGATGGCTTCGGGGGCTGTGTTGGTCTTTACCAGAACTTCGTCCAACGCCTCTTCGATCTTGGCAAGATCATCCGAAATCCACTGGTCAAAGTCCGAGCGCTTCACCGTTTTGCGACCGGCTGAGCCGAGCGGCGAGAAGTTGAACTCGGCTTCTTCCTGCGAGGAGAGCGCCATCTTGGTGGCGGAGATGGCCTGGTAGAGTGGATAGCCCTCATCGTGCTCGACCAGTTCGATGAACATCTCAAGCTTTTCTGGCTCCAGTGCGGAACGCACCAGTGACTTCAGGTCGGAAAATTCCTTGGTGGTCTTGAAGATTGAGAGCTGATTCCAGCGGCCGAAATTGACGTAATAGCCGGCCGGAACATCGAGGATCTTGTCGAAGCTCTTGAATTTGCTGCCCTTGCCGATCTCCGGTGAGACGAGATTGTCGATCATGCGGAAGTCGAAATGATCGCCCGCGACGCCAACGCCGGAATGGCCGATGGGCGTGGCGGAAAGCTTGCCGCCGTGGGTCTCAAAACGGATCAACGAATAGTCGGTGGTGCCGCCGCCGAAGTCTGCCACCAGAACATTGGCATCCTTCTTCAGGCTCTGGGCGAAGTAATAGGCGGCGGCCACGGGCTCGTAGACGTAATGGATCTGCGGGAAACCGGCGCGCGTGAGCGCTTCGTTGTAGCGTTGAAGGGCAAGCTCCTCATTGGGGTTGGAGCCCGAGAAACGTACGGGGCGACCGGCGATCACGGTGGAAACATCGTCCTTCCACTCTTCCCCGGCATAGGATTTCAGCTTCCGAAGGAAGACCTCCATCAGGTCTTCGAAGCTCTGGCGCTTTGCAAAGACCAGCGTCCCCTGAAACATCGACGAGGCGGCGAAGGTCTTGATGGATTGCAGGAAGCGGCAGTCGCCGGGGTTGTCGATGAACTGACGGATGGCGGCCTGACCGGCTTCGACGTGAAGTGCTGCTGCACCAAGCGCGCCATCTTTCATGAAGGAGAGCGCAGTGCGCATGCTGTCCGTCGTACCGGCACATGAGGTAAAGCGCATGGAGTGGCTTGTGGAGCCGGTATCCGAAAGTGCCATGACGGTGTTGGTCGTGCCGAAATCGAGGCCGAGTGTCCGAGCCATAGCGAATATCCTTATGCGTCAAGAAAAATGTGCCGGAAGCCTGAAGGCATTCCGGTATGAAAAGACGCGAGTGCGCCGCCTGTTTTGAGGAGGGCGCGTGATGGCATAGCGAATTGTGAATAGCAAGCGCGGGTGACGGTTTTTCTGCGGGGCGCCGCAATAAAGCCATGCCGGGTTGTCGTAACGGCCACCGGGGTATTTTAGTATTGAGTAATTGGAGGACGCCCATGCCGTTCGGCATACGCATAACACTGGCCACACTAACCTTATTGGCAGGAAGCTTTCCCCTGACGGCGGCGCTTGCAGCGGAAACGGCGCATTGCACTGTTATTCTGGATGCTGCGTCAGGCGAAACACTTCATCGTGACGGCACGTGCGATAAGGGCTTTGCACCACAATCTACCTTCAAGTTTCCACTTGCCTTGATGGGATATGATGCCGGAATTTTGAAAGATGAGACCACGCCGCGCTGGGATTACAGGGCGGAATGGAAGCGCCCGAAGCGCGAGCAGAAATCCGTCGATCCAACCATATGGGAAAAGGATTCCATCGTCTGGTACTCGCAGGAAGTGACACGCAAACTCGGCAAGGAAAAGTTTGCTGATTACACCCGGCGCTTCGACTACGGCAACGCGGATGTGCGCGGCATCAAGGGCCAGACGGACGGGCTGACGGAAGCCTGGTTGATGTCTTCACTGAAGATTTCGGGCGACCAGCAGGCAGATTTCGTGCGCCGTTTCGTCACCGGTAAACTGCCGGTTTCCAAGGAAGCACAGACGAAAACCGAAGCCATTATTCCGCAGTTTGATGCGGCGGATGGCTGGAAGGTGCATGGCAAGACCGGCTCCGGTCGCATGCGCGACAAGGCGGGCAAGCCGGATGGCGATAGCTGGCTCGGTTGGTTCGTCGGTTGGGCCATCAAGGGTGAGCGCAAGGTGGTCTTCGCCCGGCTGAACGTTCAGGACTGGAAGCGCAAAGAACCGATTAGTTTCGTGACGAGGGATAGGCTGATTGCCGACCTGCCGAAGCTGGTGAAGTGAGGCTTACCGGATGAAGCGCCGGGCTGAAACTATCAGAACCAGTCCGGCGATCGCCGTCAAGGCACCTCGCAACATCCACGGGCTCTGATTGATCATGAAGCTGGAGGCGGGGTACGGGAAATAGCCACTGCCCTGACCAATCCAGATGAGGCCGATTAGCACGATCAATATGCCAAGAACGGTGAGCGAGATCCGAAGTACCGGCATGATGAGCCTCAATATGGCAAAAACCTCCTCGGAGATTAACCCGAAGAGGTTCGATACGCCACGAATTTTGCTGGACGGCATCAAGCCTCGGCGTAGTATTTCTCTACGAGACTGGGCTGTTCTTGATCCGCATTCTGATCGGCAAGGCTGGTCTTGCTCTCGGCGGTCTCGTCGCTGTTGACGATGGCGTCCAGCAGACCCTGTATGATGCGGCTTCTCTGGACTTCTTCGGCGCGGCTGCGCGCAACCTCGATCGCGGCTTCCTCTTCCGCGCGGCTGATACGAAGCGATGATCTGGCTTCCATTTCATCGGACCTGAGGGTGCTGGCCGCTGCAGATGCCGACGAACGTGTGCCTGATGTGGAAGAAGCATTCGCGGTGTTGGATGGCGAGGGCTGCGCCACGACAGCCTCATCGTCATTGCTGCCGTCCTCAATAGACTGCGGTTCTTCGTCGGTTTCAGAAAGAACTTCGTTTTCAACCGGCGTTTCCGCAGAGGCGTCGGTCTCTTCGAAATCTACAGGCTCGCCATCCGCTTCGGAAAGCTCGCCGGAAGCAGGAGGTTCAGCAACTGGCTCTGCTTCGGCTTCGTCCGTCGTAATCTCTTCCGCGTTGGCATCTGCGGGAGCTTCTGGGGATGCGAAATCTTCATTAGTGTCGGTAGAGCCCGCGTCTTCTTCGACTTTCTCTTCCGCTGGCGTTTCGGCAGAAGCTTCAGCCTCGTCAGGGGAGACCTGGTATCCGTCCGAGCCTTCAGCTTCCTCAGCCGGGGCTGGGTCCGCAGCGTCTTCTGCTACGGCTTCATCGGCAATGTCGTCCTGCCCTTCTGCCGGCTCGCCGTCATCGACCGGTTGTGCCGATTGCCAATCCTCCTCGGTTTCCGCAGGGGTAATGGCTTCCTGTTCCGCTGGCGCTTCGGCGGGAATTTCGGTCTCGTCGGCGGGATAAGACTCGGCGTCCAGGTCCGGAGCCTCATCGGTCGCTGTGGGGTCGCCTGCCTCGCCGGTGCTTTCTTCCGCTACGGTTTCATCGGTCGGCGCTTCCTCGGCGGGTGCATCTTCTACCTGCTCGGGCTCGACTGCTGTTTCGGTCTCTTCCGAGCCGGAGGTCTCTTCGACAGATGAAGGCTGAGGAGAATAGGTGCCATCATCGTAGCCGCCGTCAGCTTCCTCTGCCGTTGTCGGGCCGGTCGTTGCTGGCTGACTGGCCGGCTGGCTGGCATTTTGCGACGAGTTCTGCGTAGCCGAAGGTTGCGTACCCGAAGTCTGGCTGCTGCCCTGGGAGGATGCAGGCTGGCTGCTGGCGGTTTGCTGATTGGAAGAGGTATTGCCAGTTGCGGCGGTGGTAGGCGTGAGAATGCTTGTCAACATGGAAGGAGGACCAAAGATTGATGTTGCGCAATCTTTAGGTCACCACCCCGGAATTTTCGGTGCAAACTCGTGGTTGCATTTAATTAAAATGCGATCTATCTGCCGCTTTTTGCGATAATTATCGAAAATAATTATATTGGAGACGCATGGCGCGCCTCCAGCTTCGTTTTTTCTTTCGAAATCAGATCGATTTCGCTGCGCCACCATCCACATGCAGCATGGTGCCGGTGATGTAGCTGGCGGGTTGCGAGCACAGGAATGCACCGGCTGCCCCAAACTCTTCCACGGTGCCGAGGCGAGCAGCCGGGATGCTTTTGATCGATGCTTCGCGGACCTCATCGACGCTCTTTCCGAGCCGCTTGGCATTCGCGCCATCAAGCTCGTCTATGCGGTCGGTGTGAATGCGCCCGGGCAGCAGCATGTTTGCGGTGATGCCGAAGCCCGCAAGTTCCGTGGACAGTGTCTTGTTGAAGCCGACCAGAGCGCCGCGCAATGTGTTGGAAAGCGCCAGATTGGGGATCGGCTCGAACACGCCGGAAGAGGCGACGGTGAGGATGCGGCCCCAGCCTTGCTCCTTCATCTGTGGCACAAGGGCATTGGTGAGGGTGACGACGCGTAACACCATAGTCTGGAAGAAGGTGTCCAGCTTTTCCGCCGTAATATCCTGCGCCAGACCCGGCGTCGGGCCGCCGGTGTTGTTGACCAGAATATCGATGCCGCCGAGCCGCGTCTTGACCGCTTCGACCATGGATGGCACGAAATTGTCTTCCGCAAGATCGCCCCACACCCAATCCGCCTTGCCCTTGCCAAGCGCGTTTATCGCTTTGGCGTTGGCCTCCAGCTTCTCGCCGCTGCGTCCCACCAGCAGCACGTTTGCACCTTCTTTCGCAAGGGCTGTCGCGATGCCGAGACCGAGGCCGCGGGAAGAGGCGAGAACGAGTGCGCGTTTGCCGGAAATGCCGAAATCCATTTGATCCTCCTGAATGCTTTCTTCATCTATAAGCAGGGTTACCAATGATTTGAAGGTCTCAGCCGCAAACTCTGGCAGCACTTGACCGGCGAAACATCACCCATTAAATTCCATTTTACGTAAACGTAAGATGGTCATCATCCGGTTGTCAGACAACAGTCTTGCGGCAGGACAGGATTTGCCGCTATTGAAGCTCGACAACGGCTTCCGGCTTTGCGAAGAGAGTAGAGAATCTCTCAAGTTTTCTTGCAAGGCTGATACGGGGAACTGGAAGACTGCGCACTGGTTGGGAACCACAATAAAAAGCCGGAAGAGACCGGCGAACTGACGAGGACCTTATGACGGAAGAAATGGAATTGCCGGAACGCGAATCGATGGAATTCGACGTGGTCATCGTCGGTGCAGGCCCTGCGGGTCTCTCCGCAGCCATTCGGCTGAAACAGGTCAATCCCGAACTCTCCGTCGTGGTGCTTGAAAAAGGCGCCGAAGTCGGTGCGCACATCCTTTCCGGCGCGGTGGTCGATCCCGTTGGAATAGACAGGCTTCTGCCGGGCTGGCGCGAGGAAGAGGGGCATCCCTTCAAGACAGAAGTCAAGGACGACCAGTTCCTGTTTTTAGGCCCTGCTGGCTCCATTCGCCTGCCGAATTTCCTGATGCCGCCGCTGATGAACAACCACGGCAATTACATCGTCTCGCTTGGCCTCGTCTGTCGGTGGCTGGCGGAAAAGGCGGAAGCTCTCGGCGTCGAGATCTATCCGGGCTTTGCCGCAGCCGAAGTGCTTTGTAATGACGAAGGTGCCGTGATCGGCGTTGCCACCGGCGACATGGGCATCGAGCGCAATGGCGAACCGGGACCGGCCTATACGCGCGGCATGGCGCTGATGGGCAAGTATGTGCTGATCGGTGAGGGCGTGCGTGGTTCGCTGGCAAAGCAGCTCATCAAGAAGTTCGATCTCTCAAAAGACAGCGACGTTCAGAAATTCGGCATCGGCATCAAGGAACTATGGCAGGTGAAGCCGGAGAACCACCGCCAAGGCCTGGTGCAGCACTCCTTCGGTTGGCCACTGGGCATGAAGGTGGGCGGCGGCTCGTTCCTTTACCATCTGGAAGACAACCTCGTTGCCGTCGGTTTCGTGGTGCATCTCAACTACAAGAACCCCTATCTTTATCCTTTTGAGGAATTCCAGCGTTTCAAGACGCACCCGGCGATTGCCCCGACATTCGAAGGCGGAAAGCGCCTGTCCTACGGTGCGCGCGCGATTACCGAAGGCGGCTATCAGTCGGTGCCGAAGCTGACCTTCCCCGGCGGCGCGCTGATCGGCTGTTCCGCCGGTCTCGTCAACGTGCCGCGCATCAAGGGCAGCCACAATGCCGTGCTTTCCGGTATGCTGGCGGCGGACAAGATCGCGCAAGCGCTGGCAGCAGGCCGTGCCAACGACGAAGTCATCGAGATCGAAAACGAGTGGCGCGATACGGACATCGGCAAGGATCTGAAGCGCGTTCGCAACGTCAAACCGCTCTGGTCGAAATTCGGCACGGCGATTGGCGTCGGCCTCGGCGGTCTCGATATGTGGACAAACCAGTTGTTCGGCTTCTCCATCTTCGGAACGCTGAAACACGGCAAGACGGACGCCGAAAGCCTTGAGCCTGCAAAGCTGCACAAGCCGATTGCCTATCCCAAGCCGGACGGCGTTCTGACCTTCGACCGCCTTTCCTCCGTATACCTCTCGTCCACCAACCATGAAGAGGACCAGCCGGTCCACCTTCAGGTAAAGGACATGGAGTTGCAGAAGCGTTCCGAGCATGACGTCTATGCCGGACCTTCGACGCGCTACTGTCCCGCCGGGGTCTATGAGTGGGTGGAAAAAGACGGAGAGGAAGTCTACGTCATCAACGCCCAAAACTGCGTCCACTGCAAGACTTGCGATATCAAGGACCCGAACCAGAACATAAACTGGGTGCCGCCGCAGGGTGGTGAGGGGCCGGTCTACGCGAATATGTGATGGGCGAAACCTTAGCGCAAAGGCCATCGGGAATAACGATACGCCAAGGCGTGAAGGGAGACTTCGACCGGCTGGCCGAGATCGAGCTGGATGCCTTCGTCGTATGGGCAACTGCTTGCGAGGTGGCGCTTGAGGCTTCCGCTACGCCGCACCGTTTGTTTCAAGAAGGTATGGATCAAGGCCTTCTTCTGGTTGCCGACGACGACCATACCCAACGGAGTATCGGATTTGTGCTTGGATTTGCCACGCTTGGTTATCTCTATATTGCAGAGGTGGATGTTGAGCGCGCATCACAGGGGCGCGGTGTCGGTCGCTGTCTGGTGCAAAGCGTACTGAATAAAGGGCGAGACCGGGGGCTCACATCTGCCGTTCTGACGACAGATCGATATGCCCGATTTAACGCACCCTTTTACAGACAGCTTGGATTTGAGATTATTGACGAAGGCGAGACGCCAGCCTTTCTGCGGGAACGGCTGGACAAACAGATTGAATCCGGGCTGGATCCGCAGAGACGCGTTGCAATGCTGGCGCGTCTGTAACTGGACGTCGACGTCATGACATGAACAAATTGTCTGTGATCTTGTTAGGAGCGGTTGTTCTTGTGTCTCGGGAGTTTGCAGGAACGGTACGGATAATCTAGTAATATGGAAACCTTGGAGAGCCTGTTAGGGTATTCACATCCGGGTTTGGGAGTAGGTAAATGGCGAATCTGAGCAGTAAGGTTTCGGTTCTGCGAAGAAATATGAAACTAGCCTGTGGCGCGTCGATGTTAGCTGCTGTTCTACTGGCAGTCGCCGGCCCTGCGAAAGCGGCAAGCTGCCGAGCCGATGCTGTCGCAGCTATCGACTGGACCGAGTGCAACAAGCGCTTGCTGATGCTTGGTGGCAGCGTTCTGGACGGAGCCACGCTGAAAGGCACCGATTTCACTTATACCGATCTTCGAGGCTCTTCCTTCAACAAGGCCAATTTCGAAAAGGCCAAGCTGATCCGCACGTCGCTTGCATCGTCGCAACTCGAAGGTGCCAACCTGAGCAAGATCGAGGCCTATCGCAGTGATTTCAGCGATGTAAATGCCGAAAATGCAGTCTTTCTCAGTGCGGAAATGCAGCGCGCCAACTTTGAGAATGCCAAGCTGGTGAACGCAAATTTCAGCAAGGCGGAACTCGGCAGGGCCGATTTTAATGGGGCGACGCTGACCGGCACCAAGTTCAGCAAAACAAACCTGTCTCGCGCCAGCTTCAAGGGCGCCAGTTTCAACGGGCCAATCGATTTCGAAGATTCGTTCCTGTTGCTCACGCGGATCGAGGGTCTGGACCTTTCGTCTGCGACGGGGCTGGACCAGCGGCAGATCGATATCGCCTGTGGAGATGATAAAACGAAGCTTCCATCCGGGCTGACCAAGCCAGGAAACTGGCCTTGCCCGGAAGATTCGGAAGATGAATGAGGGTAGGGTGTTTTCGCCACCCTCAAAACCCTGACAGTACAACCTTACCCTTCGCCGTTCCACTTTCCATCAGCGCATGCGCCTTGATAAGATTGTCGGCGTTGATCTTTCCGAAAACCTCGGTCAGCGTTGTCCTGATCTTGCCCGCGTCCACGAGCTCTGAAACGTGGTCGAGCAGCTTGTGCTGTTCCAGAATATCTGCGGTTTCGAAGACGGGGCGAGCGAACATCATTTCCCAGTGGATGGAAATCGCCTTGCGCTTGAAGGGCATGACATCGAAGCCACCTTTGGGATCATCGATGAGGCAGTAGCGACCCTGTGGTACTATCAGCGCGATGCTATCTGCGACGTGGAGATCGCTTTGGGTGGTGGAGAAGACGAAGGACGGGGAGCCCAAACCCAGAGCCTCTACCTGTGGGGCGAGCGGCTGGCTGTGATCCAGCACATGATGCGCGCCGAGTTGCTTTACCCATTCCTTCGTTTCAGGGCGGGAGGCGGTGGCAATGACGGTGAGGTCCGTCAACTGTCGCGCCAACTGGATGGCAATGGAACCAACGCCGCCAGCGCCGCCGATGATGAGGATTGCATTTGCGCCACCTGGAACCGGGTCATTCACTTTAAGACGATGAAACAGCGCCTCATAGGCGGTGATCGCGGTCAGCGGAAGGGCGGCGGCTTCTTCGAAGCTCAGAGTTTTCGGCTTTTTGCCGACGATGCGCTCATCCACCAGATGAAACTCGCTGTTGGAGCCGGGACGGTTGATCGCGCCTGCATAGAAGACTTCGTCTCCCGGTCTGAATAGCGTGACGCTTTCACCGACCGCCTTGACGATACCTGCGGCATCAAAACCGAGAACACGGGTCTGACCGTTTTCCGGCGGTTGGTTGCGGCGGATCTTGGTATCGACAGGGTTGACGGATACGGCCCTTACTTCCACCAGCAGGTCATGCCCTTTCGCCTCCGGCATGGGCAGTTCGAAATCGAACAGTGCATCCGTCTCCGTAATGGGCTTAGAGCTCTTGTAACCGATGGCGCGCATGGTGCTTCTCCGTCTGTTTTCCGTTTCGTTTATCTGATAGGTCTTTGCCTAGCCCGCAAGGGCAGAGCGGGGGACCGATGAGCGAAGCCATTGATATTTTAGCCAAACAGCGCGACGCTGTTTTGCGGAATGGGCAGCCGACGCTTGAACAACGCAAAGCCGATCTCAAGGCACTGCGTAGCGTCGTAACCTCCCATCGCCGCCAGATCGAAGACGCTGTCGATGCGGATTTTGGCGGGCGTTCACCTTATGAAACCGCACTTCTGGATATCGTCGGCATCGTTCAGGCCATCGATTATCTCAGCCGCAACCTGAAGCGGTTCATGAAGCCGGAACGGCGACATGTAGCGGCAACATTTCAGCGCGGGCGCGCATGGGTGGAATATCAGCCACTCGGCGTCATCGGCATCATGTCGCCTTGGAATTATCCGGTTTTCCTGGCCATCGTGCCGCTGGCAACGGCAATTGCAGCGGGCAACCGCGCCATGTTGAAGCCGTCTGAGCTGACACCGAAAACCAGCCAGTTGATGAAGGACATGCTTGCCAAGGTATTTCCGGAGGAGAAGGTCTCCGTCGTTCTTGGCGATGCGAAGGTAGGTGCTGACTTTAGTGGCTTACCCTTCGATCACCTGTTCTTCACCGGCAGTACGCAGGTCGGGCGTCTGGTTATGAAGGCGGCAAGCGAAAATCTCGTGCCGGTGACGCTGGAACTGGGTGGCAAGAGCCCGACAATCATCCAGCAGGGGCATGTTACCACCGATAACGTGGGAGCAATCGTCTTCGGCAAGCTCGCCAATGCCGGGCAGACCTGCGTCGCGCCCGATTATGTGTTCGTACACGAAACGGACGTCGAGGCTTTTGCCGCGGAATTCGACAAGGCGGTGGCGAAATCCTATCCCGATGGGACTGCGAGCAGGGATTATGCTTCGATCATCAGCGACAGACACTTGCACCGGCTGAACGATCTGCTTGAAGATGCGCGCGTTAAAGGCGCAACTCTGCGGGCAGTTGGCAGGAATGGGCAGGCCGGAGCGAGAGCCCGCGTCCTGACGCCGACGCTCGTCTTCAACCCAACCGATGATATGGCGGTGATGCAGGAGGAAATCTTCGGACCGATACTGCCGGTGCGCAGCTATCGAGAGATCTCCGAAGTGATCGCTCACATCAATCTCGGGCCGAGACCACTGGCGCTATACATCTTCGGGGAAGACGGGGGTGAGGTGTGCAGACAAATCCTTTCGCGCACGACATCCGGTAATGTCGGCATCAACAACACCGTGCTGCATGTGGTGCAGGACGATCTGCCCTTCGGAGGTGTTGGCCACAGCGGTATGGGCGCCTATCATGGCATCGAAGGATTCCGTCGCATGAGCCACGCCAAAGGCGTGTTTTCGCAGGGAGGGTTCAGCTTGCCCAAGCTTTTGCGCCCGCCCTATGGACGGCTGGCCAAAGCGACTCTTGCTTTTCTCCTGCGTTAGCGCGAAAGCTGGCGTGACGCATTTGGCCTCCACTTTCCGTCAAAATATTTCCGCACTGCAACATGGAACTGCCCGGATTGCCTCATAGCTTCGCGCGCAGTGATTCTCAGCGAGGGATTTTCAAGTATGAGTATTGGTTGGGTCGAGGCTGCGATTCTCGGGCTGGTTCAAGGGCTTACCGAATTTTTACCAATTTCTTCCAGCGCCCATTTGCGCATACTCGGAGAATTTCTCCCCTCGGGCACCGACCCCGGCGCTGCTTTCACGGCCATCACGCAAATCGGTACGGAACTCGCCGTTCTTGTCTATTTCTGGTCGGATATCGTTCGCATTGCGCTTGCATGGATGCGCCAAAACCTGCGGCTGCCGGGTCAATACGATGTTGCCGATGCACGGATGGGCTGGATGATCATCGTTGGCTCGGTGCCGATCGTGCTTCTCGGTCTCGTGTTCAAGGATGCCATCGAGCATTCCCTGCGCAATCTTTATATTACGGCGGTGATGCTGATCGTCTTCGGTTTGATACTCGGTTACGCGGACCGGATCGGCAAGAAGAAATACGGATTGAACAAGCTGATCTGGCGCGACGCAATCCTCTTCGGTTTCGCGCAGGCCATGGCGCTGATACCCGGCGTGTCTCGTTCAGGCGGTACGATCACGGCTGGATTGCTACTCGGTTATACCCGTGAGGCGGCCGCGCGTTACTCTTTCCTGCTTGCCGTTCCTGCCGTTTTCGGTTCCGGTTTCTATCAGCTGTTCAAGAGCATAGGCGAAGACAATCCGGTCGGGTGGGGCCCGACGGCGCTTGCCACTGTCATCGCTTTCTTCGTCGGTTATGCGGTGATCGTGTTCTTCCTCAAACTGGTCTCGACCAAAAGCTATATGCCATTCGTCTGGTACCGTGTCGTCATCGGCATTGCGCTGCTGGGGCTGCTTTTGGGCGGCGTGATCAGCCCAATTTAAGCGGGCTCACAGAGACGATCCGGTGTCAAACTCCGGATCGTCTCAAAATTTTATGCAATTTTTGTAGTTTTGGTGACTACGCAATGATTTTTCGTTCCAGCTGTGCAATAGAGCCATTCGTTGCGCGCCACAGGCTGTAAGCTTTGTTACACGGGCGCATTGATTTATACTGTCGGGGCCTCTTGATGACTGATGAAAACCATTGCGCCCTTGCTGTGGACGATATCCACAAAAGCTTCGGCAATCATGAGGTTTTGAAAGGCATTTCGCTCAAGGCCAACAAAGGTGATGTCATATCCATCATCGGCTCGTCCGGTTCCGGCAAGAGCACTTTTCTGCGCTGCATCAACTTTCTGGAAATTCCAGACCGTGGACGTGTGATCGTCAATGGCGAGGAAGTGGCCGTGAAGCAAGGCCGCAATGGCAAGTCCGCGCCGCAGAACTGGCGGCAGGTGGAACGTCTTCGCACTGGCCTCGGCATGGTGTTTCAGGGCTTCAATCTCTGGGCCCATCGCACGGTGCTGGAAAACGTCATTGAAGCACCGGTGCATGTGCTGGGCGTAAAGCGCGCGGAAGCCATCGAAAAGGCTGAAGCCCTGCTGCACAAGGTTGGTCTTTACGAAAAGAAGGACGCTTATCCTGCGTTTCTCTCCGGTGGCCAGCAGCAGCGTGCGGCCATCGCGCGGGCGCTGTGCGTCGAACCCGCTGTGATGCTGTTCGATGAACCAACCTCGGCACTGGACCCGGAACTGGTCGGTGAGGTGTTGAAGGTCATTCGCGATCTGGCAGATGAAGGCCGCACCATGCTTCTGGTTACGCATGAGATGCGCTTTGCACGCGATGTATCGAGCCATGTCATGTTCTTGCATCAAGGCCGCGTCGAGGAGGAGGGGCCGCCGGAGCAGGTTTTCGGCAATCCCGTCAGCGCCAGAGCCCGAGAATTTACCGGCGTTTTCGCCAACTGATTTTTCAAAACAGGAGATTGAGATGAAATTCCTCGCTTCGCTGCTGGCCGGTACGGCCTTCGCACTGTCCGCTTTTTCCGCACACGCCGATGTGCGCTTCGGCGTCATGAATGAAAGCTACCCGCCTTTCTTCTCGCAGGATGCGAGCGGCAAATGGCAGGGCTGGGAAATCGACCTGATGGACGCCGTCTGCGCCGAGATGAAGGAGAAATGCTCCATCGTCGCGCTGTCCTGGGATGGCCTTATTCCAGCGCTCGAAAGCAAGAAGTTCGACGTGATCTGGTCCTCCATGTCCAACACCGCCGAGCGCCAGAAGGTGATCGATTTCACAGACAAATATTACAACACGCCAAGCAAGCTGATCGGCGCCAAGGATGGCAAGCCCGGCGCGACGGCTGAAGACGTCAAGGGCAAGACGATCGGCATTCAGGTTGCCACGATCCAGTCCGCTTATTACGCGAAATACTTCAAGGACGTGGCCGACGAAAAGACCTACCAGACGCTGGACGAAGCTTTTCAGGATCTGGCCGCCGGTCGCATTGACTATGTTTTCGGTGACAGCCTCGTTCTCGACGCTTTCCTGCAAAGCGATGCAGGCAAGGATTGCTGCGCCGATGCGGGCAACGTAGCCGATGACCCGGAAATTCTCGGTCTCGGCGTTTCCGGTGGCGTTCGCAAGGACGATCAGGACCTGAAGCAGAAACTGAACGCGGCCATCGCCGCCGTCCGCGCCAGCGGCAAGTATGACGAGATCACTAAGAAATACTTCTCGTTCGATATTTACGGCGCGAAGTAAGCACGGTTTGCGCGGTTAATGGCAAGCATTGAGACAATGGCCCAGCTTCTGTCACCCTATCCTCCGGGATGGGGCGGCACGCTGCTGACCGGTGCCGCTGCAACGCTTGCCATTTCCGCAGGGGCCTATCTGATTGGTATCGTCATCGGCATGGGTGGCGCGCTGGGCAAGCTTTCCGGCAACCGACCACTTGTCGCCGCGCTCAATCTTTATACGACGCTGATCCGGTCCGTGCCCGAACTGATCCTGATCGTCGGTCTCTACTATGCCGGAACGGATGGGCTTAACCGTCTGTTGCAGATGGCGGGCTTGCCGCCGCTTGAGGTCAATGGTTTCGTGGCAGCCGTTGCCGTGCTGGGCTTCGTGCAGGGCGCTTACATGACGGAAGTTCTGCGCGGAGCGATACTGGCCATTCCCGGTGGACAGATCGAGGCGGCGCGCGCCTTCGGCATGTCGCCTTTCCTTCGGTTTCGTCGGGTGGTTCTGCCAGCGCTTCTACCAAATGCACTGCCGGGACTTTCCAACCTCTGGCTATCCGTTACCAAGGATAGTGCGCTTGTTGCCGTTGTCGGTTACCAGGAACTGGCGCTTGCCACGCGTTTGGCCGGGGCCAGCACGAAGCAGTATTTCCTGTTTTTCATGGCTGCTGCCCTTCTTTATCTGGCGATCACGCTCGTTTCCAACGTCCTCTTCAGGCTGATCGAACGGCATGTCCGCCGTGGCCAGCCGGTTTTAGGTTGAGGGCGTGCTGATGGATTTTTCCTGGATCGAAAAATACTGGCCGCTGCTGCTCACCGGAGCATGGCAGACGATTGCGCTGCTTGTCATCTCCGTTAGCCTCGGTTTCATCCTCGCCATCGGCCTTGCTTTCGCGCAGGTCAGTGGCGGCAGAATAACGAGGCTTCTTGCACGCGGCTATTGCACCTTTTTTCGCGGCACGCCGCTGCTGATTCAGCTCTGGCTGCTCTATTACGGAGTCGGTTCGCTGCTGCCCATGGTGCCGGGCCTTCGTCAGAGCTTCATGTGGCCGATATTGCGCGAAGGCTTTTTCTTCGCAGCCGTCAGCTTCACGCTGAATTATGCGGCCTACGAGGCAGAGGTGCTGCGCGGCGCGCTGCTCGGGGTGCCGAAAGGTGAACTCGAAGCGGGCAGGGCATTCGGCATGAGCCCGTTCAAGCTTGCCCGCCGCATCTGGCTGCCACGCGCGATCCGCAACGCACTGCCGACCATTGCGGGCGAGGTGGTGATGCAGCTGAAAGCAACGCCGCTTGCCTTCACCGTGACCGTGATGGACCTTTATGCGGTGGCCTACAAGGTGCGGCAGGATACGCTGTTGGTCTATGAACCACTCTTCGTCGTCACCATTTTCTATCTCATCTTAACCGCCATCATCGCCCGCTGCTTCGGCTTCATCGAACGCCAGGTGCCGGTAAGGCGGTAATCTCGCAAGGAGTTTCATCATGAGCGGTATTCGTATCCTGGACGGCGGCATGAGCCGCGAGTTGCAGCGGCTGGGTGCAGAGTTGAAGCAACCGGAATGGTCGGCAATAGCTCTCATCGATTCGCCAGATATCGTCCGGCAGGTCCATGCCGAATTCATCGAAGCCGGTGCCGACGTCATCACCACCAATTCCTACGCGCTGGTTCCGTTTCACATCGGTGAGGAACGGTTTCAGAAGGAGGGAGCAGAGTTGATCTCGCTGTCTGGTCGTCTGGCGCGTGAGGCGGCGGATGCTTCGGGCCGCAAGGTAACGGTGGCCGGTGGCCTGCCTCCGATTTTCGGCTCCTACGAGCCGCAGAATTTCGATCCGTCGCGCGTGCAGGATTATCTGAAAGTGCTAGTCGAAAACCTTGGCCCGCATGTCGATGTCTGGCTTGGCGAAACGCTGAGCCTGATCGCCGAGGGTCAGGCCGTGCGCGAGGCTGTGGCCGCAACCGGCAAGCCGTTCTGGATTTCCTTTACACTGGATGATGACGCCAAGCAGGTTGAAGGCGCTGAGCCTAAGTTGCGATCCGGCGAAACCCTGCGGGCCGCAGCCGAGTGGGCCGCCGGATCAGGCGCTGCCGCATTGCTGTTCAATTGCTCTAAGCCGGAAGTGATGAAGGCCGCCGTCGAAACCGGCTCTGCAGTCTTCAAGGAAAAAGACGTCTCGCTGGAAATCGGCGTTTATGCCAATGCCTTCGAAGGCGAACAGGGCGATTCTGCGGCGAACGAAGGCCTGCACGGCACCCGCGCCGACCTGACCGATGACGTCTACTCCCGTTTCGCCTGCTCCTGGGCAGACGCAGGCGCAACGATGATCGGCGGCTGCTGCGGCATCGGTGCGGCGCATATTCATACGGTGGCAGGTGCTTTGCGCAGTCGGTGAATGGAATCTAAACCGGAAAACAAGCCGATAATCATTTGAAAATGTAAAATTAAAGAAGAAAATCCAGCCGTAGTGATGCGGCTGGACCTTTTTATTTTACAGCAACGTCCCGCTCAAGATCGCCAGTGCGACCGAGAAGTAGATGATCAGACCGGTGACATCCACGAGCGTTGCGACGAACGGCGCCGAGGCGCTGGCGGGGTCGAGGCGCAGGCGTTGCAGCAGGAAGGGCAGCATGGAACCGCAGATCGAGCCGAAGGTGACGATGCCGACCAGTGCGCAGAAAACGGTGAAGCCGACAAGCAGCCAGTGTTCGCCGTAATCATAAAAGCCTGCCTGCTGCCAGATGGTGAGGCGCAGGAAGCCGATAGCGCCGAGGATGGCGCCAAGCGTCAGGCCGCTTGGTAGTTCGCGCACCAGCACCCGCCACCAGTCGGAAAGCTTCAGCTCGCCCAGCGCAAGAGCGCGGATGATGAGTGAGGTGGCCTGTGAGCCGGAATTGCCGCCGGACGACATGATGAGCGGGATGAAGAGCGTCAGCACGACAGCCTTTTCCAGCTCGCCCTCGAAATGCTGCATCGCACTTGCCGTCAGCATCTCACCGAGGAAGAGGGCGGAAAGCCAGCCTGCGCGCTTGCGGATCATGTCCAAGAAACTCATGGACATATAGGGCTTGCCGAGCGCTTCCATACCGCCGAACTTATGCGCATCTTCTGTGGTATCGGCAATCATCGTGTCGATCACGTCATCCACGGTGACGATGCCGAGGATGTGGGCGTGCTCATCCACGACCGGAATGGCCAGCAGATCGTGCTTGCGGATCAGGCGGGCAACATCTTCCTGCGACATCAAGGGATCGGCGTAGACAACGCCTTCCCTGGATGCAACGGAAAGGATGGATGCGTTGGGTTCCGCCGTGACGAGGCGGCGCAGTGTGACAATCTTGGTCAGCGTCTTGTCTTCGGCCAGCACATAGATGGCATAGACCGTTTCCCGCGAACGCTCGACGACGCGGATGTGGAAAAGGGTCTCTTCCACCGTCCAGTCGTCCGGCACGCTGACGAACTCCGTCGTCATGATCGAGCCAGCCGTACGGGGCGGATAGGTCATCAAATGCTGGATGGCGGCGGCTGTGGTGCGGTCCAGTCGGGAGAAAAGGCGGGTGCGGTGGGCCTCGTCCATCTCGGCCATGACGTCAGCCACACGGTCATCCGACATGAGGTTGATGAGACGGGCGGCCTGATCCATCGCAATGGTGGAGATGATTTCTGCGGCACGGTGCAGTTCCGGGCGGTCCAGAACGGCGACGGCTTTTGCCTGTGGCATCTTCAGCAATGCGTCCACGGCTTGCGTGACGTCGAGAGTGTTCAGCTGATCGACGCGTTCTGCAATCGTCATTGGGCCTGCGTCACCGCCGCGGAAAAGACGTGCGGCCTTGCTGGCTCTCAGGGAGAGGTTGTGAAAGTTCATGATTTGCTCACCTTCCAGTCGATCCGCCGATCTCGGCGGAACGTGGTGAGCCGACAGCTGTCAGATCAGGGCACGCTTCGCCGGTCTCGGCAAGGGCAATCGACTACTACTGTCGCTAGACATCTAATGATGCTCCGTGGATATCCGTGCCAGGTGGTTTTTACCCGCACGTAAGGCCTGTGGTGCGCCTGAATCTGGGAATAGTCAAGCGGGGCAAATATGAAATTTTTGCAAGGTTGGTTTGCTGGTGGAAGCGGTGCCTCTTGGCTTCGTCATTCCTGGTCTTGTGACAGGAATCTAGTCAGCCCAAGTCTTTGGGCAGAAAAGACTCTTTCGACGCGCAGACGCGCGTCAGCTGGATTCCTGTGACAAGCACAGGAATGAGGGGAGAGGTGTCAGGCCAGCGCTTTTTCCCGCCGCTCCAGCACAACGGCTATCGCCAACACCAGCAGTCCGCCGAAGGACAGTACGGCACCGATATAGCCCGTTGCCGCGTAGCCATACCCCATGGCGATGACGATGCCGCCGAGCCAGGCCCCGAGTGCGTTGGCGATGTTGAAGGCGGAATGGTTGGAGGCGGCGGCGAGCGTCTGTGCGTCGGCTGCGACATCCATCAGGCGCGTTTGCACCGCCGGGCAGGCAGCGAAACCGCAGCCGATGAGGAACACGCAGATGCACATCACGGTCGGGTTGCTGGCGGCATAACCAAACAGCGCCATGATGAAGACATTGAAAGCCAACATGCCGCCAATCGTGCCGTTTAGCGAAATATCCGCCAGACGCGATCCCACGACATTGCCGACATTCATGCCGATGCCAAAGAGTGCCAAAACCATGGCGACGGTAGAGACCGGCATCATGGCGACATCGGTGGTGGTCTTGGCGATGTAGCTGAACACGGAGAACATGCCGCCAAAACCGATTGCCGCGACGGCAAGGGTCAGCCACACCTGAATGCGGCGAAATGCGCCAAGCTCCCGCCAGACGCTGGCACCTTCCTGCACCTTGTCTCTCGGCTGGAACAGCCAGAGAAGCGCAACGGTAAGGATCGCGATGCCGCCAACCATAATGAACGCGGCGCGCCACGAGAGCATCTGGCCGAAGAAGGTGGCGAGTGGTGTGCCGAGGAGAGTAGCGATGGTGAGACCCAGCATCACACGCCCAACCGCGCGAGCGCGCTTGTGAGCGGGCGCCATGGAGGCCGCGACCAGTGCCGCCACACCGAAATAGGCGCCATGCGGAAGGCCGGTGATGAAACGCAGCGCTGTGAAGGTCCAGAAGTCCGGTGCCACGGCGCTGAGAATATTTCCGGCGGCAAAGACACCCATTAGCGACAGAAGCAGCACCCGGCGCGAGAGACGCGCTGCAAGAACCGCGATGATCGGCGCGCCGATGACGACGCCGAGCGCATAGGCTGTGATGACGTATCCTGCCACGGGGACGGTGACACCGTAAGTCGCGGCGACATCCGGCAGCAGCCCCATGATGGCGAATTCTCCGGTGCCGATGCCGAAGCCTCCGGCAGCAAGCGCGAGTTCGATCAACGCAATGGAGAGGGGCGTCAGACTTGAGGCGGCAGGCGACGGCTCAACGGTTTCAGATCCCGCAGCTGGGCGGTTTTCGGAAAGGCACGCATCGGTCATGGGGGTCACGAAGAAACAGAAGAAGAAAAAAAGGGCAAGATCGAAGGTCATCGATCTGCCCTGACTGGAAGTTGCGGTCACCAAAATGACCTTATCTTTCGAATAACATGGTTTTGTGCATCGCGGTAGTCATTGATTCGTCAAAAAGGAAATTTCACGCAATGGTGTACGGAACCGAAACGACATCATAGCATTTTAATCGCGCGTTACGCGCAACAGGGGCTGGACGGGCAATATGAAGCTGGTGGCGATATTCAACCGCGATGGCGGTACTTTCAGGACCACCGATCTGGATGCCTATTGCGACCACGCCAGAAAAGTCTTCACCGATGCTGGCCATGAGATCGAGTGCCGACTGGTGTCCGGCAAAGATATCGTGCAGGAAATGGAGCGCACGGCGGATGAGACCGGACTAGACGGGCTGATCGCCGGTGGCGGTGATGGCACCATTTCCGCTGCCGCCGGTATCGCGTGGAAACACGGCATTGCGCTTGGCGTGGTGCCTGCCGGAACCATGAACCTCTTCGCGCGATCACTGAAATTGCCGCTCGATATCTGGCAGGCCGTCGACACGCTGGCCAAGGGCCATGTGCAGAACGTCGATATTGCCAGCGCCAACGGGCACCCTTTCGTGCACCAGTTTTCCGCAGGGCTTCATGCGCGCATGGTGCGCATTCGTGACAAGATGGAATATGCGTCCCGCCTCGGTAAAATCCGTGCGAATATTCGCGCCGCCATCGGCGTCGTTCTCGATCCACCGGTCTTCGATGTGGAATTTACGGTTGCTGGCGAAACGCAGCACCGCCGGGTCTGCGCAATTTCAGCCTCCAACAACGAGTTCGGTGAAAACTCGCTGCTGGTGGCCGATGATATTACGCGCGGCCAGCTCGGCTTTTACGTGGCTGAAGCATTGACGCCCTCCGGAGTTGCGGGCCTCGCCATCGATATCCTGCGTGGAAAACTGAAGGAAAATTCGGCTGTAACGGCCATGGCGGTGACGGAGGCGGAACTGCATTTCCCGAAGCGCCGCCACGATGTGCGCTGCGTGATCGACGGTGAACTGCTGCCGATGGACCGCGATGTGAACCTGAAAATTCATGCAGGTGAACTCAAAGTCATCGTGGCGAAAGATTCCACAAACGTTTGATATTGCTGCGTCCTGACGCTGCCTTGCCAAATCGCGTTACAGTCGCCACACTCTCATGCATTGATTGGGAGTCTCATGCGCGATGAACGATGTTTCGAAAACGATATCCAACCTCGCCGCAATAGACGCCGCCCACCATCTCCACCCTTTTTCCGACATGGGCAAGCTGAACGCCTCCGGCACGCGTATCATCGAGCGTGCGGAAGGCGTGTTCGTCTATGACAGTACGGGCAAGAAATATTTGGATGCTTTCGCCGGGCTCTGGTGCGTCAACATCGGGTATGGCCGACGCGAAATCGCCGATGCCGTGTTTCGGCAGATGAACGAGCTGCCCTACTACAATGCCTTTTTCGGCACCACGACACCGCCTGCCACGCTGCTTGCGCAAAAGATCGCGTCCCACGCGGGGCCGAATATGAACCATGTATTCTTCACCAACTCCGGTTCTGAGGCGACGGATACCTGGTTTCGCATGGCTCGCGTGTACTGGAAGGCTCTTGGCCATCCGACAAAGACAAGGGTGATTGCACGCCGCAACGGATATCATGGTTCCACGGTGGCCGGAGCCTCGCTTGGCGGCATGACGTGGATGCATGAGCAGGGGAATTTGCCGATCGATGGCATTTCCCATATCGGTCAGCCATATTGGTACGCGGAAGGCGGCGATCTCTCACCGGCGGAATTCGGTCTGAAGGTTGCCCGTGAACTGGATGCGAAAATCGATGAGCTGGGCGAGGAGAATGTCGCCGCTTTCGTGGCCGAGCCGATACAGGGGGCGGGGGGTGTCATTATCCCGCCGGAAACCTACTGGCCAGAGATCGTGCGCATCTGCAAGGCGCGTAATATTCTGCTTGTCTCGGACGAGGTGATCTGCGGTTTCGGACGGCTGGGATCATGGTTCGGCTACCAGCATTTCGGCTTAGAGCCGGATCTGGCGCCGATCGCCAAGGGGCTGTCCTCGGGTTATCTGCCTATCGGCGGTGTGCTGGTGTCAGACCGCGTGGCCGAGGTCATGCTGACGGAAGTGGGCGACTTCAATCACGGCTTCACCTATTCCGGTCACCCCGCTTGTGCGGCCGCTGCGCTGGAGAACCTTCGGATCATCGAGGGTGAGGGGTTGGTCGACAGGGTGCGTAACGATATCGGCCCCTATTTTACAGAGGGCTTACAGAGCCTGCTGGACCACGATACGGTGGGAGAGGTAGCCAGTATCGGGCTGATAGGTGGCCTGCAACTGACCGCCGACAAGGCGACACGCAGGCGCTTCGAAAAGCCGGACGATATCGGCGTGATCGTGCGCAACCACTGCCTCGAGAACAGACTGATCATGCGCGCAACCGGCGACCGGATGCTGGCTTCCCCGGCCTTCACCATCAGCCATTCAGAGCTGGATCAGATCATCGAAACTTTGCGCAAAGGGCTAGACCACCTGCGTGAAACGGTAAGGGCTTGAAGAATGGCAGAACAGGAACATCGCTACATCGTTCATATTCAGTGGACGGGTAATCGCGGCACAGGGACATCGGGCTACCGCGACTATGGTCGGGATCATGTGATCTCCGCCCAAGGGAAAGCGGAGATAGCAGGGTCGTCCGATCCGGCTTTCCGTGGTGATGCCTCGCGCTGGAACCCGGAAGAACTTTTGCTCGCTTCCGTTTCCGCCTGTCATAAGCTTTGGTATCTGCACTTCTGCGCGGTTTCCGGCGTCGTGGTGAGCGACTATGTGGACGAGCCGGTGGGTGTGATGGTGCTGACGAAGGATGGTGGCGGGCACTTTACCGAGGTGGTGCTGAAGCCTGCCATAAAAATTACGCAGGGCGACATCGAGACCGCGCAGCGGCTGCACCACGACGCGCACGAGAAATGCTTCATCGCCAGTTCCGTAAACTTCCCGATCCGGGTGGAAGCAACCATCGAAGCGGCCTGAATTTACTTCAGCCCAATCGTTTCCCAGGCGTAATAAAAGGAATGGCGCTTGCCTCCCGCACCTGCGTAGGGAACTTCAATATTCCTGATTTCGGTCGGCGCGGGCAGGGAGGCGCGTGCAGCCAGACTGTTTAACGCAGCACCTGGATCATCCAGCCGTTGCCCTTCGTTACTCGTACCCGCAAAGAGCACCGTTGCGCCTTGTGGAAGCTGCGCGGGGAAGGTTTCCACATCGCGATTGCCGGTGAGCACCAGTGCTTTCGGAAACTGCATTTTCAGATTTCCGCCAACAAGCCCACCTGACGCAATGACATATTGCGGTTCCGTGTGACCTTCGCGCCGTACGGCTTCGCCGAAACGATCGTAAGGAATGTGAACCAGCGAATACCGCTCGAAATGTGGTGTAATCAGCCCCCGTCCAAGCAGGACAGTGATGAAGCCGACCGCTAGAACGGCGGTGACGGCAAGCATGGAGCCGAGTTTCGGCATGGCATCTATGCCGGATGCCCGGATTTTCAGGGCGAGATAAAGCGGCAGGAGCGCAATATACACCGCAAGCCATTTCTGGCGGATATGGGTAACGCCGACCAGGACGACGACGAGTAGAACGATGGCGAATGAGATCAGCAATATGCGGCCGAAAACCTTCGTCCACTGATCGCTCGCAGAAACGATCTCTCTGATATTCTTATAGAATATCGCAGCGAAGACAGCGGTGGTCAGCGCCATTCCCTTGATGGCGGCAAGCACCAGATCCTTGGTTCCGTCCAGCCTGTCGAACTTGATCTGCTCGCTGCCTTCCTTCATCTCGCCCAGCGTCTGGGCGGTGGCGATGTGCAGATTTTCCCACATCCAGAGGCCATGGGGAGAGACAACGACACCGGCGATGATAATCGTCAGCAACAGGCGCCAATCCAAAAGCCGCGCCCGCAAATCTTTCTCCGGCAGGATCGCGATAATTGCTGCCAGCGGAATGGGAATGAAATTATACTTGGCCAGTCCGCCGATGCCGATGCCGATGCCGGTCAAGACATAACCCGCCAGACTTGGCTGCTTGAGCGTTCGAACGAAACCGTAGAGAAACAGCGAGACAGCAAAAAGCGCCATAACGGTATGTGAAAGATCGCGCTGCGACATGACGAATACCGGCGGCAGCGTCAGAATGCCGAGAGTTGCGATATTCGGCAAAGCGCGGTCTTCCGGCATCAGCAGCCGTGCGGTGAGCCAATAGAACAGGCAGGAGAGAAACAGCAGCCCGTTTTTGAGAATGCTGAGCGAGGCGATGGATGCGCCGATGATTTCGTTCAGGCCATATTGCAGCCATGTGTAGAGCGGCGGCTGCGAGCCGTAGCCGAGCAGCAAATATTGCGCAAAAAGTGCCTGCTGCGTTTCGTCCACTTCAAGCGCGGGGGAACGGATAGTTCTGAATATGATCGCAAGCAGGAAATACCCCGCAATCGTAACCATGACGACGTCTGGATTGCGGGATAGTGCTTTGCGCATAGGGCTCAAGACCTGTCGTCGGAGAAAACTTTGCTGACGATGTAGTTCGGCGTGCGCTCATCCCGGTAGTAGAGACGGGCGATCATTTCCGCCAGGATGCCGGTGGTGATGAACTGCATGGACGAGAGCAGCAGCACGACGCCGACCATCAGCATGGGTCGCGTGCCTATGTCATTGCCAAAGATGAACTTGTCCACGAACAGGTAGAGCATGATGACGCTGGCAAGCGCGCCAAGCCCGAGGCCGAGCGAGCCGAAGAAGTGCCCGGGCCGCGCCTTGTAACGCATGAAGAACATGACCGACAGAAGGTCGAGAATGACACGGAATGTACGCGAAATACCGTATTTCGACGCGCCGAACTGGCGCGCATGGTGCGTGACCGGCATTTCACCGATGCGGGTGCTCGGCACTACGCCCGCCACCCAGGCTGGAATGAAGCGGTGCATTTCGCCCATCAGCTTCACCTGCTTGATGACGGATGAGCGATAGATTTTTAGGGAGCAGCCATAATCATGCAGGCGAACGCCGGTTATGCGGCCGATCAGGCGATTTGCGATCCAGGACGGAATTTTGCGCAGCACCAGCCCATCCTGCCGGTTCTTGCGCCAGCCGACCAGTAGATCGAGTTCGCGGCGCTCCAGCTCCGCCACCAGCATGGGAATGTCTTTCGGGTCGTTCTGAAGATCGCCATCCAGCGTAGCGATCAGCCTTCCCTTCGCCGCATCGATGCCCGCCTGCATGGCGGCGGTCTGGCCGAAATTTCGCTGCAAGGCCACGATCCTGAGATCAAGGCCGTCTTTAGAGAGATAGGACTTGGCATTGGCGATCGTCGCATCCGTGCTGCCATCATCGATCAGGATCAGCTCCCACTGTGCGTCATAGGACGCCATAGCCTCCAAAACGCGCTCAATCAGCGGACCGACGCTTTCTTGCTCGTTGAAAATCGGGACAACAAGCGATAGTTCCGGTTTCGTGCTTGTCGGAACTTCGGTGTGTAGGGCGGTCGTTGCTGGCACGGAGGCTTTCTCCTGTTGGAGCGTCCCTGTTCAATCGAAACGCTCTCACGCATAGGTAATATGCGCCAAAGCCGATAAGACGCGGCGCGGCGTTTGTCCAGTCAAGGTCACGCGCAGATGGGAATACGTATAGTATGTTACCGACACAGTGGCTAAGCCGCAACGCTATGACGCTTTTCACCGGGTTGGTCATCCTGGCCTACGCAGCCTTTATCCAATGGATGTGGGGCTGGGAAACGGTGCTGCGGCTGTGGGCCGAGGCGGGGTGGAGCGCAATGATTGCGGCGCTGCTTCTGCTGGTTTCGACCTATGTGCTAAGAACCTGGCGCATCTACGATTATTTTCCAAACGAAACGAAAGCCCGGTTTGCGCCGCTGTTTCGCGTCGTTCAAATCCACAATCTGCTCAACATCATGCTGCCGTTCCGAAGCGGTGAAACCAGCTTTCCGCTGCTGATGCGCAAGGAGTTCGGCGTGACGCTGGTGCGGGGAACGTCCGCGCTGCTGGTGATGCGCCTGTTCGATCTGCATGCGTTGCTGGCGGCTGCGGGTATCGGCTTGGCTGTGGAAAAGGCAAGTGCGGCTGTCTGGCTCTGCTGGGCCGTATTCCTTCTTCTGCCGGTGTTCGGCTTTGCGATGCGCCGATTGATCTTCGGGCTTTTTCGCAAAAATGCCTCCTCGAAAACGGGCAGGCTTGCAGAGGAAGTTCATGCGGGCCTGCCCGTCGATAACCGCGCCTTTCTGCGCGCATGGGGCGTGACGCTGATCAACTGGTTCGTGAAGATTGCCGTGCTGGCATGGGTGCTGATGCTGATGGGAGGTTTGAGCCTGCCCGCAGGCTTCGGCGGTGCGCTAGGTGGAGAGCTTTCCTCCGTCCTGCCAGTTCATGCGCCGGGGGGCGTCGGTACGTATCCGGCGGGCATAACCGCCGGTGCAATCGGCTTTGGCGCACCCGCAGGCGAGGCGGCGCTTTCAGCGCTGGCGCAGGCGGCGGTCAATGTTCACCTGCTGGTCATTCTCTCGTCCCTGATCGGGACCAGTCTGGCGCTGTTCGTGCCGAAACACAAATAGCGCCAGCGCGATATTCCTACTGAAACGCCGTCTCGTAGAAGCTTCGGAGCTTGCGCGAATGCAGCTTCTCCGTATCCATCGCCGCCAGCTTCTGCACCGCGCGGATGCCGATCTGCAAATGCTGGGCGACCTGCGTGCGGTAGAACTCCGTGGCCATGCCGGGGAGTTTCAGTTCGCCATGCAGCGGCTTGTCGGAAACGCAGAGCAGGGTGCCGTATGGCACGCGGAAGCGGAAACCGTTGGCGGCAATCGTTGCCGATTCCATATCGAGCGCGATGGCGCGTGATTGCGACAGGCGCTTCACCGGCCCGGCTTGATCGCGAAGCTCCCAGTTGCGGTTATCGATGGTGGCGACGGTGCCGGTGCGCATGATGCGCTTCAACTCGAAGCCCTCGTAACCGGTGACTTCGGCCACCGCACCTTCCAGCGCCATCTGCACTTCGGCAAGTGCAGGGATCGGCACCCAGACGGGCAGGTCGTCATCCAGAACATGGTCTTCGCGCACATAGGCGTGGGCAAGAACATAATCACCCAGCCGCTGGCTGTTGCGCAGGCCCGCGCAGTGGCCAACCATCAGCCAGGCATGCGGGCGCAGCACGGCGATGTGGTCGGTAATCGTCTTGGCATTGGAAGGGCCGACGCCGATATTGACGAGCGTTATGCCCGCATGGCCCTTCTTTTTCAGGTGATAGGCGGGCATCTGCGGCAGGCGGCCAAGTGTCATGTCCGTTATAGGCCGGTCTGAACCTGCCTTCGTGACGATGTTGCCCGGCTCCACGAATTCTGTGTAACCCTCGCCACCTTCGGCCATCATCTTGCGCGCCCATGCGGCAAATTCATCGATATAGAACTGGTAGTTGGTAAACAGCACGAAGTTCTGGAAGTGGTTCGCGCTCGTTGCCGTGTAGTGGCTTAGGCGGGCCAGAGAATAATCGATGCGCTGGGCGGTAAAGGGGGCCAGCGGCGCTGGCTCACCCGGAACCTGATCGTACTCGCCATTGGCGATCAGATCGTCGGTGTTGTTCAGGTCCGGTGTGTCGAACAGATCGCGCAAGGGGACGTCTGCCAGCGAGGACGCAGCGGATGCCTCCACGAAAGCGCCCTCTCCAAAAGCAAAATGCAGCGGAATGGGGGTGGCGGATTCGGCAATAGTGACGTGAACATTGTGGTTCTTCATGAGAAGACCAAGCTGCTCTTTCAGATAGTGCCGGAAAAGCTGCGGGCGCGTTACCGTCGTCGTGTAAACACCGGGCGAAGTGACGTGCCCGTAGGACAGGCGCGAATCCACATGACCGAAGGTCGAGGTCTCGATGCTGACCTGCGGATAGCAGGCCCGGTAACGGCCCTCGATGGGCGCGCCCTTGGCAAGCTCGGTAAAGGAATTGATGAGGAAATTGGTGTTGCGCTCATAAAGCGCCGTCAGCGCCTCAACGGCTTCCTTCGCATCGGTAAAAGTCTGCGGCGCGAAAGGCTCTGGCGTAATGAAGGAGAGCTGTGGAATCGTGTGCTTTGCTATTGTCATGGCCTATTATAGAGAGCCAATTCAGACAGGCAAGCGACAGAAATATGTGCGTTTCAAAAAGAATGCGCAGCCGTCTTAGCCGCCTGTGCCAAGCCTCAAAGCGTAACGCGGCACCCCGGCGTAAACGAATGTTGGCAGCTATAGGACGCGCCCATATTCACCCGCTGGAAACTGCGATCCGGATTGATCACCAGCGCCGCAAAAGACATCGCAAAAATCGCCATCAGAAGAACGATGATGCTGAAACGCCGAACCAGAACTCCCATGTCCATTCCCCTTTGTGTCACGTCTTGCCCTTTGTTGAACACGACATTGCCACGTTTGGACTGAACCGGCGCTGAGAGGCCGGTTCATTTGGGGTTCAGGGTTGTTAATGGGTTTGGTAAGTTTGACGTATCTGTCGATCACATATTTATTGCCACAATAATGTCAGTCTTCTCTGGCGGCATTAAGCTTCATGGGATATCGAAGCGCTTTCGTGCGCAAGCGTCGGTCCAGCCAAGCTTGTTAGGTTGGGCGTACATGGAGCTACGTTATGAAGACAGTATATACTATTGGTTACGAAGGCACTGATATTGACCGGTTTATAAAAACGCTGGTCGCTGTTGGAATCGAGGCTGTAGCTGATGTTAGAGCGGTGCCCCTGTCTCGAAAAAAAGGTTTCTCAAAAAACGCACTGCGTGATCACCTAGATGCTGCTGGTATCAAATATCTTGCTATGCAAGAGCTTGGGGATCCCAAGGAAGGCAGGGAAGCAGCAAAAGCCGGGGATTTTGATCGGTTTAGGACAATTTACTCAGCCCATGTGGATCAGCCTGAGTCGGCCACGGCTGTTGAAAAGCTTGCAGCTGTATCTGAGGAAACGGCTGTGTGTTTGCTGTGCTTTGAACGCGATCCAAAAACTTGCCACCGTTTTATCGTAGGTGAACGAATGGGCGCTTTCGGCTTTGAAATGCTTCATCTATTTGGAGATGATCCAAATCGGTATCTCCGAAATAAAGATAAACTGTCGAAGCTTCTGCAGCCAAGCGTTAGAATAACTCATGCTGTATCTGGTGCGGTGGGTAGATCAAACTGATAATAAGCCACTGATTTTGAAAGCGGTGCTGATTTCCCATTAGTAGCATTAAGTCGTTTGATGGTATATTCTTTTCGAGCTGGTTTCGAAAATGCTTTTCCCACTCGGCACCGTACGATTGATAACAATTCCAATACAGCGCGCCAACCTCCCAATCCACAAGCTTATGTTTAAATATCTTGGCTGAATCTCCATCACCGCATTGATATCTATAGTAGAAATCAAACGGTAATTTTCTGAGAGTTCTTAGTGAGCGCTTATCCTCTTCATCGAACAGGTCATTCTGTTTTTGTTCTTGCAAAAGTTTTGCCAGTTCCTCCTCCGTCCATTCAGGATTTGATACCGGCTCAATCTCCAATCCAATGATTTTTGCTGGTTTTAGCATTGCTAGAGACATCTGACTCGTAGCTTGTTCCATCTCAACGTCATCGAAATGCTTGTACAGCTTGAGCTTAGAAATCTGACGTCGCCGCTCAGCCCATTCTTTGTCGGTCGAGATTAACTCGCTTCCATTGATAGTATCCACCTTGATAGTGAAGCTTTCTGGACGATGATCTTTTCTTGCTTTTTCGACCTTGGATGTAATCCATTGCCACTTTTTGAATTGCTTGCCCTCTGCAATCAGACGGAAAGGTACCGGAAATAGACGGATCAGCTTTCCGTTTTCTTCCATGCCCGCGACGCATGTTGTCTCCGCATATTTGCCGCTAGGTGATGGATAAGTTTTGCAGAGGATGAGTATACGAGCGTCGACAACAGCCATTATATATCCTGTGGGCAAGCGGCCCGAGAATCAATTTAAGTAACGTCATTCCGCCATCAGTTAGAATTCTAGTCAATCTAGCGTTGTCAACGAGCGCACTAGATACACAACCTTTTGTGTTTGATCACTTTTGTTGCGAAAAAGGCGCCGCATAACACGGCGCCTCCCTTCATTCCCATCAAACCTAACCCGTCACCCAATCAACGCATTATCATCACGCTTGATCGCAACAACCGTCGAGCGCGGCAGTTTGCCTTCGCCATCCGGGAAGGGGGCGTCGGGGTGTTGGATGCCGACGAAGTGGGTGCGTTTGTCGGCGGACCAGGTTTGGCCGGTGACTTCGGAGCCCTTTGGTGCGGTGAGGAAGCGTTCGATGCGGCCGGTGACGGGGTCGCCTGCCAGCATCTGGTTGTTGCCCTGACCGGCGAAATCGCCCTCGTTCGAATCTTCACCATCCGTCTGAATCCAGAGCAGGCCGGTGCTGTCGAACATCATCCCATCAGGAGAGTTGAACATGTTGCCAGCGTGGATGTTGGAGGAGCCCGCATAGGCATCCTTGTGCACATCCGGGTTGCCAGCCATGCAGAAGAGGTCCCACTTGAACTTGCCGTCCGCGTGGTCGTCGTTTTCTGGATACCAGCGAACGATCTGGCCGTATTCGTTCTTCTCGCGCGGGTTGGCGGCGTTGATTGCCATGGCATCGCCACCGGCGTTAGTGCGCATCTTGCCGTCCTTCATCACGCCGCGGTTGCTGTTGTTGGTCAGCGCGCAATAGGCTTCGATGGCGACTGGGTTGATGGCGACCCATTCCGGGCGGTCCATGGTGGTGGCACCGACCTTGGAAGCGGCCTGACGGGTGAAGACGCAGATTTCGTCCATCTTCAT
>JAAIGE0100288018.1_pt1 | contig 35705 bp, 30 predicted proteins | sample 6487951 | NCBI WGS metagenome assembly JAAIGE01 (sample SAMN13974128, study PRJNA590717) | phyllosphere metagenome | biome: tomato field; feature: multiple bacterial spot infested tomato fields; material: tomato leaves; isolation source: leaves from tomato fields | host: Solanum lycopersicum ...
CCGAAGGGCTGGAGGTGGCCGAGATCTATCCCAACGGTATTTCCACCTCGCTGCCGTTCGATGTGCAGCTGGCGCTGGTGCGCTCGATCCACGGCTTTGCGAACGCGCACATCACCCGCCCCGGCTACGCCATCGAATACGACTTCTTCGACCCGCGCGGGCTCAAGGCCTCGCTGGAGACCAAGACGGTGGGCGGGCTGTTCTTCGCCGGGCAGATCAACGGCACGACCGGTTACGAAGAGGCGGCCGCCCAGGGTCTGCTGGCCGGACTCAACGCAGCGCGCCACGTGCAGGGGCTGCCGGCGTGGTCGCCGCGCCGCGACGAGGCCTACCTGGGCGTGCTGGTGGACGATCTCATTACCCACGGCACCACCGAGCCGTATCGCATGTTCACCAGCCGCGCCGAATACCGCTTGCAGCTTCGCGAGGACAATGCCGATGCGCGGCTGACCGGCGTCGGGCGTGCGATGGGCCTGGTGGACGACGCGCGCTGGGCGCGCTTTGCGGCCAAGCAGGAGGCCGTGCAACGCGAAACGACGCGGTTGTCGGCGCTTTGGGCGACACCGGGCAATGCGCTGGGCCGCGAGGTGGCAGACGCGCTGGGCGTGACGGTCAGCCGCGAAACCAACGTGCTGGATCTGATCAAGCGCCCGGAGCTCACCTACGCCACCTTGATGCGGGTGCCGACCCTGGGCCCGGGCGTGGATGATGCGCAGGTGGCCGAGCAGGTCGAGATCAGCGTCAAGTACGCCGGTTATCTGGATCGCCAGCGCGACGATATCGCGCGTCAGCAACGTCACGAAACCACGCCGATCCCGGACGGTTTCGATTACGCCAGCGTGCGTGGTCTGTCGATCGAGGTGCAACAGAAACTCGAACGCGTGCGTCCCCAGCACATCGGCCAGGCACAACGGATTCCCGGCATGACGCCGGCGGCGATCTCGCTGCTGCTGGTGCATCTGGAGCGCGCGCGACGCAGCCAGGTGGCGTGATCGACGCGACGATCGCTGCCCGTCGGCAGCGATCGCCGGGCCATCCATCCCTCTGAAGGCAGCCGTGAGCGCGCCAGTCATCGCGAAACGATGGCGTGTGCCGATTAGCGAACATGCGGGCGAGCAAAGGCGACCTGAGCCGACCGAACGGTCGAAGCGGACTCAAGCGTTATTGCTATGATTTGCCAACGACGACACATTTCGACACATGAACGCATCTCGCACGTTATTGCCGGCGATGTTTCGCAGCGCCTGCGCCCTGCTGCTGTTGACCCTGGCATGCAGTTGGCCGGCGCATGCCAGGACCGAAGAAGACGGGCGTTACTGGCTGAGCGTCTACGCGCAAGGCAAGCTGCCGGTCGAAAACCTGTACTGGAGCATGGATGTGCATCCGCGCTGGCGCGAGGAAGGCGAACAGTTCGATCAACTGATCTTGCGCCCTGCCGTGTTCTATCGGCTCAATCCCAAGGCCAGTGTCTGGATGGGTTACGACACCATCATCAGCCATCCGGCCGGGCAGCCATCCAACCGCGAGAATCGCTGGTGGGGGCAATTTCAATATCAATTCGATCCGATCGCCGAGATCACCGTTACCAGCCGCACGCGCCTGGAACAGCGTCACCGCGAAGGCTTCAGCGATGAAGGGTATCGCGTGCGGCAGATGATCCGCGCGGTGCGCCCCAGCGGGTTCAGTCCGCAATTGTCGTGGGTGGCGTTCAACGAAGTGTTCGTCAATCTGGATCAGACCCGATGGGGCGCACAACGCGGTCTCGATCAGAACCGGGTGTTTGTCGGCATCAACTGGAAATTCAATGCCATTGCCAACGCCGATGTCGGTTACCTGAATCAGTTCGTCAACACGCGTACGGTGGATCGGGAAAACCACGTCCTGATGACCACGTTCCGCTTCAATTTTTGAGCATCACGTGCGCGTGGGCCAATGCAGGGCGAAGTTGAAAGCGCTGCGTTCAATCGACCCCGGCGCCATGCTGACTGGTTTCGATAGGACCTGCGGGTTGCCGACGAGCCACCGATGACGACCGTGACGGTTCGCGTGGTGCACAGCGCCCTTGGCGCCCACACAGCTGCCGGCGCACGGCTGCACCCAGGTGTTCTTTTTGCGAGGCGAGCCCGCACGCGGTGACACATGCCCCGACGCTGCAGTGACACCGCCACAGGTGCGGCAGCGCGTGCCTCGGCACGGCTGCCGCAGGCTGTCAGGCGGCCCTGCGTTCGATCGCGGGCAGCAGGCGCTGGCGTAGCGTCAACGCCGCCAGGTCCAGCGTTTCACCGGCGGCACGCAAGACGCTGCCCATGTTGATGAAGCCGTGGATCATGCCCGGGAAACTATGCAGGGTGACCTCCACTCCCGCCGCACGCAGGCGCTCGGCATAGGCGCGGCCTTCGTCGTACAGCATGTCGCGGTCGCAGACCACGACCAGCGCAGGCGCAACGCCGGCGACATCCGGCGCCAGCATCGGCGAGACACGCCAGTCGTTGGCCACCGCCATGTCGGGCAGCAGATGGCGGTTGAAGAATTCCACCGCTGCCGCAGTCAACGGTGGCAGGCCGGCATTGAGCGAGCGCGATGGATACACGCCGCTGTCCTGGCGCGCGTCGGTCAGCGGATAGACCAGCAGCTGGCAACGCAAGGCGATGCCGGCATCGCGCGCGGCCAGTGCGGCAACCGCGGCCATGGCGCCGCCGATACTGTCGCCGCAGACAGCAAGGCGCTGCACATCGGCGCCGACCGTGTCCGGGTGCGCAACCAACCAATGCAACGTCGCGATGACATCTTCCACGCCGGCCGGCGCCGGATGCTCGGGGGCCAGACGGTAATGGATCGCCAACACCTGACAGCCAGCACGCGCCGCCAGTTGCCGGCACACATCGTCATGCGATTCCAGATCGCCCACCAGACCGCCGCCGCCGTGCACGAACAGGCAGGTCGGGGCCGGGCCGGCCGCGACCCCCGTGGGGCGATACAAGCGCAAAGGCACTGCACCGGTGGCGGCCTCGGCCTGCAGATCGCGTACCTCGGCCATCTCGATGCGCGGGAAACCGAACTGCGCGCCCACCGCGCGCATCATCGCGCGCGCGCCTTCGATCGGCAGGGTTTCCATGGGCGGCTGCGCCGCCTCTTGAAGCTGGGCGAACAGACGCACGACATCAGGATCAAACGACATGACGAACTCTCCGATAAGCGATGGTCGAGCTTGCCAGATTGTTATGAACCATCACTATTCAAATCGTTAATCAGTACCGACAAAAAGGCCGGTGGTCCGGGCACGTACGCAAAAAAGCCCAAAATTGCTGGAAAAAATGGCCGCACACGCGCAGATTGGCCGCTCGGCGATGTCGCAATGACTGCAGCGTGCGCGCTGAATTTGCTGCGCTGCATCGCAACCAATGCGCTGCTGCTGCGGCCTGTTGGCGCTTCCTAGTCGTTGTCTTCGGCAGCCGCTTCGCGGCCTTGCTGGCGAATGAGGTTTTCCTGGCGCGCATCTTCGATCGAGGCACGGACGGCGCGTACATCGGCGCGGCGGGTGTCGAATTTGAACCGCCCGGTGAGCACGCTGTCCGGGCGCAGTTCGCCCTTTTCGAACAGCGCCCACATCTCTTCGCCGTAATGGGTGTCCAGCAGCTCGGGCGCGAAACGGCCCAGGCAGTCGCGCAGGTTGTGCACATCGCGCAGCAGCATGTCGCGCGCGGCATTGTTGCCAGCGGCACTGACCACCTGCGGAAAGTCGATCACCACCGGGCCATCGGGCGAAACCAGCACGTTGTATTCGGACAGATCGCCGTGCACCAGGCCCAGCGACAGCATCTTGACCACATCGCCGATCAGGCTGGTGTGGAAGGCGCGCGCCTGCTCGGGTTCCAGGTCCACCTCGCCCAGCCGCGGTGCGCTGTGACCGGCGTCATCGGTGACCAGATCCATCAGCAGCACGCCGTGGAAGTAACCGCGCGGTTTGGGCACATGCACCCCGGCATCCACCAGTTGATAGAGCGCGTCGGCTTCGGTGTTCTTCCAGGCGGTTTCAGCTTCCTTGCGGCCGAACTTGGTGGCCTTGCCCATCGCGCGGGCCTGACGGCTGCCACGCACCTTGCGGCCTTCCTGGTACTGCACGCGCGCCTGGAAACTGCGTTGCGCCATGTCCTTGTAGACCTTGGCGCACAGGATCTCGGCGCCTGCGCTCACGACGTAGACGGATGCTTCCTTGCCGCTCTTCAGTGGTCGCAACACTTCGTCGATGACGCCGTCGTCGATCAGCGGCTGCAGGCCGTTGGGGGTTTTCATGGACTAAGCGCACCGATCCGTCACAAACCAGCGGCGATTATGCGGCAAGCAGGGTGAAGCGCTTACATGCCCACGCACAGAGTGTGAGCCGGGGCATGCCATGGCGCGAGCGCTTACCATGCACGGACCTGTCCGCTGCCGCACTCCTATGCCCGAGCCCGCCTCCAGCCGCCGCAAACGTCCCGCCGCCGTGGTTGCGGCCGGCAGCGATCGCGGCCTGCCGCATGAGCTGATGCAGCAGATCGCCGCCGCCCAGGGCGATCCGGACTTCATGACCTCGCTGGGGCGCGGGCTGGTGGTGCTGAGCGTGTTCGCGCAGCATGCGCGCGAAGTGACGATGTCGCAGATCAGCCTGGAAACCGGCATCTCGCGCGCAGCCGTCCGGCGCGTGCTGCATACGCTGGCCAAGCTGGGCTATGTGGGCGAGCAAGGACGTGGCTACGTGTTGCTGCCGCGCGTGCTGGGCATCGGCGGCGCGTACGCGGCGTCTTCATCGATGACCGCGGCCGCACAGCCGGTCCTGGACGGGCTGCGCGACCAACTGCACGAATCGTGTTCGCTGGGCGTGCTGGATGGCGACGATCTGCTGTACGTGGCGCGCTCGGAAACGGTGCGCATCATGTCGATCGGGCTGCGCCCGGGGACGCGGCTGCCGGCCTACTGCACCTCGATGGGGCGGGTGTTGCTGGCCGCCCTGCCCGGCGACACCTTGCAGGCGTATCTGGAACGCACCACCTTGCGTCCGCGGACCGACCGCACGGTGACCCAGGCCTCGGCGCTGCTGGAGGTGCTGGCGCGCACGCGCCGCGAAGGCATGTGCCTGACCGATCAGGAACTGGAAATCGGCCTGCGCTCGATCGCCGTGCCGGTGCGCAACCTGCGCGGCGAGGTGATCGCCGCGCTCAACATTGGCGCCCAGGCCGGGCGGGTGAGCCTGCAGACGATGCAAACGCAGTTGCTGGAACCGCTGAAGCAGGCGGCGCAGCGGCTGGGAACCTTGCTGAGTTAGTGCAGCACCTTGCGTTGGCGCGGGCGTCGCTCGCGGGGCATCCGACCTGCCCCTGTGCTGCATAAGCGCTAGTGGCGCAGTGGTGGCTGGCAGAGGTCAAAAGCAATCGCGTCCACGCATTGCGGGCGTGCCCGACGTGCATGCGAGGCTGCACATCGCAAAGCGCCAGGCCAGGCCTGTTCGAATTGATCGCCACTTGCTGTTGCACGCGTCCCGACCCAGGCGGCAAACAAGACGTAGCGAGCAGTCGGCAGATGGATGCGGATGACGCACAGGAACCGCAATGCACGAGGTTGCAATGCCGCACCGGGCACCGACCACGCCCGCCTGACGGCCGCGCAGTCTTTTGTTGACGGCTCCTAGCGCGGCCGGCGCAGAAAGCTCACTACCGCATCCACCCACGCTGCGTGGCTGTCTTCGACCTGGGCCACGTGGTCGGCGTGCGGCAGGGTCACCCAGCTGCGATCTTCGCTGCGCAGGCGTGCGTAGAGATGCGCGTTGTCTGCCTGGGTGGCGATCGGGTCGTCGACGCCGCGCAACAGCAAGACCGGCACCGTCGCGACTTGCTCGGGATGGAAGGCGAACTGCTCCATGGCGCGCCAGTCGGTGCGCACCGGATCCGCTGCCAGCGCCTGGGCGACGTAAGCCGCACGCACGCCCGGTGGTGCCGCATTGGCGGTGATGAAGTCCTCACCGGCCGCAGCGGCCGTGGTGGGTGCGCGCAAGGGCCGATCTGCCGGAACCGCCGGCGCAGGCGCTGCATCCACGTCATCGGGGAAGCCAAACAACACCAGGGCAGACATCGCCTGCGGTTGCTGCTGCGCGAGCAGCAACGCCACCCGCGCGCCGTTGGAATAGCCCAGCAATGCCGGGGGCGGCAGGCCGGGATGGGTCTGCGCGACCCAGGCCAGCACATTGCGGACATCGGCCACTGCACGGGCGGGCGTATTCCAGCCCGTGCGGTCGCGTGGGCTGCCACCGTAGCCGCGCAGATCCACCGCATACGCGGCAAACCCGGCTTGCGCGAGCGCTGCAAGGACAGAGCGCGCGTCACGCGGCTCGCCAGGCACCTGCAAATCGAAGTTGGGCAATGCGCTCCAGGTGCGGCCGTGCACCAGCACGATCGTGCCACGTGGCTGCGCGGGCACGCGCGACCACACCGCCAGCGTCTGGCCATCGTCGGTACGCACCTGCGCCAACACGGTGCCGGGGCCGGGCTGCGGTTGTGCGTGCAGCGCCGCGGTTGCCAATGACACCACCAGCAGGCAGACCAATCGATGCAGCATCCGATGTCTCCGGTTGCGGTGGGCTGAGCGCCGCCAATACGCGTGTGCGCGCAGTCGGCAGGCGATTTTGGACGGCGCGCCAGGCACCGCAGTGTACGAGTGGTCCCCGCCGCACCGGGTACCGAACACGCGCGCCGGACGCTGAGCGCAGTCGGTTTGCCCGCCGCCCGGAGACCACTCTTACCGCGGTTGCGCCGCCGAGGCTGCGCCGGCGTCGGCCGCTTGTTCTTCCAGGATCGGCCTGGCCAGCGCGAACGCGTGGTTGGCGGCCGGCACGCCGCAGTAGATCGCCGCCTGCAGCAGCACTTCCTTGATCTGCGCAGGCGTGACGCCGTTGTTGCGCGCCGCACGCACGTGCAGCTTGAATTCTTCGTCGTGGCCTAGCGCGATCATCATCGACAGGGTGATCAGCGAACGGGTGTGGGCCGGCAGGCCGTCGCGGGTCCAGATGCTGCCCCAGGCGTAGCGGGTGATCAGGTCCTGAAATTCTTCGGTGAATTCGCTACGCGCGGCCAGCGCACGGTCGACGTGCGCATCGCCAAGGACGCGTCGGCGTTCGCGCATGCCGGCTTGATAACGTTCGTCTTCGTGCATGGGGTGTCCTTGCAAGGTGGGAAAGCTCACTGGCCCTGAAGAAAGCCGAGCACCGCCTGGTTGAACGCGGCCGGCGATTCCAGGTTGCAGATGTGGCGGCCGGGCACCTGGGCGTAATGCCCATCCGGCGCGGCATAGGCGATCTCGCGCAGGTCAGGCGGCGGGCACACCGGGTCGTCGTCGCCGGCCAGCGCCAGCAGCGGCAGGCTTAGCCCGTCCAATGCGCCGCGGAAGTCCGCATCGGCCACCGCCTGGCAGCAGGCGATGTAGCCGGCAGGCGAAGTGGATACGAAGGCAGCAGCGATCATGTCCAGGCGCTGCGCATGGCTGATGGCAAATTCGGGGGTAAACCAGCGCTGCAGCGTGGCATCGATCAGCGTCGGAAGGCCTTCGCTGCGCACCTGTTCGATGCGGGTTTCCCAGGCGGCGGCACTGCCGATCTTCTGCGCGGTGGCGCACACCACCAGCCGGCGCAAGCGCTGCGGTGCATGCAGGCCCAGCCACTGGCCGGTGAGCCCGCCGATCGACAGGCCGCAGAAATCGCTTTGCGCGATCTCCAGGGCGTCCCACAGTGCCAGCACGTCCTGACCCAGGTCGGCGACGCTGTACGGGCCGGGCGGCGTCTCCGAATACCCATGGCCGCGGCGGTCGTAGCGCAGGATGCGGTAGTGCGGAGCGAAGGCTTCGAGCTGCACGTCCCACATGTGCAGATCGGTGCCCAGCGAATTGCAGAAAGTCAGCCAGGGGCGTCCTTCGGTGCCGTCCAGGCGGTAGTGCAGGCGATGCGTGGGCAACTGGAGATAAGCCATCGAGGCACCGTCAACAGGAAGAAGATCCAGCCAGCACGCGGTCGATCCACACCGAGGACATGCCGCGCCAACTTGCGCTATCGAACACTGCCTGCAGTTGCGCGTGCGTGAGCACCGCGCTCACCTGCGCGTGCTCGCCAAGCACCTCGCGCAAATGCCGTTGCTGCGCCTGCGCGCGCAGCGCGGCCTGTTCCACCAGGGCGTGCGCCTGCGGCTTGCCCAGGTGTGGCGCAAGCGCGAACACGGCCGCCTCGGCGTAGAGCAGCCCGCCGTGGCTGTCCAGATGCGCCTGCATGCGTGGGCGATCCAGTTCCAGACCCGACAGGCACAGCTGCATCTGCGCCAGGCTACCGGCGGTGAGGCAGACGATCTGCGGCAAGGTGTCCCACTCGGCATGCCATTGCCCGGCTGCGCGCTCGTGCGGCTGCGCCATGGCGCTGAACAAGGTGGCGACCAGGCCCGGTACGCGTGTGGCCGCAGCCACGGCTGCCACGCTGGAGACCGGATTGCGCTTGTGCGGCATCGCCGAGGAGCCACCTTTGCCGGCGGCGGCCGGCTCGAACGCTTCGCCCACCTCCGTTTGCATCAGCAACACCACATCGCCGCCGATCTTGCCCAGCGTGCCGGCCAGCAGACCGAAGGCGCAGCCGACCTCGACGATGCGGTCGCGCGCGGTATGCCAGGGCAGCGCGGGCAGCGGCAACGCCAGGGCGCTCGCCAGCGCCTGCGCCACTTCCAGGCCACGGCCCTGCAACGAGGCCAGGGTGCCGGCCGCGCCGCCGAACTGCAGCACCAAGGCATCGTGCCGCAAGGCGTGCAGGCGCCGCTGCGCACGCTGCAGGGCGTCCAGCCAACCGGCGACCTTGAGCCCGAAGGTGACCGGCACGGCCTGCTGCAGCAGGGTGCGACCGGGCAGGCCGGTGTTGCGCTCGCGTTCGGCCAGCACCGCCAGATCGGCGCACAGGGCGTGCAGACGCGGCAGCAGCAGATCCAGTGCGGCGCGCAGCTGCAGCACCATGCCGGTATCGATGACGTCCTGGCTGGTGGCACCCCAGTGCACCCAGCGCGCGGCGGCGTTGTCGTGCGCGGCCACCTGCGCGGTCAGCGCCTTGACCAGCGGAATGGCGGGATTGCCGGCCAGCGCCGTGGCCTGCGCCAACGCGGCCAGATCGTAGTGCTGCACATCGCAGGCAGCGGCAATGGCCTGCGCGGCCTGCGCGGGAATCACCCCGCACTGCGCCTGGGCGCGCGCCAGCGCCGATTCGAACTGCAGCATCGCCTGCACGCGCGCGGCATCGTCGAACAAGGCCTCGCACGCAGGCTCGCCGAACAAGGATCCCAACAACGAAGATGTCGCACTCATGCATTGCATCTCTAGGCGAGCCGGCAGCATCGCACCGATGTACCAAGGTGCCAACTAGACCAAAGGGCAATGCATCGGGCGCGCCTGGCACTGCCGGGATGAGGTGGATGAGGCCATGCGTGCTTGCGCTGCGTGCACGCGAGTGCACGTGTGCACCTGCCTGCCACGATGCGCGCTGCCCCGGATGCATGTGCGTGAGGCGTCACGGCGCATTGCTTGTCGCCGGAGATACCCTGGCGATGTTTCGGCAGCAGGCGCTCGTGCAGCTGCGCCTGTGGCCCTGTGGACGTGGCCGCGTGCCGGCAGGATGCAGCGCTGCCCCTGTACGCATACGGCGTTTCAACATCGGCATGCGGATCAATAGCGGAAGAACACCGTTTCCGCGTCGCCCTGCATGTGGATGTCCCACGTGTACGCACCGCCTGGATGCGGCTGGGCCAGCAAGGTGGCGCGCCGCTCGGCCGGCACCAGCGCCAGGATCGGGTCGCTGCCTAGGTGTGGGTCGTCGGCGAAATACAGCCGCGTCGACACCCCGCGCAAGAGGCCGCGCATGAAGACCAGCACCGTCAGATGCGCCGCCTGCTGCTTGCCGTCCGGGCCCGCCACCCTGCCCGGCTTGATGGTGCTGAAGGTAAAACGCCCGTTGGCATCGGTGGGCACGCGGCCCCAGCCGTCGAAGCTGGGGTCGTGGGCCTCGCAGCGACCGTCGGCCACATGCGCATAGATGCCCGCAGCATCGGCTTGCCACACTTCCAGCACCGCATCGGCCACTGGCGCGCCGGCGCCATCGAAGATGCAACCGCTGATCTGCACATGCGTGCCCGCGGCCTGCGCAGGTGCGATCTGTTGGCGATACAGCGGCTCCAATCCCAGCCGGTAATACGGCCCGACGGTCTGCGACGGCGTTGCATGCAGGCTCATCGTGTCACTCCCAGACCGTTTGCTTGCGACCGCGCAAGACGATGTCGAAGCGGTAGGCCAACGCGTACTCGCTGACCGCGTTTTCCCAGTCGAAACTGGACACCATGCGTTCGCGCGCCAGCGCATCGTCGACACAGTTGAAGATGGGGTCGTGCGCCAGCAGCGGGTCGCCGGGGAAATACATCTGGGTGACCAGCCGCTGCCCGATGCCATCGCCGTGCAACGAAAAATGGATGTGCGCAGGCCGCCAGGCGTTGTAGTGATTGCGCCACGGATACGCGCCCGGCTTGATGGTCTTGAAACTGTAGCGGCCGTGCTCATCGGTCAGCACCTGGCCGGTGCCGCGGAAGTTGGGGTCCAGCGGTGCATCGTGCCGATCGCCAGCGTGCTGGTAGCGACCAGCCGCGTTGCATTGCCACACTTCCACCACGCTGTTGCGGACCGGCCTGCCGTTTTCGTCGAGCACGCGGCCGGAGACGATGATGCGCTCGCCCAGCGGCGCGCCACTGAACCCTGCAGTGAGATCGGCCGCGTGCGCGCCCAGCGTGAGCCGATCCAGGCGCGGGCCGGTGACTTCCGACAGCGTGACCGGCAGGTCGATCGGATCACGCGTAGGCCCTCGCAATGTGGTGGAAGCGTATGCCGGATGCAGGTACGCCGGCTGTGTACCGGGCCGGCTGCGGCGGTAGCCGAGCAGCGGGTCGGCGATGGCAGGTTGGTCAGCGGTGGGATCGCGCATCTTGAATCTCCGTCGGCAACAAGACGACCAGAACGACATGGGTGCAAGGGAAGGACGAGGGAGGTTGCAACAGCCGGTTCACAGGCGCTCGATCGCCAATGCCACGCCCTGCCCCACTCCGATGCACATGCTGGCCAGCCCGAGTCGCCCGTTGCCCGCCTCCAGCTGCCGCAGCAAGGTCAGCGCCAGCCGCGCACCGCTCATGCCGAGCGGATGCCCGAGCGCAATGGCGCCACCGTTGGCATTGACGTGTGCGGCATCGTCGGCCAGGCCCAATGCACGCGTGCAGGCCAGCGCCTGCGCAGCGAAGGCTTCATTGAGTTCGATCGCATCGAACTGCGCGATGCGCAGGTGCAAGCGCGCCAGCAGGCGCTGGGTGGCCGGCACCGGGCCGATGCCCATGTACGCCGGCTCCACGCCCGCCGAGGCGAACCCCAGCACGCGCGCACGCGGCGTCAGCCGGTGAGCCTGCACGGCCTGCGCCGAGGCCAGCAGCAAGGCAGCGGCGCCATCGTTGAGACCGGAGGCATTGCCGGCCGTCACGGTGCCGGGCTGGCGGAACACCGGTTTGAGCTTGGCCAGCATGTCGGCGGTGGTGTTGGGTCGCGGCGCTTCATCGTGTTCGACCGTGGAGGCATCGCCGCCCTTGCGCGCTGCCACGGCCACCGGGGTGATTTCCGCATCGAAGAAACCGGCTGCCTGCGCCGCCGCCACGCGTTGCTGGCTGCGCAGTGCGAACGCATCCTGGTCTTCGCGCGCGATGGCGTACCGCTGCGCCACGTTTTCCGCCGTTTCCCCCATCAGTTCGGTGCCATAGACCGCCTGCAGGCGCGGATTGATGAAGCGCCAGCCCATGGTGGTGTCTTCCAGCTGCTGGGTGCGGGCGAAGGCGCTGTCGGCCTTGCCCATCACCCACGGCGCGCGCGACATCGATTCGACGCCGCCGGCAATGGCAAGATCCAGTTCGCCGGCACGGATGCCGCGCGCTACCGTGCCGATCGCGTCCAGGCCCGAGCCGCACAGGCGATTGAGCGTGCTGCCCGGCACCGAAGACGGCAGGCCGGCCAGCAACAGGCTCATACGCGCGACATTGCGATTGTCTTCGCCGGCCTGGTTGGCGCAGCCCAGGTACACATCGTCGATTGCGGCCGGCTCCAGCTGCGACTGCCGCGCCAGCAATGCGGCGATGGGCACTGCGCCTAGATCGTCGGCGCGCACGCTGGACAAGGCGCCACCGTAACGGCCGATCGGCGTGCGGATGCCATCGATCAGGTACACCTCACTCATGCCTGGGCTCCCATTGCCTGCACACCATGCGCTGCATCGGTGCGTGCCTGCAGCGCGCGCAAGGCATCCAGTTCGGCGGTACTGGGCGGCGTGGTTTGTGCAAGGTCGGCGGCGAACCGGATCGGCCACCCGGTCGCCGCGCTGACCTGCTCGCGCGTGGCGCCGGGATGCAGCGAGGTCACGGTGAGTTCGCGGGTCACGGGGTCGGGTTCCATCACGCACAGGTCGGTGACGACCACGGTCGGGCCGGCGCCGGGGAGGCCGGCCCGCGCGCGCGCATCGCCACCGTCCAGATGCCCGACCGTGGTGATGAAGTCCAACCGCGACACGAAGCTGCGTTCGGATTGGCGCATGATGATGAACACCTGCTTGGCGCTGGCGGCAATTTCCGGCGCGCCACCGGCGCCGGGCAGGCGCGTTTTCGGCGCAGCGTAGGAGCCAATCACGGTGGTGTTGAGGTTGGCGTACCGATCGATCTGCGCCGCCCCCAGAAAGCCCACATCCACGCGCCCGCCCTGCAGCCAGTAGCGGAAAGATCTCCGGCGTGGAGACCACGGTGTCGGCGGTTTCGGCCAGTTCGCCGTCGCCGATCGAGAGTGGCAACACCTGCGGGCGCGCACCGATCGGGCCCGATTCGTAAATCAAGGTGACGTCCGGTGCATGCGTAAGCCGAGCCAGGTTGGCGGCAGTGGACGGCAAGCCGATGCCGACAAAACACACTGCGCCATCGGGCAGGCGGCGCGCGGCAGCCACCGTCATCATCTCGTTGGTGCTGTAGGCGCTCATGCGGCCACCTGCTGCTGGGACTGTGCATACACGCGCTGAAAACCGGCGAAATCGTCGGTGTCGAGAATATGCGTCTGGATCCAGGCCTGGAACGTCGCACGGTCGCGCGCGATCGCATCCCAGGCCAGATAGAACCGATTGTCGCGCGCGTAGTAGCCATGCGCATACGAGGGCGCCGCACCACCAGGGACAACGCAGACCGCATCGACAACCCAACGCGGCAGGATGCAGGCATTGGGCGGCGCGTCCAGGCTGTCGACGATCTCTTCCACCGTCACGATCACCTTGCGCGCTGCCAGCACCGCTTCCTTCTGCACGCCCAGAATGCCCCAGAGCAACACGTTGCCGCGGCGGTCGGCCCGCTGGGCGTGGATCACCGTGACATCGGGGTTGACGGCCGGCGAGGTGGCCAGCGTTTGGCCGGTATACGGGCACTGCAGGAACTTGATGCTGTCGTTGACGCGCGGCAGATCCGAACCGACATACCCGCGCAGCACTGCAAACGGCAGCCCCGACGAACCGGCCACATAGGCATTGGCCATATCGGCGTGGCTGTGTTCGCGAATCTGCAGCGGCTGCGGCCAGGCGTGTTCCACTGCATCGCGCAGCCGGTGCAACGAACCGACGCCGGGATTGCCGCCCCAGGAAAACCGCAGCGCTGCCGCGCAACCGGCGCCGATCAGCTGGTCGTAGATCAGGTCGGGGGTCATGCGCACCAGCCGCAGCGCGCGCTTGTGCTGACGGATCACCTCGTGCCCGGCGGCATGTGGAATCAGGTGGGTGAAGCCTTCCATCGCCACGCAATCGCCATCGGCGATCAGCTGCGACACCGCTTCCGCGAGAGCGACGATTTCGGCCATTGCGTTCCCTTCCAGCACAGCGAGCGTGGGCTCACGGTAGGCGCAGCCGGCAGGGTGGTCAATCCGATAATCGGTGATTCAAATCGATATTCGCACAATTTCGGCAGACCCGTAACGCGCCCACATTGTCTCCGGTGTATACATAACTTCGCGCGCAAGCAGACGCCAGCGTTGCATTGCGCGCCAACTAGCTGCAGGCCGGCGCACGCCGCGTCGCATCCAGGTTGCCTACACACCCAGGAGTCACGGTCATGTCGCAGTCCAAGCCGCTGTTTCCCCTCAATGCGTGGTACGCCGTTGCCTGGGACCATGAGATCAAGCACGTGCTCAGCCCGCGCAAGCTCTGCAACCTGGACGTGGTGGTCTACCGCACCACCGCCGGTACGGTCGTCGCGCTCGAAGACGCCTGCTGGCATCGGCTGGTGCCCTTGTCGATGGGCAAGCTGCGCGGCGACGACGTGGTCTGCGGCTATCACGGGCTGGTCTACAACACGCAGGGGCGCTGCGTGCACATGCCCTCGCAGGACACCATCAATCCCTCGGCCTGCGTGCGCAGCTTTCCGGTGGCCGAAAAACACCGCTACGTATGGATCTGGCCGGGCGACCCGGCCAAGGCCGATACGCGCCTGATTCCCGATCTGCACTGGTCGCACGATCCGGCCTGGGCCGGCGATGGCCGCACCATCCATGCCAAGTGCGACTATCGGCTGGTGCTGGACAACCTGATGGACCTGACCCACGAGACCTTCGTGCACGGCTCCAGCATCGGCCAGGACGAAGTGGCCGAAGCGCCATTCGATGTGGTGCACGGCGATCGCGGCGTCATCGTGTCGCGCTGGATGCGCAACATCGACCCGCCGCCGTTCTGGGCCAGCCAGATCGCCCGCCATCTGGACTATCGCGGCAAGGTCGATCGTTGGCAGATCATCCGTTTCGAGGCACCCTCCACCATCGCCATCGATGTCGGCGTGGCCATCGCCGGCACCGGCGCGCCGGAAGGCGATCGCAGCCAGGGCGTCAACGGCTACGTGCTCAACACCATCACGCCCGAAACCGACACCACCTGCCATTACTTCTGGGCATTCATGCGCAACTACGCGCTGCACGACCAGTCGCTGACCACGCTCACCCGCGACGGCGTGACAGGCGTGTTCGGCGAAGACGAAGCAGTGCTGGAAGCGCAGCAACGCGCCATCGATGCGCATCCGGATCACACTTTCTACAACCTCAACGTCGATGCCGGCGGGATGTGGGCGCGACGCGTGATCGACCGCCTGATCGCACAGGAACAACGCGCGCAGGATCTGTCGCTGCGCATGGTGGGCTAAGCACTTCGCATGCGGCCAGCCATCTCATCGCTCACAGCGCCGCATTGCGGCGCCGTCACAGCCGGCGCCGGCCGGCAGACCTCATTGCCCGGAGCCCTCCATGCGTAAAGACACCCAGTGGCATCGTGCCCGCGTCGTCAGCATTGCCGACGCCTGCCCGGGCGTGCGCGAAATCGTGCTCGATCCCGGCACCGCTGCGCGTAGCTTCGAGGTGGGCAGCCATGTGGATTTTCGTGTGCAGCTGCATGGTCGCGACGATGTGCGCTCGTATTCGTTGGTGGGCGAACCGCGTGCCGATGGGTACTACCAGATCGCAGTGCGGCAAATGCCCGACAGCCGCGGCGGCTCGCTGCATATGTGGACGCTTGCGCCGGGCGATGTGGTGGAGATGTCGCCGCCCAGCAACAACTTCGCGCTGGATGAAAGCGGCGAGGAAATCCTGCTGATTGCCGGCGGCATCGGCATCACCCCGATCGTCGGCATGGCGCAGCGGCTGGCGCGTGGCCACCGCGCGTTTCGTCTGCTGTACGCCGGCCGCTCGCGCAGCGCAATGGCGTATGTCGACACGCTGGAAGCACTGCTGGGCGAACGTTTGCAACTGCAATGCGACGACAGCGCCGGCCCGCCGGATCTGGCTGCCGAACTGGCGCGCCTGTCGCCCAATGCCGAGGTGTATGTGTGCGGGCCGCTGGGCATGCTCGAGGCGGTACGCCAGCACTGGCACGCCGCCGGCCGGCCGCGTGCGCGCCTGCACTTCGAAACCTTCGGCAATAGCGGGCGGGTGCCGGCGCAGGCGTTCGTGGTGAAATTGCCGGGGCTGGGCCTGGAAGTGCCGGTCGCTGAAAACGAATCGATGCTGGACGCACTGGCCGACGCCGGGGTGGAGCTGATCGCCGAGTGCCGCCGTGGCGAATGCGGCCTGTGCGCGGTGGACGTGCTGGACAGCTCCGCCGATATCGATCACCGCGACGTGTTCTTCAGCGACGAGCAGCGCCGGGAGAATCGCAAGCTCTGTGCCTGCGTGTCGCGTGCGGTAGGCGGCAGCATCAGCATCGACACCGGCTATCGCAGCGAGCTGGGCTGAGCCGGCATCCGGCCGGCTGCGCACCGTCTGGCGGTTGCGGTCGATACCGGGCTTAGCGAGCAACGCGTTTGCGGCGCCCGCGTTTCATCGGCACGACCCACTGCGTGTCCGCGCGTTGCTGGCCACCTGCTCGTTGGCGCTTCAGCACGCACACACCGAAGGCGGCGATCTTTACCGAGCCCTGGCCGAGCCTGCCGGGTAATCGTATGCCTCCAGAACCGTGCAGCCTCAGCGCAGCGCGTCCGGCATGTCGCCACGCGTGCACCGCTTCAGGCCGATGTTCGCCGGCAAGCCCCTGTCGCGCTCAGCGTGCACCCCGCCGTGTTTGCATCCTCACGCGTATGCGCGATCATCTGCGCATGGAGTCGACTCACTACAGGACGGTCCCGGCGCCGGCGTTGAACCCGCGCCAGGAGCAATTGGTGGCGCTGGTGCGGCAGCAGGGCTTTGCCGAGGTCGAAGGTTTGGCCACACGCTTTGAGGTGACGCCGCAGACCATCCGCCGCGATCTGACCTTGCTCTGCGATGCCGGCGTGCTGCGCCGCTATCACGGCGGCGTCAGCATGCCCTCCAGCGTGGAGAATCTGGCCTACACCGCACGCAAGGCGCTGCAGGCCCGCGAAAAGCAGCACATCGCCGCACGTGTGGCGCGTTTCATTCCCGACGATGCCTCGCTGTTCATCAACTTGGGTACCACCAACGAAGAAGTCGCACGCGCGTTGCTGCAGCACCGCGGGCTGCGCGTGATCACCAACAACCTCAACGTGGCGGTGATGCTCAGCGCCAACCCCAGTTTCGAGGTGATCGTGGCCGGCGGTGTGGTGCGCGGGCGCGACCAGGGCGTGACCGGCGAGGCGACGGTGGAGCTGATCCGCCAGTTCAAGGTGGACTTCGGGGTGATCGGCATTTCCGGTATCGATCTGGACGGCACCCTGCTGGATTTCGATTACCAGGAAGTGCGCGTGGCGCAGGCCATCATCGAGCACTCGCGGCACGTGCTGCTGGCCGCCGATCACAGCAAGTTCGGTCGCAACGCCATGGTGCGGCTGGGCGCCCTCGCCCAGGTGCACGACTGGTTCACCGACCGGCCGCCGCCGCAGGAGTTGGCGAGCGTCCTGGCCGAGGCCGGTACCCGGGTGCACCTGGCGGACGCGGACGGAACCGCCTGAGTTCGATGTTCGTTTTTGATCGTTTTTACGTGATAGCCGCCGAAAACCATTGGGCCTGATAGGTACGCCATCTCTTAATCCGCTCTTTCATAGCCGATTCGCGCGTACGTCACTGCTGATACTAAAGCTGTCCATCTTCACGCCCCCGCAAGGTTCGATGTTCGAATATGTTCGAACATGACAACTTGGGTTCGCTCATCAGCGCGCCCGGACGGAGGCACCGATGGGCGAGATATACGATCTTCTGGTAATCGGCGGCGGCATCAACGGGGTCGGCATTGCCCGTGATGCGGCCGGGCGCGGTCTGTCGGTGTGCCTGTGCGAGCAGGACGACCTGGCCGCGCATACCAGCAGCGCCAGTACCAAACTCATTCACGGCGGCCTGCGCTATCTGGAGCAATACGAATTCGCGCTGGTCGGCAAGGCACTGGCCGAGCGCGAAGTGTTGCTGCGGCTGGCCCCGCACATCATCTGGCCGTTGCGCTTCCTGCTGCCCCACCAACCGCACCTGCGCCCGGCATGGATGATCCGCGCCGGGCTGTTCCTGTACGACCATCTGGGCGGCAGCAAGCGCAGCCTGCCGCGCTCGCGGCGGCTGTCGCTGCGGACGCACCCGGTCGGTGCGCCGCTGCAGGAATCGCTGCGCACCGGCTTCGTGTATTCGGATGCCTGGGTGCAGGACGCGCGGCTGGTGGTGCTCAACGCGATGGACGCCGCCAGGCGCGGCGCCAAGATCCACACCCGCACGCGCTGTGTCGGCGCCTGGCGCGATGCCGGCTTCTGGTATGCCGAGCTCGAAGACCGCGAGGGCCGACGCCGCACGGTGCAGGCGCGCGCGCTCGCCAATGCGGCCGGCCCCTGGGCAGTGGCGTTCCTGGACACCGTGGCCTCGGTGCCGCACGAACACGCATTGCGGCTGGTCAAGGGCAGCCATATCGTGGTGCCCAAGCTGTTCGATCACGACCATGCGTACATCTTCCAGCAACCGGACCGGCGCATCGTGTTCGCCATCCCCTACGAGCACGACTTCACCTTGATCGGCACCACCGACGTGGACTACGAAGCCGACCCCGCCGCGCCGAAGATCGATGCTGCCGAGGTGCAGTACCTGTGCGATGCGGTGAACCTGTATTTCCAGCAGCAGATCTCCCCCGCCGATGTGGTGTGGAATTACAGTGGCGTGCGCCCGTTGCTGGACGATGCCGAAGACAACGCAGCCGAAGTGACCCGCGATTACCAGCTGGAAGTGGTCACCGAGGGTGCGCCGTTGCTCAACGTATTCGGCGGCAAGCTGACCACCTATCGCAAGCTCGCCGAAGAGGCAGTGGACCGGCTCACCCACGCGCTGGGCGCACGCAAGCCGGCGTGGACCGCACATGGGGAGGCATTACCAGGCGGCGAGCAGCGCGATATCGCCAGCCTGCTGGAACGCGTCGGCCGCGCGCGCCCCTGGCTGCCGGCGGCGACTGCGCAGCGGCTGGTGCGCAACTACGGCACCTGCGCCGAACAACTGCTTGGCGATGCGCAGAGCCTGGCCGATCTGGGCACGCACTTCGGTGCGGACCTGTACCAGGCCGAGGTGGATTACCTGCGTCAACATGAATGGGCGGTGGCTGCCGACGATATCCTGTGGCGGCGCAGCAAGCTCGGCCTGCGGATCGATGCGGCCGGGCGGCAGCGCCTGGAAGACTATCTGCAGACGCAGCCGATCCGGCAACGCGATGCCGTTTCTGCTTGAACACACCGCGTTGCCGGCGAGGACGGGTCGCCCGGCAACGTATTCCGGCGCTTCAGCCAGCGTCACCCAAGTCACGTGGAGGGCACCCCAGATGAGCATCACCGACCACCGCTGCGCGGGAGCAAGCGCGCTGCACGCTGTTTTCTGCATCTTCGACCTTGCGGGCATGCACGCATGAGCCGGCAACTCGTAGGTGAGTTGATCTCCGAGGCGGTCGCGATGTTCATCATCATCGCGCTCGGCGATTCGGTGGCGGCGATGTACATCCTGTACGACCCCAGCCCTTATCAAAACGCCTATTGGGGCGTGTGTATCGCCTGGGGCCTGGCGGTGACACTGGCGATCTACGTGACCGGCTCGGTGTCCGGGACGCACGCCAATCCGGCGGTCACGCTGGCGCTGGCACTGTTCCGCGGTTTTTCCTGGAAGAAGGTACTGCCCTACTGGTTTGCGCAGGTGGTCGGTGCATTCCTGGGCGCGGCCATCGTCTATCAGTTGTACGGGCCGGTGATCGATCACTTCAACCAGGTGCAGCAGCTCACCCGCGAAGCCGGCGGCGCAGCCGGGGTGTTCTTCACCGCACCGGGGCTGGCGGTCACGCCGATGCATGCGCTGGTCGACCAGATCATCATCACGGCGTTCCTGATCTTCGGCATCTTCGCCATCACCGAGCAGTTCAACGAGGCCGCACCCACTGCCAACTCCGGCGCGTTGATGATCGGCTTGCTGGTCGCCACGCTGGGCGCGTCGATGGGCTATCTGGAGGCCTGGGCGATGAACCCGGCGCGCGACTTCGGCCCGCGCCTGTTCGCGTATTTCGCCGGCTGGGGCGAGGCCGCGTTGCCGGCCAAGGACAACTATTGGTGGATCCCGATCGTTGGCCCGTTGATCGGCGGGCCGATCGGCGCGCTGGCCTATCAGTGGCTGATCCTGCCATTCCTGCCGGCGCGGGTGCGCCATCTGCAAGGCGGCAGCAAACCGCTCGATCCACTGTGATGGTGCTGCGCCAAGCCAACAATCACGCTGACGACGCGTGAGGTTACCTGTGGCCAAACCCTGATGGCCACGCGGCGTCATCGCCTGCACCGACCTTTCTCGCCGTGCGCCAATGCCGGCATTGTTCGAGGAATTTTCGATGGAAAAGCAGTACGTCCTTGCGATCGATCAAGGCACCACCAGCTCACGCGCGATGTTGTTCGACCGCCAGGGCAAGGTGGCCGGCGTGGCGCAGCGCGAATTCGGCCAGATCTTTCCGCAGCCGGGTTGGGTGGAACACAACCCGCGCGAGATCATGACCAGCGTCTATACCACCATCACCGAGCTGCTCAACAACGCGCAGATCGATGCGCGCGCGATCGCCGGGATCGGCATCACCAACCAGCGCGAGACCGCGGTGGTGTGGGACAAGGCCACCGGCCAGCCGATCTACAACGCCATCGTGTGGCAATCGCGGCAGACCAAGGACATCTGCACCCAGCTCAAGGAGGCCGGGCATGAGCAGATGGTGCGCGAGAAGACCGGCCTGCTGATCGATGCGTATTTTTCCGGGACCAAGGTCAAGTGGATTCTCGACCACGTCGAAGGCGCGCGCGAACGCGCGCAGAAAGGCGAACTGGCGTTCGGCACCATCGACAGTTGGCTGATCTGGAATCTCACCGGCGGCAAGGTGCACGTCACCGACTACACCAATGCCTCGCGCACCATGATGTTCAACATCCATACGCTTGAGTGGGATGCTGAACTGCTGGCCATGTTGGACGTGCCCGCGCAGATGCTGCCGGACGTGCGTTCGTCCAGCGAGGTCTATGGCATGACCCAGACCCAGTACTTCTATGGCGAACAGGTGCCCATCGCCGGCATCGCCGGCGACCAGCAGGCCGCGTTGTTCGGCCAGGCCTGCTTCGAACCGGGCATGGCGAAAAACACCTATGGCACCGGCTGTTTCATGCTGATGAATACCGGCGACAAGGCGGTGGCGTCCAAGGCCGGTTTGCTGACCACGATTGCCTGGGGCATCGACGGCAAGGTCGAATACGCGCTGGAAGGCGCGATCTTCGTTGCCGGCTCGGTGGTGCAGTGGCTGCGCGATGGCTTGCGCATGCTGGGCAAGGCCAGCGACTCGCAAGCCTATGCCGAGCGTGCCGGCGACAACGATGGCGTGTACATCGTGCCGGCCTTCGTCGGCCTGGGCGCGCCGTACTGGCGCAGCGACATCCGCGGCGCGGTGTTCGGGCTGACGCGTGGTACCACCAAGGAACACTTCGTGCGTGCAGCAGTCGAATCGATGGCCTATCAGACCCGCGACGTGCTCACCGCGATGCAAAGCGATTCCGGCATCGAGCTGAAAGAACTGCGTGCCGACGGCGGTGCCATCGCCAACGACTTCATGGCGCAGTTCCAGAGTGACATTCTCAATGTGCCGGTACTCCGCCCGGAAGTGGCGGAAACCACTGCGCTGGGTGCGGCGTATCTGGCAGGGCTGGCAACTGGATTCTGGGGCAGCCGCGAAGAAATCGCCAAACAGTGGGCCGTGGATCGCCGCTTCGAACCGGCCATGGCCGACGACAAGCGCCAAGCGCTCTACGCCGGCTGGCAGCAAGCAGTGGAAGCGACGATGGGATTCCGCATCAGCTGACACTGGGGCCGCAACACGACAGCGCCCACTGTGAGGTGGGCGCTGTGATGAGCTCATCTTCGAGCGTCGAGGACACACGCAGGGCCACACAACGCAGCCTGGTGTGCAGCGGTGGTTACTGGCCGCCGGTGCTGGCACGTCCGGCGATGGTGTCCGGGTCCCAATGTTCCTTGATCAGGCCCTTCTCGATCCGGAACATGTCGAACCAGGTGGTGGTGTACGTGGTGCCGGGCTTATTGGGGTTGGGTAAGGTGCGCACCGACACCAGGGTGACCAGATCGCCATCGGCGGTGATGGCGACCAAGGGCAATCGCACCCGCGGCTGCACCGGCGTCGGCTTCACGAATGCCGTCAGGAAGGCGATAAACGCATCGCGCCCATTGGCCACGTTCGGATTGTGCTGGATGTAGTTCTTGTCCATGTACATCGGCGCGTACTGCACCTGGCCAGCTTCGAACACGGTGCGCCAGAAATCGTAGACCAGCCGCTTGTTGGCAGTTTCATACCAGGTGCTGCCGAGCAGCATCTTCTGATGATCGGGATTGGCCGTTACCGCGGTCTGCGCGAACGCAGCCATTGGTGCGATGAGCATGACCAGCAACAAGGCACGGGAGAGCAATTTCTTCATGGAGTACTCCTGGGTGGAGAGTGGCAGTGCGCTCATCGGGGATGCCAGCAACGTGTCCGTTGAGCGGGGGGAAGACGCGCGTGCGCACAGCTGCATTAACGCGTCATCGCCACCCTACCGGTGCCGTTCACCGGCCCGCTAGCCGCCTGAGCATGCACCTGGGCACTTGTGCAACCGTTGGTGAGAAAAACATCACCCATGTGGTGAGCGCCAGCGTGCTGCTGCACCGTGTACAGAATGGACCCGGGGTGTCGCGGTCGAGCGGGCGATGACCGCAGTGGAAGCAATGCATGTGCGCTGACGCGCATCATTCATGCCGGTTTGGGGAAGCGCTGTGTGCGCACGCATCGCACTTGCGCAGCCAAGGCGACATCGAACCAGGATATCCACCTAGAAATCCGCTCCGCGGCGGCTGCTAGTTCGCGATCACCAATGCGCCATCAGTCCGATAGCGCGGCCAACGGGAGACCTGCATAATTTTCCGCCAGCGTCGCGCGGCCCGCCTCGCTACCGAGCAGATAGTCCAGCTCCGCTCCGTGCAGCCGCGCAGTGAATGCGTCTTCGTCATCGAAGCGGTGCAACAGGGTGGTCATCCACCACGAGAACCGTTCGGCCTTCCACACCCGCTGCAAGGCCAAGGTCGAATACTGTTCCAGCACACCGGCATCGCCGCTTGTCTTCCAACGCTCGAACAGCTGCGCCAACAGGCCGACATCGCCAAGCGCCAGATTCAGGCCCTTGGCGCCGGTGGGCGGCACGATATGCGCAGCATCGCCAGCCAGGAACAAGCGGCCATACTGCATCGGCTCGGCGACGAAACTGCGCAGCGGTGCGATGCTCTTCTCGATCGATGCGCCGGTGACCAGTTGCGCCGCCAACGCAGGCGGGAGCCGTGCACGCAACTCGTCCCAGAACGCCTGATCGCTCCAGGCCTCCACCTGCGCGCTGGCCGGCACCTGGATGTAATAGCGCGTACGGGTGGGCGAGCGCATCGAACATAGTGCAAACCCGCGCCGGTGACGTGCGTAGACCAGTTCTTCGTGCACGGGTGGCGTATCGGCCAGCACCCCAAGCCAACCGAACGGGTACACGCGCTCGAACAGGCGCAGCCGCTCGGCGGGGATGCTGGCACGGCTGACGCCGTGATACCCATCGCAGCCGACGATGTAGTCGCAGTCAAGACGCCTGCGCTGGCCGTCCTGCGTGAACTCCAGAGCAGGCGTGGTGCCTTCCACATCGCACAGGGCCACGTCCTGCGCGTTGTAATGGGTAGGTGCCCCGCTGCGCTGGCGCGCATGCATCAGATCGGCGGTGACCTCGGTCTGCCCATAAACGGTGACGCCGCGGCCGCAGCCGCGCAGCAGGTCGATACGCTCGCGCTGCCCGTCCAGGGACAATTCGAAGCCGTGATGCAGCAAGCCTTCGCGCTGCAACCGCTCGCCGACGCCGGCGCGCTGCAGCAGTTCCACACTGCCCTGCTCCAATACCCCGGCGCGGATGCGCGCCAGCACATGCTGGGGCGTCTGCCGCTCGACGATGACGCAATCGATGCCGGCGAGCCGCAACAGTTCGCCCAGCAACAGGCCCGATGGCCCGGCGCCGATGATCGCAACCTGCGTTCGCATGCACTGCTCCTGGCTTGGATGGCGATGCGTGCAGTGTCGGTAGCCAAAGCGCTGCGTTGAAGGGATGATTGCGTGCAGTCCTTGGACTTTTCGACGATGGCCACATCCGTGCCCGACACTGCCGCAGTCCCTGCCTTCGGCTTGTACGGCGAGCAACACGCCGATGCCGCCGAATTGCTGCATTGGGAATCGATTGCCGCACGCAGCCGACTGCACGACTGGCAGATCGTGCCGCACCGACACGAGGATTTGGCGCAACTGGTCTATGTGCAGCGCGGACCGGCCACGCTGCAGCTGGATGGGCGCACCCAACGCCTGCGCGGTGCCAGCGTGGTGTGGCTTCCGCCGCTCTGCGTGCATGGCTTTGCCTTCGACCCGGCAGTGCGTGGCCACGTCATCACCATGTGCATGCCGCTGGTCAGGACGGCGCTGAACGCTGCGCCGTTACTGCAACAGGTCATGGCCGCGCCAGCCGTTGTGCACGCCCAGCATGCGCGCAAATGGCTGGATGTGTTGTTTGGCAGCATTGCGCAGGACCACGCACGCCGGTCGATCGGCGATGACCTCGCAGCGCAGGCCGCAGCGGCGCAGCTGGTCATCTGGATGGCGCGTACGGCACTGGAGCGGGCCCGGCATGCCGCAGCGATCAGCCCGCAGGCAGACCCGGCGCTGCGCCACCTGCGCGCCTATCAAGGCTTGATCGACCAGCACTACCGCGCCCACTGGCCGATTTCCCGCTACGCCGATCAACTCGGGTTGACGCCCGGTCACCTAAACGCGTTATGCCAGCGCCTGGCTGGCGCCTCCGCACTGCAGTTGTTGCAGCGCAGGATCATGCTGGAAGCACGCCGCACCCTGCGTTACACCAGCCTGAGCGTGCAACAGATTGCCGCCAGCCTTGGATTTTTCGACGCCGCCTATTTCAGTCGCTACTTCGCACGGCACGCCGGTTGCTCGCCGACGCGCTTTCGGGCCGGTCAGTAGGAGCGACCAGCAGAACGACTTCGCTCACTCGCTGCGCGCGTAGCAGGGAGAACGTTCTGCAGACCAGCTGCAGGGTCCTTGCCCGCCCACCATCGCAGGACACGCTGCACGTGGCGAGGGCACCGCGCGCTCGACCAGTGAAGCCTTTGCCTGCATCCAGAACTGATGCAACGCCGCACCAAAAATCCAAGGCAATGGCCGGGCACGTGACCGCCATCCATACAGCGATGGAGAGGCCGAGCCAGCCGCCCCATTCCCAAGCCATTGCGATCAGAACGGATACTGCGGCACTTCGCTCTTGATCGTCAGCCATTGCCAGTGCGTGTACTGCTCCCAATCGGCGGGGCCGCCGACGCTGGTGCCGTTGCCCGACGCACCGGTGCCGCCGAATGGATTGACGACTTCGTCGGCCACCGTCTGGTCGTTGATATGCAGCAGGCCGGTGTGCAACTTCTCGCCCAGGGCCAGCGCGCGCGAGACCGATGCCGACAGGATGCCGGCCGCCAGCCCGTACTCGCCCTGGTTGGCCAACTCGGCAGCGTCGTCGTCGGTGTCGAACACGGTGATGTTGATCACCGGGCCGAACACTTCTTCGTCGAACGCGCGCATGCCAGGACGCACGTTGGACAATACGGTCGGCGCATAGAACAGGCCTTCATGGGTGGCGCCGGCCTCCACGACCGCGCCGGCTGCGACGCTATCGTTGACGATGTCGACGACGCGCTGCAGCTGGCGTTGATCGATGATCGGGCCCAATGCCACGGTGCCGCTGACCGGGTCGCCCACCGGCAAATGGCGGGCTTTTTCGGCCAGCCGTTGGGTCAGTGCCTGCGCCACGCTGCGGTGCACCAGCACACGCCCGGTCGCCATGCAGATCTGGCCCTGGTGCATGTAGGCGCCGAACGCGACCGCCGAGGCGGCCTTGTCCAGATCCGCGTCGTCGAGCACGATCACCGCGTTGTTGCCACCCAATTCCAGCGAGACTTTCTTCAGATGGCGGCCGGCAATTTCGCCGATGCGGCGGCCGGCGGCCGTGGAGCCGGTGAACGCAATCATCGGGACATCCGGCGATTCCACCAGCGCCTGGCCAATCTGCGCATCGCCATGCAACACGTGCAGCAGGCCCTTGGGCAGGCCGGCTTCTTCGAGCACCTGCGCGATGATCACGCCACCGGTGTAGGGCGTGCGCGGGTCGGGTTTGAGAATGACCGCATTGCCCATCGCCAGCGCCGGCGCCACCGAGCGCAGCGACAGAATCAATGGGAAATTGAACGGCGAAATCACCCCGATCACGCCCAATGGCAGGCGGCGCGCAAGGCTGAGTTGGCCGGATGCGGTCGGCAACATCTGGCCGCTGGCTTGCAACGGCATTGCGGCAGCCTGCTGGTAGAACACCACCGATTCGTCCACCTCGCGCTGGGCCTTGGGCAGGATGCCGCCGGTTTCGCGCGCAATCAGCAACGTGGCTTCGGCACTGCGTGCCTGCATCGCCTGCGCAGCACGATGAAAGACGGCTGCGCGTTCGCGCGGCGGTGTCGCGGCCCAGGCACGCTGCGCCTGCTTGGCCTGTGCGATGGCAGCGGCGACATCGGCCAGGTCGGCCTTGCCCACTTCATGCAGCAAGGCGCCGGTTGCCGGCTCATGGATGGGCACGCTGCCACCGCGACCGGGCACCCAGTCGCCATTGAAGATGCAGCCATGCCACGCGGGCGAGTCGGTCGCAGCGGCGGTTGCGCTGGTAAGGGCATTCATGGTCTAGCCTCCTGCTAAAAACGTGTGGGGATTACAGCGTGGTGGAAGCCAGCCCGCCATCGATCGGCAGGGTGATGCCGTTGATCCAGCGGGCTGCGTCGGATGCCAGAAACACGATGCCCTCGGCCACTTCATCGGCATAGGCCGGGCGGGTCATGCGCTTGGCGTCTGCCTTGACACGTTCCTCGCCGAGCATGGCAGCAAAATCGCCCAGGATCGGGGTGAACACCGGGCCCGGAGAGACGTTGTTCACGCGCACGCCGTGGTCGGCGAACCAGGGCCGCGATTGCAGCAAGGTCCACACGATCAAGGCCTCTTTGAAGTATTGGTAGCAGGTGTCGTGCGCCACCGGATGCGCCGCCAGCCACGCGCGGCCGCTTTCGAAGCTGTCGGTTGCCGCCAGCTGCTTGTGCAGGTCCAGACGCTGCGGCCATTCGGCGCCCAGGATCGAGGCGACATTGATGATGGAACCGCCCGGCACGATGCGTGGCAGCAACCCCTGGGTCAGATGGCGCAAGCCCAGATAGTTCACCCGCGCCACCACATCCAGCGGCGCGGTGCCCGGCACGCCGGCAATGTTCGCCAGGGCATCGATGTGGTCCGGCAACGCCTTCACCAGGGCATCGATGGATGCCGGGTCGCCGAGATCGGCCTGGTGAAAGCCGTGCAGGGTCATCTGCACGGGCGTGCGATCGACCCCGATCACCTTGGCACCATGAAACCGCGCCAGCCGTGCGACCTCCGCGCCAATGCCCGACGCCACGCCGGTCACCACGATCGTCTTGTTCTGCAAATTCATCGCCATCCTCCAAAGGAGCCAGCCGTGCCGGCGCTAGAACACATGGACATACTCGAAATTGACATTGTTGCCGGACGCGGCATTGCGCACCTCCACCGGTAGATAGACGTTGGCGAACAGGATGTTGTTTGCATCAAAGCGCCACACGCCACCCGGCCCTGCATAGAACGCGCGTTGACGGCTGTCCGGCACGCGCTGGTCGTTGGTGCGGTTGTCGCGGAACTGGGTCAGGTAATACGCATTGATGCCCAGCCGCAGCTTCGGTGCCACCTCCCAGGAGGTGGCGAAGTTGATCCATCCCGCATCGCCTGCCTGACCATTGCGGAAGTCGAAGCCTGGCGGCAAGTTCGGACGGCGCTCGCTGCGAAAGTTATAGATGTAGTTGATGCGTGCGCTAAGTTCCCAATTGGGCGTGGGCAGTACCGTGAATGCGTAGCTTGGAATGAGCGACCAGTAACCGGAGCTCTGGTTGAGATCGCGATTGCCGTCGTACTTGCCAATCGGTGCCACGGCGTCGAATTCGAACCGCTGCGAGAACACCGGTCGCCCGTTGCGGATCACAGGTGGCATTTGCAGATACGGCCCGAACGTCACATCACCCACGCCGGCGCCATTGTCACGCAGCGTGGCAATGCTGTTGCGGCCGAAGGAGGCATCCAGATTGACCAGCGGCACCAGCGCAGTGATGCCGAGCGCGCCGCCGAATACGTGATAGGGCGTGACGTAAGCGAACTGGGTCAGCAACACGGTGGAATCGATCCGCGGGTTGTCGAACACCGGGATATCGTTGCCACGTGCGTCCTTGATGGCATCCAGCGCGTTGTGCCGCAGATAGGTGACCACCGCCAAGCCGGGCGTGGTGCTGGTAAAGCCATCCAGGAAACTGGTGCCCCCGGTATTGATGCCATTGGTCAGCGCCGCGCTCTGTGGCGCACTTTGCGCAGGCGCCGCACCCGCTGCCAGGCATGCCGCCAGGCCGAGCAACGCGCGCAGCCGCCAGCCTGCTGCCACACCCGCACCACGCATCACCGATGATCGAATCACTGCAGATATCTCCAGCGTTGGGAAGCAACAGCGGTGCGTGCCACATCAGCGACGGCAGGCAAGCGCGCGCGCCGCGCGACGCACAGCACGTGCAGTGGAAACGTTCGTTGGGAATGGCTGCCGGGCGGCAGGCCGCCGACCGAGGCGGGTTACGGCGTGTCCAGACGGTCCAGACGGTCCAGGGCGCGCAACAACGGTGCTTCGCTGGAACCGAGCACGGCACTGAGCTGCTGTTCCATGCGCAGCACTTCGGCCTCGGCGGCGGCCAGGAGCGCGGCACCGGCCGCGGTCAGCGAAAGGTGCTGCATGCGCCGGTCCTGCCGCCCACGCACCTGCCGCAGCAGGCGACGCTTGACCAGCCTGGCCACCACGATCGCCAGATTCGGCGGCGACACGTGCAGCACATCGCCGATCTGGCGCTGGTTGATGCCGGGGTTGCCATCCACCAGCATCAGCAGCGAGAAGTCGACCGGCTTGAGGTCGAAGGCGGCCACGCACTCCTGGAACATCCGCCGCACCATCAACTCGGTGCGGGTGATGCGATACCCCAGCAACCGCAGCAGCCGCGCCTGATCCACCGAGGTGACGGCGTCGGGCAAGGGTGCAGCAAGAGCGGTGACGGGCATGGCGGTTCTCGCGACGGGGGCAGCGGGCGGACCGGTACGCGCAATGCGCCGCATCCGCAACGCCGATCCACGGCGTGCACCGCATTGTAGACGCCACCGGGCCTGCCGATGTGGACAGGCACGCCGCGGGTGCACGCGCCGCGGGTGCGTCAGCCCCGACGCCCTGCCACGCACGCAGCCTGCAGCGTCGGGCCGGCGCTGCGGCTGACGGGGGGCGACGGTGATCCGGGCAAGGCTGAGACATGGTTCCGGCCGGCAAGTGATTGCGTTCCGGAATAGTTATTGATCATAACTACATTGCCAAGCTGCAGCGCAGCATGGTCGCGTTCGCTAGCGGGGTGGCGCTTCTGTGCAAGGAGTGTCGCAGTGATTGGCGCGCATGACGCACCGCGCGCATTGCCGCGGCGGCTGCCGATTCAACGCCTGTATAGCCCGTCTAGGGCAGCCAGAGCTTTTCCAGATCGCGGAAGCCCCATTCGGCAGGGCTTTCCATCTGCGCAATGCGGTCATGGCAGTCCGGACGCGACAGGTCGATGTCCTGCACCAACACGTGGCTGCGCAACTTGGCCGAATAGAACACGCGCACCTTGGGCTTGAGCAGCGCATCGGGCGTCTGTTCGATCACCACCGCAAGTTTTTGCGACTCCAGCCGCACCAGCGAGCCGACCGGATAAATCCCCAGCCGGCGCACGAAAGCCTGGAACACCACCGGGTCGAAATGGCCCTTCCAGGACGCCATTTGCTTGAGCGATTCGGCCGGATCCCAACCGCGTTTGTAAGGGCGGTCCGAGCTGATGGCGTCGTAGACATCGCAGACCGCACCCATGCGCGACATCAACGAAATATTCTCGCCCACCAATTGATTCGGATAGCCGCTGCCATCCATCTTTTCGTGATGATGCAGCGCGATTTCCAGCACCACCGCGTTCTGCACGCCGCCGGCCACCAGCAGCCGATGGCCATCCAGCGGATGCTGGCGCATGATCTCCATTTCGTCGTTGGTGAGCCGGCCGGGCTTGTTGAGAATTTCCAACGGTGTCACCGCCTTGCCCATGTCGTGCAGCAGGCCGCCCATCGCTGCTTCCACCACCTGCGATTCGGGCAGGCCGAGCTGGCGCGCCAACCCGCTCATCAGCCCGGCCACGGCCATCGAATGCAGATAGGTGTAGTCGTCGGCGGTCTTGAGCCGCGCCACGCTGATCAAGGCCTGCGGATGCCGCAGCACCGAGTCGTTGATGGCTTCCACCAGCGGCATGGCCGCTTCTGTGTCGACGGTGCGCCCCAGCCGCACATCGCGGAACATCGCCTCGACCATGTCGCGGCCGTCTTCGAAGATGCGGCGTGCGCGTACCACCTCCGCTTCGATGCCGACCTGGGCGGTCACGCTGTTGGTGCGCACGCTACGCGGCGCGGCGGCAGGCTCCGGCGGTTCGGGCGCAGCAGGTGCCGGGCTCGGCGGCGCGGCTGGTTCGGCGGACACGCCAGGGGGCGTGGGCGCCTCCACATCCAGCCCGCGCGCGGTATCGATCACCAACTGCTCGATGCGGCTGTCATGGATCTTCTCCACATCGTCGGAATCGACCAGAAACGACGTCTTCCAGAACGGATGGTGCACCCACGCGCCCAGCAGCTTGTAGACGTACATGCCGGGGCGGAGTTGATCTGAGTCGATGGTTCTGAGCATGCCGGCGCTGGTCTGCACAATGTCCAGGAAAAGTTCGCCACGACTTGGCGGTCTGCGGTGTTATCGGCACATGGCACGATTTCTTTGGCCCGCGGCCGGGTCGAGGAACGGCCCGGATGTGATGCCGGACGCGGCTGTGGACGGGCCGCTCAGCGGTTGGGCAACCGCATCGCCAGCACGGCGAAGATGGCCAACAGCAACGGCACGCTGCAGGCCAGATACAACATGGCCGGTGACCATCCGGCGTCCAGCAACACCCCGGCGCAGAACGGCGACAAGATCGCACCCAAGCGCCCCACCCCGATCGCCCAGCCCAGCGCAGTCGAACGCACCGCAGCGTTGAAGACGATCGGAACAATGGCGTACATGCCGCCCACCGCAGCAAACATCGCTGCCCCGGTGAGCAAGGCGACGGCGAACGCCCAGCTCAACTGCGTACTGCACAGGCCGGAGGCCAGCATCGCCAGGCCCATCAGCAACAGGGACCCGATCGTCAGGCGCGCCAGCCGCACGCACGATGCCAACCCGCTGAACAGCAAGCCGCCGCCGATGCCACCAAGATTCAACAGCACCCCGCCCGTGACGCCGTCCGTGGCCGACGCGCCGGCGGTCACCAGCAGCTTCGGCGTCCAGCTGATCACGAAGTAGAACGCAAACATCAGCGAGAAAAAGCCAAGCGCGATCAGCAGCGTGTGCCGCCGCATGGCAGCGTCAAACAGGGCCCGATAGCCTTGTGCCTGCGTGGCAGATTGCGGCGGCAGCGGCGGCAATGCGTCGTGCGGCGGCATTCCCATCCGCGCCAGCACGGCGTTGAAGCGCGCGACGGCATCGGGTGGCCGGCGCATGATCAGGAACTCCAGCGACTCGGGCAGGAATGCAAGCACCAACGGCACGCACAGCAACGATGCCACCGCCCCGAGCACGAACACCGCGGGCCACGACCACTGCTGCATCAACAGTTCGGCAATCATGCCACCCAGCGTGGCACCGACCGGGTAGCCGGTCACCTGCAGCACGATGGCAGTGTTGCGCCAACGGGGGCTGGAAAACTCCCCTGCCGTGACCGCAACGCAGGCCAACATACCGCCGATACCCAGACCGGTCAGCAGCCGTAGCGCCCCGAGCTGCCATGCAGTGCTGGCCACTGCCGACATGCCCATGCCGACGGTCAGGATGGCCAGACATGCCAGCGTCAGCGCGCGACGGCCGATGCGGTCGGCCAGCGGCGCCAACCCCAGTGCGCCAAGCGCCATGCCGATCAGGCCCGCGCTGAACAGCATGCCCAGCAGCTTGCCCGACAGCTGCCAGTCTGCCGACACGTGCGGTGCGGTGAACGCCATCGCCATCACGTCGAAGCCGTCGAGCATCGTCAGCAACACGCACACCGCAACGGCTCTCCACTGAAACGGCGTCATGCGCTCCAGCACGAAATGCCCAAACGATGCAGTGTGCTGAGGCATTGGCATGTCCTGTGGTGAGAGAGGGTTGAGGCGAAGGCACTGCAGTGGCCGTTGAACGGCGCAGTGTGCGAGACCGGCTACACCGCGGTGCAGCGATGCGTGCAATCGCCGATGCGCAATGGCTTGCGACCGCCTGCACACGCTAGCCCATTGCGCTGCCGGTTCAAGGCCGATGACCGCAACGCTGTGCGCTTATCGGAAATGCGCCAACACACTTGGCCAGCGCTGCGATGTCTCCGGATGCACCGCGTCACGTGCTGCCCGCGGCTTTGGAATCTCTGGCGACGCGACACACTCCATTGCACGTCGGCCCACCCGGCCACCTCTGCCAGCCACCTCGCACACATTGCATCCGTGCGTTGGTGACTGCAGCCCGGTGCGCTGCCGCAGCGGCAACCGCAGCGCAGGTATCATCCGCAGCGTGTCCGCAGTGGGCGGCACGCTGACCTGACGGAGATGCCGTGACCCCGATTCGCTCCTTTTTGCACCACACCCCGCAACTGGGCGCCCGCGTTTACGTGGATCCTGCCTGCACCATCATCGGCGAGGTGAGCCTGGGCGATGACGTCTCGGTCTGGCCGGGCACCGTGATCCGCGGCGACGTCAATCATGTGCAGATCGGCGCGCGTACCAACGTGCAGGACGGCACCATCATCCACGTCAGTCACCACAGCCCGTTCAACAAGGCCGGCTACCCCACCGTGATCGGCGAGGACGTCACCGTGGGCCACGGCACCATCCTGCATGCCTGCACCATCGAAGACCTGTGCCTGATCGGCATGGGCGCCTGCGTGCTGGATGGCGCAACGGTCAAACGGTATGGCTTTGTGGGTGCCGGCGCAGTGGTGGGCCCGGGCAAGGTGGTGGGCGAAGCCGAGTTGTGGCTGGGCAATCCTGCACGCCTGGCGCGCACGCTCAGCGACAAGGAAATCGAAAGCCTGCATTACTCCGCGCAACATTACGTGCGGCTCAAGGATCAGTACCTGGGCGCCTCACCCGCCGGCTGAGCCGCAGCACCGGCGCACCTGTCTGGCGCGGGCGCGACGGTACCAGGCGCGCGCGGCTACGGCTGCGTGGCGTGCTCCAGTGCCGTCAACATGGCCAGCGCCTGGGCGCGCGATGCACCGCACATGTCCTGGGACGGACGCAGGCTGGTGCAGACCGCCGGCCGCGTCGGCAGGCCGAACAGGCGGCAGCGGCCCTGCCCGTCCAGTTGCACGCACGGCACCCCCGCCGGCTTGCCGTGCGGCATGCCGGGAATGGCCGAACTGATGGATGGAGCGATACAGCAGGCCGCGCAGCCAGCGCGGCAGGGGATGTCCATGTGCATGCCGCAGTGTAAACCGCCGCCACCTCCCCGTAGCGGCGGCGATGCCCGCTAGCGGGGCGGAACGTAGCTGGACAGGCGCACGTCGAAAAACGCCTGCACGGCCGCCAGATTGGCCTTGGCCTGGATGTCCGCACCCACGTCGCGGCTCATGCCAAGCACGTCGTCGTCCGGCCACCCGGGGCCGAAGCACCACTGCGTGCTGGGAATGTTGTAGGCCTGCAAGTGCGCCAGCATGCGCGTGGTGGCGATCTCCGCGCTGCGATTGCCGGCCGGATAGCCGTGCTCGCCCAGATAACCGCGCTTGCCGGCCTGCTGCAGCGCTTCGATGAACGGGCTGACCATGTCGATGCCGGTATCCGGCTTGATCACCTCGTTGCGTCCACCGGGCCCGATCCAGTTACCGCCCCCGCTGCCATCGCTGTCGAGATAGTTGTGCGCCTCGTACACGATGCAATCGTATGGGTCCGGGATGTCGAACAGGCCCATCGAATCGTCCTGCCAGCGCCGGGCGCTGGCATAGCCGTTGCCACACACGAACACGAAATGGTTTCGATCGCGGTCGATGATGGCCTTGGAGCAGGCGGTGGCGGTCTTCTGCCAATATGCGGCCATCGACAGCACGCTGCCATCGGCGTTGCGCTCGGCGCCCTGGTACGGCTCGTTCATGACGCCCCAGCCGAACACCGCCGGGTGCTGCTTGAACCGGTTGACGAGACGCGCCCACAGATCCGGCAAGCCGGCGTCGTTGTAGAGCGTACACCCCGGCGTGCCGATCACCCGGTATTCGTAGAGCTTGAGCAGTTGGTCGCGACTGTCCAGATAGCCCACGTAATTGAAGTTGCGCAGCGGGTAGGTGTCGGCCCACAACCCGGCCGCCGCCAGGTCGCCGACACGGTTGCCACGCGCATCGACCACTGCACCGCTGGCATCGCGCCGATAACCGCTCTTGGCCGCCACCCGCTGCGGCAGCCGCATGTAATCGTGCAACTCCACGATGGCGCGCTTGCCGCGCGCAGCGATGTTGTCCAGCGCGTCCTGCACCTGCCTGCAGTAGCTCTCGTTCAATGGCGCGCCCTGTCCACGCGTGAAGCGTGCGGCAGTGGTCGGCAGACGGAAGAGCGGGCAGCTCCCCGCCGCGGCCACATGCTGGGCAGTGATGGCGCGGTAATGCGTGCCGATCTCGGCGTTCTCCACATAGCTATTGGAGGCCAGACCGGACAGGTTGAGGCCAGCGAACGGCAGGCTGGCGCTTTGCGCGGCCGCATGGCCTACCCAGCCGGTGGTGGCCACGACCGCAGCGCCGGCCGCGCCTTGCAGCACGCGACGGCGGCTGATGCCGCCGGCGACCGGTGGCGTGGTGGAGTGAGATGATGCCGCTGGTACGCGGCGTGGAGAGGGATGGTCGGACATCGGGGCGCCTCCTGCGGTGCCGTTGGAAAGATCCTCGCCGGCGCAGCTCCCCTCGGCCGCAGCGGTCCGGTTCGATGGTGGCCGCGCCCCAGCGCCCGGATCTGCGCGCCGGTTCGCACTCCTGCCACTGCATGCCCGGACGCATACGTTTACATCGCATTACATGACAGGCAAAGGCGCCGCGCACGTGCAGCCTCGCAAGGCAATGGCGTACGTGCGGTCACTGCACGGCATGCCGGCAGCGCCCGCCGCTGCACTGCAGGTGCACGTCGGCGTGCGTGCTACCGTGCGGACCCTGCGCGTGCGGCGACGGTTGCAGCAGCAACAGTCACGACGCGCTCTAATTGCCAGCCACCGCTCGCCAATCAGCCGTCGAATTCGCCATGCCCGAGTACCGTTCCAAAACCTCTACCCACGGCCGCAACATGGCCGGCGCCCGCGCCCTGTGGCGTGCCACCGGCA
>JAAIGE0100790485.1_pt1 | contig 35641 bp, 31 predicted proteins | sample 6487951 | NCBI WGS metagenome assembly JAAIGE01 (sample SAMN13974128, study PRJNA590717) | phyllosphere metagenome | biome: tomato field; feature: multiple bacterial spot infested tomato fields; material: tomato leaves; isolation source: leaves from tomato fields | host: Solanum lycopersicum ...
AGCCCTGCTGATAGGTGATCTTGGCGTCCTTGCGCGCCTTTTGCAGCGTCTGGCCCAGCACGTCGGCGATCGCCTTGCGCCGCAGGATCTCGGCCGCCAGTCCGCGCGCATCCTGGCCGGTCACGGGCGTCACGCACCACCTGCGCCGGCGCGTAGAAGCCCATCGGCTGCGCGTTGAGCAGGCTGGCGCAGAAGACTTCCGGATGGTGGTGCTTCATCCAGCAGCTCGCGTAGGCGATCTTGGCGAAGCTCGCGGCATGGCTCTCGGGAAAACCATAGGAGCCGAACCCCTCGATCTGCTTGAAGGTGCGCTCGGCGAATTCGCGCGGGTAGCCGCGCTCGACCATGCCCCCGACCAGCTTGTCGAAGAAGTGGCTGACCCCGCCGGTGAACTTGAACGTCGCCATGGCGCGACGGAGCTGATCCGCCTCGGCAGGCGTGAAGCCCGCCCCGACGATCGCGACCTTCATCGCCTGCTCCTGGAACAGCGGCACGCCCAGCGTCTTCTCAAGCACGGCGCGCAGCTCCGGTCGCGGATACTCCGGCTTCTCGCGCCCTTCCCGGCGCCGGAGATAGGGATGGACCATGTCGCCCTGGATCGGGCCCGGCCGGACGATCGCCACCTCGATCACCAGATCGTAGAAGCGGGCAGGCTTCATGCGAGGCAGCATGCTCATCTGGGCGCGGGACTCGATCTGGAAGGTGCCGAGCGTGTCGGCCTTCTGGATCATCGCATAGACCTCGGGATCGTCGTCCTGCAGGTCGGCCATGCAGACGCGGACGCCCTTGGCCTCCTCCAACATGTTGAAGGCGCGGTTCATGCAGCCGAGCATGCCGAGACCGAGCACGTCCACCTTCATGAACTTCAACGCTTCGATGTCATCCTTGTCCCACTCGATGACCTGGCGATTGACCATGGCGGCGGGCTCGATCGGAACGAGGTCGTCGAGCCGATCGTGCGTCAGCACGAAGCCGCCGGGGTGCTGCGACAGATGTCGCGGCGTGCCGATCAGCTTGCGGGCGAGATCGAGCGCAAGCCTCAGGCGCCTGTCCTCCATGTTGAGGTTGAGCTGGGCGACCTGCTTCTCGCCGACGCCCTCCTGGCTCCAGCCCCAGACCAATCCGGCAAGCGCCTTGGTGAGATCCTCGGGCAGACCCAGCGCCTTGCCGACCTCGCGCACGGCTCCGCGCGCGCGGTAGCGCGTCACGACGGCGGTCAGCGCGGCGTGGTTGCGGCCGTAGGTGTCGTAGATCCACTGGATGATCTCCTCACGCCGTTCGTGCTCGAAGTCGACGTCGATGTCGGGCGGCTCGCGGCGCTCGCCGGAGATGAAGCGTTCGAACAGCAGCTCGTGCTTGATCGGATCGATCGAGGTGATCCCGAGCATGAAGCATACGCAGCTGTTCGCGGCCGAACCGCGTCCCTGGCACAGGATGCCGCGGCGTCGGCTCTCGGCGACGATGCTGTTCACAGTCAGGAAGTAGGGAGCGTATTCCAGCTCGGCGATCAGGCGTAGTTCGTGATCGATCTGGTTCCGGTACTGCCGCGGCACGCCGTCAGGGAACCGCCGAGCGACGGCGGCCTTCGTCAGCTGCTCGAGCGCCTGCTGCGCGGTCAGCCCATCGACGACGCGCTCATTGGGATACTGGTAGCTGAGTTCTCCCAAATTGAACGTGCAGCGTAGCGCGATCTCGGCAGTCGCTCGGATCGCGTCCGGGAAAGCGGCGAACCGCCTCTCCATCTCCGTCGGAGTCTTCAGATGCCGGTCGGCGTGTCGTTCGCGCCGATAGCCCAGCGTATCGACGGTGCATTTCTCGCGGATCGCAGTGACGACGTCCTGCAGCAGCCGCGCTTCCGGCGCATGGTAGAGGATGTCGCCGACCGCGACGGTCGCCACGCCCTCGTCGGCGGCCTGTCGGGCGAGATCGTGCAGCCGCATGGCATCGTCGGGCCGGCGGCGGAACGAAAGCGCGCAATAGCCGCGATCTCCGAACGTCTCGTGCAGGTCGCCTAGATCTCTGCGGGTGACGTCGCCGGGCAGATCCGGGATCAGGATGGCGATCAGCCCCTCGTTCCAGACGACGACGTCGTGCCACGCCAGCGCACACCCACCCTTCCCCGCTCGCGACTTGCCGAGCGTGAGCAGACGGGTCAGGCGCGACCAGGCGCCCCTGTCAGTCGGATAGAGCAGCAGCATGCGCCCATCGTCGAGCCGAACCCTCGCGCCGGCGATCATCCGGACGCCAGTCGCCTTCTGGGCCTCCCAGCCTCGGACCAGCCCGGCGACGCTGCCGAGATCCGTCAGTCCGAGTGCGGAGTGGCCGAGGAGCGCCGCGGCGGCGAACAGCTCGTCCGGACTGGAGGCGCCGCGCAGGAACGAGAAATGGCTCGTGACCTGGAGTTCGACGTATGTCGTCTGCACAGCCATCAGCCGAAGACCCCATGAAGGTACCAGCTCAGGTCTCCGGTGGCGGCATCGACCCCGTCGCCGCGCCGGAACAGCCAGAAGCGACCGCCGGCATCGTCCTCGACGCGGAAATAGTCGCGCACCGCCCAGACCTCGCCATCCCGACGCCACCACTCGCCATGAATGCGCTCGGGTCCATCGCCGGCGACCACGGCATGGACCTGGCCACGCCAGGTGAAGCGGCGCGGAGGCGCATCCGGAAGCAGCGCCAGCACGCCAACGAGCGGCTCCGGGCGGCGCAGTAGCCGAACCGGCCGCCGCCACGCGGGCCAACCGTCGGGCGCGGCCAGCGGCTCGGCGCGGCGGACGGCCCGCTCCGGCACGTAGCTTTCGACCGGTGCCGTGGTGAACACCGCGGCGTCGCCAACGCGACCCGCGATCTGATCGACGAGCGTCGCTACGTCCGGCGGCGCATCGTCGCCCGCGAGGCTCCCGGCGAGCACGGTGGCCCCGAGCGGATCGGTACGCGTCGCGGCAAGCCGCATCGTCTCGATCCCGTCGCCCGGGTCGATCCGATCGATGCGGAGATGGAAGAGGCGGGCAAGGTGCGCCGCATCCCGCGTGGGACGCGCGGTGCCGATTGCAAAGCGCTGCTCGCTGCCGTCGATCCGCTCCATGATCAGCAGCAGCGCACGCGCGCCTGCCCCTCTCTCCTGGAGAAGCAGCACCAGATCGGAAAGGAGATCGCGGATGACCTGCTCGATCGCCTCGGCGGTGCCGATCGGCTCCAACAGGCGGCGTCGCGCCATGGGCGTCTCCTCCGGCACCACCGGTACGATCGGCTCGGGCACGCGCCCGAGCGCCTCGTCCAGACGGCGCACGCTGGCGAGACCGAGCCGGCGAGCGAGGGGACCGCGAGGCAGCGGCAGGAGATCCGCGATGCGGTCGAAACCGAAGCGGCCCGCGGCGGCAACGGCCTCGGGCGTCAGGCGCAGCGCGGCGGGCGGCAGGCCGGCGAGCGCCTGGCCCTCGCCCCCGTTCGGGACCATGCTCACCACGTCGCGACCGAAACGCGCCAGCGCATGCGCCGCGCCGGGCGTTCCGGCCGCCGCCACGCGTGCCGTATAGCCGAACCGGCGACAGAAGCGGATCAGGCGGCGACAGAACCGATCCTCGCCACCATGAAGGTGGGCCGCGCCGGTGAGCTCGATCCAGAGCCCGTCCGGACCGCTGGGCGAAGCCGTAGGCGTCCAGTGCCGCACCGCGTGAAGCGCGAGGCCGTCGAGGACACCACGATCGGCCGCAGGGTCGGCGTCCCGAATGTCGAGATTTGGCACGAGCGCACGCGCCTGCGTCACCGCCATGCCCGGCGTGAGTCCCAGCGAAAGCGCCGCCGGACACGCCGAGGTGATCGCATGCCGCTGCCCGATCCGCTCCGCCAGGATCAGAGGGACGAGATCGGCGGGCGACGCCGGAACCAGCGCAACCTTGGATCGAGGCACGGCAGCATCCGACCGCTTGAACGGATGCTCCGCCGCTTCCGAGCGGCGGCCCAACTCGCGCATCGTCGGCTGCTGGTGCAGTGGCAGAGCCGCCGCCTGCGCGTCGACCCTGGCGCGCGCGCCGTCGTCACGCGCCCAGCGCGCACCGGGCCGCCATCCGCCGCCCCGAGGCACCGAGCAGGCACCTGGGTCGTCGTCGATGGGAAGCTGAGGTGGCCGCTGCGGTTCAGGCAGCGCGCGCGACCGCTCGAGCCGGCGCAATCGCTCGATGGCGAGGTGCGGCAGGTAGAGCGAGGCGACCCGTGTCATCACACGCCTCCAGTTGCAGGGTGAAAGGGGGGCCGCCGCGCTGACGAGCAAGCTCGACCGTCCAGCGCGCACGGCCGACGCCCGGAGCGGGCAGCCGCTCGGACGGCGCGCAGGCGATACGCCACCGCGTCATCGCGGCGGAGAGTTCGGTGAGCGGACAGACCCCCGCCCTGCGCCAGCGGCGTGCGAGCAGCGCAGGCGCGCTCCCGCTCGTGGCCGCGAGCTGCAGCCGGCGAGTCGCGACCATGTCGGCCCGCTTCACCTCGCCCACCACCGCCGCCAGACCACCGTGGCGCAACCCATCCTCCATGACCGCGAGGACGTCCTTGTCGTCCTTTGCCTCGACGAAGAGCAGCGTGGCCGGATCGAGCCCAGCCTGCTCGAGGCCGGGAGCGTAGAGGTCGAAGCGGGTCACCACCCACAGCACTCGACGCCCGCTGCCTGCCGCCGCCCGGGCCGCGATGCCGACGGAGAACAGCGTCGCAGCGGCATCGTCGGTCAGCGTCGGTGTCGCCGCCGAGACCTCATGCAAGCCGCCGAGCGCCAATCCACCTTCTGCCAGCCGCTCGTCCACGGCACCGATCCCGAACGGCAGAACCGCGACCGCGCCCCCGCGCACCTCGCCCACGCTCTCGCGAAGGAGTGCCAGCGCATCCAGGCGTTGAAGGTCTGCGGACATGATTGATGCGACTCACTTGTTCGCTATATGTTCCAGAATTGTCTCTGATGGGTCAAGTCGTCGTGGAGCGGAGTCGATGAACCGAGGTGGGATCGAAGCTGCCAACGACACGGGCCCGGCGCCGTCGGCCGGCGCGGAATACGACCACGTCGGGCGTCGCCTCCGCACGCTCGAACACTGCGCGCTGCACAAGCGGACGCTACGTCTGATCTGCCCGCGGTGCGGTCATGCCCGCGTCCTCGACGCCGTATGCCTGTGGTGGATGTTCACCCGTCGAGGATGGGACGATGGATTGGCCGCCGCGGCGGCCCGCCTCCGCTGCAGCGGCTGCAAGGCCCGCGGCACCGTGGTTCGTCCGCGCATCCTGGTCGGTAGGGAGGCACCGACCGGAGATCCTTTGCCGTATCCCGACGAGGCGACGTGGAAGAAGCTTGTCTCCCGCTATCGGTCGTGATCGAACACCGGGATGTGTAACCTCTACAATCTGAAGGTCGATCCGCGCGGCTACTTCGACGCGCTGGCCGCCGCCGACGACGCGGCCAACGTCCTCGCCGTCGACAAGGACTACGTCGCACCGGGCAAGCCCGGATACGTCGTGCGAAGCGAGAAGGGTCAGCGAGTTCTCAGCACGATGCGCTGGGGCTTTCCCACGCGCAAACCCCGCAAGCGGCCCGCGCGGGAGGGTGAGCTGCCGTTCCTCTACGACTGGTGGACCAACGCGCGGAACATGCAGAGCAACATGTGGAAGCCGTGGCTTATGAGGACGGAGCACCGCTGCCTGGTGCCCTTCACCCGCTTCGCGGAGCCCAAGGCTGTGGCCGATCGCCGCGGCCCGGGCGACACCAACTGGTGGTTCACCGTAGAGGATCAGGCGGCACCATGCTTCGCAGGTCTATGGAAGTTCGATGCCGACCACGAGCGCGTCTACGCCTTCTGCACCACCGAGCCCAATCCCCTCGTCGCTCCCAAGCACCCGAAGGCGATGCCCGTCATCCTGCTCGCGGAGGACCAGGAACGCTGGCTGACCGCTCGGACGGAAGACGCCCTGAACCTGCTCACGGCCTATCCGTCACAGCTGATGAGCTTCGTCTGAGGCGGCGGCCAACGGGCTGACATCGTTCCGAGACGGTGACGAAGCCTACGTCGCAGCGGCGCTGCGCGTCGAGCACGACGCGACCGAGCGGATCATCGGTGTGCCGGCGCGCGCTGCCTCCTGACCACCATCACGTCACGACCGATGCCTTTGCAACCCGGCCGCAGCTGCGTCGGGTCGTCGGGGGCCGGGCACCGAAGTGAGCTGTCGACCGACGGTCGAGGCACTCAGCCCTTCATCGTCCACGGCTCGACGTGGCTGCCGCCGAAAAAGCTCTCCCGAGGCAGTTGGAAAATGAAATACGGATTGGGTTGCGGTAGCGCGCCCGCGGCATCGAGGAGCTCTCGCTGCTCCGCCGACAGCACGATGTCTAGGGACGCCAAGTTCTCCCGCACCTGTTCCGACCGGCTCGCCCCCATCAGCACGGAGGACACGCCGGGCCTACCCATCGTCCAGGCGAGTGCCACCTGCGCCATGGGGCGATCGGCTTCCTCCGCCACCGAGCGAAGCGCATCGACGATGAGGAAGTTCGCCTCGGTGAAGAGCATGCCGCCGTAGGGATTGTCCCCGTTCAGGCGACCATCGCTGCCGCCCGCATGATCGCCACCCTTGTTCGGGAGGCTCCCCGCCGGACCGAAGTCCGCGAGCTTCTCGCGACCATACTTGCCCGTCAGCATGCCGAAGCCGAGTGGGCTCCACGCTACCAGCCCCAACCCGAGCGCCCGCCCCGCCGGGACCAGATCCAGCTCGACGCCGCGATCGATCAGCGAATAGCTGTACTGCAGGCCGATCGGCTCCGGCAGGGCGTGCGCGCGCGCCAGCGTCGCGATCTGCGCGACGTACCAGGCAGGGGCGTTGGAGAAGCCGTAGTAGAGGATGTCGCCGCGCCGCACGGCGTCCGTCAACGCACGCAGCACCTCCTCGGCGGGCGTCGTGCGATCCCAGACGTGCGTCCAGTACATGTCGATGTAGCCGGTGCCGAGCCGCCGCAGCGATCCATCGAGGCCGTCGCGGATGTTGCGTGCCGAATTACCGCCGACGAGCGGATTGCCCTCGCCGCGCGGAAAGCCCGACTTGGTCGCGATCACCAGACGATCCCGACCGCCGCGTTCGCGCAGGAAGCGGCCGATCATCGCCTCGCTCTCCCCGCCCGAATAGACGTCTGCCGTATCGATGAAGTTGCCCCCCGCCGTCACATAGGCGTCGAAGATGGCGCGCGAGCCTGCCTCGTCCGCTCCCCAGCGACCGGCACCGAAGGTCATGGTGCCGAGCGCCAACGGAGTGACCGCCAGCCCCGAACGGCCGAGCGTGCGATATTGGGTCGAGTTCATGCGACAATCTCCTTGGGTCGAAGTGGAGATGGCGACGTTTCCGCCCAGCCATTAGCCGTTGCGAACAGCAAGGGCTTGTGAGCATGGTGCAGCAATGCGCCGCGGCGACCTTGACGATCTCGCGGCCTTCGCCAGCGTCGCCCGTGCACGCAGCTTCACGCGAGCCGCCGCCGAGCTTGGTCTGTCGCCATCCGCGCTGAGCCATGCGATCAAGGCGTTGGAAAAGCGGCTCGGCGTGCGCCTGCTGGCTCGCACGACCCGATCGGTCGCGCCCACCGCAGCGGGGGAACAGCTCCTTCGATCGCTCGACCCCGCCCTCGCCCAGGTCGCCGCAAGCCTGGCGTCGCTTGCCGACTGGCGCGACGTGCCGTCCGGGACGGTGCGTCTGGCCACCTTCGGCTATGCGGCACGGACCATCCTGGCGCCCCGCCTGCCGCGATTCCTGCTCGATCATCCGGACGTATCGGTCGAGGTCATCGTCGAGGATCGGCTCATCGATCTGGTGGCCGGCGGATTCGACGCCGGCATCCGACTGGGAGAGGCGGTCGAGAAGGACATGGTTACCGTCCCGGTGGGTCCCGATCTGCGCACGGTCGTCGTCGGCACGCCGGAATACTTCGCTCGTCACCCGCCACCACGGAGGCCGAGCGATCTGGAAGACCACGTCTGCGTCAACTACCGTCTGCTCGGCGGGGGCGGCCTGCTGCCGTGGGAGTTCGCCGACGCCGGGCGCGACGTCAGGTTCAGGGTCTCGGGTCAGCTCGTCGTCAACGACGAGGTGCTCTCGGCGGCGGCGGTGCGCGGCGGCGCTGGACTGGGCTACATGATGGAGCATGACGTCGCCGCGGAGATAGCCGACGGCCGACTGGTCCAGGTGCTGGCGCCATGGTGTCCCTCATATCCGGGTTGCCGACTGTACTACCCGGATCGTCGGGTCTCTCCGGCACTCCGCGCGATCATCGACGCCCTGCGCCTGCGGTGATCATCATAGGCTTCGGCCCGTCGGGCCGTCGGATCCGGTCAGCGACCTCGTCAGCCTGAAGCGGGCGCGGCCACCGTCCTGGAACCCATGGCGGCCCCGAGCGAAGAACACACGATCAGGCCGATCGCCATCCACTGCGATACCGTCAGCGTCTCGCCGAGAAGAGCAAGGCCGACGAGCGCTCCCACCGCCGGCTCGGCGCTGAGCAGGGTACCGAACGTGTTGGTCGGTAGACGCGGCAACGCGATCATCTCTAGAGTATAGGGCAGAGCGCTCGACACGATGCCGACCAGCAGGCCCAGCATCAGCACATCGGGTCTCAGCATCCCCGCACCGGCATGGACGATGCCGACCGGCGCGGCCACGAGCGCGGCGAGCACCATGCCTCCGGCGACGGCGGTCGTGCCATGGCTCTCACCGGCCTTCCTACCCACGAGAATGTAGATCGCCCAGCAAGCGCCCGCGGAGGCGGCCAGCGCCACGCCGCGCCAGTCCAGATGAGCCGCCTGTCCCCAGATCGGCAGCAGCATCACCAAGCCAACGACCGCCAGCGCGATCCAGAGGAAGTCTGATCGACGACGCGAGGTCAGCAACGCAACTGCTAGCGGCCCGGTGAACTCGATCGCGATCGCGATGCCGAGCGGAATGAACGTCAGCGACTTGTAGAACACGAGGTTCATGGTCCCGAGCGCGACGCCGTAGGGCACGAGCGAGACCCAGCCGCCGACGTTGAGCGAACGCCAGGGGCGGAATGCGATCATCAGCACGATGGCGCTGAAGATCAGTCGCAACGCCGTCGCGCCTTCCGGACCGACGGCGGGAAACAATCGCTTCGCAAGCGAAGCTCCGACGCTGATCGTCGTCAGGGAGCCGGCAAGCGCGAGGAGCGCGACGAGGTCGACGCGTCGTCCCGTTGAAGAAGGGTTGGCGATGGCGGTCATCGAGGTTCCGGACGAGTTGATGGATGCCCGCCTTCTATGTCAACGATCCTGACAGCCTCGATCGAAATTGGCTCGATCGCGATAAAGTTTATCCGTTAGAGAAGGTGGAAATGAGTGAACGGGTTCCACTCGACGATTTCGACCGGCGCCTCCTCGCGGAGCTGCAGCTCGACGCCCAGCGACCGGTCGCGGCAATAGCCGAGACGGTCGGGCTGTCGCCCCCGGCATGCTACCGTCGGATACGGCGGCTGCGGGAGTCGGGCGCGATCGATCGCGAAGTGGCGATCGTACGGCCGCGGACGCTCGGATGGCCGTTGTCGATGATCGTGATGGTGACGCTCGATCGAGAGGACTTGCGCACCATCGACGAGATGATGCGGTTGCTGGAGCGAGAGCCCGAAGTGATCGAGGCCTGGAACGTCACGGGCGACCATGACCTCGCCGTGCGGATCGTGGCACGGGACATGGAAGGCTACGATGAGCTTGCGATGCGCCTCTTCTCGGCGAACGACAGGGTCCGGAGCTTCAAGACGCTGGTCGTCATACGCCAGATCAAGCAGCTCAGCCCGGTGCCAGTCGAGTGATGCCGCAATCGAGCCGGTACGTATTCTCGACCAGCGACCTCAACCGGCGCTGCGGCCGTGGAGCGCACGAACCTCCTCGACGAAAGCCTCGACCGGGCCGTCGACGATCGCGTCGGGCACCACGTCCGTGATCCGCAGCGGTGAGATGCCGAGTGCAGGCCTGCCGAGCTCGGAAAGCCACCGACCGAGCTGAGGCGTCGACGTCGCGTAGACGATGCGGCCCAGCCCTGCGAGACCATGGGCCGCCGCACACATCGCGCAATGTTCGCCGGAGGTGTAGACCGTCGCCGCTCGTCTCTCGTCGGGGGTGAGGTTGGCGATGGCCCAGCGGACGATCGCGAACTCCGGATGCAGGGTAGGATCGCCTCCGCCCCCGCGGTTACGGTCCTCGAACAGCACGTCGCCCGTCGCCGACACCAGAAGCGATCCGAAAGGCTCGTCCCCTGCGGCGACCGCCTGCGCGGCGAGGTCCACGCAGCGGCGCAGGTGACGCAGATCGTGTTCGTCCAAGCTCGATCCCCTCTAGCTTCCAGCTTCGCGGATGTTCGGAAAGGCGTACCGCGACGGCTCGTCCTCGCAGGTTCCGGTCGCGAACACCGCCACGTCGCCCGTGACGACCTCCTGCATCGCCCAGCGGTCCCATCCGATGTGGATGAAGTCGGGCCTGCCGAAGATGCGAACCGCTCGGACGTATTCGTCGCCGCAAAAGCCGACGAAGTGCAGCGCCAACGTTTCGGCTCAGGCGCCTTCGCGCCGAGCGCCGTGGATCATGCGCCTAGCGATGGTCCGCACCGCCTCATCGTCCTTGTCGGCACCGTCGGCGGGATCCCCGAGATGGTCCAGGCTGCCCTCGAGATAGTCGAGAAGACCGGGGTGGGCGCGCCTCGACATATTCCATCAGCTTGAACAACAGGTGCTCTGTGGCGATCTCGCGGCGGCGGGTCTGTACGACGTCGTTCATTCTTACGCTTCCTCAATCCTAGCCATCGAACGAACCAGATCGGGAGGCGGTCCCTGTCCCAGCGCGGATGGCGATCGTGCAGGCGAATACCCATATCGCAGGGTACGAGGAGAGCCCCATGGCTGGCGGATGGACGCGCGACGGCGCAGTGCAGGATCAGATTGACGACACGGTGGCCGATGCCGTTCTCGCAGCGCGGGCGATGATGCCCACCGGCGAGAGCGAGCCGTTCTGCGCGACGTGCGGCGAGGACATCCCCGAAGGTCGTCGACGCGCGATCCCCGGAGTGCGCACCTGCGTGACCTGCCAGAGCCAACGCGACCGGCCGTTGGCCTCCGCGTTCAATCGGCGGGGCAGCAAGGACAGCCAGCTGCGGTGAGGATGCCGACCGACGATCGCGTGCTCGAGCCCATCCGACCCGACTTCGTCGTGATCGACGTCGAGACGTCGTGCTCGCGTGCAAGCAGCATCTGCCAGGTCGGCGTCGTCGGCTTTCGCGATGGCCGGGAGGTGTTCGCATGGGAGACGCTGCTTGACCCCCGCGACGAATTCCACGCCGCGAACGTCCGCATCCACGGCATCGCGGCCCATTACGTCGTGGGGAAGCCGACCTTCGCCGACGTGCATGCAGCCATCGACGCCCATCTGACCGGCCGCGTCACGGTCGCCCACTCGCTCTTCGACAGGAGCGCGCTGGCCGCCGCGTGTCGCATCCATGACCGACCGGCGATCGACACGCAGTGGCTCGACAGCGTGCGCGTGGCTCGGCGCGCCTGGCCGGACCTCGACAACCATCGCCTGGGCGGTCTCGCCCGCTTCCTCGGCGTGCCGCATCGACACCACGATGCGCTCAGCGACGCACGCGCCGCCGGCTGGGTGATCGTGCGCGCCATCGAACACACCGGCCTGTCGCTGGCCGACTGGATGGCACCGCCGCGCCAGCCCGGCCCCGCCCCGACGCCGACGGCGGATGGACCGCTCACCGGAGAGCGGGTCGCCCTTCTCGGCGAACCGCGGGACGGACCTTTGGCTCACGCGATCGCCGCGCGCGGCGGGACGATCCATTCGTCGGTCGGACTCACCACGACGATGCTGGTCGTCGCGAGGGACGAACCGTTCGGCCGCTCGATCCTCGCCAGCACGGCGTACCGTCGCGCCGCCAAGGCCGCGGAGATCCGCGGCCTCAGGATCCTGTCCGCGAAATCGCTCGGACTCGATTAGAACGCGTAGCGGACCTGGCAATAGGGTAGCGCCTCGGCGAGCCAGCCCAGGTAGCGGTCGAGCCACTGCCGCTTCCAGGCGGCCTTGTAGCGCAGGTTGCGCATACCCGACTGGCTCCACTTGGACTCCTGGATGTCGGGGCGCCACAGCCACTCCTCCGCGCGTGGATGCCAGACCATGTTCAGATCATGCAGCCCCTCGTTGTGGGTGAGGAAGATGATCTCGCACTTGAGCTGCGCGCGCGCACTGGGAGACAACGCGGAATCGAGTTCCGCGAACAGCGCCTTCCACTCGGCCTCCCAGCCCTCGTGCACGATGACGGGCGAGAAGTTGACGTGGACCTCGTAGCCCGCCGCGACGAAGTCGTTGATGGCGGCGATGCGCTCGGACATCGGCGAGGTCCGCACGTCGACCACCTTCGCAATGGTCTCGGGCATTAGACTGAAGCGGATGCGGGTGCGCCCCTGCGGATCGTAGTCGAGTAGGTCGCGGTTGACGAACTTGGTCGCGAACGAGCCCTTGGCGTTCGGGATGCCGCGAAAGGCGGTCACGAGATCCCGGACGTTGTCGGACAGCGAGGCATCGACGGAAAGATCGCCGTTCTCGCCGAGATCGTAGACCCAGTCGACCGGATCGATGGTGTTCGGCTCCGATTTCGGGCCCTGCTTCGCCGCATGACGGGTCACCGCGCGCGTGACGTCGTCCACGTTGACGAAGACGCTGATCGGATTGGCGTAGCCCTTGCGGCGACCGACGTAGCAATAGGCGCACGCCATCGCGCATCCGTTCGATGACGACGGCGCGATGAAGTCGGCGGAGCGACCGTTCGGCCGCATCGCCATGCCCTTCTTGACGCCGAGCACGAGCGTCTCGCGCTTGACCCGCAGCCAGTCCTCGGCAAGCGCCGGGTCGCTCAGCTGCGGTATCCGCCAGTGGCTCGCCACCTCTATCAGATCGGCATCCGGAAAGCGCGCCAGGACCTCGCGCCCGCGCGGGTAGTCCCGCACCGCCGGCTCGAGGTAGATGACCTTGGGATCGATGAGCGTCCTCGGCAGCGCCATGACGTCGATATGGGGACCGGTGAACCGCGACGCCACCCGAGCACGAGGAACGTCCGCAGTCCGGAAGCGTCTCGATGCGATGCAAGGCAATCGCATCATCGACCTCGTCGCGAAGACCGGCTCCGGCCTACGTCCGTGCCGAGGCGCCGTCATGGGGTTCGGGTCTTGACCGACGCGGAGGAACTCGGGCTTCCATCGCACGCCTTCCTCAAACAGGATGACGAAGGGGATCTCGAATTCTATTCGGTGCCTCGCTTCGTCACGCACATCGACGAAGGCGCGACCACCGCGCTCACCCGCCACTACGCTTCGCTGCTGAAGCCGTCCGACCGCGTGCTCGACCTGATGTCGAGCTGGGTCAGCCATCTTCCGGCCGACCTCGACCTGGACGTCGTCGGCCACGGCATGAATGCGGACGAGCTCGCGGCAAATCCTCGCCTCGGCCGCTGGTTCGTCCAGGATCTCAACGAGGATGCCGCGCTCCCGGAACCCGACGAGCAATTCGATGCCGTCCTCATCTGCGTGGGCGTCCAGTACCTGCAGCGACCGCTGGCAGTACTGCGGGAGGTGCGGCGCGTGCTCCGTCCCGGCGGCGTCGTGATCGCCAGCTATTCGAACCGGTGCTTCCCGACGAAGGCTGTGGCGATCTGGCGGCACCTCGACATGGATGGCCAGGCTGCCCTCATCCGGCTCTACATGGAGAAGGCGGGCTTCGGGGACGTCCGTGCGGTGGTGCTGGCGGACGGGCGATCGCGCGATCCGATGATCGCGCTCGTCGCGCGCGCCTGACGGATCCCGTGCAGGCTGAACCGAAGCGGTCGACGGACCGTTCTACGAGCATGCACGCGATCGAGACACGGCGATTGACGAAGACGGTCGGGCGCGACCGCGAACTCTTCCACGGTCTGTCGATGGCGATCGCGCCGGGAGAGCTCGTGGCGATCACCGGCGAATCCGGGGTCGGCAAGTCGACGCTGCTCAACCTCCTCGCCGGCCTCGACGATGCCGATGCCGGCGAGGTCAGGATCGAGGGCACCTCGCTGGTCGACCTGCCGGAGGACGCTCGGACCCGATTGCGGCGCGAGCGCATCGGCTTCGTCTTCCAGGCCTTCCACATCCTTCCGTATCTCACCCTCGAGCAGAACGTGGCGCTGCCCCTGGCGCTGATCTCGCCCGACGGTGCCGCCGCGAGGTCCCGCGCGGGCGAAATGCTGGCGGAGGTCGGGCTCGCCGACCGAGGACGCGACTACGCCCGCGACCTGTCGGGCGGCGAGCTGCAGCGGGTCGCGATCGCCCGCGCACTGGTTCACCGGCCCGCGGTGATCCTAGCGGACGAGCCGACGGGCAACCTCGATCCGGACACCGCTACCCGCGTGCTCGACCTCTTCGGCCGCGCGGTGCGGTCTCGGGGGGCCGCGGCGGTGATCGTGACCCACTCCGCCGCGACCGCCGCCGTCGCCGACCGGGTGCTCCGGCTTACCGCGGGCGGTCTCATCGAACAGGTGCCGATGACGACCGATGGCTGAGGCCGGACTGCTCCGCTCGCGGCTGGCGCTCGCGTGGCTGGTGGTGGGCGAGTGGCGCTGGCATCCGGGACGCTTCGCCGCCACCGCCGTCGCGATCGCCGTCGGCGTCGCGCTCGGCTTCGCCGTGCACCTCGTCAACGGGTCGGCGCTGACCTCGTTCGAGCAGGCGGTGACCGGGGTCAACGGCGCCGCCGACCTGCAGGTCCGCGCCCGCACGCCGCTCGGCTTCGACGAGCGGCTCTATCCACGCATTGCCACCGCGTCCGGCGTCGTCGATGCGAGCCCCGTCGTCAGCCTGCCCGCGCGTGGAGGCAAGGGGCGGTTCACGCTGCTGGGACTCGACGTGATCCGCGCCGCCGCCGTGACGCCGAGCCTCGTGGGCGCACGACCCGCCGGACCCGACGACGTCTTCGCCGACGATGCCATCTTCCTCTCCCGCGCCGCTTTGACGGCGATCGGCGCCCATGTGGGCGACCGCATCCCGGTCACCGCGAACGGTCGCACGGCGAACCTCACCGTCGCAGGCTCCCTGCCCGGCGCACCCGAGGGTCAGGCGCTCGGCACCATCGACATCGCGGCGGCACAGTGGCGCTTCGGCCGACTTGGTCGGATCGATCGCCTCGACCTCAGGCTCGGAGATCGCGCCGCCGCGGAGCGCGCTCTGCCTGATCTGGTCGGACCGGACGCGACCATCGTCTCGGGCGAAAGCCGGGCACGACAGGGCGACGCGCTCAGCCGCGCCTACCGCGTCAATCTCGACATGCTCGCGCTCGTGGCGCTGCTGACCGGCGGCTTCCTCGTCTTCTCGGCGCAGACGCTCTCCGTGACGCGGCGCCTGCGCGCCTTCGCGCTCGTGCGTACGCTCGGTTTGCCGCGCAGCGGCATCGTCGCGGCGGTCGCGTTGGAGGGTGCGATCATCGGCATCGTCGGTGCGACCCTCGGGCTCGCCGCAGGCTACGCAATGGCGGTCGCCGCCCTGCGACTGTTCGGAGGCGACCTCGGTGGCGGCTACTTCGCCGGCGGCGCGACCCACGTCGTGTTCCAGCCGGTGGCGGCAGCGAGCTTCTTCGCGCTCGGGTTGGCGGCGGCGCTGCTCGGCAGCGTCCTGCCAGCACGAGCCGCCGCGCGGGCAGCGCCCGCCGCGGCGCTCAAGAACGCAGGCGACGTCCTCGATCCACGCTCGGCGGTGCCGTGGAAGCCGGCTATGCTGCTTCTGCTCGCAGGTGGCGGGGCGGCGCTGCTGCCAGCGGTCGGCAACCTGCCGGTGTTCGGCTTCGTCAGCATGGCGCTGCTCCTCGCCGGCGGTGTGGCCGGAGTGCCGTGGCTGGTCCGGTGGCTGCTCGCGCCGTGGCGAGCGCGCGAGATCGCGTCGGTGCCCCGTCTCCTCGCCATCCGCCACGTCCAGGGTGCGCCTGGCCAGGCGGCGATCGCACTGTGCGGCATCGTCGCATCCACCGCGCTGATGATTGCGATGGCGACGATGGTGACCAGCTTCCGAGGTGCCGTGGACGACTGGCTGGGCCAGGTGCTTTCGGCCGATCTCTATCTACGCGCGGAGAATGGTGATCTCGATCCCGTTCTGCAGCGCCGGATCGCCGCCGTCCCCGGCATCAGAAGCGCCGCCTTCAGCCGTCAGCTGCCGCTGACGATCACGGCGGACCGCCCACCCATCACGCTCATCGCCCGGCCCGTCCGTGATGAAGCCGGCGACCCGCTGCTCGTCCTTCTCGACAAGGCAGCCGTTCCTCCGGGCGCCACTCCGGCATGGGTGTCCGAGCCCGCCGCCCGCCTCTTCGGCTGGCGTCCCGGGGGTGCGGTGGTCCTTCCGATCGGTGGACGGTCGGCCCGTTTCGTCGTCGCCGGAGTGTGGCGCGACTATGCGCGCCAGCAGGGGGCGGTCGTGATCCGGGGGGAGGACTATTCAAGGCTGACCGGCGACCAAAGCCGAGACGAGGCCGCGATCATGCTGTCGCCGGGAGCCGACGCGGGCTCGGTACGCCGCGAGATGGCGGCTGCGCTGCCCGCGGGAGTCTCCGTGGCCGAACCTTCGACCTTGCGTCGCTTCGCCCTCCAGCTGTTCGATCGCAGCTTCGCGATCACGTATGTGCTGGAGGCGGTCGCCATACTCGTCGGCCTAGCCGGGGTTGCCGCGACGATGTCGGCGCAGACGATCGCGAGATCGAAGGAGTTCGGCATGCTCCGCCATCTCGGCCTGACCTGCGGCCAGGTGACGGCGATGCTGGCGAGCGAAGGCGCGCTGCTCGGAGCGATCGGCGCGATTGCAGGCGTCGCGCTCGGCGCTCTACTCGGACAGGTGCTGATCCACGTCGTCAATCCGCAGTCCTTCAACTGGACCATGACGACGATCTGGCCGTTCGTGACCATCTTCGGGGTGACTGCGGCGCTCACCGGTGCCGCCTCCCTGACCGCGGTGCTGGCGGGTAGGCGATCCACCTCAGGCGATGCGGTCGCCGCGGTCAGGGAGGACTGGTGATGCGCGCGCTTCTCGCAGCGGTCGCGGCAATTGGGCTGACGGCGCCCGCCCCCTACCCGGTCGTGCGACCAGGTATCCACCTGTCCTTCCCCGTCGACCACGGCGCGCACCCCGCCTTCCGAACCGAATGGTGGTATGCGACCGGGTGGATAAAGGGTGAAGACGGACGCGACATGGGCTTCCAGATCACCTTCTTCCGCGTCAATCGGCACGCCGCCGCCGGGAACCCCAGCCGGTTCGCGGCCAGGCAGGTCATCTTCGCCCATGCCGCACTGTCGGACCCCCGCGTCGGCCACATCCTCCACGCCGAGCGGGCGGCGCGCGCCGGCTTCGGATTGGCCGGCGCCGCGACCGGCGACGCGGACGTCAGGCTGAACGGCTGGACGTTCCGTCGCCTTCCCAATGGCCGCTTCGCGAGCCGAGTGGGCGGACGCGACTTCTCGCTGGACCTCACCTTCCGCCCCGTGCAGCCGCCGCTGGCACAGGGGCAAGGCGGGTACAGCCGCAAGGGTCCGAAGCCCGAGCAGGCGAGCTACTACTATTCCGTCCCGCATCTCGCCGTCGCCGGCAACGTGACCCGCTCCGGAAAGACCGAGCGCGTGCGCGGTGAGGCGTGGCTCGATCGCGAATGGTCGTCCGACTACCTCGCACCCGACGCGGCCGGCTGGGACTGGACCGGCCTCAATCTCGACGACGGCGGCGCGCTGATGGCCTTCCGCATCCGACGCAAGGGCGGCGGGATGCTCTGGGCAGGAGGATCCTATCGCCGGCCGGACGGGCGCACCACGCGGCTTTCACCCGACGACGTCACCTTCTCGCCAAGGGCGACATGGCGTTCGGCCAGGACCGGCGCGCGCTATCCGGTCGCGCAACTGCTTCGTGTCAGGCTGCCCGAGGGCGAACGGTCCTTTCCGCTGCGGCCGATCTTCCCCGATCAGGAGGTGGACGCCCGTTCGGCCGGACAGCCGGTCTATTGGGAAGGTGCGGTCCGCACGACCGGCGGAAAAGGATACCTCGAACTGACCGGCTACGCGGACCCGTTGCGCATGTAGGGAGCCTACCCTTCTAATCACCTGCGGCTTGCGAAAGCAGGCGGCCGCCGCGACGCCGCTTCTCAACGTCTGGTGCCCCAAAATCTTTTCGCTACGTTCCAAGGTGTGGGCCAGCCAAGCGACCATGGCCGTCGGCGCATCCGGACGACCGATGCAATGCCGGGACCATGGTTTGAATGAGACAGGAGATGGATATGTCGGTGAAGGTAGTCGCATTCGTCAGTGTGAAGCCGGACCAGGAGGAGGCGTTCGTCGCGGCGGCCCGCATCTGCATCTCCGCCTCCCGAGCCGAACCGGGCGTGCTCCACTACGATCTTTGGCGCGAGGTCGACGGCGAGCGACGGTTCGTGTTCAACGAACTCTACGTCGACGATGCCGCCGTCCAGGCGCACATGGCATCGGACCACTTCAAGGCGTTCGGAGCGGCCGCGCGCGACCTCGCCGCAGCCCGTCCGAGCATCACCGTCACGCACGCGGTGGACGTCGCGGGCTGACATGTCGCCCCGCGTGCTGGCATTCGACGTCTTCGGAACGGTCGTCGATTGGCGCTCCGGCATCGCCAGGGAGTCCACTGCGTTCCTGGCCGCGATCGGGCGATCCGATGTCGATGGCGTCGAATTCGCGGACGATTGGCGGGCGCGTTACCAGCCGGCGATGAAGAGCGTACGGGATGGCAAGCGTCCGTTCGTCATCCTCGACGTCCTCCATCGGGAAATGCTCGATGCGACGCTCATGAACCGCGGCATCGATCCCGAGGGCATCGAGGCGGCCATGCTCGAGGATTGGACGCGTGCCTGGCATCGGCTGGATCCCTGGCCGGATGCCGTCGAGGGTCTGGTCAGGCTGAAGGCAAACTTCCCGATCGTCACGCTGTCGAACGGAAACATCGCGCTGATCATGGAGATGGCGCGGCGTGGAGGACTGCCATGGGACGCCATCCTCGGCGCGGAAGTCACGCGAACCTACAAACCCGCTCGCGAGGCGTACATCGCAACCGCCTCGATACTTGACGTCGCACCTGGCGAGCTCTGTCTGGTGGCGGCGCATCACAGCGATCTCGCGGCGGCGCGGGGCGCAGGTCTGCTCACGGCCTATGTGCATCGACCAATGGAGCATGGCGGAGCACCGCCACCCGACGAAGGGCAACGGCAGCAATGGGACTGGCAGTCGAATGACCTCATCGAGCTGGCGCACCTGCTCGCCTAGCTGGGAGCGCAGGGACAATCGGGTCTCACCATGACATGTCGAGGCTCCCCGGTTACCGCCAGCCGGTGAACGTGACCTCTCCGGACCAATACCGAGGTCAGCCCACCATATCCGAGTGCCCCTTCATCCGTTGAACTGGATTGCGGCGGAGGCTCGGGCGATCGCCGCACGTAGTGGGTCAAGGGGGAAGGACGCAGCTTGCGAGGGCAGACGCCGTGAGCCTTGGGCTCCAGCCAGCGGGTGAAGGCCGCCAGTCGACCCTGGGCCGACCGGCGGCCTGCTTCAGATCTGCGCCAGACCACCGTCGGTGAACAACTCGCCGCCCGTCATGAAGCTGCTGTCCGACGATGCCAGGAAGGCGGCAGCGGCCGCGACTTCCGATGGATCGCCGACATGCCCCATCGGCGTGGTCGCGCCCATTTCGATCATGGCTTCGCGTCCGACGACCTCCGCGGCGAGTTCCGTCAGGGTCGGCCCCGGTGACAGAACGTTGACGCGGATGCCCGTGCCCCGCAGATCCTGCGCCCAGCTACGCGCGAGATTGCGGACCGCCGCCTTCGAGGCGCTGTAGACGCTGAAGGCCGGCGTCCCCATCACGCCGGTCGTCGAGCCGGTGAGGATGACAGAACCACCCCGCTCCATCAGCTTCAGGCCCTTCTGCACCGTGAAGATCGTGCCCTTCACGTTGACGTCGAAGGTCGCATCGACATGGTCCGGGGTGATTTCGGAAAGGGGCAGCAGAGCTCCCGTGCCGGCATTGGCGAACAGAACGTCGAGCCCGCCACGTTCCTCCGCGATGGTCGCGTACAGCCGATCCAAATCGTCGGAGTCGGTGACCGATCCCGCGATCGCTCGCGCGTTGGAGCCCAGTGACGCCACGGCCGACTCCAGCTTGTCCGCCCTGCGGCCGAAGAGGTAGACGAACGCGCCTTCCTCGATGAACCGCTTCGCAGAAGCCAGCCCGATGCCCGTGCCACCCCCGGTGATAACGGCGATCTTTCCATCCAGTCTGCTCATCAGTGCCTCCAAATCATTGGTTGCACTCAGCTGGTTCTCTGCCTACCTAAAGGCAAGTATGCACCTTTTGGTAAGTACCTAGAATGTCTGAGACGCTTCAACTCGATGATCGCGGCGCGGTGCCCATCGCGCCGGCCTTCACATGCGGTCTCGACGCCACGCTCAAGGTCATCTCGGGCAAGTGGAAGCCATTGATCCTGTACTTCCTCCTGCGCGGCCCGACCCGGTACGGCGAGCTGAAGCGCGCGATCCGGGACGTCAGCGACAAGGTGCTGATCCAGCAACTGAAGGAGCTGGAGGCGGACGGCGTGCTGCGCCGGAACGATCATCAGGAAGTCCCACCGCGCGTCGACTACACCCTGACCCAGCTGGGCCGGAGCCTCGCCCAGGCCCGTGAACCGTTGTGCCAGTGGGGCACCGAGAACATGGCCGAGATGCAGAGGATCTTCGCTCAGCGTGATGGGTGGGGACGTGGGCGTGATTGATCGTCGAGCTGGACGACCGAGCATTTCCATCTGTCAGCCGCACCGCCGTCGCGCCAGAACGATAATCATTCGAAGTTAGACGCGCATCAGCACGCAAGCAGCGGCTTACGGGCGGCGAAGCGCCATTCCCGCAGAAGCTGTTTTCCCGAGGTGAGGCTCGTCTCGGGCGAGGGAGTGCTGAGAGGGCGTTCGCCGATCATGCACGATCAGCGGATCCGGTCCGTTCCCCAACGCCAAGTTGCTCGGTCCGGCGGCTGACCGTGCCGCAGGCACGAGTATGCCGGACGGCAGCGAGACAAGGTTCGATCCGCATCGGGGAATGGATCTCAGCCTTGGAGGCGGCGGAACCCGATCCACCTGGAATCTTCATCAGACGAGGAATCATCAGACCGGGGCGGCGACATCGAAACGTCCCGTCACCCACCAGGGCGTTGGTTCGCGATTTGTGCCGACGACCTGGGAATTACCCGCGGATCCTGTCGGGCCGATGCCGTTCCGTTGGCCCGGCGGGGCCGCTCGCGCATTGTAGCCCCATAACAAGGGGATGGCATCTCATGAAGTTCGCATCGCTCGCTTCCGTGCTCCTGATGATCGGAGCGCCTGCGGTCGCGCAGAGCAGTCCGGAAGACAACGACAAGCGGTCGGTGCAGGCCTATTTCTACGAACTCACGCCATTGAAGCCGCGTCCCGACTTCGCCGCATCGCTGAAGCTTCCACGCGGCTACCGTGCGGCCGTGTGGGCGAGCGATCTCGGCAACGCTCGCGTCATGGCGGTGGCGCCGGACGGGTCGATCTACATGAGCCGTCGGGCCGAGGCGGACATCGTCAGACTGGTGGATGCAAATCGGGATGGCCGCGCGGACGGGCCGCCTACCGTCATCGTCAATCGCCCCGGCCTGCACGGGCTGACGATCCATGAGGGCATGCTCTACTTCATGACGGCAAAGGAGGTGTTTCGTGCGCCGCTCCGGCCCGATGGCGGCATCGGCGCCGTCGAGACGCTGATCGACGACTTGCCCGACGCCGGACAGCATCTCAACCGGACGCTGGCCGTCGGTCCGGACAAGATGCTCTACATCAGCGCGGGGTCGACCTGTAACGCCTGCGACGAGTCCAGCCAGGAGAATGCCACGCTGATCCGTGCGAGCCTCGACGGCAAGACGCGGCGGGTCTGGGCGTCCGGCCTACGCAACACGATCGGGTTCGGGTGGCAACCGCGGACCGGTGAGCTATGGGGCTGGGATCAGGGGATCGACTGGCTCGGCAACGACCTCCAGCGCGAGGAGGTCAACAAGATCGAGCGCGGCAAGCGCTACGGCTGGCCCTACGTCTTCGAGGACGGCAAGACGAACCCGCAGGACGAACCTCCCGGCGGGCTCACGGCCGCGCGCTGGGCGGCGGCGTCGACCAATCCGGTGCTGATGCACGTCGCGCACTCGGCGGGCATGCAGATGGCGTTCCACCCGGGTGGCGGATTCGGACCGGACGTGGCCGGCGATGCCTTCGTCGCGCTGCGTGGAAGCTGGAACCGCAAGCCCGCGTCCGGCTACGAGCTGGCGCGCATCCGTTTCGACGCGAACGGCCAGGCGACCCGCGTCGAAACCTTCGTCAGCGGCTTCATGAGCCGCGACGGCACGGGACAGTACGGTCGGCCATGCGGCGTGGCGGTGATGCGCGACGGCTCGATCCTGCTGTCGGACGACGCCAACGGCGTGATCTACCGCATCACCTACGACGGCGCGACCGGCGAGGCTGCGCCGCTCGCCCCGCCGCCCGGCCCGATGTTGGAGCAGGCGGCACGCGGCACCAACGTGCCGCTGGCGCTCACCCGTCCAGGGACGCGAGCGAGCGGTTCGGCGCGGCTGACGGTTGGCGCAGCCGCGTTCGCCGCCAACGGTGCGATCCCGCGCCAGAACAGCGAATACGGCCTCGGCATCTCGCCCGCGCTGAACTGGTCGGCCGTCCCGAACGCCGTCACCTACGCGATCCTCGTCGAGGATCCGGACGGCTCGGCCAAGCCGGTCGTCCACTGGGTCGCGTGGAACGTGCCCGGCAGCACCACACGTCTGCCCGAGGGATTGCAGGAACGCGACCGCCTCAATGGCAGGACGCTGGAGGGCATCATGCAAGGTGCGAGCGGTCGCGGCACGGTGGGCTGGTATGGCCCGCGCCCACCCAAGGGTGACAACCCGCATCACTATCACTTCCAGGTGCTCGCGCTCGACCGCCAGCTTGACCTTCCGCTCGGGGCGACACGCGATCAGCTGCTCGCCGCGGCGGCCGGACATGTGATCACCACGGGCGACCTCGTCGGCACCTACGCGGAACCGAAGTGACCCGGCCCGAAGCCTGCTCCGCGCTATGAGGCGCGGCCGTCGCCTCAAGTACGCCGGAGTGACGCTCGCGATCGTGGTGGCGGCCATCATGACCCTTCTCCTCATCGCGCATCGTCCGGCGATCGCGTCGATCGATCGCCCCGATCCGCAGTCGTTCGATCCGTTGCTGGTCGCGCGAGGCGCGAACCTGGCGCGGCTCGGCAACTGCGTAAGCTGCCATCAGGCCGAAGGTGGCAGGCCCTACGCCGGCGGCTATCCCGTCAAGACGCCGTTCGGCACCATCTACGGCAGCAACGTCACGCCCGATCCCAAGACCGGCATCGGCCGATGGCCGCGCGCGGCGTTCGCGCGTGCTCTGCGGGAGGGCGTCGCTCGCGACGGCAGCCACCTCTATCCCGCCTTCCCCTACACCCACTATGCCGGCGTGACCGATGGCGACGTGGACGCGCTGTACGCCTTCCTGATGACCCGCCTCGCGGTGCGGTCGACGCCGCCCGCCAACGATCTGATCCCGCCGCTGGGCTTCCGGCCCCTGCTTGCGGGATGGAAGCTGCTGTTCTTTCGCCCGGCCGCGATTCAGGCCGACCGATCGCAGTCGGCCGAGTGGAACCGCGGACGATACCTCGGCGAGACGCTGGCGCATTGCTCGGCCTGCCACAGCCCACGAGGACTTCTGCAGCAGGAGAAGCACGGATCGGAAGCGTATGACGGCGGTTGGTCGGGCGGCTGGTACGCGCCGCCGATCAACGCCCGCTCGCCGGCGGTACGCGCGTGGACGGCGGAACGGCTGGAGAGCTATCTCCGCACCGGGCTGAGCCGGGCTCACGCGGCGGCCGCGGGACCGATGGGCCCGGTGACCTACAATCTCGCCCGGGCCGACCCTGCGGACGTGAATGCGCTCGCGCGCTATTACGCTTGGTGGATGCGCGATGCAGCCGCGTCGAAAGCCGAACCGACGCTACCCGATCGCGGCGCACTGGCGGAGCGCCAGCATCCCGCCGGTGCCCGGCTCTACGAAGGGGCGTGCGCCACCTGCCACGAGCCTGGCGCGCCGATGGTCGCAGCTGGCCGCCCGGTGCTGCCGCTCGGCACGCCGCTGCACGAGGACAATCCGCGCGACACCATCCAGATCATCCTCCAGGGACTGCGCCCTCCGGTCGGGGCAAGCGGGCCCTACATGCCCGCCTATGCCGATGCGCTCTCCGACAGGCAGGTCGCCGAGATCGTCGGCTATCTGAAGGCTCGACATGGCTCCGGACCGGCGTGGGACGATCTGGAGAAGGAAGTGGCGAAGGCACGGAGGGAGAGCCGGTGATCGAGCTGAACGTCAACGGCGAGGCCGCCCGGGCGAACGTCGATCCCGCCACCCCGCTGCTCTATGTGCTTCGAGACGACCTTGGGCTACACGCCGCGAAGTTCGGCTGCGGCCTCGGACAGTGCGGCGCGTGCACGGTTCTGGTCGACGACCGCCCGGTATTCTCGTGTCTCCTTCCCGTCGGCGCGATCGGCGACCGGGCGGTGACGACAGTCGAGGGGCTCGGGACCACCGCCGCGCCGGGTGACGTCCAACACGCGTTTCTCCACGAACAGGCCGGCCAGTGCGGCTACTGCATCCCGGGCATGATCGCCCGTGCCGAGGCGCTGCTGCGGCATACGACGACGCCGACCGAGGACGAGATGCGATCCGCCATGGCTCCGTCGCTGTGTCGGTGCGGCACCCACATGCGCATCCTTCGCGCGGTTCGCCGGGCGGCGGTGGCGCGCGGAGGCGGCGTCGTCGACCCTGCGGAGCCCGTCGCATGACCCCGACGCGTCGCGACATGCTGGGCGGGCTGCTGGTCGCGTTCGCGCTGACGCCAGCCGCGCATGCGCAGACCGGCGGCGGCGAGGGTAGCGGCGGGCCACCTACCGTCGCTCCCGAACTGCCGGGAGCGCTCGCCGAGTTTCCGAATCTCGACGCCTGGATCCGCATCGCACCCGATGGCCGCATCACCGTCTTCACCGGCAAGGCGGAGCTGGGAACAGGCATAAAGACCGCCATCGCGCAGCTTGCCGCGGACGAACTCGATGTCGCGCTCGACCAGATCAACCTCATCACCGCCGACACCGGGCTGACTCCGAACGAGGGCGTGACCGCCGGCAGCCAGACGCTGGAGCAGAGCGGCACCGCCGTGGCGAACGCCGCCGCAAACGTCCGTCTGCTCCTCGCGGAAGCCGCCGCGGCACGCTGGGGCGTGGCCGCCGCCGATCTTTTCACGCGCAACGGTTCGGTGTTTGACGGCAAGGGCCGGAGCGCAAGCTATGCCGAGCTGGCCGGCACCACCTCTCTTGCCGTGCGGGCACGTGCGGACGTGCCAAGGAAACGCCAGGAGGCGCGGCGGCTCATCGGACGCCCGGTACCTCGCGTCGACCTGCCGGCGAAGCTCACCGGGCTGGCCGCCTATGTCCACGACATGCGTCTACCCGACATGGTGCACGCGCGTGTGCTGCGTGGACCGAGTTCGGGTACCAGGGGACGCTTCGACCTTCTGGCGATCGCTCGAATGCCCGGCGTGACCCGCGTCGTGCGCCGCGGCGGCTTCTCCGCCATCATCGGTCCTCGCGAATGGCCGCTGGAGCGCGCGCTGCACATGGCGGCACGCAGCGGCTGGGAGCCGGAGGCGGGCGCCCACTCAACGGGAACGCTGCCCGAGGCGCTGCTGCGGATGCGCCGTGAGAGCCAGACGATCCAGGACAGACGCGACGAGCCCGAAGCGCGTACGGTCCGGCGGCTTTCCGCACGCTACGACCGGCCGTACCTGATGCACGGCTCCATCGGTCCCTCGTGCGCCGTGGCGCTGTTCGAGGGCGGCTCGCTCACCGTCTGGACCCACAGCCAAGGCGTCGAGCCCCTCCGCGCCTCCATCGCCGAGCTTCTCGCGTTGCCGCCCGAACGCGTTCGCTGCGTCCATCGCGAGGGTGCGGGATGCTACGGCCACAACGGTGCCGACGACGTCGCGGGGGATGCCGCGCTCGTCGCGATCGCCATGCCCGGCGTGCCCGTGCGACTGCAATGGAGCCGCGAACAGGAGCATGGCTGGGAGCCGTTGGGGCCCGCGATGGTGGCGCAGCTCGACGCAGGGCTCGACGCCTCGGGTCGGATCGTGTCCTGGAGCCATCAGGTCTGGAGCAATACGCACAGCACCCGACCGACCGCCGCGGGCGATCTGCTGGCCGGGCGCGAGGTGGAGCCCCCCTTCCCCGCCACGCCGCCCAAACCGATACCCCAGCCGAATGGCGGTGGAGACCGCAACGCCATCCCTCTCTACGTCCTTCCGAACAGCCGGGTGGTCAGCCACTTCCTTCCCGACATGCCGATCCGGGTCTCGGCGCTGCGCGGACTCGGCGCGCATCTGAACATCTTCGCGCTTGAAAGCTTCATGGACGAGCTCGCCGCGGCGGCCGGTCACGACCCGGTCGCCTTCCGCCTCGCGCATCTCGAAGATGCGCGAGCGGCGGCGGTCATCCGCCGTGCGGCGACCCGCTTCGGGTGGCAGCGCTACGAGGCATCGCCGAACCGCGGCCGCGGCTTCGCGTTCGCGCGATACAAGAACCACGGCGCTTACCTCGCCATCGCGCTGGACGTCGAGCGCGTACCCGACGAAGGCCGCCTGATCGTACATCGCGCTGTCGCCGCGGTCGACAGCGGCGAGGCGGTGAACTCGGATGGCATCCGCAACCAGGTGGAGGGCGGCATCGTGCAGTCGCTCAGCTGGAGCGCGTACGAGGCGGCCGGCCACCATGACGGCCGCCGCAGCGACTACGACTGGAGCACCTATCCCATCCTTCGCTTCGGCGATGCCCCACGGAGCATCATCGTGGAGGTGATAGACCGTCCCGGAACAGCCTTCCTGGGAACCGGCGAGTGCGCCCAGGGGCCCACCGCCGCCGCATGCGCGAACGCACTGTCTTCGGCGACCGGAACTCGCGCCCGATCGCTGCCACTCGCCCGCTCGGGAGCCCGGCAAGCCTGACCTGCAAGCGGCCGGTTGCACGCGATCTCCATCGAAAGTTCGGATTTCGATGCCGCGTGGTTTGCGCCGGCGCAGGGCATCCGGAAAAGCAGACCTAGCGGGTTTCCCGGACGATCTCACGGATGCGCAAGGCCTCGTCGACACTTAGACCGAGGTCGAGCGACAGCTTGAAGAACTCGTCGCCTGCCTCGTGCGGAGCCAATCGGTTCGTCCTCACGAGCCTTCGCGCGAACTTTCCCAGCTCGAGGGCGTCTCCGTACGAGACCCATTCCGGATTTCCGACCTCGCTCTCGAATTCGACCATGACGGACTCCGGGAGCTCCGCACCGAACAGGATGTAGCGCAGATGCCTGACGAAGTTCGGGTGGGTGTAGATCTCCCGCCCCATCGTGCCGTGTCGCTCGAACATCTGCTTTCTGGAGCCTTTGACCCGCCCCGGGTTGAACTCCGGCTCGTTCCAATAGCCAAGACGATGCGCCGGTATGCCGCGGCGTTCGGTGAGCGATTCAAGGAGTTCGAGGATCGGCTCCCGGTTGGCGAGATAGGCGGCATGCCGGTCGCGCTGCCCGCCATGGCCTTCGCCGAAGTCGATGCGAGCGACGATCGCCTCCTCGGCGTCGGTCATTGCAATCCGAAACTTGTTCATTGGAACCTCAGAACGGCAACATGGCGGGATCGATCCCACGCTCGAAGCGCAGAACACCCTTCGCCCAGACGTCGCGACGCGCGGCCAGTCGCAGACTGCCCTCGCCAGTCAGCATCCATGACCAAGAGGACGTGCAGGTCGCTCCTGACCTATCCATCCATCGTTCGCCGAGTTCGTCCAGGAAGTCGGACATACGATTAGCGATGGGTGCGGGAAACCGCATCATCGCATCGGGCGCATAGCGCTGCGCCGCGCGATATCGGAGGGCGATCGGAGCCGGATCGCCCTTGTCCCAGCATATCAGCGGCAGAGGCGCGGCGGCGAAGCTGGAGCTTCTGGGGAGAAGGTGGGGGCCGAGATCGACTAGATGCCGCGGCGTCTCGACCCAGTAATGCGAATAGGCCTCACGGCCGTCGCCACCACCGAATCCCTGCAGGCCTGCGCGAGACCCGTCGCGAGCGACCACCAGCGCCAGGAAGTCGCCCGCGTGTAGACGCGCATCCATGCCCGCGGCGGAGAGAAGGTGCTTGAGCCCCGCTGCAACATAGATGCACCGACGGTCGTAATCGTCCGGGAAGGCGCGCCTGAGACACCGCAGCACCAGCGCCGATGCCCGCTCCACGAGGATCAGGTCGCGGCGGCTGGCGTCGGTCACGCCAGGGTGATCCGGTTGCCCGCGACATGCCGGAAAGCCTTCGACCTACAGGTGAGCAGGATGACCTGCATCCGTTGCGAGGCCTCCTGAAGAATGTCGGTCATCGTCTCCAGTCGTGCGTCGTCGGAATAGACGAGCGGGTCGTCGAGTATCAGCGAGATCGGCGCTCCGTCCTCAAGCAGCAGGTCGGCGAACGCCAGTCGCGTCAGGATCGCAAGCTGTTCTTGCGTTCCCCGGCTGAGATCGACGCAGTTCTCGTCAACCCCGGCCCGGGAGACGCCCGCGAGGCCCAGCCCTTCGTCGAACGACAGGTTCGAACCAGGCAGCAGGCGCTCGACGTACCGCGCGGCCCGCCTCGTCACGGGTGCGAGGAACGTCCGCGAGGCCTCGTTCGCGGCGTCGGCCAGCGCCTTGCGGAGCGTCTCGAGCGTATCGGCCTCATGGCGAAGCCGATCGCATGCCGTGGCGGCGGCGAGTTCCTCCTCCCTGGCGTCGGCGAGACGCCCCGCAGGACCGGAGGTGCCCTCGCGCGCGATCGTCGCCTCGAGGGATGCGATCCTGCGGGTCAGCTCGAGCCTCTCCTCCCCGGCGCGCGAGGCGGCGCGATCGATGTTCTCGATGCGACGTCGGATCGCCGCAAGATCGAAGGCGCTAGCCCCCTCGCGCGCCTGCTCGAACGCCTCGAGCTTGGCCGCGCGGTCCCGCTGAGCTTCCGCAAGTGCGGCCTGCAGTCCGGCCCGATCGCCGCCCCCCAGCACCGTACGAAGGTTCTCCGCCGCCGCGTCCCGCTCGCGCGTCGCCGTCGTCAGGTTCGCGGCGGCCGTGGCGAGCACCGTCTCGGCTTTCGACAGAGCCGCCCTTCCCTCTTCATGGATCGCAGCCGCCGACACCTCTGCCAGTCGGGCTTCGGTCACGGCTGCCTCCAGAACGGGAAGATCTTCCGTTGGTGCAACCGCTTCTGGCAGGTCGTCATCGAGCCCGGCGACGAAGGCGCGCAACGCGTCCGCTCCGGGCGCAAGTCCGATGGCGACGTCTCCGGGACAGGCGACCGCGATCTGCGATCGCAGAGCCTTCAGCTCGCGCTCGGCGCTCGCCGCACGCTCGTTCCGCACCACGCCCTCGGAATGCGATTCGATCTCGAGGGAGCGAAGCCTCGCCGCGAGGTGCTCGCGTGCCGCCGACAGGTCCGCCTCGATCGAGCGGCCGGATGCCTGCGGCGGGTGGACGACGATGCTGCCTGCATCTCCGAGATCGAACCGCGTGACCGAAAGGACGTCGATGCTTCCGACGTTGCTCGGTTCGCCGTTGATCCTGAGCTTCGCGCCGTCGGCGACCTCAACCTCGACCCTGACGGCGCCCGCCTCGAAGCGTGCCAGCGCGGCCATCTCTTCCCGCTCGAGCTGCGCGACCTCGTCGAGCGCCTTCCGATCGAGCGCGAGCGCAGCTTCGCCCGTCAGAACACGCTCCCGCTCCTCCAGCTCGCCCAGCGCACGTCGGGCGTCGATGGCGCGACGCGCACCGGCGGCCGCAGCGAAGTCCCTCACCCGCTCTCGGGCGCCACCGAGCGCCACCTCGGCATCCTCGCGGACTCGCCGCGCGCCTTCGAGCGCGAGACGCCTTGCCCTCTCTTCGGAGCTGGCTTCGTCGGCTTTCGCCTGCCCATCCGTCTTCCTGGATTGGCTGGCGACGAACTCCTCCTCGGCCTTCTCGGCGCGCGTCTCCGCTCCATCCAGCCGCTCGATGCGGGCGGCGGCGGCCTTCACCAGTTCGTCGGAGCGACCATGCTGCGCCTCGGCGGCCGACGACCGCAGGGATGCGGTCTCCGCCAGCTTCGCGTCCGCCTCCAGCCTTCGGCGCTCCTCGATCGTCTCCCGATCGACGAGATCGCGCTCCACCATCCGCAGACGTGCCTTCGCGTTCTCGAGGTCGCTCAGCGACTGCTCGTAGTCGCGGAACACGCCCTCGACCTCGTGACGTGCCGCGTTGGCCGCCGCGACGCGCGTCTCGGCTGCGGCGAGCTCCCCACGGGATCTGCCGGAGGCGGGCGTGCGAAGGGCACCGTACGAGGCCTCGACGCTAGCGCGAATGGCATCGAAGCGGCGTCCGCCCGTGACCGCGCCGACCTCCGCCTCGAGGACGCCGCGAACCGAGTCCCGGACGATCCGGTTCGGGCTCTCGACCTCGAGCGCCTTCATCTGCTCCACCCACAGCATGCCCAGCGGTCCGCGGGTCTCGGGATCGGTGCCGCGGTTGTTGCCCCGTTCAAAGCCGAGAAGCTCCTGCAGCGCGTCCTCCGCCGCCTCGCTCTCCCTTCGACCCGACGGTCCGACGAGGCGCACGCTCGGCGCCTTCATGAACTGCTTTTCGAGCGTCCAGAGATGACCCTTGAGGTCGAAGCCGACGGAGACCCGCGGCGCCACGTCGTCCCCGATGGGAACATACGAGCGGACGAGTTCGGTCTTGGCGGAATAGCGGATGAAGAAGGCCGCGCGGAGCGCCTCCAGCAGCGTGGACTTGCCCGTCTCGTTAGGCTCGACCACGATGTTCAGACCATCGGTGAAGCCGTCGATGCGCAGCCGGTCGCGGAACTTGCGGAAGTTGGCGACCTCCAGCGAACGGATGATCATCGCGGGGACTCCGTTCCATGACGCATGGCCTCGACGTACAGCCGCTCGAGCGCGGCGGCGGCCCTCGCCGCGTCCGGCCCACCTGCAGCCGATCGCGCCTGCAGCGCCGCCGCGGCGCCGGCGAGTGCCCCCTGGACGTCGATCCGCGCGACGTCCTCGTCCGTCGGCTGCGCGATCAGGGCGGTCGCATCCAGATCGAGGTGCCTCACCTCGTGGGCCAGTCGGTCATCGAGCATCGCGGTCGCCGCGACGCGGTCGGCCAGGCTCGCGACCCCCGTCAGCTTCAGCTGCAGCAGAACGTCGGACAGCCGGGCCTCCGTCCTCAAGGCCGCCACTTCCCGTTCGACGTCTTCCGCAGTGGCCGGCTCCCACCGGCGGCTCAGCCATCTGTATCGACCGGTCTCCGTCCGCCTCAGCGACGGCGCGTTTCCGCTCCGCGCCTCGACCGCGATGCATGAGCCGGGCTCCTCCCTGCCGAACCGGTCGACCTCGGGCGTGCCGCTGTACGCCGTCCGGTCCCCGACGACGAGATGTCCGTGCCAGTCCCCCAGCGCGAGATAGTCCAACCCGGCCGAGTGGGCGCGGTCCGGCGGTATCAGGTTGGAGCTCTCGCCGGTCGCGCCGAACTCCGTGATGGAGCCGTGCGCGATGCCGATCCGCAGCGCGCCCGCCGGCGTCGCCATGTCGACCATCGTGGCGGTCGGATCGGACACCGTCTTGCGGTGCTCGAGCGGCGCCGGCAGGAGCCAGGCGCCCTCCTCGATCTCGCTCGGCTCAGGCGCATCCACGACGCGGACGTTCGGAGGGGCCAACCGCCGCACCCTGGTCCACAGGCCACCCGGCCGAGCATGGTCGTGATTGCCCGGCATCAGCCACCATGTGACGTTCGCACGCTCCATACGCGATAGAGCCTGCATGACGATCCGGTCGCCAGGATCGACGTTGTCGAACACGTCGCCCGCGACCAGCACATGCCGCGCTCCCTCCCCGCCCGCCACCGCGGCGAGACGATCGATCGCGTCCAGGCGCGCCTCCGAGAGGGCGTTGGCGACCTCGGCCGGGAAACGGCCGAACGGCTTTCCGAGCTGCCAGTCGGCCGTGTGGATTATCTTGAGCGTCGCCATGGGCCAATCCGGAGTTGTAGGTCTGCAGCATGTCATACGAGGGTGACGAAAGCTGTCACCCTCGTAGCGCCTTCTCCGGCTGTGGGATAGCCGAGCTTAAACCAAGGCTGCAGGAACGGGATCCTCCAGGGCGGAGCGCGCGGCCGAGGTAACCTTCCGCCTCTTGCCGAGCTCCAACTTGAACTCGTCGAGCACCTTCAGATCGGCCTCCATCTCGTCGGGTGTCGGCTGTGGTATGTCCCTGCCAGCCGACATGTCGTGACCGGAACGCTCCGACGACCGCTTCATGGCGAAGTAGATCGTCCGGTAGTCCTCGTCGGTCACGCTCACCTCCTTGAGCCGCCCCGTCATCACGTCGGGGACGAACCTCACGACGGTCTTCGCGAGCACGACCTCCTCCACCGCCCGCTCCCAGGACTCGCGAAGGTCCGAATAGAAGTCCTTCGCCTGACGCCGGTATTCGTCGGTGTCGAAATCCGTAACCGATCTAAGTTCCTTCGCACGCTTCCGCAGCATCTCGATCCGTGCGTTGAGATCGGCGACCCAGGGCTCCTTGTTCTCGTGGATCACGCCGAAGCCCTCGGATCGGGTCTTGGCGACCACCGACTTCACCAGAGGGGCCGCGCCTCCCGCTCTGGCCGCCTCCGAAACCACCTCGTTGAAGAACACGAGGTTATGCGTGAAGATGATGACCTGACGTCCCTTCTTCGCCTCGGCAACCAGACGATGGGCGACCTTGCGGATGCGTAGGTGGTCGAGCGACGAGACGGGGTCGTCCACGATGATGCCATAGCGTGCATCGTCGCCTCCGATCTCGGCGAGGAAGCACGCGAGCGCCAAGGCCCGCTGCTCGCCTTCGGACAGCACCTGGTTGTTCTTCACTGCGCCGGCGCCCTTCAACCCAACCGAGAACAGGCTCTTGCCGCCCGAACTGGAGTCGCTGACCTTGAAAGGGAGGTGGGTCAGGTCGAGCGCGACGATCTCCTCGGCGACCCGACGCTCGAACTCCTCGGTAACGAGCTGCTTGCGCAGGGCCGTGATCTGCGTCGAAATGGCCCGCGTGGCCACCTGCGCCTGGCAGCTCGTCAGCGACTTCCGCTCCATCACGTCGCGGCGTCGTTGAAGGACCGTCTCCAGGTCGTGCGCGAGCTTCGCACGATCCTTGAGTTCGGCCAGGCTCGCCCTCATCGCGTCCAACGTCGCCGTGTGGGAGGCGTTCAGCTGAAGCGCGGCAGCCTCGTCCTCGAGGCGGACCAACTCGGCGGCGATGGTGGCGGTCAGCGGGGCGACGTCCGCGGCAGGCGCCGGGGTCCCTGCCTCGTCGAGCAAAGCCGAACGCCTCGCGTCGAAGTCGCGCAGCATCGCGATCACCTCCGACACCATGTTCGAACGGGTCGCGTCCAGCTGCGCGTAACCGGAAAGGCTCTCCTCGACGACCGCGACGTCGGGCAACTTGATCTGTTCTATACGGGCGATAAGCGCCTTCAGGGCGTTGCGCGCGGCATCCGCACGCTTGGTGACCTCACCGCTCACGAAGTCGTTGAAGCGCGCCAGCCGAGCGGCGCCGGGCGGCGTGAGCGGTTCCAGACAGAGGAGGCAGAGGTCGCCGGTCTCCTCCGGCAGACGTGCGGGTGAAAGGTCCGTTCCAGTTGCGGCGAACGCACGCGCCGCCTCGAACAGGATGCGCCATTCCGCACCTCCGACGTTCGCTTTGGGCTCGTCCGCGAAGCTGGCGGACGCCGCGATCCTCTCCGCCTCCACCGCCTGAGCCAGTTCGATCCGTGCCGACGCGGCCGTCTCGCCGACCGCTTCCGAGAGCCCGTCGCGGAGAGTGACGAGCACCTCGCCAACGCGCTTCAGCACAGCAACCGCGCGGCGCCGCGTCGCCGCCAAGGCGACCGGATCGGTGGCGAGCTCGGCTTCGAGCCGGGCGAGTTCACTGACCTCCGATCCGTCGAGCTCGGAAAGTCGGCGGATCTCCTCCTCGCTGGGCACCGAGGGCGCGTCCGGATCGAGCTTCGCCAGAGCCCGCGATACCACGCTGCCCGGCGAGTATCCGGCGGGCAGCGGAACGCGCAGTCGCGGCGCAAGCGCCTTGTCGTGCTCAGTCAACTTCGCCGCCATCCGCGTGCAGAGCTCGCCGTGGTGTTCCAGGATCGCCAGCTCGCGGGGCAGATAGGCGATCCGATTCCCGCTATCGACGTAGAGCCTGGCATTGTGGCTGTCGAAAACCGAGATCTGGCGGAGCTCCGGAGGAGCTGGTGTCGTCGGATCCCACTCGATCTCGGTCACCGTTTCTTCGCCGACCTGATAGCGCACCTGCACCCGCATCGGTCCGGCCGCGACGTCGAACACGTTGCCTCGTAGCTGATCCGCGGTGAGGCTCCGGCACAGCCGCTTCGCGATGCGGGTGTAGCCGCTCTTCCCGCTCCCGTTCTCCCCATACACCAGCGTGATGCCGACGCCGGCGATGCGCAGCTTCTGGCCGCCGGCGAGGCGGTCGATGTTCTGCACGGGACCAAGCTGCGCGAGCGTCGTCCGCCGCGCCTCCCCCGAGGCTTGCCCCAGGTGCGAACCGTCGATCGCCGTCATGGCATGAACGGTCGTGCCGCCACCGACCGCGGCACACACGTTGTCGAAGATGCAGTCCGCTTCCGCCTGGTCGACGGAATGATCCGCCGCCACGGCTATACGCCGCAGGCTGTCCCTCACCCAGTCGGGCTGCTCCGCCGCCCAACCCGTTAGATCTTTGGCCATTTATCTCCCCCGTAAAGCCAGGATGAGTGCAGGCTTCAAATGACGCAAGCGCGGTTTCAACCGATGTGAATGCAACTGACGAGCCGGAGTGAAGTCAAGTGAGCTGCCCCCTTCTGAGTGGTCCATCGACTATGAGAGTCTGGATCAAGGAAGGGACGACGCATGCCTGCAAAGAAGCACAAGCCCGAGGAGATCATCGGCAAGCTGCGTGAGGTGGAGATCATGCTGGGCCAAGGCGGCACGACCGCCGAAGCATGCCGGCGGATCGCGGTCAGCGAGCAGACCTACTACCGCTGGCGCAAGGAATATGGTGGCCTGAAGACGGATCAGGCTCGGCGGATGAAGGACCTGGAGAAAGAGAACCTGCGGCTGCGCCGCGCGATCTCCGACCTGACGCTGGACAAGCTGATCCTGCAGGAGGCGGCACGGGGAAACTTCTGAGCCCCGCGCGCCGCCGGCGCTGCATCGACCGGGTGAAAGAGGTGCTGGACGTATCCGAGCGACGGGTGTGCCGCGTGCTCGGGCAGCACCGGTCGACGCAGCGCAAAGTGCCGTGCGGGGCAGATGACGAGCAGGCGCTCACCGACGACGTCGTCGCGCTGGCGAAGCAGTACGGGCGCTACGGCTACCG
>JAAIGE0100305203.1_pt1 | contig 35622 bp, 37 predicted proteins | sample 6487951 | NCBI WGS metagenome assembly JAAIGE01 (sample SAMN13974128, study PRJNA590717) | phyllosphere metagenome | biome: tomato field; feature: multiple bacterial spot infested tomato fields; material: tomato leaves; isolation source: leaves from tomato fields | host: Solanum lycopersicum ...
CCTGGCTGTGTTGGTGTTCGAACTGGTGCGGGAGCACGGCGCTGTTGCGCTCGGGCCGGTGATCTTGGTGGCCGGCGCAATTCAGCTGATTGCCGGTCTGTGCCGCGCAGGCGTCTGGTTCCGGATGACATCGCCGGCCGTGGTGGCCGGCATGTTGTCGGGCATCGGCATCCTGATCGTGGCCTCGCAGGCGCACGTCTTGATGGATGCCGCGCCCAAGGCCCGCGGTCTGGAAAACTTCGCTGCATTGCCTGGCGTGTTGTGGCAGGCCATCAGCGAGGGGACCGGCCGTAATGCGCTGTTCGTGGGTCTGGCGACGATCGGTATCATCCTGGCCTGGGACAAACTGCGCCCTCAGCGCCTGCGGTTTTTGCCGGGTGCATTGATCGCGGTGGTGGTTGTCACCGCGACCGTGCAGTTGCAGGGCTTGAACGTCAACAAGGTCGATGTCCCGACCAATCTGTTCTCTGCGATCAGCATCCCCAGCATTTCCGACATCTTCGGCGTGTTCAACCACACCTTGCTGGTCTCGGCAGTGACCTTCGCCTTCATCGCCAGCGCCGAGACCTTGCTGTCGGCGGCGGCGGTGGACCGCATGCATCAGGGGGCGCGGACGCAGTACGACCGTGAGCTGGCGGCGCAGGGCGTGGGCAATATGCTCTGCGGTTTCCTGGGTGCATTGCCGATGACCGGGGTGATCGTGCGCAGCGCGGCCAACGTGCAGGCCGGTGCGGCAACGCGTGCATCGACCATCCTGCACGGCAGCTGGCTGCTGGTGTTCGCCATGCTGTTGCCGTGGCTGCTGCGGATGACGCCGGTGGCCTGTCTGGCCGGCATCCTGGTCTATACCGGCGTGAAGATGATCAAGATCGGGCAGGTCAAGGAACTGGCGACCTATGGCCGCGGAACGGCCGCGATCTACCTGGCGACCACCTTCGCGATCGTGGCCACCGACCTGCTGACCGGCGTGCTGATCGGCTTCGGTCTGTCGCTGTTCCGTCTGGCACTGCATTCGTCGCGTCTGAAGGTCGAGGTGCGCGAGCACGCCGACAAGAAGGACGAAATGCATCTGACCCTCCAGGGTTCGGCCACCTTCCTGAAGGTGCCGGCCATGGCACGTACGCTGGAAAGCGTGCCGCCGAACACTGCGCTGCATCTGGATGTGGCCAAGCTGCACCACGTCGATCATGCCTGCATCGAGTTGTTGCGCGACTGGAGCCGCAATGCGGCCTCACGCGGCTGCGAACTGGTGGTGGACTGGAAGGAGCTGGATCGACGTGTCGAAGGCCAGCCCACGGTGGATGGCGTGCTGGTGGAACAGCGCGTCGAGCAGGCGAAAGCTGCGTAAAGTGTTGTAAACGCCCGGCGTTCGCGCCGGGTGACCCCCATCGTGATCGGGTGATGCATGGCGCCGAAAGACGCATCATCCGGTCACGATTTTTTTGGGCGGAGTGGGGATTCGAGATTCGTAAAAGCTTGCAGCCTTGCGGTTTGCTGCGTGTGACGAGGGCGCGCGGTTGCGCCGTTGCTCCGGCGCCACTGCTGTCTCAACTCTTGGTTTTTGCTTGCCGCTCAGGCGCCGGTGGCGTCTTGTCGCGGTAGCGGCATAGATCGTGGATCACGCAGCCCGGGCAATCCGGCTTGCGTGCCTTGCAGACGTAGCGTCCGTGCAGGATCAGCCAGTGATGTGCATCGTGTAGAAACTCGGCCGGGATCACCTTGACCAACTTGTCTTCGACCGCGCGCACGTCCTTGCCTGGTGCAAGGCCGGTGCGGTTGGAAACGCGAAAGATATGCGTGTCCACGGCCATGGCGGGTTCGCCGAAGGCGGTGTTGAGCACCACATTTGCGGTCTTGCGGCCCACGCCGGGCAGCGCTTCCAGCGCGGCGCGATCATGCGGCACGTCGCCGCCATAGCGCTCCAGCAGGATGCGGCAGGTGGCGATGACGTTCTTGGCCTTGGCGTTGAACAAGCCGATGGTGGAGATGTACCGCTTCAGGCCTTCTTCGCCGAGATCGAGAATGTCGCGCGGGGTGTTGGCCACCGGATAGAGCTTGCGGGTCGCCTTGTTGACGCCGACATCGGTGGCTTGCGCCGACAGCAGCACCGCGATCAATAACTCGAATGGGGTGGTGTATTCCAGCTCGGTGGTGGGGTGCGGATTGAGTTCGCGCAGGCGCTCGAACATCTCCTGTATCTCGGGCTTGCGCATGCTGCTGCCACGACGCGCCGGTACCATTGCCTGGGGTGTGTTCATGGCTGCGCTCCGCCAGCGGCTTTCGCCTTCGCGCGCGCCAGGATGGCAGCGGCCAGCGGCGGCAGTGCGGGCGTTGCCGGTTGGCTGGGTGCCGGGGCGGGCGCCCTGCGCGCATCGCGTTCGGTGGCGCGCCGTTGCAGGCGCGCCGAGCGCGCGCGGTAGCGTTCGCGCGCGGCCCAGGCGTCTTGTAGACGGCGTTGCGCGCTGAGCAACGTGGCGCAGACCTGCGGGCAGTCGGCGTCCAGCGTATCGTGCTGCGGGTCGGGCAGATAGGCCATCAAGCCGAGTGCCAGCGCACGATCCAGGTCGTCGGCCTGCACACAATCGAACAACCGCAGCGGCAACGGACGCGATGCCGGAATGAGCTCGAGCGTCATGGCGATATCAGCGGTTGTGGAACTGGGCAGGGCGTTTGTCGAGGAATGCGCGAGTGCCTTCGCGCATGTCGTCAGTGGCGAACAACAACGCAAATTGCGCGGTTTCCAGCTGCAGGCCTTCCTCGATGGCGCATTCGCCGCCGAACACCACCGCATCCAGAATGCCGCGCAGTGCCAGCGGCGCTGCAGTTGCCAGGCGTTGCGCAAGCGCCAGCGTTTCTTCGTGCAGGGCATCCGCTTCGACCACGCGATTGACCAGGCCCAATTGCAGTGCGCGGGCCGCGTCGATCGGCAGGCCGAGCAGGCACAGTTCCAGCGCTGCGGCGCGGCCGGTGAGGCGCAGCAGGCGCTGCGTGCCGCCAAAGCCGGGAATCAGGCCGAGATTGATTTCCGGTTGCCCCAGGCGCGCTGTTGCTGCGGCGATGCGCAGGTGACACGCCATTGCCAGCTCCAGGCCGCCGCCCAGCGCAAAGCCATTGATCATCGCGATCACCGGCTTGGGCATGCGCTCGATCCGGCGCATCAGTTGCTGGCCCAGCAACGAGAACTCGCGCCCCTGGATTGCCGACAGGTCACTCATTTCCGCGATATCGGCACCCGCCACGAAGGCCTTGGGGCCGGCGCCGGTGAGAATCACGGCGCGTATATCGTCCGCATTGGCTGCGTCCTGGAACGCCTGATCCAGGGCCTGCATGGTCTGCCGGTTCAATGCGTTCAGTTTGTCCGGCCGATTGACCGTAATCGTCCGGACGCTGGCGTGGTCGGCGATCAGAATGACGTGATTGGACATGTGAACCCTTGCGAACGTAAAAAAATAGTAAACACGGAACTTCCAAAACCCTTGCTGGTCCTAGCTTTCGCGATAAGTAGCGGTTCGGTATCGCGGCCGCTATCCTAGCGCGTCATCTCAGGCGGCAGACCCGTCCTGTGCCACCACCCTGGAGAATTGTTTGATGAAGTTGCGTTCTATCGCGGTCGCTGTGGCGGCCCTGGCCCTGACGGGCAATGCACTGGCCCAGGACACGACGTCCGAGAAGGGCAAGTTGAGCTATTACTTCGGCTACGACTACGGCAACAACCTTGCCGAGCTCACCGGCCGCGGCGAGCAGCTCGACATCAACTCGGTGGTAAAGGGTCTGCAGGACGCCTATGCCAAGAAGCAGCCGGCCATCACTGCCGACCAGTTGAAGCCGGCCGTTGAGGCGTTCCAGAAGCGCGAGCAGGGCTGTGCCCAGCAGGCCAAGGCCGAGTACGACAAGGCCGCTGCAGCCAACAAGACCAAGAGCGATGCGTTCCTGGCCAAGAACAAGAGCACCGCCGGCGTGCAGACGCTGCCGAGCGGCGTGCAGTACCGCGTGATCGAAGCCGGCAAGGGCGCCAAGCCGACCCAGGCCAGCACCGTGCAGCTGGAAGTGGCCGGTCCGTTCCCGTTCGGCGACCGCGAGAAGGCACGTCCGGCGCAGCAGATCCCGGCCATCAAGGTCAGCGAAGTCGAAATGCAGGCCATGCGCGACACGCTGCTGCAAATGCCGGCCGGCTCGAAGTGGGAAGTGACCCTGCCGCCGGAAAAGGCCTACGGTGCCGACCCGCGTACCCCGTTCCCGCCGAACGTGGCTGTGCAGTTCGAGATCAAGTTGGTCAGCGTCAAGTAATTGCACGTGATGTTGTTGCGACAACGCCGGCCACCAGGCCGGCGTTGTCGTTTTGGTCCAGCGATTGTCTGAAGAGAATGATGCAACGATGCAGCGGCCGCAGGACCCAGCGATGAGTGGCAACGATGTCGGATCCGAGGCCGGCCCTCTGCCCAGTCCGTGTATCGGTGTATGTTCGCTGGACGCGCAGTCGCACTGCGTCGGCTGTTTGCGCAGCCTGGATGAAATTGCACGCTGGATGAGCATGAGCGACGCCGAACGCCAGGACTATCTGCACACGGTGCTGCCCGCACGCGCGCTGACGGCGCGGCTGCCCGAATACGCGCAGTTGAGGCGGGCGCTGTATCCGCTGGATACCGCGCCGGCCGGGCCGGGTTGGAACCATGCCGAGCTGATCGACCTGACCGACGGCGACCCGTCTGCCGAAGCGGCGGTGCTGTGCGGGCTGGTGCCGCGCGAACAGGGCACGACGGTGTTGCTGACCCGGCGCACGGACAGCCTGCGCCATCACGCCGGGCAGGTCAGCTTCCCCGGCGGGCGGATGGAGCCGTCCGATGCCGATGCCGCTGCTGCAGCGCTGCGCGAGAGTTGCGAAGAAGTCGCGCTCGGCGCGCAGCACGTGCATGCCTTGGGGTACCTGGATCCGTTTGTGACGGTGAGCGGATTTCGGGTGACGCCGGTGGTGGCGGTCATCGACCCGGCGTTCGTGGCGGTGCCGCAGCCGGATGAAGTGGCGGACGTCTTCGAAGTGCCGCTGGCCTATCTGATGGACCCGGACAATCTGCGCAGTGTGGAACTGGAGTTCCGCGGACGCCCGCGACGCGTGCTCGAATACGACTGGCCTGCCCACCGTATCTGGGGCGCCACCGCCGCCATTCTTCTCAATCTTCGTCGTCGCCTGGAGCAGGTTGCATGAGTGCAGATCCGAACTGGACCACGCTGGTCGATGCCGCCACGCTTTCGGCCGCGTTGCAGCATCCACAGCTGCGTCTGCTGGATGCGCGTGCCGCGCCACCGACCGCGCCAGACCCGCACGCAGCGCGCAAGGCGTACGCGCAGGGGCATCTGCCCGGCGCGCACTATGCCGATCTGGACCACGACCTTGCAGATCTGTCACGGCCGGCGCAGGGGCGGCATCCGTTGCCGCATAGCGAGGCCTTTGCAAGACGCCTCGGCGAATGGGGCATTGATCCGCAGAGCCTGGTGGTTGTCTACGACGCAGGCGATGGCAGCATGGCGGCCGCGCGCGCGTGGTGGATGTTGCGGCTGATGGGCCATCGCCGGGTGGCGGTGCTGGACGGTGGCTTGGCCGCGTGGCGTGCGGCCGGTTTTGCGGAAAGCACCGAGTCGCCTGCCTTGCGCAGCGGCACCGCGTATCCGGGCCACTTTGACGCCACGGCGGTGGTGGATGCCGAGCAGATCGCGCAGCGCCTGCAACAGGCGCCGGGCTGGTTGCTGGACGCACGGGCAGGCGAGCGTTTCCGTGGCGAAGTCGAGCCGATCGACCCGGTGGCCGGGCACGTGCCCGGTGCAGTGAGTCGCCCGCTGGGACTGAGCCTGCGTGATGGTCGCTTCAAACCAGCTGCCGAACTGCGCGCCGAGTTGTCCGCGTTGCTGGGTGCGTACCGGCCCGAGCAGGCGGTGGTGATGTGCGGATCGGGCGTGACGGCCTGCCATCTGTTGCTGGCGTTGGAAGTGGCCGGGTTGTCCGGTGCACGCGTCTACGCCGGTTCCTGGAGTGGTTGGCTGCAAGATGCCTCGCGCCCGGTCGCGACCGGCGCCTGATTGCAGGCACAATGGCGGCAGGAACGGTGACCTGTGGGGACGCAGGTTCGCTGCGCGGAGCGCAGTTTCTTGCAGTGCTGGGTGAGCCATGCGGTTGCAGTTACGGATTGGCGCGCTGTGCGTCGCGGTGTGGACGCTGGCTGCCTGTTCGGCGGAGTCGTCCGCCGATGTCAGCGATACGCCTGCGGTCGCTCATCGCAATGCGGCGCCGCATGATGTGTACGAAGTCGCGCTGGAACGCGCGCGCGCGGAGCGGCTGAGGCAGCTGCGGGCGCCCGATGGGTGGTTGAGCTATACCGGTTCGGGGCGCGTGCGCGCCGGCCAGTACCGTGTGGGCAGCGACCCGCTCAGCGATATCGTCCTGCCTGCCGGCCCTGCGCAGCTGGGGCAACTGACGCTGGATGCTGCAGGACACATACGCTTTCGCGCAGATGGCTCTGCCGCGGTGACGCTCAACGGGCAGCGCATCGGCGACGTACGCCTGCAACCAGAGCGGGCAGGGCAGCGCGGCGACCGGCTGGACGTGGGTGGCCGACAGTTCTACCTGGTGCAGACAGGCGCCTTGTACGGCTGGCGCTTCCGCGACCCGGCAGCGCCCGCGCTGACGCAGTTCGACGGGCTGGAATATTTCCCGACCGATCCGCAGTGGCGCATCCAGGCGCAGTGGCAACCCTATCCAACGCCGCGCACGACCACCTTGCTGACCTCGATCGGCACGCCGCTCACCGTGGAGGTGCCGGGAGAAGCCGTGTTCTCGCTCAACGGCCACGAATACCGCTTGCGGCCGCTGCTGCAGGAAGATGGCCAGGGCCTGTTCTTCCTGTTCGCCGACCGCACCAGCGGCAAGGAGAGTTATGGCGGCGCGCGGTATCTGTTTGCCACCTCGCCCCGCGATGGTCAGGTGATCCTGGATTTCAATCTGGCCGAAAACCCGCCATGCGCACTGACGCCCCATGTGGTCTGCCCCATCGCGCCGCCTGAAAACCGGTTGGACGTGGCAGTGAATGCCGGCGAGAAGACTTACCGTGCGACCGAACGTTGAGTGTGCTGCAACGGGTGGACGGTGTGCGAGGCAAGAGGTGTTTTCAATGGCTCATCACAGCATCCGGGAGCGGTCACGTGCGTGTTCTCCGGGCGACGCTGTCTTTCGACGGCGCGGCTGGCACGCAGGTTGGATCGCTTCTCGGCGCTGTCGGGCGCGACCGGGCATGACCGACGTAACGCAGTGACTCGCCCACCGGCAGGGGCAAGAAAGCGCCTCCTAACGCGGCGTGTGCGACCAGCTCACCGCCGCTTCGATGCGCGGCCACGGGAACAGCGGGCCGGGGTCGAGCTTGCGCCGGATTTTACGGGCCGGGTCGTCGCTGGCGGCTTCCTGGGTGGTATCCAGCGCCTGATGGCCGGCGATGCGCCGCACCGAGGGCAGCTGCTGCTGCAGCCATTGCAACAAGGTGATCAGCGCGGCGATCTGCGCTTCGGGATAGGGTTCGGTCATCTGCTGATACCGCGAATCCAGCCAGTGCGGATAACGGCCGCGGTTGACCAGTTCGATGCCCAGCGTATGCGGGTTGTGCCCGCGCACATGATGCGCAACGCGCTCCAGGGCGACGTATTGCTGGATGCTGCCGTTGCGATCGAGGTAGTAATGCCCGCTGTTGCCGGTGCCGCTGTCATAAAGCACGCGTTCGCCGTATTCGCGCGCCATCGCCATGTCCGGCAATTCGGTGCAATGGATGACCACCATGTCGATCTGGGTGAGCGCGCGCCTGGCCAACCGCGATTCGTAGGATAACGGCGCATAGGTGATTGGCGGCGACGGCAAGACGGCATCGGACATGGAGCGGATGCTAGCATTGCCCGATGGCTTTGAATCCCGACAGCCCCCTGGGCAAATTGATGGCGACGCTGCCACAGACCGGTCAGGTGACCTGGATCGGTGTGCGCCCGGCGCGTGAGGTGGCGATGCAGGAAGTGGACGCGGCGCAGGTGAGCACCGGTATGGGTCTTGTGGGAGACCGCTACAAGGGTGGCAGCGGCAAGCGCGGCGTGACCCTGATCCAGGCCGAGCATTTGCCGGTGATCGCGGCGCTGTCAGGACACGCCACCATCGCGCCGGCGACGCTGCGGCGCAACCTGGTGGTGTCCGGAATTGCGTTGATCGCGCTGAAAGGGCGGCGATTCCGAATCGGCGAAATCGAATTGGAAGGCACCGACCCGTGCGACCCATGTTCGCGCATGGAAGATGCCCTGGGTGCGGGCGGCTATAACGCCATGCGCGGCCACGGTGGGCTGTGCGCACGCGTGCTGCGCGGCGGCGTGCTGCGCATCGGCGATACGGTGCAGGCGCTATGAGTCGCGGCCATTGCATCCTCTCGCACGGCTTCGAAAGCGGCCCGGACGCCTTGAAGGTGACCGCGCTGGCCAACGTGGCCGAGCAGTTGGGCTGGACCCATGAGCGCCCGGATTACACTGACCTGGATGCACGCCGCGAGGTGAGTACGCTGGGCGACGTGCCAGGCCGGCTGCAACGCCTGCTGGAAATTGCGCGGGCGGCGGCCGAGAAGGGGCCGGTGGTGCTGGCCGGCTCCAGCCTGGGCTCGTATATCGCCGGGATGGTGTCGTTGCAGGTGCCCACGCGCGGCCTGTTTCTGATGGTGCCGCCGACCAAGATGGGCCCGATGCCGGCGCTGGACGCCGCATCGGTGCCGATCTCGATCGTGCATGCCTGGCGCGACGCGTTGATTCCGGCTGCCGACGTGATTGCCTGGGCGCAGGCCCGGCATGCGCGCCTGCTGCTGGTCGACGATGACCATCGTCTGGCCTCGCACGTCGACGCCTCGGCGCGCGCGTTCGCAGCGTTGTTGCAGGGCCTGTGATGCGGACGGTTGCCAGCCATGGCTGCGCGCGGTGCCACCGATGAACGTGTTGATCCGCGAAGCCACCGAAGGCGACGCCGCTGCCATCGAACTGCTGACCATGGTGGCCTTCATGCGCGCCGAACACAGCCGGCATGACGAGCACCAGGTGATTGCAGGATTGCGTCAGGACGGCGCACTCGTGTTGTCGCTGGTCGCCGACCACGACGGCTACGTGGTCGGGCATCTGGCCGTCTCGCCGGTGGCGCTGTCGGACGATTCGCCCGGCTGGTTCGCGCTTGGCCCGCTGGCCGTGGGGCCCGGCCATCAACGGCAAGGGCTGGGGACGCGGCTGGTGCAGGCCGCGCTTGCCACGTTGCGCGAGCGCGGCGCCGCAGGCTGCCTGGCGCTGGGCGAGCCGGCGTTTTTCCGGCGCTTGGGCTTTGCGGTCGAACCTGGCCTGGCGTTGCCCGAGGTGCCTGCATCGGAATTGCAAGCCCTGGCGTTCGGCGACCGGCTGCTGCCGCTGGCCGATGTGGCTTACCACCCGGCGTTCGGGCTGGGTTGAGCGCCGGCTGCATTGGCCCGGCCTGTTGCGCCGGTGTCGCTGCCAGTGCGGCGGGTTGGACTGGCTGCACTTCACCTGTTGAGGATTGGTCCGATGCGCCATTGACGCCGCCGTCGTGATGACGGCCTACCCGCTGCTGGTCCGGTTGGATCAGCACGTGTGTTGGCATGCAATGGAGACCCGGATGACTGTCCGTCGCTGACGCTGGAAAGCGTGGCGTATGCGCTGCCCGATGGCAGCGCGCTGTTTTCCGATCTGAACATCCATATCGACCAACGCGCGACCGGCTTGGTCGGGCGCAATGGCCTGGTCGGCCCGAACGGCAGCGGCAAGTCCACATTGCTGCAGCTGCTGGCGGGCGCCTCCAGCCCGGCGCCGGGCATTGCCAGGTGCATGCGCCGACCGCCTATCTGGATCAGCACCTGGCGCTGCTGGACCCGGCGCGCTCGGTCGTTGCGCAGTTGCAGGACGCGGATCCAGCTGCGCCGGCCCACGCACAGCGGCTGCGCCTGGCGCTGCTGGGGCTGGACCGGGCGCGTGCCGACCTGCCCTGCAGCCAGCTCAGCGGCGGCCAGCGGCTCAAGCCGGCACTGGCCTGCGCGCTGTACCGGGCGCAGCCGGCGCAACTGCTGTGCTGGACGAGCCCACCCACCACCTGGATCTGGCCTCGGTGGAAGCGATCGAGGCGCTGCTGCGTGGCCATCAGGGGGCGCTGATCGTCGCCTCGCATGATGCCGCCCTCCTGCAGCGGTTGGGCCTGCAGCAGCGCCTGGACACGGCACAGGCGCAATAGGGGCTGGCGGCGTGGTGAACCGTGCGGCGGGCGATCCGGGCGCCGGGCTGGTAATGCCGGCCGCGATGGCCGACCATTTGCGGCCCGTCCACCGCGGCCGCGGCATTGCCCACCCAGGCGCCGGCCCGCTGTCCTGCTTTCACGCTCGCCGCCGCGGCCAGCGTCTCTATCGATACCTGCCTACGTGAAATTCTTCGCATCCTGCGCCAAGGGCCTGGAATACCTGCTTGCCGACGAGCTGCTTGCGCTCGGTGCCAGCAAGGCCACCGCCACTATTTCCGGCGTCAACGTCGAAGGCGAACTGCGCGATGCGCAGCGCGCCGTGCTGTGGTCGCGCCTGGCCAGCCGCGTGCTGTGGCCGCTGACCGAATTCGATTGCCCGGACGAAGACGCGCTGTACGCCGGCGTCGCCGAACTGCCCTGGGACGCGCATCTGTCTGTGGGGCATACGCTGTCGGTGGACGCACATGTGTCCGGGACCGCCATCACCCACGCACGCTATGCGGCGCAGCGCATCAAGGACGCGGTGGTGGACACCATGCGCCGGCAGGGGCTGGAGCGCCCGTCGGTGGACGTGGAAAACCCCGACCTGCGCCTGAACCTGTCGCTGCGCAAGGGCCGCGCCACCATTTCGGTGGACCTGGGCGGCGGCCCGCTGCATCGACGCGGCTGGCGCATGGCGCAGAACGAGGCGCCGTTGAAGGAAAATCTGGCCGCAGCGGTGCTGATGCGCGGCGGCTGGCCGCGCGCCTATGCCGATGGCGGCGGCTTGCTCGACCCGATGTGCGGCAGCGGCACGCTGCTGATCGAAGGCGCGCTGATGGCCGCCGATGTCGCGCCCGGTCTGCAGCGCTACGGCAGCGATGTGCCCAGCCGCTGGCGCGGCTTCGACCGCGAGAGCTGGCAGCAGCTGGTGAGCGAGGCGCGCGAACGCGACGGCGTCGGCCGTGCTGCGCTCAAGCAGGTGATCCATGGCAGCGACATGGACCCGCACGCCATCCGCGCCGCGAAAGAGAATGCGCAGGTGGCCGGCGTGGCCGAGGCGATCTGGTTCGGCGTGCGCGAAGTCGGTGAGTTGCAGACGCCGCCGCAGGCCACCGGCGTGGTGGTGTGCAATCCGCCGTACGACGAGCGCCTGGCCGCCGATGCGGCGCTGTATCGCCGTCTGGGCGATACCTTGCAGCGCGTCGTGCCGCAGTGGCGTGCCAGCCTGCTGTGCGGCAATGCCGAGCTGGCGTATGCCACCGGCCTGCGCGCGGGCAAGAAATACCAGCTGTTCAACGGTGCGATCGAATGCGCGTTGATCGTCTGCGACCCGATCGCAGTGCCGCGACGCACCCCGCTGGCAGCGCCGACCGCGCTCAGCGAGGGCGCGCAGATGGTGGCCAACCGGCTGCGCAAGAATCTGCAGAAATTCAAGAAGTGGCGCGCGCGCGAAGGCATCGAATGTTTCCGCGCCTACGACGCCGACCTGCCGGAATATTCCGCCGCCATCGACGTGTATCAGCAAGCCGACGGCGACCGGCGCATCTTCCTGCATGTGCAGGAATACGCGGCGCCGGCGACGATTCCCGAGGCCGATGTGCGCCGTCGTCTCAACGAATTGCTGGCCGCCGCACGCGAGGTCTTCGAAGTGCCGGCCGAGCGCGTGGCGCTGAAGTCGCGCGAGCGCGGCAAGGGCGGCAGCAAGTACGGCCGTTTCGAACAGCGCAACGAAATCGTCCACGTGCGCGAACACGGCGCGTTGCTGCGCGTGAACCTGTTCGATTATCTGGATACCGGGCTGTTCCTGGACCATCGCCCGCTGCGCGGCACCATGGCGCAGCAGAGCAAGGGCCGGCGTTTCCTCAACCTGTTCTGCTACACCGGCGTGGCCAGCGTGGAAGCGGCGGTGGCCGGTGCGGCGTCCACCACCAGCGTTGATCTGTCGGCAACCTACCTGCAGTGGTGCGCCGAGAATCTTGCGTTGAACGGGCTGGCCGGCAGCAAGCACAAACTGGTGCAGGCCGATGCGCTGGCCTGGCTGGAAGCCGAGCGTGCACACTTCGATGTGATCTTCTGCGACCCACCGACCTTCTCCAACTCAGCGCGTGCGGAAGATTTCGATATCCAGCGCGAGCATGTGCGTCTTTTGCGCGCGGCCGTGGCGCGGTTGGCGCCGGGGGGCGTGTTGTATTTCTCCAACAACTTCCGTCGCTTCAAGCTGGACGAGGAAGGGGTGGCGGAGTTCGCGCAGTGCGAAGAAATCAGCCCGCGCACCATCGACCCGGATTTCGAGCGGCATGCGCGCATTCATCGCGCCTGGCGGTTGACGGCCTGAGCTCGCGCCGGTTGCGTCCGATGGCGCGCCGGCTCGGCTCGCGTAGACGCCAGCAGACGCGGTTGCCAAAGTGCCATGCGTCGCAGGCGCGGGAGCGCGTGCTTGCCACGACGCGACCGCTGCCGTGCACGCGCAGAAGGCGTGGGCATGATCGCAACGCACCCACAACAAGCCCAGCACAGGGCTGCGGTATGCTGATTCGCATGCTCTGGAGTCAACGATGACCGCACCACCTCGCATCGCTTTTCTTGCCAGCCCCGCCGAGCCGGCGGTGGCCGCGCGCGCACGCCTTACGCAGCGCTATGGCGACCATGCCCTGGACAGCGCCGACATCGTCTGTGCGCTGGGCGGCGACGGGTTCATGTTGCAGACGCTGCACCGGCATGGCGCCTCCGACAAGCCGGTGTTCGGCATGAAGCTGGGCTCGGTCGGCTTTTTGATGAACCAGTACCGCGACAACGAAGACGACCTGCTCGAGCGCCTGCAGCGCGCCGAGCCAGCGTATCTGCGGCCGCTGGAAATGCAGGTGCAGACCGAATCCGGTGCCAGTGCCGGCTCGCTGGCCTACAACGAGGTCTCGCTGCTGCGGCAGACCCGGCAGGCCGCGCATCTGAGCGTGGATCTCAACGGCCAGACCCGCATTGCCGAGCTGATCGGCGACGGCGTGATGGTGGCCACGCCGGCCGGCAGCACGGCGTACAACTATTCGGCGCACGGGCCGATCCTGCCGCTGGGCTCGCATACGCTGGCGCTGACGCCGATCGCGCCGTATCGTCCGCGGCGCTGGCGCGGCGCCATCCTCAAGGCAGATACCGAAGTGCGCTTCCGCGTGCTCGACCCGTACAAGCGCCCGGTCAGCGTCACCGCCGACTCGCACGAAATCCGCGACGTGGTCGAAGTGACCATCCGCGAATCCACGCAGCGCCAGGTCACGTTGTTGTTCGATCCCGAACACAATCTGGAAGAGCGTATTTTCAGCGAGCAGTTTGCGGTGTGAGGAGCGGTGATTTGGGATTCGAGATTCGGGATTGGCAACGGCAGCAGCGTGCCACGTCGTCTTTAGAATCGCGCGCACGCGCTACGATGCTGCGCGGATGGGCGATCAAATCCCGACCTCCAGTTCCTGCTTTAAACCAATTCCCAATCACCAATCCCGGCCTCCCAATGCCCGACAACTCCCCAAGGTTATTGACCGTCGCGGTGACCTCGCGCGCCCTGTTCGATCTCGAAGAAGGCCATGCACTGTTCGAGGCCGACGGAGTGGAGGCGTATTCGGCGTTCCAGCGCGAGCATGAGGACGACATCCTGCAACCTGGCGTTGCGTTCCCGGTGGTGCGCAAGCTGCTGGCGCTCAATCACGATGTGCCCGAGGACGCGCCGCGGGTGGAAGTCATCCTGCTGTCACGCAATTCCGCCGATACCGGCCTGCGCATCTTCAACTCGATCCAGCATTACAACCTGGGCATCGTGCGTGCCACCTTCACCTCGGGCGAGCCGACCTGGCCGTACGTCAAGCCGTTCGGGACCGATCTGTTTCTTTCGGCCAATCCGGAATCGGTACGGCGCGCGCTGAGCCATGGCATCGCGGCGGCGACCATCATGCCGCGCGCACTGGGCGAACGCGCCGAGGCCGCGGCGGCAATCGTGGACAACGACGAAAGCCGTTTGTCGACGCAGCTGCGGATCGCCTTCGATGGCGATGCGGTGATCTTCGGCGACGAGAGCGAACGCATCTCGCGCGAGCAGGGCGTGGAAGCCTTCGGGCGTCACGAGCGCGAGCGCGCACGCGAGCCGTTGTCGGTGGGGCCGTTCCGTAATTTTCTGGCGGCCCTGCACACCTTGCAGGCGGCGTTTCCGCCCGGCCAGGCCTCGCCGATCCGCACGGCGCTGGTCACTGCGCGCTCGGCGCCGGCGCATGAGCGGGTGATCCGCACCTTGCGCGAGTGGGGCGTGCGTCTGGACGAGGCGCTGTTCCTGGGCGGGCGTCACAAGGGCCCGTTTCTTCAGGCGTTTGGTGCGGATATCTTCTTCGACGATTCGCAGCACAACATCGACAGTGCGCGCCAGCATCAGCACGTGGCCGCCGGACATGTGCCGCACGGCGTGGCCAACGAAGGATAAGGCGAAGGCGGCTGCGTTGCTCACCCGGCATCATGGCGCCGGTGACAACGCCAACTGGAGGTCCACCACCTTCCAGCGCAACCCTTGTGGTTCCAGCACCACCTTCAGTGGTGGTTCGCCGGGGGTGCGTTCGACGTCGATCACGAAGCGGTCCAGCGTCTCGAAGCGGTGTTTGGCGTTTTTCAGCGGTCGCGCGGGTTCGGTGGGGCCGAAGGGATCGCCGCCCTGCAGTTCATTGCGGCCGCGCTTCCATAGCACATGCCCCTGCAACAGTGCACCGATGCCGATCGGCGTCACCAGCGTATCCACCGCCGCACCACCGAGCTGGTTCCCCAGGCCATACAGCAACGTGCCCCACGGACCGGTGGCGATGTCTGGACCGGCTTGCCGCACCAGATAATCGTTGAGCTGGGCGCGCAAGCTGCTGCGCACACGCGGGAAGTCGACATAACGTTCCAGTGCAGCGGTGTCGCGTTGCTCGATGGCCTTGGACAGGCCATGCATGGTCATGTACGGCCCGCCGAACCACCACGCAGTGACGGTCAGCAGGAAAGCGATAAGGACGCCGATGGTTTTTTTCATGGCGCCCAGACTGCCGCAATCGCCGCCGCCGCAGGTGAAGATCAGTGACTGGGAGAGCCGCGGCCATCGCCGAAGGCGGTGACCAGACGTTGCCGTTGGACGGCGTCCAGCGCGTGTATGCGGGTCTGCAGCACTTCATCCAGATTGCTGATGCGCGTGGTGCCCAGGATGCCGCTGGCCACACCCGGGTGTTGCAGCACATAAGCGAATGCCGTTTGCGCCGGGCGCTGACTATCGATCGAAGCCACTGCATTGCGCATGTTGCGTGAGCACTGCATCAACGCGCGGCTGCTGGGCTTCAGCCAGGCGCGTGCCAGATACCAGGCGTCGGCCAGATGCGGCAGGCGCGCACGCGCGGGCAAGAGGTGGCCCTGCGCAAGCACGGTGCCGGCCAGTACGCCAATGCCCGCGTTATGCAGCTGGTCGATCAGCGGTTCACGGTCCTGCTGCAGCGCGTTGTAGTCCAGCAGCACCACATCGAAGACGTCGGGGTTGGCGATCATCCAGCGCAGGGTCGATGCCGAATGCGTATTGATGCCGGTGTGGCGGATCAGGCCGCGTTCGCGCAGACGCTGCATCGCCAGCAGCAGGTCGTCATTGATGTCGTGCTCGCTGGCGCCGTGCAGCTGGTAGATGTCGAGATAGTCCAAGCCAAGATTGCGCAGCGATGCTTCGCAACTGGCCGTGATCGCTGCAGCAGAGAAATCACGCTGTTCGGCACCACTGATACCGGCCTGGCCGGTCAACGTACCGCCCTTGCTGGACACGACAAGCGAATCCCGCGAACGCTGCGCCAGCAGGGGGCGCAGGATCCGCCCCAGGCGCGGTTCCGCATGGAAAGCGGAGTAATTGTGGCCGGTGTCGAGCAGGTTCACGCCTTGCGCCAGCGCGTGCTCGACCACCCGTGCGGCGGCGCCCTCGTCGAAGCGCCGGTGGCCCCAAAAACCGGAACATCCCAGACCGATCGGCGAGACCAATAGCTTGGTGCGGCCCAGCGTCCGGCGCTGCCGGCCAAGCGGTAGATCCTGTGTCATCAAAATTCCAGGTCCAAAGCCGCGCACAGGTAATCGACAAACGGGGCCAGGATCACCAGGTCCGTCTCGATAGTCTGGCGCAGTCGCGGCCCGGTCATGATGCTGTCGTCTAGGTGACGCAAGTACGCCCAGTTGCGGTGCTTGAGATCCTCGATGAACTCGAAGTCGTTGGGGAATCCACGCGGTGCGCGCACCAGTTTTTCGCTGTCGTCCATGGTGAATTTGCGCAGCAGTTTCGGGTTATGCGCGGCGGCCTTCCAGCTGCCGGGATTGTCGAAAATGAACTGGCGCAGCTTGCGTTGCGTGTCCGGCTCCGGATGCCACAGGCCGGCGCCGACAAAACTTTCGCCCGGCTGCAGGTGGATATAGAACGATGGCGCCGGCATCTGGCGGCGGCGTTCATGGAACAGGCGTGCGCCTTGCCAGTTCTTGTAAGGCGATTTGTCGTTGGAAAACCGCGCATCGCGATAGATGCGAAACAGCGAGCCGCCCTGGGTTTTGGGATCGGCGCGATAGTGTTCGCTGACCTGTGCCAGTGCCGGCTGCAGATCGGTGATCAGCTGCAGAAACGGCTGGCGCACATGCGCCTCATACTGATGCCGATGGTCGTTGAACCAGGTCTTGTCGTTGTGGCGGGCCAGGGCGCGCAGGAACTTGAAGCTGGCGTCGGAAAAGTAGGTGGTCATAGCGTGCGTTGGAGGTCCGAACCCCAGGCGGCGAGCTGATCGAGTAGGGCTTGCTTGGTAGCATCGTCGGGGTGAGTACGCCGTAAATCCGCAATCTGCGCGTGGTATTGCTCCAGGGTGACTTCACCCAGGCCGCGGTCTTCGAGCAGGCGCTGGCGGCGATACACGTTCCAGCGCTCCTGTTCCTCGAACGAGAGTGTCTGCGGCCAGTTGCGCGCGCGGTAGCGAAACAGCAGCTCGATCAGGCGCGGGTCGCGAAAGCGCGCTTCCAGCGCGCCCAGTTCGTCCGGCGCGCTGGCGCGGACCTGTGCAAGCAAGCGTTTGTCGCCTTCGGCCAGAAATCCATCGTAGAGCGAGGCATCGGCATCGTTGACCGCCGCTACCGCGGCGCGTTCGCTGCCGTAGACCTGGCGCACCTTCTCGGCAAGTTCAGGGCCCAAGGCGCGCAAGCGTGCCGCCTTGGCCACTACCGCGTCGTGATCCACACCCAGGCGCTGAAAATCTGCAGCGCGCAGATGCTGCCAGGCCACCAGCGCGGGCGACTTGTTCAGATGCACTTCCTTCAACGGAATGCGCTGTTCGCCTTCCGGCAGATCCGCGGCGCGGATGTACAGGCGGTCGGCAATATCGTCGGGGCTCAGCCGCAACAACACCTCCGGGTCGCCCTCCAGATCGAACACGATCACGCGGCTGTCGATGCGCGGGTGGCGCGTCAGCGGCAACACCGCCGCGGCGCACAGGCGCGAGGCGGGGTAGCGCTGCGAGATATGCAGCACCGGCTGCATGGCGATGACATCCAGCAAGGTGGCGGCAAAGCGCTTGTCGCGCAGGCGCAGCGCGTAGTCCCACAACTTTGGCTGGTGCTGCTGGAATTTGCGCGCCATGCCGATGGTGGCGTACACGTCCGACAAGGCTTCGTGCGCATCGCCTTCGCGCACATCGTTGGCATCGGCCAGGTGCTCCAGCTTGAACGAGGTAGCGCCATCTTCGCGCTGCGGCCAGACGATGCCGTCCGGGCGCAGCGCATGGACCAGTCGCAGCACATCCAGCAGGTCCCAGCGCGAGTTACCGCCACGCCACTCGCGCTCGTACGGGTCGTAGAAATTGCGGAACAGGCCGCAGCGGATGAATTCGTCGTCGAAGCGGATCGAGTTGTAGCCCAGCGTGCAGGTCTGGGGCCGGCCCATTTGTTCGGCGATGCGCGCGAACGCCTCTGCTTCGGTGACGCCTTCGCGCAGCGCATGTTGCGGGGTGATGCCGGTCACCATGGTGGCATAGGGCGAGGGCAGCAGATCATCGGCCGGCTGCACGAAAAAGCTGATGGGCTCTTCGATCACGCGCAACTGCGCATCGGTGCGCACCGCAGCGAACTGTGCGATGCGGGTGCGGCGTGGATCCTGGCCGAAGGTTTCCAGGTCGTAGAAGAGAAAGCTGTCAGGCATGCGGGTACGACATCCAGATGCGCGGCGCACGGCGTATGCGCTGCCGGTGCCGCCCAGTATCCCTCATCGCGGCAACGTCACGCTAAGAGCAGCCAACAAAACTACCGCGCAGCCGCCAGGCGGGTGCGGCCGGTGCTCGGAATCCTCATGTACCACGCGTGCACTGCGGTTCTGAGCGCGCCGTCCGCGCCCACCTGACGACTGCTCACTACGTTTTGTTAGCCGCTCTAAGGCGTGGCCGTGCGGGAGGTGAGCCACGTCCAGGAGCGAAGCGCTCGCCTGGCGGGCCGGGTGCGGCGTTTTTCCGGCGCTGGCGACCCCCAATGGGGCGCTTGCAAGTGCCTGGCAGCTGCAGCCACCGCCACCGCACCGGAAGGACATTCGACCGGGCGCCCATCGCAAGCCGGCACGTCACCGTCGCCCGTGCAAGCATCAACGCCGTCCTCCGTGTCTTCCGCAGAGGTCAATGCGCGCCGTCCAGCGGCTCCAGGCGTGCGTGCACAACCGCTTCCAAGGCAGCCCAGTCGATGCGCGACAGATCGCGGTGTCCCCGCGTGGCCTCCACCAGGATCTGGCGCTGGATCTCGCTGCGCGCCAACGCAATCGAATAGCGCGTGCGCAGGAACGTCACCATGGTGTAGTGCGGCACGAAGCGGGTGGGCCAGCGCGCCTGCAATTGCTGTTCGAGCTCGCGCTGCAGCAGGAAGTCGGGGTCGTCGACGCGGTCGCGCATTTCCAGGTAGTTCTCCAGCGCCATCTGCTGGATGGCGGCCGCATCGTCGCGACGCGCAGCCTCGAAGGCCGCGAACGCGCTGGCGAGGTCGTCGTGCGCGTCCAGCTGATCTGCCAACGCCACGCAATCTTCGAATGCGCAATTCATGCCCTGCCCGTGGAATGGCACCATCGCATGGGCGGCGTCGCCGATCAGCAATGCGCGGCCATCCAGATGCCAGCGATCCAGGGTCAGCGTGCCGAGCAGTCCGGGCGGATGCTCTTCCCAATGCTCCCTGAGCTGCGGAATCAGCGGCAATGCGTCCGGGAAATCGCGTGCGAACAAGGCCAATGCTTCATCGCCGGTGCGCGTGGTGGCAAAGCTCGGCTCGCCGGCGTTGGGCAAGAACAGGGTGACGGTGAACGTACCGCCATCGTTTGGCAGCGCAATGCACATGTAGCGCCCGCGCGGCCAGAGATGCAGCGCGTTGCCTTCGATCCGGAATCCGCCGCCCGGCTGCGGCGGAATTTCCAGCTCCTTGTACGAGTGATCGAGGAATTCGGTGCGTTCGCCCAGCGGCGATTTGCGCTGCATCGCCGCGCGCAAGGCCGAGCCGGCTCCATCGCTGCCGATCAAGCTCTGAAAGTGGATCTCGTGCGGCTGGTCGTCGCGGTCGTCGATGAAGCGCGCATAGCCGGCGTCGAAGTCCACGGTATGCAGGCGGCGGTAGAAATGCACGCGCGCGCCGGCCTGTTCGGCCAGGTCGAGCAGGGCGACATTCAGCGCGGCGCGGTGGATCGACCAGATCACCTCGCTGTCGTCGCGCCCGTAGCGTTGCAGCTGCGGTTGGCCGATGATTGGGTGCACCATGCGGCCACGCATCATGACCGCCTTGGCCATCACCGCATCTTCGGCGCCGGCCTGGCGCAGCGCATGCCGGCCGCGTTCGGCCAGCGCCAGGTTGATCGAGCGGCCGGACTCGTAGCCCTTGATGCGCGGGTCGCCACGCCGTTCGTATACGGTGACCTGCCAGCCGCGACGCGACAGCAGGATGGCCAGCAGGCAACCGGCCAGACCGGCGCCGATCAGGGTCAGGGAACGCGGAGAAACTGGGCTCAATGCAATGTCCGGCAGCAGCCGGACGCAGCGCCGGCGAAAAGGGAAAGACAGCGACTGGCAACGACGGTGGCCCCGGCAGCAGCGCCGGGCGGGCTGGGAGTGTACGTGGGCGCGCGGCGATCCCGCGTGCCGTACAAGTGCTTTGGTGGCACTGCAGTCAGACTGCCGCGCTTAAGCAGCCGCCCAGGCTTCCACCTGCTCGACGAAGGTATGCAGATCGCTGAAGCGGTTGTACAGCGGCACCGGGGCAATACGGATCACGTCCGGTTCGCGCCAGTCGCCGAGCACGCCGGCCGCGTGCAGATGCTCGAACAGCGCGCGGCCCTTTGCGCGTCCGCCGGCCACCCGCAGCGACAGCTGGCAACCGCGTCGTGCAGGTTCTGCCGGGGTGACGATCTGTAGTACCTGCGGCACCCGCGCGTGGATCAATTGCTCCAGATGCCCGGTGAGCTGTTCGGATTTGGCGCGCAACGCAGCCATGCCGGCCTGGTCGAACAACGCCAGCGACGCGCGCAGCGGTGCCAGCGCCAGCACCGGCGGATTGCTCAGCTGCCAGCCTTCGGCGCCGGGCGAGGGCACGAACTGCGGGTCCATGCGGAAGCGGGTCTGCTGCTCATGTCCCCACCAGCCGGCCATGCGCGGCAGGTCGCTATTTGCATGCCGCGCGTGCACGAAGCAACCGCCCACCGCGCCGGGGCCGGCGTTGAGATATTTGTAGTGGCACCACACCGCGAAATCCACGCCGTCGTCGTGCAGGGTCAGCGGGAGATTGCCCACCGCGTGCGCCAGATCGAAACCGACCGCCGCGCCCTGCGCGCGCGCCAGCCGCACGATCTCGGCCAGGTCGAAGGCCTGCCCGGTGCGGTACTGGATGCCCGGCCACAGCACCAAGGCCAGGCGCGGGCCATGCTGCGCGATGGCTTCGGCAATGGCCGTCATCGAGACGGTGCCGTTGGGTTCGTCGGCGTCCACTTCGATCAGATGCGTGGCCGGGTCCAACCCGTGCAGGCGCAGCTGCGATTCCACCGCGTGGCGGTCGGATGGAAATGCGCCTGCCTCGATCAGGATCGCGCCGCGCTCGGCAGTGGGACGGTAGAAGCTGGCCATCATCAGATGCAGATTGACGCTGAGGGTGTTCATCGCCACCACTTCGCCGGGTTGCGCGCCGACCACGCGCGCCAGCCCGTCGCGCACGAGTTGGTGGTAGGTCAGCCATTGGGTCGGGCCGGTGAAGTGACCTTCCACCGCCAGCGCGCCCCACCGGTCGAGCACCTCGTCCACCATCGCACGTGCCGCACGCGGCTGCAGGCCGAGCGAATTGCCGACGAAATAGGTCTGATCGTCATCGCCGTGCTGCGGGAACACGAAGGCATCGCGCAGGCCGCGCAGCGAGTCGGCGGCATCCAGGGCAGCAGCATGGGCGCGGGACAGCAGGTCGGTCATCGTCGGGCTCGCAACACGGATCAGGGCGGCAGTTTACCTGCCCGCATCGTGCACGCCGTCATGCACGGCCGGCGCATCGGCCGAGGCCGGTCGGGCAGGGCGCAGCAGGTGGGTGAGCGTGCCGATGCTGTCGGTGACGCGGTCGATGGTGTCGGCCAGCGCGGCGGTGGTTGGGGAACTGTCGGGCAATGCGGCCAGCGCATCGGAAAGCTGGCGCTCGGCGTTGCGCAAGGTGGTCGCGGCAGGAATACCGCCAGTGCGCAGGCAGTCGATCACCGCGGACAGCGCCTCATCGGCCTGCCGCGCGAAGATGGGCAGCGCGTCCAGCGTGGGCAACGGATGGCCATCGCGCAGCGCCGCTTCCAGCAACAAGCTGGCGCGGATCAGCCGGTTGCCATTGGCCAGCAGCGATTCGGCCAGCTTGAGCTCCTGCAGGTTGCGGCGGCTGCGCGGTTCGCCGCGAAGACGCTCGATCGAGGCCTGCGCATTGGTGCGGGCAACACGCGCGGCGGCACGCGTATCGCTCAGACCCTCCATCTGGCCGAGCAGCACATGGCGGAGATGGTCGCGATATGCGCTGAGCAAGTGCGCCAGCGAGGCGCGAATCTGCCGGCGTTCGCGCGTGGGCCACAACGCATAGGCGACCAGCGCCAGCGCGCTGCCGGCCACTGTCGCCTGCAGGCGCGCGCCGACCGCTTCGCCCGGTGCAACGCCTTCGAAGGACAGCAGCAGCACCAGCATGCCGGTCAAAAACGCCACGCCGATGCCGTAGTTCACCTGTGTCAGCAAGCGAAACCCGAGGCAAAACAGCGCCAGCAGGGCCATGCGGACGCTGGCGCCGTCCATGGCCAGGTGCGCGAGCAAGGTGGCAAGCAATAGTCCGACGAAGGTGCCGGCCACGCGCAACGCGCCAAAGCTGAAGGTGCCGCCGAAATCGGGCTTGAGCACGATGGCGGTGGTCATCGGAATCCAGAAGCCGTGCGGAATCTGCTGCCAGCGCTGGAAGGCGATGGCCAGCGCCAGGCACACGCCGCAACGCAACGCGTGCCGGAAGGCGACCGACGACAGGTCCAGATTCGCGCGCAACGTGGCCCAGGTCGCGGCCGGGCGCAACGCCGACGGCAGCCGCGCTTCGGCCAGTTGCGCCTGGATTTCGCCACGGCTGCTGGCCCAGTGCGCGTTGCGGATCAGCGCGCGCAGCTGGCCGCCCAGGCCTTGCGCGCGCGCGACGGCGACACGCACCAGGCGGCGTTCGCGCGTGTCGGCGTTGTCGTGCTGAAACTGTGCCAATGCACCGACCAGATCGTCGAACCCGGTCATCGAGGCATTGGCGGCCTGCGGGTCTTCACCCATGGTCATCGCGTGCGCGAGCTGTTCCAGCACGATGGCGCTGCGTTCGAGCACGCGCTCGATCGCCGGTCGCGCCTGCGAGTCGGTCAGGCGCGTCTCGGCATCGGCCAACGACAGCAGCTCCAGCCGCACCCGATCGCACAGCTCGGCGATGATGCGAAAGCTCTGCACCGCGATCGCGCGCGAGCGATGCTCGCCGTGCAGCATCACCATCGCGTCAAGCACTTCCTGCGTCGCCGGCGGCGCCGCACTGGCGTCCGGGCGCTGCCGCGCGATGCCGGCCAGCTGGCGCATCAGGTCTGCCAATGCAAAGCGTTCCGGGCGATAACGCTGCAGCGGCCACGCCGCCAACGCCAGCACCACCTGCAGCAGTCCGCCAGCGAAGATCAGCGCCGCCACACCGGGCGCCTGCTGCACCGGCAGCCGCATGTCTGCGCTGACGACCAGCAGGATCATGCTGGTCAGGCCCACCCGCGCGGCCACCGGTCCGAGCGCCACCAGCAAGCCGCCGCCCAGGCCGAGCAACAGGCCGGCCAGCACCAGCGTCGGCGTATTGTGGCCGACCCAGATGCCGAGCAAGGCAGCCAGGCCGGCCGCCAGGGCTGCCATCAACATGCGTTGCAGACGCGCGCGATACGGCCCGGGCTGGTCGGAAAACATGGTATTGAGCGCGCCGCTGCACACCGCCAGGCCGGCGGCAACCTGCCCGGTCGCCACGCCGATCGCCAGCGGCAGGACGACTGCAACGGTGTTGCGCAGCGCGACGCGCAGGGGCACGTCGCGCGGTTTGAGGTCGATCAGTGCGCGCAGCATGGTGCCGGTTTCAGAGCATGCGAGCGGCAAACCTGCTGCGCGCGGCCGCATGCCATCGCGCTGTCAGTCCTCGACCGTGGCATAGCGCTCGGGCGCAGGATGCAGATGCCCGCACTGCGAACAGGTGCGCAGCGCCAGCGAACGGTAGAAGCGATCGAACACCGGCGGGAAGTCGGTTTCGATGTTCTTCAGCGGAAACATCGCTTCATACAACTTGTGATTGCACTGCGGGCAATACCATTGCAGGCCGTCCTGCTCGTTGGGCAGGCGCTCGCGTTCGATCACCAGGCCGATCGAGCCGGCCGCGCGTTGCGGCGAGTGCGGCACCTTGGGCGGCAGCAGAAAGACTTCGCCGGCACGGATCGGAATGTCGCGCGCCACGCCCTCGTCCTGCACCTTCAGCACCATTTCGCCTTCGAGCTGGAAGAACCACTCCGGGCCTTCGTCGTAGTGATAGTCGGTGCGCGCGTTCGGCCCGCCGACCACCATGATGATGAAGCCATCCTGCTGGATGCACTTGTTGCCCACCGGCGGTTTGAGCAGATGGCGGTGTTCCTCGATCCAGGCGTGCAGGTTGATCGGCGGGATCAGCATCGACGTTCCTCGGCAAAGTAAGGTATCCGGCTCAGCCGGCCGCGTATGTCCGATGGACGCTGCGGCCGGCCACGTGTGCGTGCGGCTCAGCGCTCGGCGCGATCGGCCTGGATCCGCGCCAGCGCTGCGTCATAGCGTTCCTGCAGCAACTCGGGGCGGTCGATCGACATGCCCAGGTCGTGCGCGCGGCCATCGCGCAGGCTGTATACCCAGCCATGCACGCTCAATTGCTGGCCGCGCTCCCAGGCATCGTGCACGATGGTGGTGCGGCACACGTTGACCACTTGTTCGAGCACGTTGAGCTCGCACAGGCGTGCGTGCTGCACCGACAGCTCGCCGGCGTTGTGCAGGCAGGCTTCGTGCTTGTCGGCCACGTCGGTGACGTGGCGGATCCAGTTGTCGACCAGGCCCATGCGCTTCTGGGTCAGGCTGGCGAACACGCCGCCGCAGCCGTAATGGCCGACCACCAGCACATGCTTGACCTTGAGCACATCCACCGCGAACTGGATCACCGACAGGCAATTCAGATCGGTATGCACGACCACATTGGCGATATTCCGGTGGACGAAGACTTCGCCCGGCGCCATGTCGATGATCTGGTTGGCCGGCACGCGCGAATCGGAGCAGCCGATCCACAGATATTCCGGCGTCTGCTGGGTCGAGAGCTTGGAAAAGAATTCCGGATCCTCGCGGCGGATACGCTCGGACCAGGCGCGGTTGTTTTCAAGCAAGTGGTTAAGCTCGTTCATGCGTGCAGTATTCCAGAAAACGTGGTCGTGGCGGCTTCTATGAGCGCCCAGGATGAATCAGCTTTCAGGCTTAACGGTCTCGGCGAACGACCGATGTCCGGCCAGTGCACCCCTGGGGAAACTGGCGCCACCGATCAACTCCACAGGTGGCGCCGATGGCCGACTTCAACGCGTTCTTTCCGACCTTGCTCAAACACGAAGGCGGTTTCGTCAACGATCCCGTCGATCCGGGCGGAGCGACCAACAAGGGCATCACCCTGTCGACCTTCAAGGCCTGCGCGCAGAACCTGCTGGGCATCGAGCCAAGTCTGGCGAACCTGCGTGCGTTGACCGACGCCCAGGCTGGGGTCATCTACAAGGCGCAGTACTGGGACCGGCTGCGCGCCGATCAGATCGCGCTGCAGCCGTTAGCCAACATCGTGTTCGACTTCTACGTCAACGCCGGCAACAACGCCATCAAACTGCTGCAGACCGTGCTCAACAGCCAGACCGGCGGCAAGTTGGTCGCTGATGGCCGCATGGGGCCGGCCACCTTCGCGGCGCTGGCATCCAGCAACCAGCAAGACCTGTATGCACGCTACAAGGCCGGCCGCAGGGACTATTACCACAGGCTCGTCGCAGCGCGACCGGCGCTTGGCAAGTTTCTCAAGGGCTGGCTGGCGCGCGTGGATTCCTTTCCCGACTCGGTCTGAGCCGGCAGCGGCCCAGCGACACTTCCTACCGACGAGCCCGACATGGCGCAGATATCCCTCAATGATCTGATCGAAGCACTGGCTGGCGCGGTCATCGACGCCCAGGACCGGATCGAGCAACACCAGATGGCCAACCTGGGTGCGTTCTTCGACGAAGACAACCGTCCTAGAAGCGTCCTGATCCGCTTGCCGTCGCAGCACCCGGAAGCGGGTGAGAACGACGAAGACCTGTATCGGGCACCGCTGTTGCCGCTGGTGTCGTCCAACGTCCTGCGGATCAAGGATGTAGAGATCAGTTTCGATGCACAGCTCGGTGAACTCAGCGAGCTGGACGAAGCAGGCGTGCCGGATGCGTTGGCGGTTGCATCCGTCGTCGAGGACTGGCATCCCAAGCCGCCGGCGCTGCCAGGCCAGATCGGCATCGATCTCGGCTCCAACGCAAAAAATGCACGAAACAGTGCGGTGCACGTCGTGTTGCGCGTGGAAGGCAGCGAGCCGACCGAGGGCGTGGCACGTCTCATCAATCGCCTTGCGCAGTCGCAAGGTGTGTTCAAGACGGTCAAGGGAGAGTAACGCCCGCCGTCATCGCTTTCTTCTTAAACAACCGTTCTTCAGGAGAACATCATGAGCGATATCGTCAACATGTCCGACCAGTTCAAGGGCCTGCCGATGGCAGACCTGATCGGCGCCCCGTTGCGTGCAGCCTGCGATGCGCAGGTCATGCTGGCACGGGCCACCGCCGACTTCATCAAGGTCATCGGCTTTCTGCCGCCAACCGACCCTGCCGATCCCAACGGGAACGGCGGCACGCGCACCGCGCAGTTCAAATTCAAGCGCCCGGTCGAAGACCCTAGCGGTACCGGCATGGCAGAGGAGGAAGTGGAGATCGTTGTACCGCTGTTGACCCTCGTCAACGTACCCAACCTGAGCATTCAGACCGTGGACGTCACCTTCGATATGGAAGTCAAATCCTCGTTCTCGGAAAAGGAAGCCGAAGACAAGAGCCTCAAGGTGGATCTGGAAGCCAGCGTCGGCTGGGGTGTCTTCAAAGCCAAGGTCAACGTGCAGGGCTCCGTGTCCAGCCACAAGGAAAATACCCGCTCTTCGGATAACTCGGCCAAGTATCACGTCGCGCTGCACGCCGAAGATCGCGGCACGCCCGAAGGCCTGTCGCGTGTGCTCGACATCCTGCAGACCGCTGCGGCCCCACGCAAAGTCACCGCACCTGTGCCGGTGCCGTAACGTCGCTGGTGCGTCCCGTACTTTCCCCTAACCCGAGTCGTTGCCGATGATGGATTTTTCAGAAGTCAGTTTCATCAAGCGCATCGTCGTCGGCAGCGACAACCCGGCAAAAATGCAGACTGCCGAGCAGGTCGAAGCCGCGCAGCAGTTGCTCAATCGCTGCCTCAGCGAAGCGCCCAGGGGGGCAATTCTCGGAATCGAGAAGAGCTTCAATATCCTGCAGTTGGGCGAGCACCAGGTCGTGCTGCAATGGCTGTGCTACCACGTCGGGTTCAAGCGCAAGCCGGTCTGGCTGACGGAGGCATAGATGGCACGTGCGAGCTATTGCCTCGACACCTTCGTGGAGCTGCTCGACCAGGCCGTCCGACGCGCGCAACAGCGGTGCCGCCAGCGGCACGCTGCAGTCGTAAATGCCGCGGCGGCCGCATGCGACCTGTGGGTGCAGTGCATGGATGCAGAGCAAACGGCGCAGGCCGAAACGGCAACCCTGTTCTCCATTCCTGTGTGCCAATTGCGTGCGCTGCGGCTGCAGCAAATCAGCGAGTTTTCGTTGACGCTGCAAGTGCAGATCGAGCCGGTCACGCAGGCCGACGGTGCGCCCGGGTTGGCATTGCGTCTTGCGCCGCCAGATGGCCGCACGCCTGGGCATACGCTGAAGATCAGCTATCAAGGAGCCGAGCGTCCGCGTGGCGTGCTTTGGTTCGATGGTGTCGCGTTGAAGGAGTGGACGCTGCACCCGTTCATGGACGTGCCACTATCCGATCCAGGAGCGCTGCGGTGAGGCTGCTGCTGTCGGATGCCGATGCCCGGGCGCTCGCCGAGCGGCTGGGAACCGATGTGGCCACCTTGCATGCGGATCTCTGTCGGCAGTCCCGGCGCAAGCTGCGCTCCAGCTTCGTCATCTGCCTGCTTGTTGTTCTGGTCATCGCTGCGTTCGGTGTGCTGAGCGGCAGCGTGATCGATCTCTCCATGCTTTCCAATTTCTTATCGGAGCTTTTTCATGGCTGGTCAACATCGCTATCGACATCACATTTTGCGCATCACCTCGGCACTTGCCTTGTGTGTATCGCTGACTGCAGCGCAGGCAGCTCCGGCGGGCGGGATTCCGGCTGGTGACTGGCGCGGCATCCTGTCCGCCAGCGGCAGTACCGGTCCGGTCTACGTCCGTCTGAGTGCGCGCGCGGCTGGAGGCGAGGGCACCCAGGTGGCGGATCTGCGATTCGGGCCTCCCTACAATTGCGCGCTCGAGTTGCGCGCGCAGCCGGACGGGTATGCGTTGCTGTCGCGCAATGGCGGCAAGTTCTGCGAGGCGCTGACCGGCGGGGTTGCCCAACTCCAGATCGCAGAGGGTGGGGCGCACGGGATGCAGCTCACCTTGTCTGGCGGCGCCTCGCCGTTGGTCGTTGCCCTGAGTCAGAGCAGTGCTGGATTGGCCGAAGCCGGGCGCTGGCGTGGGGCGGGGCTGATCTCCGCCCAGCTGGAGATCGTGGCGACCACGATCCGTCCCGGCGACGTGCTCGGTCGCCTGCGTTACGGTGCTCCACGGGATTGCCAGGTGGAATTGCGCTATGCCGGGCGTGCAGCAGGTGCGTTGAATGCCTGGGTCGTGGCCAACGATAGAGGCTATTGCCGTCAGCTCAGCGATGCCCAGGCCAGTCTGCAGGTTCGTGCAGATGGCAGTGCCGAGCTTGCATTGCTGTTGAAGGGACAGCGAGAGACGGCGCTGTTCGAGCGGATGCCTTGAGGTGTCGTAGCCGCGTGGCTGCCAGTAAGGACGTCATTTATGTGGAAGCGAGCCAGTCGGCGCGCCGGCCTACGACGACGTGCAGTGGCCCAGCCGGTCCCGCCGGCGGATTTCGGCGGGCCGGCATTTTCCAGCGTGCTCGAACAACTGGAGCTCGAATGCCGGGCGATGGTGTCCTACGCACTGAAGCAAGGTCTGGCGATGTCTCCCGATCTGCCTGGCCGGCTGGCAGAGCTGCGCGTGATGCCTGGCGCCTCCTTGCACGGCGAATCCGGCGCGCGCGAATTGGCCGGTCTGCACCGACAGCTGGTGCGTGCGATCCAGCCGGCAACGCCGCAGGCGGTGGTGCTGATCGAGCGCGAGCGCCTGCGCGGTGGCTGGTTGCGCTGGCTGGGGCCGATTCCGTTGATCCGCACCTTGACCTTGACCTCGGTCGGTTGCCTGGCCTCAGTGGTCGGTCTGGCAATGTCCAGCCTGGTGAACGAGCACAACATCACGCTGGGCTTCCTCGCTTCCTCGGGAGCACGCTGGGCTGGAACGTGATGTTCATCCTGGCCTGTGCCGGACTCGGTGCGGCGTTCTCCGCGTTGTTCCAAGCCCATCGTTACGTTGCCGACGCAACATACGATCCGCGCTTCGATTCCTCCTATGCCGCGCGCATGATCCTCGGTCTCATCGCTGGCCTGATCCTGGTGGAGTTGCTGCCGGAGAATCTTTTTGCTGACAGCAGCCTGGGCGCGTTCGGAAAGCCCGCATTGGCGATGATGGGCGGCTTCTCGGCAAGCGCGGTGTATCGCCTGCTGCAACGCATGGTCGAGGTCATGGAAACGGTCGTGCGCGGCGATTCCGGCCAACAAGCCGCTGCCGCGATCCAGTCGCAGCGGGCGTCTGCCGAATCCGAAAGCATCCGCGCCCGTGGCGAACTTGCCGCGGGTCTGTTGGACCTGCAGCGTGAGATGCAGGCCGACCCGCGCCTGGATCAGGTGCGCCAGCAACTGACCGGCCTTGCCAGGCAGATGATGTCAGACGAGTCCTGATCGTTCGCGCATGAAATGCGCTCAGACCCACGTGCGCCCTTCTTTGCCCGTCCGTAGAGTGCGGTTTGGCACGGCCTGCCGGGCATCAGGTGGCAGCGCGCGTTCGCATCGTGCGGCATAGCTCGCTTCGGCGTCGGCGCAAATTGCGTAACACGCTTCAGGCAGGCGCACCCGACACGGCGCCTCAGCGACATTAGCGGCGCTGTCGATACCAGCATCTGATGCTCGCCAAATCAGTTCAAGACCGATGGCCCGGAGATAAGCGTGTGACAAGCTCGCTCAAGTGCTCCTGCCGAGCATCTGCCGATTCGCTGCAGCGCGCCGCGTGCAAGCCGCTGCACAGCGCGGTCCCCATTCGTGCACCAGAGGGTATGATGAAGACACGTATCGTCGTCGCTGCCTATCGCACCATCCTTGTGGAAGGGATGGTCGCTTTGCTGCAAAAGGTTCCCGGTATCGAAGTGGTAGGCCATGCAGAAGACGGGCTGGCATGTCTTCAGATCGCCGCCAGAGAGCGGCCTGATATCGTTCTGGTGGATGTGCTCCTACCCGGCCTCAATGGTATCGATCTGACGCGGCGCTTGATGCAGCGCAGCCCCAACAGCCGGGCAATCTGTATCGCTCCGTCCGATGCCTGTACCCAGGCCAGCGCAGTCTTCGAAGCTGGCGCCAAAGCATATCTGGCGCGCACCAGCCGTTTTGCCGAATTGCTGCGGGCGATTCAATGCGTCATCCAGGATCAGACCTATATCAGCCCGCAGATGTCGCGTTCGCTGATCGCCGGGCTGCGTCGAGCCGCCAAGGCCGATTCTGCCTACACCCGACTCACCTCACGCGAGCGCGAAATCGTGCAGCTCTATTCGGAAGGCCTGTCCACCAGGCAGATCGCCAACCGCTTGCACCTGAGCGTGAAGACGGTGGGGACGCATCGCGAAAACTGCATGTTGAAGCTCAATATCCAAAGCATCGCTCAGCTGACCCGTTATGCGATCGCCCAGGGCCTTTCTCCGCTTGAAGCTGCAATCGACGGTAACAGTGAGTCATCCGATGGCTGCGTAGCGCAGCACATGCGCCGTGCCGGCTGAGGCGTGTCGGCATGCACTGCGGTACATCGACGTCGGCACATTTCTGAGCGCCAAAAGCGCCGATCTGGCTGGCGCGCTGTCCAAGGCCGGCAATGGCGCCGTTGCCGGCGCGCGAGGCGGCAATTTGGAGTCGATTCAATGGCTGAAGCGAATGCTCGAACATGACCGCACCGGCAAACTACTGCTCATGCCATGAGCGTCGCGAAGGGCAATTCCTTGCGAAGTGGGGACACCTGCAATGACCTGTGCGCGGGCCGATGCAGGCGTCGGCCGCAGTGTGGCCGACGCGCCCCAGCCGTTTGGTGACTAGCCGTTCGAGGTACGAATACGGCCGCCTCAGCGCGTCGTATCGGCGTCCAGCGCCGCCTGCATCAATGCCGCGATGGCGTGCGCGTCTTGGTCGGCTTGCTGCGTCAGGAACTGGGCGACACTGCGTTGATTGCCGGCCGGGTGGTTCTGGCTCAGCTTGAAGGTGAGCTCGATGCGGCTTGGAACGAAGCGGAAGCCGACCAGGCCGCGCAATTGCCGGCGATGACTGTCGCGCTCCATTTCGAACTGCCAATCGCTGCCCACGCGTTGCTCGAAGTGCGCGCTCATGCGCGCAATCAAACTGCCCAGCGCGTCTTCATCGCTCACCTGGTTGCAGCGTCCATGCAGGTGCGCAACGGCGTAGTTCCAGGTGGGTACACGCGCAGCTGCGTCCTTGTCCAGGTACCAGGTGGGCGAGACATAGGCATGCGGGCCCTGCAACACCAGTACCGCGTCGCCAGCAGTGTGCGCCTGCGGATTGGGGCGTGCCCAATGGCCTTCGATCACGACATCCTGGCCATCGCGCTGATACAGCACCGGCAGGTGCGAGATCGCCGGCTGCCCGCCCTCGTCCTGGCTGATCAGGGTGACGAACGCATCGCGCGCGAACAGCCAGTCCAGCAAGGCCAGATCGGTCTGCGCAAATGCGCGCGGGGCGTACATGTCAGGCGCGGCCGCCCATGTTCACGACCATGCGCGCACGCAGCTCGGCATCGTCGTTACCTTGGGGCGGCGAGACTTCATGCAGCGAAAAGCCGCGGATGAGCGCGTCTTCCTCGTCCAGCCCTTCCAGTGCCACGAATTCGGCATCGAACAAGGCTGCGCGTGCGCTGTCTTCGCTGTCGTAGGGCAGCGTCTTGCCGTCGCTGTCCAGTACCTCGGCGGTGCCGGCTTCGTTGACGCGCAGGCGCGCCCAGATCAGCGTGCGGCCGATCGTGGCCAGCCACCAGGAGTCGCGGGCGCCCTGCAGGGTGTCTTCGTAAGTGGTCATTGCATTACCTTGGAAAGCAGGCCGAGCAGGGCCGCCATGCCCAGGCCGAAAAAGATGGTGAGCAGCGAGAGCCAGGCGGGTGTGGCCAGACCGGACAGCGCAGTGTCGCGGTAGCTGCGGTAACGGCGCGCCAATAACCAGCGCAACGCCACAGGGCTGATGAAGGCAGGGTCGCCGAAGCTGGCCAATGCCTCCGGGTGGCGGTCGCGCATGTGCACCAGGGTCAGCGGCCAGAAGATCAGCAGCGCGGTCAACCCGGCGACGGCGACACCGACAAAACACAGTGCGAAGAACAGGGTCATGTGGCCGCCAGCAGGAGTGCGAGTTTGGGGAGTGTCGCGCCGATAACCAACGCGGCGATGGACCAACGCATTGGACCGGTGGCATGCCGGGTTGCGGCGCGCGCGGCGTCGGTCTGCCACCAGCGTTGCGGCTCCAGTTGGCGCGCTGCCAGTCGCGCCAGCAACACGCTCCGTACCGCCGTCAGCCCGGCCATGATCGCCGCCAGCCAGAAGGCCAGCGATTGCAGCAGGGGGACGGCGGCCGGCAGCTCACCTCAGAACTCCGCGCTGCCTGGCGCACGCGGGTAGGGGATCGCGTCGCGGATGTTGCTCAACCCGCAGACGTACACCACCAACCGCTCGAAGCCCAGGCCGAAGCCGGCATGCGGCACCGAGCCGTAGCGACGGAAATCGCGATACCAGCTGTAGTGCTCCTTATCCAGGCCGAACTGCGCCATGCGCGCGTCGAGCACGTCCAGGCGTTCTTCACGCTGGCTGCCGCCGATGATTTCGCCGATGCCCGGCGCCAGCACGTCCATCGCCGCAACGGTCTTGCCGTCATCGTTCAAGCGCATGTAGAACGCCTTGATGTGCTCGGGGTAATTGGTCACCACCACCGGGCGGCCGATGTGTTCTTCGGTCAGCCAGCGTTCGTGCTCGGTCTGCAGGTCCAGGCCCCATTCCACCGGGAAATCGAATTTCTTGCCGGAGTTCTGCAGCAGCTTCACTGCGTCGGTGTAGTCGATCTGCTCGAACGGTGCATTGATGAACGCTTCGAGCTTGGCGATCGCGTTCTTGTCCACGCGCTCGGCCAGGAACGCCAGGTCGTCGCCACGCTCATCGAGCACCGCGCGGAACAGGTATTTGAGGAACTGCTCGGCCAGGCGTGCGTCTTCGGCCAGATCGGCGAAGGCGATTTCCGGCTCGATCATCCAGAACTCGGCCAGATGACGCGTGGTGTGGCTGTTCTCGGCACGGAAGGTCGGGCCGAAGGTGTAGACCTTGCTCAGCGCCAGGCAGTACGCCTCCACGTTGAGCTGGCCGGACACGGTCAGAAAGGTTTCCTTGCCGAAGAAATCGCGGCTGAAATCCACATTGCCGCTGGCATCGCGTGGCAGGTTGACCATGTCCAGCGTGGAGACGCGGAACATCTGCCCGGCACCTTCGGCATCGGAGGTGGTAATGATCGGCGTGCTGATCCAGTTGAAGCCGTTCTGATGGAAGAAGCGGTGCACCGCCTGCGCCAGGCAGTTGCGGATGCGGGTCACCGCACCGAACAGGTTGGTGCGCGGGCGCAGATGCGCCACTTCACGCAGGAATTCCGGCGTCATCGGCTTGGGCTGGATCGGGTACGTCAACGGGTCTTCGACCCAACCGACGATCTCCACGCCGCTCGCCTGGATCTCGAACGACTGACCCTTGCCCTGCGATTTCACCAGTACGCCCTTGGCGATCAGCGAGCAGCCGCTGGTCAGCCGCTTGATCTCGTCGAAATTAGGTAGGGTGTCGTTGGCCACCACCTGGATCGGAGCGAAGCACGAGCCGTCGGTCACGTTGATGAAGGCCAGTCCGGCAGATCCGCGCAAGGTGCGCACCCACCCCCGTACCGTGACTTCGCCGCCTTCCGGGAGCTTTCCCGCAAGCGCATGTTCAACGCTGACCACCGTCATGACTGTTCCTCGCCGTAGCGACCTTGAATGGCCTGCGAGTTTACTGGCTGCGGCCGCGCCGGCGCGAGCATCTGAACCGCGTGCCGACGGCGGCGCTTGTCGCAGGCGCAGGCTGCCCCCATCTGTTGCGGACGCCGCCACTCAGCGTTCTGCCCGGTTGTTGCGGCCTCGCTATACTTGCCACCACTGTTTCGGAGTGCCCTCATGGCCGTCAGCCTCACCCCCGCCGCGCTGGAGCGCGTGCAGCGTTTCGTGCAGCAGACCCCGGGTGCGTTGGGTCTGCGCTTTGGCGTGACCAAGACCGGTTGTTCCGGCTGGGGCCACGTCACCGACCTGGCACGCGAGGCGCGCGACGACGACGCGGTCTTCGAGCAGGGCGGGGTACGCATCTTCGTCGACCCTGCCAGCCTGCCGCTGGTGGATGGCACCTGCATCGACTTCGGCAAGCACGGCCTAAGCGAGACCTTCACCTTCAGCAATCCCAACGCCACGGCCGAATGCGGCTGCGGGGAGAGCTTCACCACCGCGGACGAGCATCGCTGAGCGCGACCTGAGCCAAGCGGCGCTGGAGTGTTTCCTTCTCCCACCGGGAGAGGCTGCCCCAAAAAGGGTCTGATGAGGGTACGGGCGAAGCTTCGCGTGGTTGAACGACACGAATGGCTTTGCCCCGTATCCTCACCCCAACCCCCGCTCTGCGCCCCAGCCCGCGCTTGCAGCGCGGCCGCTCCAAGCCACGCGCGCCAGTGGCGCGCAGACCGCGCCTTGGAGCCCCAGCAGGAGAGGGGCTTTGAAAGTATCCTTGCCCGGTCTGTTGCGGCTAAGCATCTGATCTGCCATACTTTCCTGCTTCCTGCCCGACTCCGGGCGGGAAGCCTTGCTCCACCGGCCGCTTGCGCGGACCACCGGGGAGCTGTCCGGCCCGCGCGGCCACATCCGAAAGGTAAAACAACATGAGTCGTCATTACGAAGTCGTGTTCCTGGTCCATCCGGACCAGAGCGAGCAGGTCCCGGCCATGATCGAGCGCTACAAGTCGCTGATCGAGGGCGGTAACGGCACCATCCACCGCCTGGAAGACTGGGGCCGTCGTCAGCTGGCCTACCCGATCCAGAACCTGGTGAAGGCGCACTACGTGCTGCTCAATATCGAAGTCGACCAGGCCGTGCTGAGCGAGCTGGTGGAAAGCTTCCGCTTCAACGATGCGGTGCTGCGTCACCTGGTCGTCAAGCGCGATGGCGCCGACACCGAGCAGTCGCTGATCATGAAGAGCAAGGACGAGAAGGGCGACAAGCCCGAGCGTAGCGAGCGTCGTCGTCGTGA